>Ga0209320_10001430_pt1 | contig 12305 bp, 10 predicted proteins | sample Rifsed13ft4_FD_184008 | JGI IMG/M metagenome (GOLD analysis project Ga0209320, IMG submission 184008) | Soil microbial communities from Rifle, Colorado, USA - sediment 13ft 4 (version 2) | ecosystem: Environmental > Terrestrial > Deep subsurface > Rock core/Sediment | place: Rifle, Colorado... | reverse complement strand
ACTTTGAATCATTTTCCATGCAAAAGCATGTTCTCTTCCGCCTGAACCTAGTAGTAAAATTGTCATGGTGTAGTTTTCTTTAGTTGTGTTGCAAAAATAATTGCTTTTGAACGTAAAAAATAATTAATTTTCAAAAAGTTACCCGTTATGAGTTATTACTTGGCGTTAAACATTATTTTTGATTAAATATATTCCTAAAATGATTCCGATTTTCGACTTAACGCTCCAAAGAAATGGTTTCCCGATGAAGGAAGCCAAAGCCGAATTGAGCAAGATTGTCGCTTTCTCGGAAAAGGAACATGAAGATTTTCTTGAGAACAAAAAACAAGAAATTGTTGAATTTCATTTGCAAAACAATCCTTTTTATAAAGAACTAGTTGGTTCAAAAACGTTTAAAAACTGGAATGATTTACCCATTTTAAATAAACAACATTTACAAAAACCATTATCAGAAAGACTTTCAAAAGGATATTTAACTAAAAATAGTTACATTAATAAAACATCCGGTTCCAGCGGCGATCCATTTATTTTTGCCAAAGATAAATACAGTCACGCCTTAACTTGGGCTTCGAATATCTATCGTTTTGGTTGGTACGGAATTGATTTCAACAGTTCGTATCAAGCGCGTTTTTACGGAATTCCAATGGATTTCATTGGTAACAAAAAGGAACGTTTCAAAGATTTATTGAGCCATCGATTTCGGTTTTCCATTTTTGATTTGTCAGATGCCGTTTTAGAAAATGTGTTGCGAAAATTTCATACTAAAAAATTCGATTACATCAATGGCTACACCAGTTCAATTGTTTTGTTTGCCAAATTTTTACAGAAGAAAAACATTGTGTTAAAGAAGATTTGCCCAACTTTAAAAGTTTGTATGGTGACTTCCGAAATGCTTTTTGAGGATGATAAAATTCTGTTAGAAAAACAATTTGGAATTCCAATTGTCAACGAATACGGAGCTTCTGAATTGGATTTAATAGCTTTTCAAAATCCAAATGGAGAGTGGCAAGTGAATTCAGAAACGTTATTTGTAGAAATTTTAGACGACAATAATCGAGTTGTTCCAAACGGTACTTCGGGCCGCATCGTAATCACTTCCTTGTTCAACAAAGCGCATCCATTCATTCGATATGACATTGGTGATATAGGGATTCTGGATGAAAAAAGCACTTTAAAGAAACCTATTCTGAAGAAATTAATTGGAAGAACAAACGATGTTGCTATTTTACCAAGCGGAAAAAAATCGCCTGGATTGACTTTTTATTATGTGACCAAAAGCTTTATTGAAGACGATGGAAACGTAAAAGAATTCATTATTAAACAAACAAAAATTGATTCTTTTGAAATTGAATATGTCAGTGAAACCGAATTAAATTTGGCACAAATTCAAAAAATTCAAAAAGCGATTAAATTATATCTGGAGCCTGATTTGAACTTTAAGTTTACAAGAAAAGAAGCCTTGGAAAGAAGCAATCGTGGAAAATTAAAACAATTTAAATCGATGCTTTAATGTTTTTTATGTACCGAGGTTTAATAAGCAATTGCGTGAATAGAAATCCAGTCATACAAAGCAATGAATACGCTAAATTAAACCCGTGAAATCTTCTGTAAACTCCAAAATTGTGCTTTAGTAAATCATGCTTAGAAGCCGATATCGAGTTTTCTCTAATTCTGTAAAAAGCAAGACTTTCAGGAATAGGCTTTGCAGATTTTACCTTCTTTAAAATTATAAGCCATAACATCCAGTCCTGGCGTTTTCTGATCGAAGAAATAGCTATTTTCCCGAAATGATTCACGTCATAAATACCCGTAAGATTCCCGACATAATTGCAAAAAAATAACTGTCTATAAGAAAGATTTCTCGGTGCTTCCACTCTTTTGTTCAATTCCTTTCCTTGTTCATTAATGCAATCGTAGAAAGAAAAAGTAAAAGGTAAATTATTATTTTTTAGAAAATCAATTTGATTTTCCAGTTTCTCTGGTTTCCACAAATCATCTGCGTCTAAAAAAGAAATATATCTTCCTTTGGCTTTTTGCAAAGCTCTGTTTCTGGCGATTCCTGTTCCTGAGTTTTTTTTGGATTGAAAAAGTTGGATTCGATTATCTAAAAGTGTCATTTTTTCAACAATAGCAACTGTCGCATCAGTAGAACAATCATCTACAATAATCATTTCCCAATTATGATAAGTCTGATTTTGGACAGATTGAATCGTATCTACGATAAATTTTTCAGAATTGAAAGAAGGCGTTATAATAGATACTAATTCCATTTTAATATGCTTTTTCTTCGCCTTTTAAAACGTTGACAACCGTTTGTGAAATTATTTTCAAATCTAAAATAAGTGACCAATTTTCGATATAAAAAACATCAAATTTTATACGGTTAATCATGTCTTTTTCGGATTTGATTTCACCTCGACACCCGCTAATTTGTGCTAAACCTGTAATTCCCGGTTTAACACAGTGACGCACCATATATTTTTTTATTTTTTTTCCATACGACTTGTTTTGCGCCCAAAGATGTGGACGAGGGCCTACAACGGACATATCACCAAGTAGAACATTTAAAAATTGAGGCATTTCATCTATACTAGTTTTTCTCATGAATTTACCAATTTTGGTTACACGCGGATCATTTTTTGAGGCCTCATTTTCAGTCGTTTTATTGATTTTCATCGAGCGAAATTTATAACAAAAAAATTCATTTTCGTCTATTCCGGGTCTTCCTTGTTTAAAAAAAATAGGTCCTTTTGATTCTAATTTTATTAAAACTGCTAATATTGGCATTAACCACGACAAAAGAAGCACCACCACTAATAACGAAAAAACAATGTCAAAAGATCTTTTGATGACTTTAATCACAGGTTCATGCAAAATAGTTTTCTTCAATGAAAGCACCGGAAAAAAGTCGTAATAATCTATTTTTAAATTTTTTGAAAAAATTTCTTTCGTGTCAGGTATGAATTTTATTTTTTTATTATTTTCATCGGCAAAATCAATTAAATCTTTCAAATGCGCATTGGAAATTTCATTCAATGAACAATAAATTTCATCAATCCCATTTTCAATTACAAAAGGTTTCAAATCAGCTAATTTCCCCTTAATATTTTGATTTGATTTCTTATCTGAAAAATATCCGAAAAAACGATACCCATAATCATTTCTTGTTTCAAAAAGATCTTTAAGTCGAATCGCTTCTGGTGTATATCCAATGATTACGGCACTTCTATAATTATTCCCTGTTATTATTCGGTATTCTTTTAGATAATAAAACAGTAAAAATTTGGATAAAGAGATTAGTGTAACACTAGAAATCATAAAAAAAGCGATAGCAGAGCCACTGAAAACAACTTGTTTTTCGAATGGAAAATAGGCAATAACAATCAATAAAAACAAGACAGACTGCTTAACTATTTTTGAAATAATTTCTATTGGTGTAGTAAAACGATATACTTCATAAAACTGTATGAAAATAGCTGTACTAATCCACCCAATCGTTTGATAAACAAGATAAATTTCCGTATTTAAATTAAGCCCTTTAAAAAAAGATAGACTCATAATAGAAATAACTAATAAGTCTATTGTAACACTCATTGGTCGTATGTATTTCGAATATCTTCCTGTTTGAGATGCAGTCATAATTAGTAATTATATTCTATTACTCCTAATCATACCATTAATTTAAATACAAAGACAAAATTATGTTGTTCTTTTTGCTATTTTATATAACCCGAAAAATCTTTATGTTCTTCTTTGGAAAGTTCTTCTTTGGACAATGATTTAAAATAATCGTAAGTTATTTTCATTCCTTCGGCGCGATCTACTTTGGCTTCCCAACCTAATAATTTTCTAGCTTTTGTAATATCAGGTTGTCTTTGCATTGGATCATTTATTGGCAGCGGAAAATAAACCACTTTTTGATTGGTCCCTGTCAGTTTTATAATTTCTTCAGCAAAATCTTTAATGGTAATTTCATCCGGATTTCCTATATTTACGGGAAGAACATAATCAGAATGCAATAATCTGAAGATTCCTTCCACCTGATCATCAACATAACAAAAAGAACGCGTTTGCATTCCGTCCCCAAAAATAGTTAAGTCTTCGCCACGAAGCGCCTGACCTATAAATGCAGGAATTACTCTACCGTCATTTAGTCTCATTCTTGGTCCGTACGTATTGAAAATTCTAACTATTCTGGTTTCTACGCCATGAAAAGTGTGGTACGCCATAGTGATTGATTCCTGAAAACGTTTGGCTTCATCATAAACACCTCTTGGTCCTATGGTATTTACATTTCCGTAATATTCTTCGGTTTGTGGGTGAACCAATGGATCTCCGTAAACCTCAGAAGTAGATGCAATAAGGATTCTAGCTTTTTTAACACGTGCTAAACCTAAAAGATTATGTGTCCCAAGAGAGCCTACTTTCAAGGTTTGTATCGGGATTTTCAAATAATCGATTGGACTTGCCGGTGAAGCAAAATGCAAAATATAATCCAGTTGACCCGGAACATGAACAAATTTTGTAATATCATGATGATAAAATTCAAAATTCTCCAGTTTGAACAAATGTTCTATGTTTTTTAAATCTCCAGTGATGAGATTATCCATTCCAATGACAAAATAGCCTTCTTTAATAAAACGGTCACAAAGATGTGATCCTAAAAATCCAGCGGCTCCGGTAATAAGTATTCTTTTCATAAATCAATTTTACGATTGCAAGGTATAAATTATCGAGGAAATTATTGTGTTTTTACACGCTTTAGATTCAATAAATTTTAGCTATAAATCTTGTTGTTATTTGCTGATTCCCTTTGGAAGAGTTAATTTTCTCAACATTTTGTCCCTTAAAAAAAAGGTGTTACCAGTTGAATTTTATATATTTTTGTGAAACTAAAAATATTTTATTTTGAAAGTTGTTCATGTTGTTGAAGCCGTAGCCGGAGGAGTTCATACCTATTTCAAAGATTTATCCTTCTTTTTTGGAGATCCTGAAATAAATAAGACTATCGATACAACGATTATTTATAGCGGCAATAGAAAAGAAATTGATTCGGAAAAAATAAAGCAGGAATTTTCAAATGGGGTTTCGCTTATTGAATTAAGCATGGTCCGTAATTTTTCTCCAATTGAAGACCTAAAATCAACACTAAAATTAGCCGCGGTACTTCGAAAACTAAATCCGGATGTCATTCATCTGCACTCTTCAAAAGCAGGAGTTCTTGGAAGATTTGTCTGTTTTTTATTATTTAACAAAAAAAAACTGTTCTATACTCCTCATGGTTATTCTTTTCTTCGAACAGACATTTCTAATTGGAATAAAAAAGTTTATTGGATGATAGAAAAAAACTTCCAAAAACTATTTGGAGGCGAAACAATTGCTTGTGGCGATACTGAATATGAAATTGCAAAAACTATAGGGAAATCTTCTTTGGTCAGAAACGGAATCGATATTGAATATGTCAATAATAAGATTGCAGAACATAAAAATGAGGTCTTAACAATTGGTATTGTTGGCCGAATTACTTTTGCAAGAAATCCTAAACTTTTCAACGCTATTGCTCTGAGGTTTCCTGATTTTAATTTTGTTTGGATTGGTGATGGCGAATTAAGGTGCGAAATAACAGCCCCAAATATCCGAATTACCGGATGGTTCCTGGAAAGAGATAATGCATTGACAGAACTCAATGCTATTGACATATATATTCAAACGTCGCTTTGGGAAGGATTACCTATCGCGGTTTTAGAAGCTATGGCAATGAAAAAACCTGTTTTGGCAACAAATATAATTGGCAATAAAGATGTGGTACGACATAATGAAACTGGATTTCTTTTTGATGAAATCGATGAACTCGACAACTATTTAGAAATTCTAAAGGACCAAAAGACAAGAAAAATATTTGGAGAAAAAGCATTAGAACGATGCTATGATTTATATGATAAAAACAAGAATTTTAAACAACTAATTTCCCTTTATCAGCAGTAAATTTATCTTGCAGCCAATAACTTCCAAAAATAGAAAACCACAAACCACTGAATGCAATTCCGTCAAAACGAAGCAGAAAATCATCGGTAAGATTAGAAGTGAAAAAGATAAAAAAGAACGAAATAACTATTGCATTTTTTAAGTCAAAACCTAAATAGCCAATAGTAAAAATGTACAAAAAGACCACTATTGGACCTAAAAACCCGTATTTCAATAAAAAATCAATAAACTGATTGTGAGTGGGAAATTGATATTTAGCTAAAAAATGTTGATTGGTTTGTTTGTAATATTTAATTAATTCCGGTTTCCCATCAGAAGCTCCAACACCAAAAGGCAAGCTTTTTAACGAAAGTTCCCAGGCAGATTTCCATATGGATGCCCGAGTAACAAATGAATTAAATACTTTAATTTCTGGATTTTCAATCTCGTCAAGTTTCCCTACTTTATCCATATAAGCAAATGTCACTGAGGAATATTTCTCTTTCATATAGGGGTTTTTTTGGACAAACAACAAAAAGATACTGCCCAATAAAACCAATCCAACAGCCGATATTGAGACAACCTTTTTAAAATTATATTTTCGGATCACTTCGTAGAAAAAAACCAAAATAAAACCAATTAGCATATTAAACAAAGCCATCCGAGTATTCACAAAAAGAACAAAGAAAAATGCTAGTATAAAAATGGTAAAATTGGCGATTTTAATTATTGTACTTTTTCTTTCGCGAAAGGCATTTAAAACAAAATAAAGAGCAATAATGGCCACAAAAGCGAGGTGCATATTAAGTGCTGGTGCATGAATTCCGATACTATTAGAAAACTGATAACCCATTTCCCACAAATCAATTCCGTTTAGGTATTTATTCATTAAATCTGGAGCTTCAATTATAAAACGAATAAAGAAAAATAATATAATAACCGTTGTGGTAAAACTATAAAAACGAAGTAATTTATAAAATTGTACCCGTTGAAAATTCCCCAGAATAAACAACGGAAAGATCAGTAAGGAAAAACTTTTTTCAATAGATTTCAACCCCATTGGATATGAGTCATTGTTCCAGAAAAACAAAATTTCTATCAATATCGGTGAGGCTATAACCGCTGCCAGCAACAAAGATGTTTTAGTGAATTTTAATTTTTTTAGAAAAAATAAATTAAATGCCACAAATAGTATAATTAGTTCAGTACATGGTTTTCGAAAAATCATTGTACTTGCAATCAAAAATAAAAAAATATTGAAAATTTTATTGAAGTTCTTTTCTGAAATGTTCATAATATAAAGCATAATAAATTAGAGGAAAAACGCCTATTTTATGACGAATTGCAGTTCCTAAATCGGGTTCAAATATACCTTGAACAATAAAATAAGAAAATAAAATAAGTAGTATCCAAAGTTCGTATTTATACTTTTCTCTATCTTTTAAACATTTTGACAAGCGTACAAGAAGTATATAAAACAAAAAAAGTTGCCAAATAATAAAAGCAATAATTTGAGGTGAAAAAATATATTTCAGACCGTTTAACGGGATATTAACCGTAAAAAAACCATAGACAATGGCTACTGTTTCTCCGTACCAAGTGTCTGGTTTGACAGGAGAAACAATCATAGAATTGGCATCCGGAGAATTTATCCTTCCAATGTTAACCACTTCTCTGCTACTTTCTGAGAGATAATGTCCTTTCAAGAACCCATAACTTAATGACAAACAAATAGCCATGACAAGTCCGTAAAAAATCGTTGACATCACTTTGTTTTTAAAGTTAATGAAACTCGCCAAATACATTGAAAAAGCGATAATTGGTATTAATAAAAAGTAAGGACGATAAAAAGCACCGAAAAGAACTAAAAGAAACATCGATAAAAAAATAACTTTTTTAAAAGAAATGCGATTACTCCTGTAGAAAAATACTATGAGTGCCAAATATAAAAAAGTGATAAATTCTTTTGAAGGCATCGACATAAAAATAGCCATCATAAAAAAACCTAAATAAATCAAAATGTTTATTACATTTATTTTATAAAAATTACTTGGTATTCCTATTTTATATAAAGTATATACAAGAATTGGATATTGTATCAAAGCAATCAAAGGAAAAGGTAAATAACGTAATCCTGTTACTTTATAAAATAATATTGTAATAGGATAACTGCCTAAAAATCCTATTTCATTTCCTTTGTCGAAAGCAATAAGTGTTGCGTCATAAAAAAAGCGTTTTGGTAAAAGATAGAATGCTATTACCGCCACAAATAAATTAATGATAAATAACCCAATAAAGGTTGCTCTGCTCTTTTTAATAAAAAATCCCATGGTTAAGATAGTAATGTTTGATACAACTGTATATGTTTATTTACCATAAATTGTATGTCATATTGTTTGGCTCTTGCTTTACATGCATTCGATATTTCATTAGAATAATTCTGATCATTAATTAACTTTTCAATATGAAATACCAGTTCTTTTACATTTCCTTTTTCAAACAAAATACCTCCCCCTTTTACTATATTTGACATTCCGGGAACATCAGAGGCTATAAAAGGTATCCCTGAAGCCATACTTTCTACTGCAACTAACCCAAATCCTTCCCAATTTGAACTTAAAATGGATATGTCTGCTGTTTTTAAAAGGCGTAGTACATCCATTCGTAATCCCATAAATAATACTCGGTTTTGTAATTCAAGTTTTTGTGTCAAATTTTCACAGCTTTTTCGAAAAAGGCCATCTCCTACCAGTAATAACTTAACATTTGAAGGTAAATATTTTAAAGCTTCAAGTACTGTTTTCTGGTCTTTATGTTTACTAAACCTTGCCACATGAATTAATACTACATCTTGTTCATTCAATTTACTAAAAATTTCACTCTTTAAATATCCTTTAGTCGCATAAACGGTTTTTAAATTAATTCCATTTTCAATCATACAAAATTTAGATTTTTGTAATTTTGTGTAATTTTGAAATCTATTTAAAACATCAGTAGATATGCATATTATTTTATGATAAGGAAGATAAAAAAAACGGTCAATTTTTCTTAAAAATAAACTCTCCATCCGAGAATTTTTTGTGCTGTGTTCTGTCAATACAAGTTTTATTTTAGAAAATGAAAACAACTTTGCTAAAACAACCCAATACTGAGTGGGAAATAAATGGACATGTGCAATGTCATATTTCTTTAAAAAAGGTATTATTTTAAAGATATTGACCAGATTATAAACAGAATTAGAACCTAGTGAATATATAGAACAACATTCAGTTGCTTTTAAAGCCTTCATAAATTGACAATCGATATCATTTAATACCAACAAATCTACCTTAATACCTCTTTCATTATAAAGAGGTAGCGTTTCTAATAGTAACTTTTCTGCTCCGCCAGACTCTAAGCTATTTATAATATGTATTATTTTCATCTGTTTTTTCTAGTATAAATGTTGAATAATACTAATTCAAAAATACTTTTACTTTGTCCATTTTATAAATAACCACTGCAGAAATAAAGTTCCAAAAAAACGAACTTACAACAAAGGCAATTGCCGCTCCCGTCATTCCGTATTCGGGTATTAAAAACCTGTTTAAAAGAAAATTGAGGAGTACCGCTAATATAAGTATTACTTGAAAAACATGTTGTCTTCCGGTCATATTCAAATAAACAGGAGCCGATCCAAAAGCGGAACAAATTCCTTGACCAATAATTAAAATAAGTAATGCATCCTTTGCAGCGACATAATCTTTACCAAAAAAATCCAAAATATATTCGGAGAAAAAACAGATTAATAGCGCGACCGGTAAGGTTAAAATAAAAATTAATCGAGAACTATTTCTCAATATTTTATTCAATTCGAAATTGTCTTTAGTCGCAAAGTATTCGGCAATTTTTGTGGAAACAGTGATATTAACGGTAACGATTACCATTGAAAGAATTGTCATTAATTTCACCGCCAAAGCATAAAAAGCAACTGTTGCATCATCTCTGTATTTTTTTAAAAACATGATATCGAAACTCATCAATAAAAACAAAGCCATCCCGCTTATGGCAATAGGATAAGACTTAACAACTATTTCTTTGTAAGAAAAAAACGCTTCTGAATCGTTGCTCTTTATTCTGCTAAAATAGTAAAATAGAATCGTCGATGTCAGGACTGAAAGTATAACAAATCCAAAGAGAAAAACATTGACCAAATAGGTTTCGTTGTAATAATAATAAAGAAAAATGGCTCCCATAATGACTGGGATATACTTAATGGTATTCCTAAATAACTCTGCCACATATAAATGGTCTAACGCTCTAAAAACCTCAATATTTAACGTTGTTAATGCATAAAAAAATAAAATTCCTGAAGATTTTAAAAGAATCTGATAGACTCCTTGATCGGAAAAAAAACTGTTTACAAAATCTTTATTTATGCATAAAACAATCAAAAATAAAATAATTGACATACTAAACACAATTCCGACCATTTTCCTGTAAATGTTTTTTAATTCACACAGAGTCGTTGAGTTTTTTAATCTTCCTCTAAAATATAAAATCGATTGATCGCATCCCAATAAACAAATACTGCCTATTACTAGTAGAAATGAACGGACAAAATCATATTGTCCGACTGTTTTTGGGGTAAAATTTTTAGTGAGAAATAAAGTAAATCCAAACAAAATGAGTACACCTAAAACTCTCAAAACTAAAGTAATTAAACTTTGGAGAATAAATGGGTTTTGTTCACTTTTCTGAAGATAGCGCGTAATTATTTTCAAATTTTTATAATCTATTTAATTTCGGTTAAATTCAAGAAAAACAGATTTTTACTGCGCTTTCATGGATTGTTTTCTATAAAATGACATGAAAAAACGAATAAAAATAAATAGGGAAATAAATAATATTGGCAATATAACTTTACGTTTACCATTTATAGATTTGTTGTTTTTAATATTCAGACTTATGGCGTTTTCATTAATAATTCTTTTGGAATTGAATAAATCAATTTTCAATGTTCCCAGTACATTTACTAATGAGTCTTTTGTTTTGATAATATCATTCAACTGAATATTTTCATTGTAATAAATCAGTTTATCACTTTTATTAGTATTTGCATTACCATTTGAAACCTCATTCAATATTCCATCAATTTGAACAATTATACCTTCTTTTTCCTTTATTTTTTGTTGGATATTACTAACCGAAATTTTTTGGACTTGGCCAAAGTAATGACTGGTATTTAAATAGTCCAAAATAGGTTTAACGATATCATTTTGATTCGTCGTTCCTTTTGTCGAAATAACAATGGTGTGATAGTTATAGTTCTTAGTGGTGGTTTCTTTAACCACAGTTTTTAAATCTCCATTTTGAGCCATCAATTCAAGCAATTCAAAATTTTGTTCATTATTGCTTACTAATTTATAAACATCAACAATAGGTTCTATTGAAATTTTAGTTACTTCTAAAGGTTTTTTGATTCCGATTGATTTTAAAAAAAAAGTGTCTTTTTCAGCAATTTTAGAAGCTAATAAATCAATTTTCGAATACAGATAATCCGTTGATTTAAAATTTGGCGCAACTATAATTTGATGGTCATATCTTTTTTGATTGTCATCCAAATAAAAACCCAAACCTATCCCAACAAGCAATAATATGACAATTACAATTGCATTTTTTACAAAAAACCGAATGCATTTGAATATCAATGTATTAATTCCTTCAAAAAAACTTCTTATCTTTTTGGAAATTTGTGTTAAATCAATTTCTTGATCTTCGGGATTATGTTGGGGTAAGTTTCCACTCATATTATATTTTTATTTTACGTTGAAAATTTGTTCCAATATTTTAATGGTAATCAAATAAGTTGGCTTAACTCCCGTTGTTCCTAATCCGCCCGAAGCCAATGTGCTTCCGGTTTCCAATGGATTATCCGAAGCATAATAAGCATATCTGACCTTCACATCATGGGGAACACTTTTTCTGATTTTAGAGGCTGACTGAATGGCTTTTTGGTAATAAGAACCTTCCATTTCCAGACCAATAATACCCCAAGTTGATTCGTGGAAAAACTTCAATAAATCCCTGTTTTGCAATGATGTTCCAAGAACTGTAACCATTGGTCCTGCAAAAACTGAAATCCCATTTCCTTCAAACATGTCAGCCGTTAATTCATTTTCGAAAAAATAATTATCCGCCGTTCCTTCATTGATATGGGCATTTGGGATCATAATATCTCCTTTTCCGCCTTCGAGAATTCCTGCTTTTCCCATTATCGATACTGATTCAACATTCAATAAAGTATCTTTTTTAAATGGTTTCAATAATTCGTCAATCGTTTCATACGCTTGCTCACCAAA
>Ga0209320_10001429_pt1 | contig 12306 bp, 12 predicted proteins | sample Rifsed13ft4_FD_184008 | JGI IMG/M metagenome (GOLD analysis project Ga0209320, IMG submission 184008) | Soil microbial communities from Rifle, Colorado, USA - sediment 13ft 4 (version 2) | ecosystem: Environmental > Terrestrial > Deep subsurface > Rock core/Sediment | place: Rifle, Colorado... | reverse complement strand
TTCTTTTATGAATATTCTACCATTAAAGCACCTTATTCAAAACCGTGATTCATAAAATTGGAATTGTTCTTGACTCAGCTATGGGAATCTAATAATATTTAATCAGAATTCTTAGAGGATGGTTAAATATTATAGGGCAGATTAAAATTAAATGTTTAGTTTTATCTTATTAAGAGGATCCGAAAAATCCTAGAGTATGAGAAAGACATAAAGATTATGGCAGAGCAGCTTTAGTAAAGCATTTAGTGAAGTAAGGGTGATTTCTAGGCAGAATGATAATGAAAATGACCTCAAAGCCATTTCAACCTTTGAGAAAAGTTAAACTTAAACAATTAAAATCTATCATTACAAAAAGAGAACAAGATGTTGTACAACTCGTTATTCAGGGATACAGTAACAAGCAGATTTCTAGAAAGCTTCGTATAAAAGAAAAGACAGTAAAGAGTCACTTAGTACAAATCTTTAAAAAACTCGGCGTTAGAAGTAGACTTCAACTTACCGTTGTTTTGCTTAGTTCTGGTATTAACAAATCTTTTTTTTCGTACTAAATCAAGTCATAGAAAGTAAAGTGATGTATTAAGAGGAAGCGGTGCTAAAGTACTAATTAGTTTGCATATTCAATGTAGTGTAAAGCTATAATAAGATGGGATGAATTTTAAACAATACCTTTTTATATACTTGTGGTAGAATTACTGGGGTAAAATGCGGGTTACGATTTGTATAAATTTGCATTTAACACCGATAACTAGAGTGGTAAATTACGCAACCTCAATAGAACTACCCTGGCTTAGGTAATATTCCACTATTTAAGTATATATAATTCAGTATCATGATATTGAATAGTACATAAACTTGCAAAAAAGGTTTTTTATGTTAATCATTTAAAGTTAATTTGTGTTTTTAACTTCGATACTGGAGGAGTTAATTGTGGAAGAAAACAGTGTTGGCGACGTAATCAGTATGAAACAGCTTCTTGAAGCGGGTGTGCACTTCGGGCATCAGATGAGCCACTGGAACCCTAGGATGAAACCCTACATATTTGGGAGTAGAAACGGTATACACATAATAGACCTTCAGCAGACTGCAAGCCTATTTAAAATGGCTTATAACTTCGTTAGGAATGTAATAGCTGACGGTGGTGAGGTCCTATTTGTGGGGACAAAAAAACAGGCTCAGGGGATCATTGCTGAAGAAGCAATAAGGGCTGGAATGCCATTTGCTAATACTCGTTGGTTAGGTGGAACTCTCACCAATTTTGCTACAATTCGCTCAAGGGTTGACTATCTGCTTGAGTTGAAGAAGATGGAGGAAGAAAAACAATTGGACCTTCTTCCTAAGAAGGAGGCAAAGGGACTTAAAAGGGAGATTCAGAAGCTAGAATATCTGCTAAATGGAATTATTAACATGAAGAAAATACCAGATGCATTGTTCGTTGTTGATATAAAAAAGGAATACACTGCTGTTCGTGAAGCAAAAAAGATTGGGATTCCAGTTGTAGCTGTAATAGACACAAATTGTGACCCGTCAACTGCAGATCTCCCCATCCCCGGTAATGACGATGCAATTAGGGCTATAAAGCTCTTTACATCGAAGATAGCTGATGGATGCATAGAAGGAAGACATATTTATGATCAGAGGGTACTTGCTGGAGAAATTGTAAAGAAACAAGAAGAAAGGGCCCCGGTAGTAATAGAAAGAAAGGTATTTGTTTTTAAGGAATATGGAGGTGAAATAGAGACAGAGGAAAAACCGGTTCCTGTTGACTATACAAAAGACGTGGGCGAAACCGGGGAGGAAACCGAACATGGCTGAGGTTACAGCTCAGATGGTAAAGGAACTCAGGGATAGAACTGGAGCACCCTTTCTCGATTGTAAGAAGGCTCTGGAGGAGGTTATGGGTGATTATGAAAAGGCTGCTGAAATTCTCAGAATCAAGGGTCTAGCAAAAGCAGCCAAAAAAGCAGGAAGAGAAACGCCTGAGGGGATAATAACTTCTTATATTCATGCTGGCGGAAAGATAGGTGTTATGGTCGAAGTAAACTGCGAGACGGATTTTGTTGCAAGAAACGAGGAATTTCAGAGACTTGCAAAAGAGATCGCAATGCAGATTGCTGCTGCAAATCCTAGGTTTATAAGTCGAGAGGATGTACCTGAGTCTGTTTACTTAAAAGAAAGAGAGATAATGGCTGCTCAGGTAATAGAGTCGGGAAAGCCAGCGAGTGTTGCTGACAAGATTGTTCAAGGAAAGATTGAAAAATTTTATGAGGAGATATGTCTTCTTGAACAGACATATATTAGAGATCCTAAAATTAAGATAAGTGACCTTATAAGCTCAATGGTTGCTCAGTTAGGAGAGAATGTTGTAGTAAGGAGGTTTATAAGATATCAGTTGGGTGAACCTATTGAGTGAAGTTAAATGAACTCTTTAAGCCCTTTGCCAAAACCTAAGTATAGAAGGATTCTTCTTAAGCTCAGCGGAGAAGCTCTTCAGGGTGAGCAAAATTACGGAATAAGTCTTAGTGTTCTAGAAACTATTTCAGAAGAGATAAAAGAGATTCATGCCTTAGGCGTCGAAACAGCCCTTGTAATAGGCGGTGGGAATATATTTAGGGGAATTGCAGGAGCGGCAACTGGTATGGACAGAGCGACAGCGGACTATATGGGCATGATCGCTACAGTCATAAATGCCCTTGCTTTACAGGACTCTCTTGAAAGGAAAGGCATAGTGACGCGTGTACAGACAGCCCTTGAGATCAAGCAGGTTGCTGAGCCTTATATCAGGAGAAGAGCAATGAGGCATCTAGAGAAGGGAAGGGTCGTTATACTTGCCGCTGGAACTGGAAACCCGTTTTTTACAACCGATACTGCAGCGACATTAAGGGCGCTAGAGATTGGAGCCGAGGTTATTCTTAAAGCTACTAAAGTCGATGGAGTATATGATAGAGATCCGATGAGATACAGTGATGCTACGAAATTTAAGGAGCTTAATTATATGGAAGTTCTGAAACGGGGATTGAAAATAATGGACGCTACTGCAATTTCGCTTTGTATGGAAAGCAGCATTCCAATAGTTGTTTTTAATCTTTTTGAGAGCGGCAATATAAAGAGAATCATCATGGGTGAAGAGATAGGAACAACCGTCAGGAGTAGTGTGGAATGACTGAAATTAAGAGCTTAAATGAAATCCTAGATGATATGAAGAAAAGGATGAATAAATCCATAGATGTGTTTAAAATGGAGCTCAACAAGGTGAGAACGGGAAGGGCCTCTACTGCTCTAGTTGAGCATATAAAGGTTGATTATTATGGTACTCAGACACCACTTACTCAACTTGCTACGATTTCTGTTCCCGAGCCAAGGACAATATTAATTCAACCTTGGGATATAACTGCTATCGCAAGCATCGAGAAAGCAATTAGACAATCTGATCTTGGCGTCAACCCTTCGAACGATGGGAAGGTAATAAGAATAGCAATACCTCATCTTACTGAGGAGAGAAGAAAGGAGCTTGTGAAATATACAGGTAAAAGCGCTGAGGAGTATAGAGTAGCTGTAAGACAGATAAGGAAAGACACAAACAATCATGTTAAAGAAGCAGAGAAAGGAAAAAAAATAACAGAGGATGAAGCCAAAAAGAGTCTTACTAAGATTCAGGAGATTACAGATGATTTTATAAAGAAGATTAATGAGACCTTGGAAAAGAAAGAAAAGGAGATCATGGAGTTTTAGAGTTCTATCATAGTAGTTAATGTAATTGAAGTCTCTTCATTTTTAATCCCAACTTTGTTCAAATATAACCTGAAATTCAATAGCATATAGCGGTTTGTGATATTAAGAATTTTGATCTTTCTCTATCAGAGTAAAATTTAGCACTGTTTATAAGTAAGTTAGGAAAATAGTTTAAGGAATTAAAATTCCTCCTCGCATATCTTTACCCGAATAACCCTAAATTCTATAAGAGTGAGCAAAGTATGTCATCGCATTATATTGTTCATTTTTATGTTAAAATTTTAGATAATAGATTCAGTGGAAGTAAATAGATGAGATTTATAAAGGATCATTGCACTAATCTCTTTATTTATCTATTTATGTTATCAGCTTTAACATCCTTGTTTTGTTTTTTATTTCTTGTTGTTTTTCTTCTACGTTATACCTTTGAATCGGTAACCGAACAAGAACAAACAATTGCATACTATTTTTTTATTATGTTGTTAACAGGTCTTCTGATGGTTCCATTATCTCTCTTTATTCTGGATAGAATAGAAAGGCTTAAGGAATAAGGAAAACTAGCTATTATTATGAAATTTGTAGTGATAGACGGATCTTTTGGAGAGGGTGGGGGTCAGATTCTTAGAACTTCCCTCTCGCTTTCGATCATTACAGGAAAGCCATTTGAGATAATAAATATTAGGGCGGGAAGGGAAAACCCCGGACTACGCCCTCAACACCTTGCCTCAGTACACTCAGCAGCAAGGATAAGCTCTGCTTGTTTAGAGGGAGCAGAACTCGGTTCACTTAGGCTAAGATTTATTCCGAATGAAGTAGAACCAGGAGAGTATAGACTTGATGTATCAACTGCAGGAGCAACATCTCTTGTTCTCCAGAGACAATATTTTTCCACTGGCTCTCAAGGGAAAATCTGGTTCCATTGCTACTATAAGGGGAGGCACTCATGTTCCTTGGAGTCCGCCTTTTGAATTTCTTGAAGAGGAATGGATTCCATTTATGAGAAGAATAGGTTTTCAGGGGGAGCTGAAATTGAAACGTGCAGGATTTTATCCAAGAGGAGGTGGAGAAATTATTTCTAGCATTCAGCCGATAAAGGTTATTATGCCGCTGGTGATTAAAGGAAGAGGTAATTTAATAAAAGTAATTGGAATCTCGGCAGTAGGAGATCTTTCAAAAGTGGTGGCGGAAAGAGGGAAAGAGAGGTTAATACAAATTCTAAACGAATACAACATTTATAATCAAGTAGAATCAAGAGATTTACCATCATTTGGACGAGGGGCGATTGTGTTTTTAAAAGCCGTGTTTGAAAATACAACCGTGTGCTATAGCGCGCTTGGAGAAAGAGGGAAAAGAATGGAAGAAGTATCAGAGGAAGCGAGTCAGAAATTGTTTAATTTTCTAAAAAGCGATGCTACGGTTGATGAAAACATGGGTGACCAGTTGCTCCTACCGCTTGCTTTAGCTCATGGCAATTCATTTTTTAAGGTTCCAAGAATTACTGAGCATATAAAAACCAATACCGAAATTATTAAAAAATTTTTGAATGAAGCTAGGATTCATTTTGAAGGAAATGAGATTTTTGTTGAAGGGATCGGGGGATCGATAGACAACTCTTCCCTTTAGTTAATATGTCAGTATTATAGACCTTAATTATGTAAGATAGGAACTTTTTGGTACCAGGTTACAAACTAGAAAAATGTGGCTGGTAAATGTATTCTGAAATTGGAATGGCAGATGAGAACTATTATTTAGTTGCAGTTGGTTATATAAATTAACTAGAATCAACATTAAATAAATATCTGGCCCTTATCCACAACTATTAAAGCTACATATAAACTTTGAATAACTTTCAACAAATTTTAAAGTTATCCTTTAAAAAATCTACCGTTATTTTCAATAAGTCAATTTGACCTCATTAAAACCTTATATATTTGAACATATCACTGTAGGATTGTTCTCCAACTACAACCCTAACGAATGCTTCGCTGAATTTATTTGTTTTTCTTACTAAGTTATATGTAAAGAAACTAAGGTTATAAAAAACTTAGCTATGTAGCTCGCAAATTTGAAGTCAGCTATGATTTCATTTTTAACTTTTTGTGTATATTAGTCTAGCAAAAGAGAGTCTGTAGTTAAACTTTGAGCGATCACTTCTGCAGCAATCTGCCCACTTCTAAGCCCGAAGTATATACCTTCACCTGTTATCGGATCGGCAAGTCCTGCTGCGTCTCCTATAAGCAGCCCCCTTTTTGTATTTAGAATTTCATCCCTTCCTCCTATAGGGATCCGATGCCCTACAAGAGAGCGGCAGATGTAGTTTTTGGCAAGCCCCTTTCTCTCTAGTTAGAAAGAGAAGAATCTTTTAATCTCTTTTACCTTTGGCAGGGTTGTAAAAACTCCGACAGAGAGGTGGTCTCTTTTAGGAAATATCCAGCCGTAACCTTTAGGGATAACATTAAAATCAAGGTGAAGGGAACCGTCGTATACGGATAAGTTGGCTGAATCGTTAATTGGAAAAATCTCCCCCTCTAAGGCAGCGCCCAGTTTTGGTTTTTTCCTAAGTTCTAGAGACCTTGCCACAAGGCTTGTTACACCATCTGCCCCTATTATCACCTTTGACTTAAAATTCCCTTTTTCCGTCGTTACAAGTACGTAATCTGGAAATTCTTTTACAAAATTGACTCTCGTTTGATCAATAAGGTTTACCCCGTAATATTTAGATTTTTGGACGAGGAAATAATCGAATTTGTCTCTCATTACCATGGTGACTATTGGAAAAGAAGTCGTCTTTGCAAATCGCCATCTGTGATTGAGAGTCAAATGGGTATTAAAGGTGTAGTTTTCAGCTATAGCACGTATATCCTCAGGTAGAATGTCTACAGCTTTTTTTGTTAATCCACCTGCACAAAATACCTTGGGAGTTTTTCTTTTTCTAATAAAAGCACTCTTAAGTTTCTCTTTGAAAGTTCATAGGCGCACATACCACCTGCCGGCCCTGTTCCTACAATAATTACGTCATAATCGGTATATGTGTTATTCATCTATTGTAGGGGCGAACCTCAGTGTTTGCCCAGTTGCTGTTTGTGTGTTTCATTAGGGCAGACACGTGGGTCTGTCCTACTAATAAATCAAAAACTATCAGCTTTTTAAGCCCTCGTTTATCTTTACCAATAACTCCTCGTGTAACTTCCCATTACTAAGTATCAGGTCCGATTTATTAAGGTTCCAAGTTCGTCCTTTAAAATCTGTTACCTTTCCTCCTGCCTCTTCTACGAGTATAGCTCCGGCTGCTATATCCCAGGGATTGATTTTTGTAACTACGTAAGCTTCCGCTCTTCCACAAGCGACCCATGCTGATTCAATGGCAGCCGAGCCTAGTTTCCTCATATCAAGAACAACGGGCCTTATTCCTCGAAAGAGTTTTGTGCTCCTTATAATATTTCTGTCTGAACCTTCGCAAGAAACAATGGATGATTTATTTATCTCATGCGTCGTCGAAACAGAAATCGTATTATTATTTAAAAATGCTCCTTTTCCTTTCTCTGTCGCGTAAAGTTCATCTAAGACAGGGGCATAAACAATTCCTAGAATGAGCTCTTTTTTATACCGAAGCGCAATTGAAATGCTAAAAAATGGATTTTTCTTTGTAAAATTCCCAGTGCCATCAAGAGGATCTACAATCCATGTGTAGGATGCCCCTTTGTTTATTAATCCTGCTTCTTCTGAAAGTATGTTGTGATGTGGGTATTTCTTCTTTATACCACCGATAATGATTTTTTCTGATTCTAAATCAAATTTGGTGACTAATTGTTTAGGGTCCTTTGATTCGTTTTTAATGAAGGCTAAAGATTTAAACCCCTGTAGTAAAACAGTTCCTGCTTTTTTAGCTAGTTCAACGGCGTATTCTTTCATATAGTGCCCCTTTGTCCTTGCAAGTAAAATAGTGCGCAAACAATATTAGGCGGGATTAGAAAATCCCGCCTATCGCTATATATTGAAATTCTACCTCAGATAGGCGGGACATTCTTGTCCTGCAACTGATTTATTTATTCAAGAAGAGATTATCTCTACACCACCCATATAGGGGATAAGAACTTTCGGTATTACAACCGATCCATCGCGTTCTTGATAATTCTCTAAGAGGGCAACAACTGTTCTTCCAACAGCTAGCCCCGACCCGTTAAGTGTGTGTAGAAATGCTGGTTTTCTTCCGCCTTTTGGACGGTATCTTATATTAGCTCTTCTTGCCTGAAAGTCTTCAAAGTCGCTGCAAGAAGAGATCTCTCTATATGTATTTTCACTAGGAATCCAAACCTCTACGTCGTAGGTTTTAGCAGATGAAAATCCCATATCCCCTGTCGAGAGAACTACGATTCTATGTGGAAGCTCAAGGAGTTCAAGCACGCGAGCGGCATCGTTTGTTAGAGATTCAAGCTCAGGGTAGGAATTTTCAGGGGTTACAAATTTTACAAGCTCAACCTTGTTAAATTGGTGTTGTCTTATAATTCCACGTACATCCTTTCCATATGAACCAGCTTCTCTCCTAAAGCATGGTGAACAAGATACATATTTCTTAGGAAGCTCTTCCTCGCCTAGTGTTTCTTCTCTATGAATATTTGTTACGGGGACTTCTGCGGTAGGAATTAGAAAAAAATCTGTTCCGTTTACTTTAAATAAATCTTCTTCAAACTTGGGAAGATTCCCTGTGCCGATAAAACTATCTCGATTTGCCATAAAAGGTGGAAGCACCTCAGTATACCCATGTTCATTTACATGTAGGTCAATCATAAAATTTATAAGAGCCCGTTCGAGCCTCGCTCCTAGTCCTTTATAAAGAGCAAACCCTGCTCCTGCAATTTTAGCGGCTCTATCTAGGTCAAGAATATCGAGTTTCTTTCCCACTTCTACGTGGTCTTTAGGCTCAAAATCGAATTGCCTTGGACGCCCCCAGCGTCTTAGCTCAACGTTATCTAAAGAGCTTTTCCCAACAGGAACGGAGATGTGAGGAATATTAGGGATTGTGAGAAGAAATTCCCTGAATTCATTCTCGGTTTCGGTTCTTTTCTCGCTGAGCTCTTTGACATTTTCTGAAGATTTCCTTAGCTCTATTTGTAACTTCTCGGCTTCTTCTTTTTTCCCCTGCCTTTTAAGCTCTCCGACTTTCTTTGAGCCGGTATTTCTCAGGTGTTCAAGCTCTTCAACTTCACGGATCATTCTTCTTCTTTCTTCATCGAGTGCTGTGAATTTCTCAAAGTCTATATGAACTCCACGCTCTTCCATTTTTTTCTTTACATAGTCAAGATTTTCCTTTATGAATTTTGGATCAAGCATAGTTTTTATAACTTTACGTAAGGCGTGAGGCGATTTTTACCCCTTACGCTCTCACGCCTTACGATGTTGCCCAATTCCTACTATCCCTTTATAACTCCAATCGGTCTTAATCTTGCAACCTTTTTAGCAATACCAGCGTTATGCACAACGTCACAGACATCTTCTACCTGCTTATAAGCCTCTGGCATCTCCTCGAGCACTGTTCTCTTTCCTCTTGCCATTAAAATGATTCCTTTTCTTTCAAGTTCAGCAAAAAGGTCTCTATCTCTCCCCCTCCTTACAGCTTCATTTCTTGAAAGCATTCTTCCTGCTCCATGACAGCTCGTTCCGAATGTTTCTTCCAGGGCTGCCTCGGTTCCTACGAGAACAAAAGAAGCTCTACCCATATCGCCTGGAATAAGCACGGGTTGGCCTACGTTTCTATAGATTTCTGGTATGAGGGGATGTCCTTTGGGAAACGCCCTTGTTGCTCCTTTCCTGTGAACACATACCTTTTTAGTTTTTCCATTAACCTTATGATCTTCAAATTTAGCAATGTTGTGGCTTACGTCATAAACAAGGTGTCCTCCTAACTCTCTCGGGCCAATATTGAAAACCTTATAAAATGCCTCTCTTGAAAAAGCCATAATAATCTGTCTGTTTGTCCAAGCATAATTTACAGCCGCTGCAAATGCTGAAAGGTAATCTCTTCCTTCTTTTGATTTAATGTGGGCACAGGCAAGTTGTTTGTCTGGAAGATTGATCCCTTCTCTTCTCATATAGGAAAGCATTTTGTCTATATAATCCGTGCAGATCTGATGACCGAACCCACGAGAGCCGCAGTGAATAAGCACGCACACTTGGTCCTTAAAAAGTCCAAAATCGTCTGCGACTCGAGTATTATAAATTTCATCTACAACGTCAACCTCGAGAAAATGATTTCCTGAGCCAAGTGTTCCAAGCTGGTCACTACCTCTTTCAAAAGCCTTGTTGCTTATCGCATCCGACTCACCGCCGGGAAAGGTTCCATGGTCTTCAATCCTTTCCAAATCCTCAGCGTCACCCCATCCTCTTTCAATCGCCCATTTTGCCCCTTTTTTTATAAGCTCTTTGTAGTCGCTTTTTGAAAGCTTAATTTTTCCGCTTGATCCAACTCCAGACGGTACTCGACTGAAAAGCTCTGTGACTAACTCTCTGAGTTTTGGTCTCACTTCTTCTTCAGTTAGACTTGTTCTCATAAGCCTTACGCCGCAGTTAATATCGTAACCTACTCCTCCGGGCGAAATCACACCCTCTTCAACGTCCATAGCGGCAACCCCTCCTATCGGAAACCCGTACCCCCAGTGTATATCGGGCATAGCGATGGAGTATTTTTGAATTCCCGGAAGGTAAGCGACGTTTACTACCTGTTCAAGCGCTTTGTCTTTTTGAATATCTTTTAACATCTTTTCAGTTGCATAAACTCTTCCCGGGACACGCATCCCGCCTTTTTTGGGTATCTCCCAAAGATAATCGTGTATTTTTTCGAGTTTTATTTCTTCACTCATAACCCTCGTCACCCCATTGTTTTGAAATGATGCAAGATGCAAGATTCATGATGCACGATAAATTAAGCTGTTACATGCATCCTGCATCCTCATTATTTTCATTCGTGCTTATTTGTGTTAATTCGTGGCTAATAAATGTCAGAAAGCAATTTACACATCAAACACGATATCTACTTTCAATTTATCATTTATAGGTTCTATTTTCAAATTGTGATAAGTGACGGCTTTTATATCAAAGCTTAGTTCGTGTTTGTCTATATCAATTTTTTCACCAATGGCTTTTCCTTTTGCATGAGTTTCACTAATCAGATTTAACCTAAAATCCTTAAATACCATCTTCTTTACTTCATGAAGAAAAAGAATCTCCTGTAGCCAGTGAACGAGAAGCTCCTCTATGTTTTCTCCATGAACCTCGATTTCAATTTCTTGAGAAGGGTTTATTTTCTCTCTATCTGTTATTAACTCCATCATCGCACGCGCGGCATTTTCAAAAAGCTCACCAAATGATTTTCCATAAATTCTAAGACACACATCTGCTGTGTGGTCGAGTATCTCGTAGTCCACGATTTACCATTCTAGCATGAATGTAGAGATTCTAAAATTTAACCGGAGAGGGAACATTCTGGCTATCTTAGGTGAATTAAAATACGCCTATACTCACGGGAGAACAATATTGCTGTGCTATTTGTTGATATATTTAGATTAGTTAGTAAGACGAAATCATTTTGATTATTAAAATTCTATCCATCCTTATTGTATAAATAGATTCCCGTTAAACAAATCTTCAGCTATGAATGCTGCTGATTCACTTCGTCTTCTTGGATTTGAAAATGGGCCGCCGTCGTTTGGAGAAAAAGGATTTCCGGGATTTTCTACACATTCAATTCCAGTGGAGTTATAAGGTGCGGCAACCATTCGTGCAAGGTTTATACTTTTTTCTTTTGGGGAATTACCCTTTATAAAGTCATAGATTTGGCTTGGATCTCCATTTGTAAGGATGATTTCTCCATTGAGAAAGTTATTTGTCCAAGAACTTGAGGAACAAGCCTTAATATTTTCTAGTATTTTTCTAATCTCTCTAGCCGCTGCCTCGATAGCTATCGCAGGCTCGGTGAGCTTTTTTCCTGTGATAATTTTTATAGTTTCATTTTTATGCGGCTTATTGTCACCGAATCTTTGCACGGCTTCAGTTGAGTTTTGATATTTTTGAATATCTTCCTCCGTCACGTCTACGAGTTTATGGAAGATGGCAGTATCAATCTGAATCTGCGCAATTCCTACTGAACCCTTTCCAACGCCAATCCATTCCTGACCTAAGTCTAAAAGGTTAATATCTGCAAGCTCATTCAAGATTATCGTGTTAAGAAGCTCCGTAGGGATATTATTACGATTTGCGCTCTCTTTTAACTCCTGACTGCAAGGAGAAAGTTTATTCTCATACCAGTTAAGGCGTTCGCTGAAGCCCTTAGAGCGGAGTGTATCGGGGGTCATTCTTTCTAATTTCACAGAGGAACAGGGTTTTGCAGCAAGGGAATATGAGGCATTAAATAGAAGTAACATTGCTGATAAAGATATTGTAAAATAATACGTTAGATTTCCATTCATCTTGTATCTTGTCTGCACCAGTTCTAAATTCCAAGTAATAGTAAGCCCTTTGTTGCTTCACTTCAAGTGCATCTTGAGTCTTCGTCCTTAGCGTTTAGCTTTAATTTAATAATTC
>Ga0209320_10001428_pt1 | contig 12312 bp, 10 predicted proteins | sample Rifsed13ft4_FD_184008 | JGI IMG/M metagenome (GOLD analysis project Ga0209320, IMG submission 184008) | Soil microbial communities from Rifle, Colorado, USA - sediment 13ft 4 (version 2) | ecosystem: Environmental > Terrestrial > Deep subsurface > Rock core/Sediment | place: Rifle, Colorado... | reverse complement strand
CTAGAGAAGCGTAAGGGGTGAGGGGTAAGGGGGACCCCTCACCCCTTACCCCTCACGCATCACGATGCCGGCGTTACCGCCCTCCGTTTTTTCAGCCACGCGTCCACGCTGAAGCTCCCGCTCCCGTGCCCCCAGAACAACAGCCAGATATAGCAATAGAGCAGCGGCAATTCTCCCCGATTGCCCCACCACCAGATCGAATTCTCTCCAAAGCCCCAGTGGCGCCAGAAGTAGGCCACCGCCATCTCGCCGGCGATGACGAACGCTACTTGCGGGGCGAACAGGCCGACCGCCATCATGATGCCGCCGAAGAACTCCAGGATGCCCGCCAGGCCGACGGGCCAGAAGTTGGCGAGGAACTCGCCGAACGGGAATAGGGGCACCGAGGCCGGGCGATCGCTGAACAGCCCGAACAGCTTCGATCCGCCATGGGTCATGAACGCTATTCCGGCGACGACGCGCAGGGCGTTGTACGAGATCGGCTGCAGACGTTGCATGAACGTGCTCGGCATAGCGTCCTCTCTGCTCGGAGGGTCTCTTAGGTTACGTCGCCCGGGCGGCGTGCGTTGAAGCTCGCTGGCTGACGTCTCGACGCGCGGCGCCACAGAAAGAACGCCGGAATCCCGCTGCCGATCAATACCACGCCCAGCGCCGCGTTCCTCGGGTTGGACCACACGGTGCTCAAAACCGCGAACATGGCGGCGAGCACGAAGAAGATCGGCACCGCGGGGTAGAGGGGCATGCGGAACCCAGCCTTGTCCCTCCTATCCCTACTATCCCTACTATCCCTACTATCCTGACTATCCCCACTATCCCTACTATCCGCCCGGTAATAGAACAGCGTCGCGCCTACCAGCCCAAAGAAGATCCAGTCCCCGAAGACCACGTAGTCCAGCAGCTGGCCGTAGGTTCGCGTCGCCACCAGCAGGATGGCCCAGCCTGCCTGGATCACCAGCGCGGCGGCGGGCGCGCGGAAGCGCGGGTGCAACTCCGCCGCTCGGCCAAAGAACACGCCATCCGCGGCCATGGTCTGGTACACTCGCGGCGCGGCCAGGATGGCGAGGTTCAAGAACCCGAAGGTGGACGCCGCGATGCCCAGCGCGATGACAGTAGCGCCCGCGGGGCCCGAGGCGGCTCGCATCACGTCGGAGGCCGGCGCGGTGCTGGCCGCGAGCCCGCTCACGCCCAGGACCTTGAGGTACGCGATGTTGGCGAGCAGGTACACCAGCACGACGCCCACCACGCCCAGGATGATCGCGCGGGGCAGGTCGCGCCGCGCGTCCTTGAGCTCCCCCGCCACGAAGTTGGTGCTCTGCCAGCCGCCATAGGCGAACAAGACCGGAATCAGGGCGGCCCCAACCGCCGCGACGGATGACCAGATCCCGGACACCGGAGGGACGGCAGAGACGACAGGGACGGCAGGAGCGGCGGAAGCAGCGAAGAGCAGACCGGAGACGATGAGCGTTGCCAGCGCGAGAAGCTTCAGGATCGTGAGAATATTCTGCGCCACGCTCCCGGGCTTGATGCCGAGGTAGTTGATGGCGGAGAGCAAGGCGATGGCACCGATGGCGAGCGGCGCCGTGGCAGCAGGGGGGAGACCGGTGAGGCTGATCGTGTAGGTCGCGAACGTGACGGACACGGCGGCGATGCCGCCGCTGTTGATCACCAGCAGCTCGGTCCATCCGTACAGGAATGCCGGCAGCGGCCCAAAGGCGTCGCGCAGGTAGACATATCCGCCGCCCGCCAGCGGTTTTCGCGCGCCCAGCTCGGCGAAACACCAGGCGCCGGCCAAAGCGACGGCGCCGCCCAGCACCCACACGCCCAGCACCAGCGCGGGCGTCGAGACGCGCTGCGCCACCACGGCGGGATTGAGGAAGATGCCGGCGCCGATGATGCCGCCCATGACCAGCATGGTGGCGTCGAACACGGAGAGCCGTTGGGCGTAGGAAACGCGGCCGGACATGGGCGGCGAGTATAGCAGGGGGGCGAGGCCGCGCAACGGGTGGGGCACCCCCGATGCGCCACCCTACCGCCCAACCGCGCAACCGCCCTAGGTTACAGGCCCATGCCCCTCCCGAAAGTCGTCGTCATCGGCGCCGGGTTTGGCGGCCTGTCCTGTGCCAGGGCGCTGGCAGGGAAGCCGGTGGACCTGCTGCTGGTGGATCGCCACAACTACCATCTGTTCACGCCGCTGTTGTACCAGGTGGCGAGCTCCTTGCTCAATCCCAGCGACATCGCGTACCCCATTCGCGCGGTGTTTCGCAGGGCCCGCAACGTGCGGGTGCGCGTCGGTGAAGTGGTCGGCGCGGACTTCGACGGGCACTGGGTAGCGGTCAGGGACCGTGACGGGGGTGCGGTGCAGCGCCTGGCGTACGAGTACCTGGTGCTGGCGCCGGGGAGCAACTCCAACTTCTTTGGGAACGTCGGCATCGCGACTGCGTCCCACGGACTCAAGGACCTGCCCGAGGCGCTCGAGCTCCGCAACCACGTGCTTCGTTGCTTCGAGGCGGCCTCTCGCGAGCCGGACGAGGTAGCCCGCCGGCCCTGGCTCACCTTCGCGATCGTGGGCGGCGGCCCTACCGGCGTGGAGTACGCCGGCGCGCTGGTGGAGCTGATCCGGCTGGTCCTGGTCAAGGACTACCCCGAGCTCAATCTGCGCAAGGTGCATATCGTGCTGGTCGAGGCACGGGATCAGATCCTGCCGGCGTTTCCCAAGGCCCTGGGGGACGATGCCGAGCTCCGGCTCCGGCAGCGTGGCATCGACGTGCGGCTCAACACGCGCGTCGAAAGCGTGGCCGGCGACGCGATCACGCTCTCAGGCGGCCAGCGGCTCCGCTCCCAGACGCTGGTGTGGGCGGCCGGGGTCAAGCCCAGCGAGCTGGTCACGCATCTCCGGCTACCGATGACCAGGAGTGGGCGGGTGGAGGTGGACCCGCACCTCCGCGTCGCCGGATACGAGCGCGTGTTCGCCATCGGGGACATCGCGTCGGTACCGTACCGGGGCGGGGAGATGCCGCAACTGTCCGCGCCGGCCATGCAGGAGGGGCGCTGCGTGGCGCGGAACATCCTCCGGGCCAGTCGCGGCGCGCCGCTGGAGACGTTCCGGTATCTCGACAAGGGGATCATGGCCACGATCGGGCGCCACGATGCCGTGGCGCTGCTGGGTGGAGTCGGGCTCAAGGGGTTGATCGGGTGGCTGACCTGGCTGTTCGTGCACCTCTACTACATCATCGGGTTTCGCAATCGCATCGTGGTGTTGATCGAGTGGGCCTGGGATTACTTTCGCTATGACCGACCGATCCGGCTGATAGAGAGAGCCAAGGAGCACGCGTGGCCAACGTCATCCGCACCATCAGCCCCGTAGACGGCGAGACCATTGCCGAATACCGCGAGTGGGCCTGGAAGAAGGTGAACCGGGTACTGCTGGCGGCGGACGGGGCGCAGCAGGAGTGGCGCCGGACCGGCTTCGAGGAGCGGGCGCGCTGCCTCAAGAAGACGGGCGAGATCCTGCGGAAGAACGCCGAGCAGTACGCGGAGCTGATGGCGACGGAAATGGGCAAGCCGTTGGCGCAGGGGAAGGCGGAGGTCGAAAAATGCGCCTGGGCCTGCGAGTACTACGCGGAGAACGGGGCGGGTTTCTTACGCCCCGAGGTGGTAGCGACAGACGCCTCTCGGAGCTTCGTGGCGTTCGAGCCCCTGGGCACCGTACTCGCGATCATGCCGTGGAACTTCCCGTTCTGGCAAGTCTTCCGGTTCGCCGCGCCGGCGTTGATGGCGGGGAACGCGGGCGTCTTGAAGCACGCCTCGAACGTCTTCGGGTGTGCCCTCGCCATCGAGGAGATCTTCCGCGGCGCCGGCTTTCCCAAGGACCTGTTTCGCGCCGTGCTGGTGGGGTCCAAGCGGGTGAAGAAGGCGATCCAGCACCCCGCGGTGAAGGCGGTGACGCTGACCGGCAGCACGCCGGCCGGGAAGGCGGTGGCCGCGCAGGCGGGCGCGCTGCTCAAGAAGACGGTGCTGGAGCTGGGCGGCAGCGATCCCTACGTGGTGCTGGAGGACGCCGACCTCGCCCTCGCCGTCGAGACCTGCGTCAACGCGCGGCTCATCAATACCGGGCAGAGCTGCATCGCGGCCAAGCGGTTCATCGTGGTCCGGCGGGTGCTCCAGGAGTTCACCGACCGCTACGTGGCTCTCATGCGACAGAAGAAGTTCGGCCGGCCGCTGGAGCCGGGGATCGATCTGGGCCCCATGGCGCGGGTGGACCTGCGCGACCAGCTGCACGATCAGGTCCAGCGGTCGGTCGCGAAAGGCGCCAGGGTGCTGGTCGGTGGAACGGTGGCCGGAGGCGTCGGGGCCTTCTATCCGGCGACCGTGCTGGCGGACGTGAAGCCTGGCATGCCGGCATACGAAGAGGAGCTGTTCGGCCCGGTCGCGGCGATCATCGAGGCGGAGGACGAGCGGGATGCCGTCCGAATCGCTAATGACACCAGCTTTGGGCTGGGCGCCGCCGTGTTCACCCGCGACCTGGCGCGGGGTGAGCGGATCGCCAAAGACGAGCTCCAGGCCGGGGCCTGTTTCGTCAACGCGTTGGTCAAGTCGGATCCCCGGCTGCCGTTCGGCGGGATCAAGGAGTCCGGCTACGGGCGGGAGTTGTCGAGCTTCGGGATCCGGGAATTCGTCAACGTGAAGACGGTGTGGGTCAAGTGAGACGTGAGAAGTGAGACGGGGGAGGCAGGGGAGGGCGCTCTGGTGGCTCTGAGCCTCCGCGGGACCACGTGGCGTGACTGGTCGGTCGCTGTTGGCCTGGGCGCGGTCATTGGCACGGTGATCCTGGGTGTGGCTGGTCGAGTCGCGATGCGTGCGATCGCCGTCGCTCAGCGGGGAGTCCCCGAGGGCTTCACCATGGGCGGCACGATGACCGTGGTGCTGCTGGGGACCGCCAGCGGCGCCTTGGGCGGCATCCTGCTCGTGATCAGCCGGTGGCTCTTCCCCAGCCGCCGCTGGGCGCAGGTGTCGCTCTATTGGGCGGCTCTACTGCTCCTCGCTTTGCGGGGTCTCCACCCGCTCGACGCTCTGCGCGTCGCACTGTTCGTGCCGCTGGTCCTGCTATACGGGGCGGTACTGCAGGCGGTCTGGGACCGGGGCCGAGCGGCGCGCCACGGAGGACTGACGTGAACCTTCGCGACCTGCAGGTATTGTTGGCGTACCACTACTGGGCCCGCGACCGCCTGTTGGACGCGGTGGAAGCCCTGCCGCCCGAACAGTTCACCCGCGACCTGGGCAGCAGCTTCAAGTCGGTGCGGGACACGCTGGCGCACATCTACTTCGCCGAGTGGGCCTGGTACTCGCGATGGATGGGCAACTCCCCGACCGCCGCCTTGCCAGCCGAGATGTTCCCCGACGTCGGGACGCTGCGTCGAGCGTGGAACGAGCACGAGCACAAGGTGCGTGCCTTTGTGGACGGCCTGGGCGAGGACGGCTTGAACCGCGTCATCGAGTACCAACTGCTGAACGGCCGACCCGGCTCGTCGGTGGTCTGGCACATGGTGCAGCATGTGGTGAACCACGCCAGCTACCACCGCGGTCAGGTGACCACCATGCTCCGCCAGCTCGGCGCCGCGCCGGCCAAGAGCATGGACCTGATCGCGTTCTACCGGGAGCGGACCGGCTGACGCCTGCGCGCTCATGATCCGCCGCTGCGAGCCAGGGGACTTTGCCGCCGTCCTCGCCGTCATCAACGACGGCGCCGCGGCGTATCAGGGCAAGATCCCCGCCGACTGCTGGAACCTGCCGTACATGCCCGCCGCGGAGCTCGAAGCCGAGCTGGCGGCGGGTGTCGTGTTCTGGGCCTGCACCCAGGGCGAGGAGATCACGGCGGTGATGGGCCTGCAAGACGTCGCCGACGTGACCCTCATCCGTCACGCCTATACCCGGACCGCGCACCAGCATCGCGGTCTCGGTTCGGCGCTGCTGGAGCATCTTCGCGGCCGGACCCAGCGGCCCATTCTCATCGGCACCTGGAGAGCGGCGACCTGGGCGGTGCGGTTCTATGAGCGGCATGGCTTCCGCCTGGTGTCCGAGGCCGAGAAGCGCGTGCTGCTCCAGCGCTACTGGACGGTGCCGGAGCGCCAGATCCAGGAATCGGTGGTCCTGGCCGATGGCCGCTGGCGCGCCAGGGCCTGAGGCCCCTCACGGTCCCGGGCGATTCGCCGCGGCTGGCGGCCGCATCCGGTATTCCCGCGGCGGCTCGGCGCCCATGAGGTGCTTCACGAAGTAGTCCCAGCGCCGCCGCACCATGTACGGCTCGTTGCCGAAGCCGTGGCGGCGGTTGGGGAACAGGATGAAATCGAAGTCCCGGTTGTGCCGAATCAGCTCGTTCACCACGAGGAGTGTGTTGTAGTACGGCACGTTGTCGTCCAGGGTGCCGTGCGCGATGAGCAGCTTCCCCGTGAGGTTCTTGGCCAGCAGCTGGTTCGCCTGGTTGTCGTAGTTGGTGGCGCTATCGGACAGGCGCTCCAACAACCCCTGCCACTTCTCCGCCCAGTCGTCCTCGTAGTTCCGGTTGTCATGATTGCCGGCTTGTGAGACGGCGACCTTGAAGAAGTCCGGGTAGCGGAGGATCGCGTCCGCCGAGGAGAACCCGCCGCCGGAGTGGCCGTAGATCCCGGCGCGGTCCACGTCGATCCAGGAATAACGAGCAGCGAGCTGCTTCATCCCGGCGATCTGATCCGGTAATCCGTTGTCGCCCATGTTGCCGTAGTACGCCGCATGGAACGACTTGGAGCGCAGCGGGGTCCCCATCCCGTCTATCTGGACCACGACGAACCCCAGCTCGGCCAAGGCCCGGGTGTCACCCCGCGCCGCCGAGAAGCTCCGCGTCCCGATGCTCCCGGTCTGCGGCCCCGGATAGTGGTGGTTGATGATGGGGTACTTCGTGGTGGAATCGAAGGCGGTGGGCCGGAACATGAGCCCGTGGAGATCGGTCCTGCCGTCCCGCGCCTTGACGGTGAACGGCGTGGGCGGTGTCCAGCCGGTGGCGAGCAAGCGAGAGATATCGGCCCGCTCCAGCGTCAGCACCGTCCGGCCGTTGAGATCCCGCAGCACGGTGACGGGAGCGACGTCCGGCCGCGAGTAGCTGTCCACGAACGACTGACCGGAGGGGGAGAGCGTCACGTCGTGGTCGGCGTCCTCCGGCGTGAGCAGCGTCAACCGGCTGCCGTCCATCCGCACGCTGTAGAGCTTCCGGAAATACGGATCGCCCGGCTCGCGTCCAGCGCCGGTGAAGTAGACGGTGCGGGCGGTTTCATCGATGCGCAGCACCTGGAGCACGTTCCAGGCGCCGCGGGTGATCTGTTGCCTGAGCCGGCCGGTGGTGAGGTCGTAGAGGTAGAGATGGCCCCAGTCGTCGCGCTGGGAGAACCAGAGGACCTCATTGGACTTTGGAAACGCGTGCCAGTTCACCCGCCCAAAGCCGGACTCGAAGAAGGTCTCCACCGTCTCTTCCAGAATGTCCCGCACCGCGCCCGTGGCCGCGTCCGCCACGCGGAGCCGCTCCTGCTTGTGGTCGCGCGAGGTGGACAGGAAGTAAAGCTCAGACCCGTCCGGGCTCCACTCGACGTCCGCCCACCGGCCGCCGCAGACCACGTGATCGCACAGGCTGGAGCGGTGCTGGTCGGGAGGCATCTGAAGCCGGACCATGCTCCCGCGGTCGACATCGATGATGACGCGGTGGATGGTGAAGATCGCGCTGTCGCCGGGGAGCGGGTACTTCCATTGCTCCAGCACCGGGTGCCCCACTCTGGTGTCCACCAGATACATCTCGCCCACGGCGCGGCCGTCGTGCTGGAACGTGGCGATCTTCTTGGAGTCTGGTGCCCAGATCAGCACCGGGGTGTCGCTCTTCACCCAACCCGCGTTGTTGGTGGCATAGCCAAAGTCCTTGCTGCCGTCCGTGGTGAGTGGTTTCTCCGCGCCGGTGGTGAGATCGCGGACCCAGAGATTGTGGTCGCGAATGAACGCGGCGCGTTTGCCGTCCGGCGAAGCAATAGCGTTCCGGCGCGCGTCGTCGCCGCGCCGAGTCTCGCCGGTGCACTGAGCGCCCTGGACGTCGCAGGTCCAGCGGCGGGAGCCAATGTCGAAGGAGATGGACCGGCCGTCGCTCGAGAAGTCGAGCTGCGTGAACGGCAGGCTGAAGGCGCCGTAGGTGGTGTCGGCCGCCCGGGAGAGTGCTGCGGCCACTCGCTCGTGGTCGAAGGCGCGCGAGCGGGCCCTTCTCGCCGGATCCACCAGGACGAACTCGGCGCCTTGCGGGATGGTGTTGTGGTACCAGAAGCGATCGCCGGGAAGCCACGAGGGCCGCACCGGGGCGCCCAACACGAGCGGCGTGGTGTGGTAGCCCATGAACTGCTCGGCCCGGGCGTAGTCTTGGGCGGTGAGGGCGCGCGGTGCCTGGGCGAGAGATGGTTGAGCGGCCAGAGTCGCCATCAGGAGCAGAGAGTTGCGCATTGCAACGTTCCGTCTTGGGGTATGCATGCGAATATGCAGGCTTGACGGTGCCGCTCAAGATGCTAAGAGTTTGGCATCCGTGACACGTTTTGGCCCTCTCGTGCGTCTAAGTAATGAGGCGCCCGAGCGGGATTCGGCTTGGCGGCCCCTTCCGCCGCCAAGAGCGACGCGTCTGTTTGCTGACCGGAGACTCTCCCATGGTGGTATCAACGGCCGCCGCGGCGCTCCTGCTCCTGGGGCTCCCGCAGCAGCAACAACAGCAGCAGCAACGACCCGAGGGCCGGCCGCCCTCAAGCGCCGCGGCGGACACCGGGGTTGCCCGCCACACCAGTGGACGGACCCCTCCGCTGGCATCCGCGGCGCGGGTGGCTCCGGGATCGGTCCACCTGGACGGCCGACTGGATGACGCTGCCTGGGCCGGGGCCGAGCCCATCACCGAGTTCACTCAAACGGTTCCGCACGAGGGCAATCCGGCAACCGAGCGCTCCGAGGTGCGGATCGTCTACGATGACGACGCCGTCTACGTGGGTGCCAGGATGTTCGACTCGGACCCGCACGGCGTTCGGAGCCAGCTGGCGCGTCGCGACGCCTCCACCGAGGCCGACCAGTTCCAGGTGGCGTTCGATTCCTATCACGACCATGTGTCCAGTTTCGTGTTCGGCGTGAACCCGAGCGGGGTCAAGACGGATCGGCTGATCGGCCAGGACGGGTACTCGTTTGACAACGGATGGGACCCGGTCTGGGCCGCGGCTACCCGCCAGGACTCGCTGGGGTGGACGGCCGAGCTCAGGATTCCCTTCTCACAGCTCCGGTTCTCCAACGCGGAGCGGCAGATCTGGGGCGTGAACCTGTTTCGCCGGATTCAGCGCAAGGCGGAGGAGGTGCGCTTCGCCTGGTCGCCGCCGTCGGACCGGGGCTATGCGTCGTTCTTCGCGCACCTGCACGGGCTGGAGCGGCTGCCGCAGCCACGCCGGCTGGAGCTGCTGCCCTACGTCACGGCCCGAGAGGCGCGGATTGCTCCCGGCGTCCTGGGCAACCCGTTCAACGATGGATCGCGGGAGCTGGGGGCCGCGGGCCTCGACCTCAAGTACGGCCTCACGTCGAGTCTCACCCTGGACGCCACGTTCAATCCCGATTTCGGCCAGGTGGAGGCGGACCCCGCATTCGTCAACCTTTCGGCGTTCGAGCAGTTCTTTGAGGAGCGGCGGCCGTTTTTCATCGAGGGCGCGGACATCTTCCGGTTCGGGGGGCAGCAGTTCTTCTACTCCCGCCGCATCGGCCGGTCGCCGCAAGGGTTCGCCGACTCGCGGGGCGGGTTCGTGAACCAGCCGGAGAACGCCACCATTCTGGGTGCCGGCAAGCTCTCCGGGCGGACCGGGGGCTGGTCCATCGGGCTCCTGGAAGCAGCCACGGCCGCCGAGCACGCGGTGGTGGATTCCGCGGGCGTACGGTTCCGGGACCAGGTGGAGCCGTTCACCAACTATTTCGTGACCCGCGGCAAGCGCGATTTCCGGGGCGGCTCGGATCAGCTGGGGTTCATGGCCACCGCCGTGAACCGCCGGCTGGACGACGCTCGGCTGGATTTTCTGCGCCGCGCGGCCTATGCGGCCGGGTTCGACTTCGGCCACCGGTTCGGCAAGAACGCCTACAATCTGAGCGGCTCGCTGGGGTTCTCGCGCATCGAGGGCGACACGCTCGCCATCCAGCGGGCGCAGCGCTCCTCGGCGCGCTACTACCAGCGGCCGGACGCCGGCTACGTGGAGTACGATCCTACCCGCACGGCGCTTTCGGGATGGGCCGCGTCGCTGAGCCTCGGCAAGGAGGCCGGCGCCTACCAGTTCGGCGTCTTCGGCAACGCCACTTCGCCGGGCTTCGAAGTCAACGACGCCGGGTTCCAGACCAGCGCCGATGACGTGGAGTTCTTCGCCTTCGTGAATCGCCGCTGGACCCGGCCGGGCAAGGTGTTCCGGTTCGCGTTCCTCGGGAACAATGCGGGAATGGAGTACAACTTTGGCGGCGAGCGGACCAGCCTCCGGTACAACTTCAACGCGTACGGCCAGTTCCTGAATTATTGGAGCGCCAACGCGAGCCTCAACCTCAACGCCCGCTCGTTGTCCGACGGTCTCACCCGGGGCGGGCCGCTGGCCCAGTCGCCCAGGAGCTCCGGCGTGAGCGGTGGGTTGTCAAGCGATTCGCGCAAGCCCATCAACCTGTTCGTAGGCGGCCACTACGGGTGGAACGAGCTGGGTGGGTGGGGCTATGGGCTGTTCAGCTCGCTCAATTTCCGGCCCACGCCCTGGATCAGCGTGTCGGTTGGCCCGGAGTTCTTCTCCTCGCGCTCCATGCTCCAGTACGTGCGCTCGCAGGATGACAGCACGGCGACCGCCACGTTCGGGCGGCAATACATCTTCGCCGAGGTGCTTCAGAAGACGCTGGACTTGACCACCCGGCTCAACCTCACGTTCACGCCGGCGCTCACGCTTCAGCTCTACGCGCAACCCTTCGTGGCCACGGGGGATTACGACCGGTTCAAGGAGCTGGCCCAAGCCCGCTCGCTGGATCACGTGGTGTACGGCGAGACCGCGGGTTCCACGCTCCGGTGCTTCTCTGGGAGCGACGCGGAGATCCCCTGCGGCGGCGCTCAGGGGCCGGCCTACTACCTGGGAGACCCGGATGGCGCGGGCTCGCGCCCCGGTGTGCAGCTGTTCAATCCGGACTTCGGCGCGCGCTCGCTCCGGGGCAACGCGGTGCTCCGGTGGGAGTATCGGCCGGGCTCCACCTTGTTCCTGGTCTGGACCCGGAGTTGCTCGGCGTCGAGCGCGGTGCCGGAGTTCGGGGGCGTGAGCGACCTGGGCCGGCTGTGCGAGGGACCGTCGAACAACGTGTTCGCGGTGAAAGCCAACTACTGGCTGAGTTTCTAGGAACGCGGGCGCGGCAGGCTTCCGCAGGGTCTCCTTCGCGCGCTGCACGGACGCGCGCTCCAGAGACCCTCCGGGAAGCCCGCCTGCCCGCGTTACCAGAAGCTACAGATAACGTTCCCGCAGCACCTTCAGGTGGTGCCGTTCGTGCCCCGCGATGATCCAGGCCAGGGCACGCACGGTCACGCCGCAGTCGTTGGCGATGCCCCGGCGGGGCCAGGCCTCCGCCGGCAGCGAGCGGAACAACGCCAGCGTGGCGTCCCGCACCACCTGGTAATCCCGCACCAGATCCTTCAAGCTGCGGCCATCGAAGTTCGCGGTCTGGGCCCAGGCTTTCTCATCGAAGCCGGGGAGCGGCGCCGGGTCGCCGCGGCCAATGGAGAGCGCGCGATAGCTGAACACTCGCTCCGAGTCCACCACGTGGCCCACCAGCCCCTTGATGCTCCACTTGTCCGGGGCATAGCGGAACGCCGCCTTCTTCTCCGAAATCACGCTCAGAAACTTGACCGTATCCTTGGCCTGCCGCTTGAGCGAGGCGAGCACGTCGCCGTCCGGCACCAGCGCGATGTAGCTGGCGTAGAAGGACTCGTATTCGTCTGGTGTGGGACGGGTCAGCGTGTGGGCGGCCATGGGGTGGTGTGGGTCTATAGTTTCAGGATGGCGAGCGTGGTGCCTAGGATGATGAACGTCGCGGCGGTCCAGAAGCCGAACATCCACAGGATCAGGCTGGTCTTGAGCTCCGCCACGCGCCGCTCCCACTTGGTGTCGGATTCTGCCAGGCGCTGCTCCAGCTTGGCATCGAAGCGGGAGAATTGGACCTCGAAAAGATCCTTGAGTTCGGAGCGGTAAGTCGCGTCCACCTGATGGTGCTCCCCGGCTTGCCCCGTCACGA
>Ga0209320_10001419_pt1 | contig 12346 bp, 8 predicted proteins | sample Rifsed13ft4_FD_184008 | JGI IMG/M metagenome (GOLD analysis project Ga0209320, IMG submission 184008) | Soil microbial communities from Rifle, Colorado, USA - sediment 13ft 4 (version 2) | ecosystem: Environmental > Terrestrial > Deep subsurface > Rock core/Sediment | place: Rifle, Colorado... | reverse complement strand
GGCTTTTCCTTCTTGGGGAAAAGGACCGACGCAACAACCGAGAGCGTCAACACGCCGGCGACGACGCCGAGTGCAATGGCGATAGGAAGGTCATAGAAACTCTCGATCAGCATCTTTGCCCCGATGAACACAAGCACAATCGAGAGGCCGAACTTGAGGTAGTGGAACAGATCGAGCAACCCGGCGAGGGCAAAATAGAGGGCCCTGAGACCGAGGATCGCAAAGACGTTGGAGGTGTAGACGATGAACGGGTCGCGTGTGATCGCAAAGACGGCGGGTATGGAATCCAGGGCGAACACGAGGTCGGTCGTTTCGACGACGATGATCACGATAAACAACAGCGTCGCATAGATCCTCTTTTCGGCCCTGACGAAGAATTTCCCCTCATGATATCCGGCGGTGACGGGGAGTATCCTCTTGAAGATTCTGACAAAAATATTGTTCTCGGGATGAATATCCACCGTCTCGTCCTGAAAAGCCATTTTGACCCCGGTGAATACCAGGAAGGCGCCGAAGATGTAGAGGACCCAGTGGAACTGGTTGATCAAGGTCACCCCCACAAATATCAGCAGTCCCCTCATGACTAGTGCCCCGACGATTCCCCAGAAGAGGACCTTGTGCTGATACTTGCCCGGCACCTTGAAGTACGAAAAGATCATCAGGAAGACGAAGAGGTTGTCGACGCTCAACGATTTTTCGATGATGTAGCCGGTGAAGAATTGAAGGGCGACTTCGTACCCCTCGAAGATGTAGACGCCGACATTGAAGAGGAGGGAAAGGACGATCCAGAAAGCGCTCCAGAGGAGGGCCTCCTTGATCTTGACCTCGTGGGCCTGCTTGTGGAACACGCGCAGGTCGAGGACAAGCATGAAGACAACGAAGAGATTGAAAACCGCCCAGAGCCAGGCGCCGTGGTTCATTTGTTGCCCATGATAGAAATCATCGCAGAAAAGATAGCAAAAGTTTCCTTGAAATCATTGGAATTCGGTAGGAGACCTCTGAGGTTACACGGAGAACACAGAGGTGTTTTTCTCTGTGTCCTCAGTGGCTTCTTTCAACTCAGGAACGCTTGCGGGTCCAGTACCAATAGAACGGAAGGGAAATCAAAAGCAGAATGATTCCGATAACCGCATTACGGGTATCTTCGACCATCGTATTGTAGAGGAACCATGTTACGATGAGAACGAAGAGCAGGGTTGCATACGGATATCCCCATGCCTTGTACGGACGCTCGGCATCGGGCATTTTTTTTCGCAGGACGATCACACTCACGGCGGTCAAACCGTAGAAGAACCAGGAGCCAAAGACAACGTACGACGCGATCTGCTCGTACGTCCCGCTGAACGTGAGCAGACAGCTCCATATTCCCATGGCGACAATCGCGATATACGGAGAATGGAACTTCGGATGGACCTTTCCGAACGAGCGTGTCATCGCACCGTCGGCCCCGGCCGCGTACGTGGAACGCGGCCCGGCAAGAAGCATCCCGTTGGTTGAGCCAAAGGTTGAGCAAAGAATTCCAATGATGACGAGGGATGCACCGACCGGACCGAGAGCGGTGGCGGCGACATCCGCCGCGATACGCGGCGACCCCGACATGGACTCGACAGGGATGATGTACGCAAAGGCAATATTGGCTGCGAGATAGAGAATAATGACGGAGACCGTACCGATGAGGAGTGACATCGGAACGTTCCGCTGCGGATTCTTGAACTCTCCTGCCGCAAGGGTTACGTCGATCCAACCGTCATATGCCCAGAGTGCGGATATCATCGCGAGGCCGAATCCAGCCGTCAGGCTGCTTGTCCATTCATCCGGCCACCAGGGAAGGAAATTGGATGCCGATCCCATCCCCGAAAACAGGGCTGCGAGGATCAATCCCACCAGCGCAATGACCTTGGCGCTGGTGAAGATGTTCATGACCCATCCTCCAAACTGAACACCGCGAACGTTGATAAGGGTGACGACGCCAATGGTGAGCATGGCCGTGAGCTGGACCCACCCCATCCCAAAATCGAATGAAAGCCCGAGAATATGAACGGGGTAATCGAAAAAGCGCTGAGTCGGCTGGAAGGCGGGGAAGAAGTACCCAAGGAATGTGGCGAATCCGACGGCGATTGCGGCCGCAGAACCGGCTTTGTTGATGAAGAAATCGTTCCAGCTGAAGAGAAAGCCCCAGATACGCCCGAAGCTCTCGCGAAGGTAGACGTAAGGACCCCCGGCCTGCGGCAGCACGGCGCTGAGTTCGGCGAGCGTCAGGGCGCCGAACAACGTCAACATCCCTGCAACGATCCACACCAGCATGATAGGACCCATCGCCTGGAGATGGCCGGCAATCGTCGCGGGAACAATGAAAATGCCCGAGCCGATGATGACGCCCATGTGGATCGCGATTCCCTCGCGCAGGCCGAGAGCGCGGAGAAGTTGAGGTTGTGGGGTTGGTTCGGTCATCAGGGTGTGTGTATGAGTTTAAGAGTGTCTGAGTGTAAGAGCGTATGTGCTATCAGACCTTCCAATCCTCGGGGTGTTGCATCATTTTAATCAGCTTTCCTTTTATGAAAGCATACTGGTTGAACAATTCATTTGATCTTGTTGACTCCAGATAGCCGCACTCGGTTGAGAATTCAAGCCAAACCTGAGTTTCGGCAGCTTCGCTCAGGCAATCGGATAGCTTGCTTCTAAAATGAGCCGGGAAAAGTCGTTTCTCAAATGCTTCAGCAATATTTGCACAAACAGATCGGGATGATCTGCGAATCTGGTCGACAAGCGAGTATCGTTCTTCCTTTGGAAACGTTCCGGTCAATCTGAATATCTCCATCGCAGCATCAAATGCCATCTTGTACACCTAAAGATCCCCATGAGCCCCGATCCTCATTTTTCCCCCCATTCCTACTCTTACCCTCTTACTCTCTTCCCCTCGTATCCTCTCACGCCACCGCTTGGCCTTCCTCCACCTTTTTCCCAACCACCATCAGCACACCCACCATCACCGCAGTTCCAACAAGGATCGATAACCAGGGAGAGAATCCGAATGCGGTCGGAATATCGCCAACCAGCATTCCGACGAACGCTGCGAGCAGCGCGTACGGAAGCTGAGTGCGCACATGATCGATGTGATCGCAGGCAGAGGCCATCGAACTCAAAATGGTGGTGTCCGAAATCGGTGAACAATGGTCTCCGAAGACAGCCCCCGCGAGTACTGAACTGATCACGCCGTTCAGGATGATGGTCATGTCTGCGCTTGAAAGTGCCGCGTCAATGCCGAGCGTGTTGGCTAGCGGGATCACCAATGGCATCATGATGGCCATGGTTCCCCAGCTGGTTCCTGTTGCGAAGCTGACGATAGCGGCGATGACGAACGTCAGGACGGGCAGCCAATGCGGCTCGATGGTTCCCCGAAGAATCTGAACAAGGAACGATGCCGTGTGAACTTCTTCCGTCACCGCCCCGATAGACCAGGCAAGGACAAGGATCAACATTGCAAGAAGCATGGATTTCAATCCGTCGAACCATGCGTCGACGGCGTGCGCGATGCTCATGAGCCGTTGTCCGACGGTCAACAAGATAGCCGCAATGCATCCGGAGAGGGAGGCCCAGAGCAGTGAAGCGTACGAATCGGAGTTGCTGATAATCTCCCCAATGCTGTACGAAAGTTGTCCCTTTGCCTGGAGGGCAGCGGTCCCGGTACTGTAGAGGCTGTACAGTCCCACGAAAAGGATTGTCAGTATGGGGATGAATCCGTTATACCATCGTGCGGGTACGTTGCCTGTGCCGATGTTCGTGCTTTCAGTCAGGTCGACGGCCGGCTGGGCGCCGTCCCGAAGGACCTTGCCGGTTGTACGGGCTCTGCGTTCCGCTTTGAGCATCGGACCGAAATCGCGGTCAAGAAATCCTATCAAAAAAACCAGGATGAGCGTGAAGATCGGATAGAATCGGTACGGGATTGTCTGCAGGAATACCGAGTAGGGTTCTTCCGCGGAGTTGATGCTCTTGAGGCCGTCTGCAATCAGGCTGATCTCATATCCGATCCAGGTCGAAATGATGAAGACGCTCGCCACGGTTGCGGCTCCGGCATCGACAATGAACGAGAGTTTTTCTCTGGACACGCGCAGCTTGTCGGTGATGGGCCTCATCAGATTCCCCCTCACGAGAACATTGGCGTAGTCGTCGAAGAACATCACGAACGCCATGAACCAAGTTGCCAGCTGACCACCGCGTGCCGTGCGTGCAAACTTCGTAATGACATTGGCGATACCGATTGTTCCTCCGTTCTTGGAGATTACACCGACCATTCCGCCGAACATCAGGCTGAACAGGATGATCTGGACGTGGCTCGTGTCAGAGAGCCCCTTGACCACATAATGGTCCAGCACGCGAAAAATGCCGCCGAGAACGTTGTAATCGAAAACAATAGTTGCCCCGACCCAAATGCCGGCAAATAATGAGATCACAACCTGGCGAAGGATGAGGGCGAGGAGGATCGCCACAAGAGGAGGGAGAATACTCAGCCATCCCGGGACAACACGCACTGTGGTGGATACCTTTGAGCCGCCTGCCTCAATGGTGATTTCATTCGAGCCGGCCGAGGAGAAGATCGCGTCTTCCAGAAGAAGCGTTCCCCGCATGAAGCGGGTCTCTTCCGACGGTTTCTCGCCGGGGACATTTCGCCCAAATCCCGAATACACGGCGGGCGACGAAAAGTCGCTGAGGACCTTACCGGCGGAATCCTTTGCCACAACACTGATGGAAACATTCACGCCTGAAAGAATGAGCTGCGGGGTTTTGATTTCTAACCTGACGGGGAGGGAGGGCTGGGCGGAAAGCGACGAAAGGAACAATCCGCTTCCCATGGCGAGGGCTACAATCGTCCGCAATGAGATCTCCTGAGGTAGTTGGCAAATCCTAAATACCAAATTCTGAATTCTGACCTCTGACTTCTGACCTCTGACTTCTGAACTCTGTCTTCCAATTTAACCACCGAAGATAACTAACTGAATTTCCTCAGGCAAGAGAGAACTGAGTGATCGGATGGTGCTTCCCTTGAGGACGGTCTCGAAGAGTTTTCGCGAATGCGCCCCTACAATGACGCGCTCAACGCCGAACACAGCCGCATATTCCGTGATCGTGTAGCCGACCTCGTTGCTGGGGATGGAGATGGTCTGATAGTCGATACCTGCGCGCGTGCACGCTTCGTGGATGTGTTTCTCCGCGCCGTTTGTCTCCATTTCAAGGCGTTCAGGCAGCAAACCGACGGCGACTTCCTTCACACGCAGGACGAAAAGAAGGGCATTGCGTATTTTGGCCTCTTCAATGGCGAAATTGAGCAGGCGATCGTTCGAGTCTTTCATGGCAAGCAAATACTTGACGCTTGGAAGGGGCTTCCTCCGCCGTTTAGGCGGGGGAGATGGGACAATGGCCGGCTGGAAAGCAGGCACAACGACCGGTTTCCGTCGCGCAAGGTAACGGGCGGAAAGACCGGCCATCAGGACAAGAGTGATGAAAACTGTAGCCTTCGGCTTATCGATGATGATGGAGCCTTCAATAAGAATGAGCGCGGCGGTGGATACCAGCATCATAAGGCGCGTGCGGTTCGGAAGCTTGATCGACAGGTCGGTCGCTGTGGACCCTACATTGATCAAGATCGCTCCAACGACTCCGATTGCATAGAGTTGCGCAAGAGTGAGCACGTCATTGACAAACAAGAGAACAATGATCGGGACAAGGGTTGACACTGCCAACGGTACCACGGGGACACCATGGGCATTAAGTTTGCGAAGGGGAGCGGGTAATTCGCGGTCAACGGACATCAGGAACTGGATCGATATCAAAGCGTTGAGCGCTGTGTTCCCTGCGGAAATGAGGAGAAATCCAATTGTCCCGGCGACGACCCAGCCAAACCATGGTGCGATGTACGATTCTCCAAGGAATCGCAGCATTTCTTCTTTGTGTTCAAGCCTGCTCATAGCCGGTAAAGCATGCATTGCGAGCGTCAGGAAGACCGTTGCAAAGACAACCTTCGTCAGTATGGAGAGAATCGCCCGGCGGGAATCGCGGGCGGGGTCCTTCATAAGGCCGGTCATATTGGAAACTGCTTCGATGCCGGAAATGCTGAGTATGATCCCGACAAAGACTTCCCAATTGGTAAAGAACGTACCGGAAGGTTGTTCGATATGAGTAGTGGCGATCGTGGTGGGGAGAGAAGCGATAATAATGACTGCAAGCGTCGCAAGAGTGGCAACGGAGATGAAGATCGCCGCCGCCCCCGTGTGTTTCGGGCCGTACCAGTTGAAAACCCCTACGGCAAGGATGATAACGATGGCAGCAAGAAGGGGGTCGTGAACCCCGAAGTAATGCGCGGCGTCGAGGATTGAAAGCGCGATGGTGACAACGTAGTCGGCGCTGAGGAGGAGCGCCCCGATGACCGCCCACGTTTTCGATCGGCCGTACACCGAGCTGTACACGCCCCCGCCTTTGGGATACAGCCGGCAGATGGTGATGTAGTTGACGGCGACAAGGGTTGTCAACGCGAGCATCGCCATGAGGTGCCAGAAGCTCGCATATCCTGCCAGGGCAAATCCTATCCCAAGCACGTAGGCGATACTTGTACCCCAATCGCCGTCGAGTATTGCTGCGCTGCGTATCCACCCGAGGACACGCGGCCTGCTTGTGGCGTATTCGACAACTGTAGTCTGCGGGGCAGACGATTGAACTGCGTGATCCAAGTACTATCTACCTCTCATAAAAAAAGCCGATGCAGCAAAGCATCGGCTTACAAATTGTTCCGTTATCGTTTTCAGTGATTCCTGGATCTGGAGCTTATCTCAAACACCGCGACGTTCTTTTTTAAGCGGCACACATAATACGGAAAAGTCCCCACGTCACACAAGCGGCGAACATGAGTTTCGCGGAGTTTTGGCGGGAAGTGATTGATACCTAAGGTCTTCCGGCAGGGCAAGAAAATTTATTGGAACCCGCCCTGGAGTGTTGCGAACGCTAGGGCGGGCGGGAAAAGGACTAAGGGGTCTGTGGAAGCAACGGTTTCATCTTTTCGAGAAAGCGTTCGGGCGGCAGGTACCCGACCACACGTGAAGAAACAACTTCGGTTCCGTCCGTGTCCAGAAAAACGATGGTCGGCACACCTGCAATGTCGTACTTCTTCCTCAATGCCTCGGCCTCCGGTGAATCGAAATGTGTGAGATCGACTTTAAGCCTCACAAATCGGTCGGCTATGGCAATAACCTCTGGATCCGTGAACGTCTTCCTGTCCAGCTCCAGACAGGGAATGCACCAGTCGGCATAGAAGTCCATGATGATAGGCTGCTCGGAGGCCTTTGCCTCGGTGATCCAATCTTCATCGTAGGTATGCCATGAGACCGACGGTTCGCGAAGCGCGTTGGCGAAGAGGCCTCCGACGACAACGGAAGCGATACCGAATACCCATTTTATCCGTTTCAGCCAGACCTTGTCTTTCGCCGACGGTTCGATGAAACCGAGATACAGTCCTCCGACGATGAGCGTGAACGGAACCACGTACGCGGCAAACTTGGGAAAAAATGCGAGCGAGATATAGAAGAGCGCCGCACCAACGAGCACCACGCCGAAGATACGCTCAACCCAGATCAACCATGCACCCGAACGGGGTACCTTCTTCAGCAATCCCGAAAATGTGCCGAGGATGAGATAGGGGAAACCAAGTCCCAGCGAGAGAATGAAGAACGCCCAGAAGCCGAAAAGAGGATCCCCTTTCTGGCCGACAAGAGCCAGGAGGGCGATAACCGGCGGGCCGATGCACGGCGCTGCGAAGATCCCGACAACCAGGCCTGAAATAAAGAGGCTGATGAAGCCGGTGCCGGTTGTGCCGCCCAATTTGCTGGTGAGCCAATAGGGCGCCTGGATCTGATACACCCCAAACATGCTGAGGGCGAGTCCGAAGAGGAGCGCACCGATGGCGCCAAGGACCCATGGGCTCTGAAGCCAGTTGCCAAAAAGCCCTCCGCTCATTGCCGCAGTGACCCCAAGAACGCTGTACATCGAGGCAATGCCGAGGACGTACACGACTGCCTTCACAAAGACTCTTGCAGTGTTCGTGTCGCTCTGTGTGCCGAAGAGTGAAACTGTAACCGACAGCATAGGATAGACGCAGGGGGTCAGGTTGAGAGCCAAACCGATAAGGAAGATTGCCAGAAACGCGACGAACGACCCTTCGGTGGCAAAAAGCTGCGCAAGCTCATTCTCCTGCGCTCCCGAAGTGACGGTCGCATCGTAGCCGGCGAACAGTGCATCGTTGGCCGATTTGACCGGCGCAGTCGCCTCAACGATCGTCAGGGATACGTCGACAGCAACGGATGAAGGGGCAAGGCACACCTGATCGTTGCAAGCCTGTACCAGAACGATCGCCGGCAGCGTGTAGGTGCCGGGTTTGATCTTCTCGGAGAGCTTCAAGGTAAGGAAGATCGGTGCCGCCCCATCGTAAACTCGCAGCAAATCGTCAGCGAACCCAAACTGTAGAAGCGATCCCTCAGGGTAACGAATATCGGCAATGATCACACCTTCCATCGACTGAAGCTCAACGCTCGTTCCGATGAGGTAATCGTAAGTCGGATTGTGGGCGTTCACGTGCCATCCGTCCTCAATAGAGAGCACGATGGCAATTTTTGCGACTGAACCGCTTTGGAAGGACTCTTGTGAGAGCTTTGCTTCTGCCGTCACACGGTTACCACTCGATCCTGGGAGCGGCTGGGTGCCGGCGAGAGTGGTAAAAACGAGAGTCGAAAGAAGGACGCGAAGAATCGATTTCATTGGCATGAGCCCGATTGGTTAGAGAAGACCTTTTAGCTTCTTGTCAAGCTCCGCCTTCTTCACGAGACCGGTCCATGTGTGTACGATCGTTCCCTGCTTATCGATGAGAAATGTCGTCGGAATGAATTCAAAACCTCCATATTCCCGCACCAGCTTTCCGTCTCCGACGACAACGGGATAGTTGACCTTGTACTGTTTCACGAACGGATTGACGACGTTCCAACCCTCTTCATCGAGCGCGACGCCCACGATCTCGAATCCCTTTCCCTTGTTCTGCTTGTAGACTTCGAGAAAATCCGGAATCTCCTTTCGGCACGGGCCGCACCATGTAGCCCAGAAATTGAGAAGGACGACTTTTCCCTTGAGCTGGGAGAGCTGAACGGTTTTTCCGTCCGATGTTTTCAATGAGAAGTCAGGAGCTTTTTTGCCCTGGCCAAGAACGACACCCGTGAAGAGGATAAAGACTACAACCATCATCAATCGCGACATGAGACGCCTTTCGGTGAGGATTAAACAGAAATGGTTCCTTAATATAACACTTTGAAGCGAGAAATTTATCCCCCCGTCTGGTTTTTTCCGTATCTCAGCCCCTTTCTATTTGATGCGACTTCGGACGAAACGATCCGCAGTGGAGGCGATATGACGTGGGAAAAAGGGAGGGAATGGCGAGCCTGGGAAGGGACGAATTAACGCCAACGAAGGGACGAACCAACGAAATGATCCTCGTTGCATCGTTGTCTCGCATTAGAGTGTTTCCGTAGCGAGCTTCACTTTGTATCGATAGGCGCCGCCAAAGGAATCCTTTGTCCTGAGGACTTCCCGGGATTTCTTACTGATCCAGAACGTTGTTGATCCCCGTCCACCTCCGTAATCAATCGTCATCACCCAGCAATCCGCCTGACCACCACCTGCAAGCGCAAGCTCTTCATCTCCCGTGACGGTGTAAGAATAGTAGCTAGGGGGCGGTCCACCCGGATGATAGAAGCTGATGACAAAAGTTTTCCCGGCAGCAAAAGGAAGTGTCTGGAATATTTCGAGATCGAGCTCCCAGTTCAAGGTGGGCATTGTGAGGGGAAGTTCAAATCCCTTTCTTGAGTTGTCAGCTGTTGTGTCTGATCCTGTTACGCTGCTTGCTGTGAAATTGAATGCCTCGACCTTCCCCTTGCCGTCTTTGGAGTAATGATAGATCGGGGAAAGGTCCTCCCGTGAACAGATCGAATAGACCTTCCGGTGTGCCGCCGAATCGCTTGTCCACCAATCCTGATCGATGACAATCCTTTGTTTCCCTCCAATAACCACAATTCGGACGGTTCTACTCCAAAGACCGACATACTTCAGGGTGCCATTCGGCATGTGAAGCGTGACGGAGTATTGATTCCGACCTTCTGGAAGGTTCTTGAGCTGCAAGTCGCGGGAGATATCGATGGTGTCGACTTGTGCAAATGCAGCAGCAAGCGGTGTTGCGAAGAACGAAAACAGAAGAATCGGTCTTAGAAGAGAGCTCATGAGTGCCTCCTTCGTAATTGGTAATCGGTCTTAGTTGGGTCCGACGAGGATGGAGCCGGCGATTTTCTTGAATCTAGAACGGATAAATGGTATTTTTGTTGCACTCATGAAACCGCTGTGTGTTATCGGCTTTGACGGGGGCGGCACAAAAACGGCGGCGATCCTTGCCGACCACAAGGGAAACGTGCTGGCGGAAGCGACGGGCGGACCGTCAAACTTCCAGATCATCGGCGTCGAGCAGGCGTCCCACCAATTGCTCTCTCTCCTTATCCAGTGCTGTGAAAAAGCGGGAAAATCCCCTACGGAGGTAAAGGCGGCCGTTGCGGGATTGACGGGTGCAGGGCGCCCCGGCGACCAGCAGCGAATGCGAGATGCTTTCCTCGAACACGCGCGGCGCGAAGGTGTATCACTGAACCGGGTTGCAATCGAGAGCGATGCCCGCGTTGCTCTCGAGGGATCTTTCAAAGGCGGACCCGGGATTATTCTCATTGCCGGAACCGGCTCTATTGCCTTCGGAAAAACCAAAGAGGGTGAGGTATTCCGCGTGGGGGGATGGGGCCGCATCCTCGGTGATGAAGGAAGCGGATATGCAATCGGTCGTGACGCTCTCAATGTGGTCACGAGACACATCGACGGTCGGGGAAAAGAGACTCGCCTGACGAAACTTGTGGCCGACCGATTTGGCCTCAAAGACCAGGACACCATCATCAGTGCTGTGTATCGGAACAACTTTGACGTTGCCTCGGTTGCTCCGCTTGTCATTGAAGCGGCGGGATTGCACGATATCGAGGCGGAACGCATTCTGAATCGCGCGGCGTTCGAACTCAGTGAACATGTTCGATCCCTCACCTTCAAGCTCGAAGGGGCCACGAGGGAGCCCCGCCAAAAGATCTCCCTCTCGTTTGTCGGCAGCCTGCTCACAGAGGAGACGCTCCTCGCAAAAATCGCAAAACACAAAATTGAATTCTCCATTCCTCAAATCATTGTCATCAGGCCGCAGGCGCCGCCGGCGTTCGGAGCAGTCTTGATGGCCCTTCACCTCGCAAAGGACTAAGTTGATCGACGTCGTTCTTCCATACCATTCAAGTCCCGCGTTCGAAACGATACTCTCACAATTTGTTCATTCCCCGCTTGTTCATGAAATCTGGATTCTGCACGACGGTTCGTTCAAAGGCGATCGAAAGAAATGCAACAGTGTCAAGAGTGATTCATTTGGATCCGGAGCAGCCCTCAACGAGGTCCTCGGAAAAGTCCGGGCGGAGTATCTCCTTGTGTTTTCCAGGGCTGGCGAGATCATCCTGAGTGATTCGTCCCTTGAGCGGCTGGTCTACGTTCTCCATGAGACGGGCGCCGGAATGACATATTCTGATTATGATACCCTGGGCAAAGGGACAAGACACCATCACCCGGTCAATGACTACCAGTTTGGAAGCATCCGGGATAATTTTGATTTCGGATTGCTCCAGCTCTACTCCGTGAAGGCCGTTCAGGAAACGGTCAGGAAGTACGGGCCTCTCCCGGATGTGTGGCACGCAGGACTCTATGATCTTCGGCTGAGAGTCTCCGCCGATCGCCGGTTGTTCCATGTGCAGGAGTATCTCTATACAATTGTGGAATCGGATACGCGAACGAGCGGGGAAAAACAGTTTGATTACGTCGATCCCCGCAACCAGGAAATCCAAAAAGAAATGGAGCGCGTTGCGACCGATCATCTGAAGAGGATCGGTGCTTATCTTTCCCCGCAGTTCAAGGCGCTTCCGAAGGCGTCGGGTTCATTTCCTGTTGAGGTCAGCGTGATCATTCCGGTGCGGAACCGCGAGCGGACGATCGCCGACGCGATGGGGAGTGTTCTCAGACAAAAATCCGACAAGCCGTTCAATCTGATCGTGGTTGACAACCATTCAACGGACCGGACAACTTCCATCGTGGCAGATCTCGCCAAAAGGGACCCGCGTGTGATTCATTTGATTCCTGAGCGGGATGACCTCGGGATCGGCGGATGCTGGAATGAAGGTGTCCGTTCGGAGCGATGCGGACGCTA
>Ga0209320_10001414_pt1 | contig 12359 bp, 9 predicted proteins | sample Rifsed13ft4_FD_184008 | JGI IMG/M metagenome (GOLD analysis project Ga0209320, IMG submission 184008) | Soil microbial communities from Rifle, Colorado, USA - sediment 13ft 4 (version 2) | ecosystem: Environmental > Terrestrial > Deep subsurface > Rock core/Sediment | place: Rifle, Colorado... | reverse complement strand
CGCCGCGCCGGGAGCGGGCGTTGCGCCTGCTGAGCGCCGCGACGCGGCGTAGCCTACCTTTCCTCCCGCCCCTCGTGCGTCACTGGCCGGCTGCCCGTAGGGCGGCGCGCCGCGAGCGGGACGCGACGCGCCCGCCCGCGAGGGGCACGAGTCGCTCCGTTGAGGCCGGTGGCCGGATCCGCCGTGTACAGGTAGAAGCTGCCCGGCATGCCAAAGGCATCCTCCCGTGCGAACGCCTGCCAGTCGTCGGGTCCGAACGCGGCAGCCCGATCCAGCACGGCCGCGAAGTCCGCCGCCCGGCTCGCCCCGCCCAGGTACGCGCCGGCATACCCCAGGCCACGGGCGATCGCGACCTGCCTGGCGGCGAGGTCGAGGAAGAACGACTTGCCCTTGTCCGGACTCGCGCCCTCTCGTTCGGCCCGCTCCAGCAGCGCGTCCGGGATCTCGATCCCCGGGATCTCGCCGCTGTGGAAGACCCGGGCACTCCCCCGGGTGAGCACGAAGACGTTCGCGAGGAGCCGGAGCGGCAGGTCCTCGTCGGCTACGAACCGGACGAGCTCATGGAACTTGCGCGGGTCGTAGCCGACCTGGGTGATCGCGAACCGGGCGCCTACCCTCGCCTTGAAGGCGAGCTTCTGGTACTGGGGCACCAGGTCGTTCTCGGCCCGCTTGAATGGGTTCACGGCGGCGCCCAGGAAGAAGTCGGTCGGTGGGAGCGGGCCAGACGCGTGCCCGCGCATGGGCCCGAGGGCGTCCACGGACCGGGCACCGTCGCGCGGGATCGGGCGGCCCACGACGTCGGCGGCGATCTCGCCCCGGTTGAGCCGGTCGTAGAGGCCGAGCAGGCTGACCGAATCGAGGTCGAACACCGGGTGCGCCACGCCGAGGTACCCCTCGGTCGGGTAGTCGCCGGTCAGGACGAGCAGGTTCTCGACCCCGGTGCTCGCCAGGCGCCAGCCCAGGCTGAGCAGCTCGTTCCGGTTCCGGTCCCGGCAGGCGACGTGGACGATCACGTTCCGGCCGGCCTCGGCGAGTTGCGAGGCGAGGACCTCGGGGCTCAGGACGGCGTGGCCGCCGGCGCTGTCGGTGATGCTCAGCGCATCGAAGCGACCGTCCGCACCGAGCTCGGAGGCCAGGGCCCGGACCTTCGAACCGGCATCGTCGGCGAGCGCGCCGCGCCACGGGACGAGCTCCGCGACATACGCGAACCCGCCGGGCAGGAGCGCTTCGCGGAGGGGACGCGACGTTTCGCGAGGCGAGAGTGCCGTGGTCCTCATCGTCCCTACACCGCGACCTTCGAACCCAGGAAGCCCTCGGCGTAGATCTCCTGGTTGAGCAGGATGCCGGCGGTGCGCATCGCATCCATGAGCTCCGCGTCGTTCGGATCGAGGATCGCCGCATCGAGCCCGTTGGCCATGGCCATGACGAGATAGGTCCGGTTGATCAGGCTGCGCGCGTTCGTTCCCTGCGAAACGTTGCTGAGGCCGACGATGAGGTGCGGGGACGGCTCGCACAGCGATCGGAAGATCGGCATCGCCTCGAGCGCCGCGGCGGACTGGTCCTGTGCGGCGCTGACCGGGAGCACGATCGGGTCGAGGTACAGCCGGTCAGGCGATATGCCGGCCTCGAGCGCCCGGGCCACGATGGTCAGCGCAATCTCGGCGCGCGCTTCGGCGTTCCGCGGGATGCCGCGCTCATCGATCGTCAGCGCGATCAGCGCGGCGTCGTACTCGGCCGCCAGGGGAAGCATGGCGTCGAGCCGGTCCTTGGCACCGGACGTCGAGTTGATGATGCAGCGTCCGCGGGCGGCCGCGAGGCCCGCCGCGATGACCGGAGGCTTCGGGCTGTCGAGGGAAAGCGGGACGTCCACCGCGTCCTGGACGGTCCGGACCAGCCAGGCCATCACCTCGGCCGGGTCGCCCTCCGTGGGCCCGGTGTTGAGGTCGAGCGCGTTCGCGCCGGCATTGACCTGGCGGCGGGCGAGATCGGCGATCGCGCCCTCGTCGCGCTCCTGGATCGCTCGGGCCACCGAGCGGAACATCCCGTTGATGCGCTCACCGATGATGAACATCGCTCTCTCCTATGCCCCGGCTGTTGCCCCGGCTGTCGTCGGGGTCAGCTGTTCGATCATTCGCTTCGTGGCGGCAAGTGCCTCGGGATGGACGAGGACGACGATGTCCGTGCCGGACTGGAGGTACGCGGCGGCCGTCGCCGCCTCCCATGCCGGACCCCGGCGCGCCGCCTCTCCCCACACGGGCATCGCCGAGGCATCCAGCCGGGCCTCCTTGGCCTTCCAGGATTCCTCACCGACGATGGTCAGGACGGGCTGGGCGAGCATCTTGTCGCCCTGCAGCCCGGCCAGCCGGATCCGTTCCATGATCGAGTACTCGTACTCGAGGCCGTACCCGAGGGACGCCGTGCCGGGGTGCATGATCACCCGCTCGGCGGGCAGGCCCATGGCCGTGATCAGGATCGTCAGCTGCTTCTGGATGTTCACGTCGATCGGGCCCTCGGCCAGGATCGAGTGCCCATCCGCCAGACACGCCACGACCAGCGTCTTGTAGTTCTCGGGGACCGCGACGCCCATCAGGCAGCGCTCGCCCCGGGCCGCCTCGGTCATCCGCGGCCAGATCTCGTTGTCCTTGTCGGGATGACCGCAGCCGAGCACGATCAGGGGCACGTCGACGGCCTCGAGCACCGCCCGGACGGTGGCGGCGGCCACATCCGGCGAGGCGTCGTTCACATCGGGGTGCGGTCCGAAGAGCCGCAGGCAGATGAGATCGGCGCCGAATTCCTCGACGCCTTTGCGTGCCCAGTCGGCCGGCGAGTCAAGGACGTCGCCGAGCGACTCCCGAAGATGCTCCGGCCAGTCGGGGGGCACGGCATCGAACACCTCGAGGGCCACGACCGGGCGGTGGGGGCTCGGTGCGTCGCCGGGCTGAAAGGGCAGCGCGCCATGTCCGCCGACCGTGATCGTCCTGCTCCGCGTCCCACCCTCGGCAGCCGTGGCGCCGATGGTCGCGGTGCCGATCCTGCCCGGCCAGGTTTCATGGACCAACTCGACGGTCATCCGGTTCACTCCTTGTATGGGTCGGGAACGGTGGGGTCGATGAGCCTGCGAGTGGCCAGCTCGGCGAGCACGGTGACGGCCTCGGCGTCGAGATACCCCTCGACAGACGCGTCGAACACGACCGAGGCACTCGGGGCGAAGTCGGCATCGCCCGCCCAGAGGATGTAGGCGATCGGGACACGCGGCAGGGCAGGCAGCCGGACCGCGGCGTCACCGAGCGCGAGGCGCTCACCGCCGAGCGCCGCGCCGGCCGCCAGCAGTGCATCCGGGTTGGACCCGAACGTCCGGAGCACGGGACCCATGACCCGGCCACGGAACGAACCCATGTAGCCGGCCCCGCCGGGCAGCTGCTCGAACGACACCCACTCTCCCTCGAGATCCCGGCCCGTCGACTCGAGCAGGTAGAGCAGGAGGAGGATCGCGGTCCCGATCTCGGCGGTTGCGCCGTCGGCGTCGAGCACGATCCCGTCGGGATAGCCGATCACGTAGTCGCGCCCGACACACCGAAGTCCGATCCGGGCGCCATCGAGTCGGTTGGCGCCGCTCCGCCGGATGAGCTCCTCGAAGCTGTGGTCGGCCAGTCGCCCACGCAGGCGATCGAGGGCCGGCTGGTAGACGCTCGCGCGATCGCTCGTCCGCTCGTCGGCGCGTTCGTTCATCGGCTCGCTCCCTGCAGCTCCGCGGCCTCGAGCATCCTCTCGACGGCCTCGACCGCCGGAGCGTCGTCGGGCATCTCGAGCAGCGAACGGCCTTCCAGCTCAAACGCGCCGACGAGTGGGTCCTCGGGCACGAGCCCGGCCACCCTGAGACCGCCGTCCGTGATCGCCGCCGCCACCGGCCCCGGCAGCTCGCCGACGCGGTTGACCACGAGCGCCGAGGCCTTCACCGTCAGGTGCAGCTCACCGATCAGCGCCCGGATGCGGAGCGCGGTCCGAATGCCGATGAGCGTCGGGTCACTCACGACGAGCAGCAGATCGACATCCCGGGTGGTCCGGCGGCTGAGGTGCTCCATGCCCGCCTCGTTGTCGATGACCACCGATCGATAGGCTCCCATGAGCTTGTCGAGGTGGTTCCGCAGGAGGTGGTTGGAGGCGCAATAGCACTCCGGGCCCTCCGGCCGTCCCATGGCCACGAGATCGACCCCCCGGCCCTCGGCCAGGCAGTCCTCCAGCTCGTACTCGAGATACGTCGACTTGGGGATGTTGCCGGGCACCTCGCGCATCCCGTGCGACGCGTCGATGACGTCCGAGATCGTCCGGGCGGGCCGCAGCCCGAGGGCGACGTCAAGGCTCGTGTTCGGGTCGGCGTCCACGGCCAGAACGGGGACCCTGCCCGCACGGCGGAGCGACCGGACCACGAGGCCGGCGACGGTCGTCTTCCCGGTGCCGCCCTTACCGGCGAGCGCGACGACGAAGGGCACGATCCTCAACCCTCCTCAGCTGAACCCGAGTTCGGCACAGGCGCGCGGAAACCGCGCTGCATCGGTATGGGGGAAGAACATCGCGGACACGTACTCCTCCATGAAGCCGGGGTCGACGCTCAGCTCCCGGTACGTCATCTTCCGGGCGACCTCGATGGCTCGCCGCCGTGTGCCCTTGGCGAGCAGGCCCATCTTCGCGCCGGCAACGGACCCGTTGCCGATGAACGTGACCCGCTCGAGCGGCACCTCGGGCAGGAGGCCGATCAGCATCGCCTTCCGGATGTCGAGGTAGGCGCCGAAGCCGCCCGCGACGTAGATCCGCTCGATGTCGGACATCGACACGCCGATCCGGCGAGCGAGCAACGCGGCCCCGGCGTAGACGGCCCCCTTGGCGCGCAGGAGGTTCTCGATGTCGGCGCCGCCGAGCGTGATGTCCCGGCCGATCCCGGTCGACTCAGCGGCCGCCACGAGGACCTCGGGCCCGGCCGGGCCCCCGCGCACGATGGGAGCCTCCGGCTGGAGCCGTCCAGCGCGGTCCATGTACCCGGCGCGCAGCAGTTCGGCCAGCAGGTCGACGAGACCCGATCCACAGATCCCGCGTGGTTTCACCGAGCCGACCGTCTCATAGGTCAGGGCGCCTGCCTGGGTGATCTGGACCCTCTGGATGGCGCCGCCGGCCGCGCGCATGCCGGCCGAGATGCCGCCACCCTCGAATGCCGGGCCCGCAGAGCAGGCGCAGCAGACGAGGAAGTCGCGGTTGCCGATGACGGTCTCGCCGTTCGTTCCGACGTCGATGAGCATGGACAGCTCCGGTGTCCTGTCCATGCCGCAGGCCACCACGTCGGCCGTGATGTCGCCGCCGACCCAGCCGCTCACGCCGGGCATCACCGCGACCGTGGCCCGGGGGTGGATGCGCAGGCCGACCTGGCTCGCGTGGCAGGTTGGCGGCGCGGTCGCGACCGGGATGTACGGCTCGCGCCGGATCTCGGCCGGGGGCAGTCCCAGGAACAGGTGGATCATCGTCGTGTTGCCGGCACAGGCGACTGCCACGATCTCATCGCGTTCGATGTCGTGCCCGCGGGCCAGGCTGCCCACGAGGACGTTGATCTCGCCGACGATCGCCGTCCGCAGTTGATCAAGTCCGCCCGGCTCGCCTGCGTGGATGATCCGGCTGATTACGTCGTCGCCGAACCTCACCTGGCGGTTCACGGCTGCCGCGGCGCCCAGGGTCTGCCCATTGGCCAGGTCGACGAGGTGGGCGACGACGGTGGTCGTACCGATGTCGACGGCCACGCCGAACGCCCTCGTTGGGCCCCCGCCCGGCCGGATGTCGATGAGCTCGTGCCCGACGCTGGTCCTGGCGAGCACCGCGCTGACGTTCCAGCCCGCCTCGCGGAGCGCGACCGGCGCGGCCCGGAGCACCTCGACCGGTACGCTCACGTCGCGGAGCCCGTGCTGGCGCTGCAGCTCGCGAGCCACTCGCTGCGCGTCGCTCAGGCAGTCCTCGAGTGTCGGCGGCGGGAGATCGAGCGGCAGCGCGAAGGCCAGTGGGCCGTCTGCGAACCGCTCGGCGGCGGACGACACCTCCCGGGGCAGGTGGGCGACATCGACGTCTTCGGGGGTCGACAGGAGCTGGTCCCAGCGCTCCATGCCGGTGAGGATCTGCTCGCCTTCGATCCGGGACGCCTCGGGGATCTCGATGCTGACGTCGCCCACGATGCGCGTCAGACAGGCCAGTACCTCGCCTCCGACGCGGCCGCCGCGCGCATCGTCGGCCTCCACTTCGCCATGGGTGACGACGACCCTGCAGCGCTCGCAGATGCCACGACCCCCGCACACGCTGTCGAGGGGGACACCCGCCGCGAAGGTTGCGTCGAGCAGCGTCTGCCCGGCCGTGGCGACGAGGACCCGGCCGTCGGGTTCGAAGGTGACGCGTGGGCCGGCGACAACGGCCATGGCGCTCAGCCGGCGGCCGCGGACGCCAGCTCCTGCCAGCGCGTGCGCATGAAGGCCGGGATCCCGGCCGACTCCCGCGGCCCCACCACGATCTCCCAGCCGCTCAGCTCCTCGAGCTTGCCGCTCAGCGCGGCGATTCCGCCGGGGACCACGGCCCGCCGGTGGCTGACCTTGTCGGCCACGTTCGAGTCCGCGATCGCCTTGGCGATCGTCTCCGCGTTGAACTTGTCGGCCGCCCAGGCGGTCATGACGGACTGGCCCTCGGTGTTGACGACCACGAGCCAGGCGGCCGTCCTGGCCGCCTCGGTGTCGGCTTCGACGGTGAAATAGGTGAGCGAGAAGTTCGTCGTCACGAAGACCGGCGAGGACGCGTCCGGGGTGCCGATGGTATGCAGGCCTGCCTCGACCTGGATGGGCACCTGCGGGTCCGTGTAGATGTTCTGGCGCAGCGTGACGAGCGTGAGCGCCTGCCACGGCTCGAGCTCCTCGGTCACGACGAGGGCCGCGTACTTGCAGAGGTAGGCCCCCGCCTCGGTGACCTGGTCGATCTGGTCCGCAGCGGTCACGAAGGCCATGGCCGGGTAGCCGACCGGCCGGAACTGCTTGCGCAGCGCCAGTCGCCGGATCTGGGTCAGGTCTCGGAGCGTGGGGGCGAGACCCCGCGCCCCGCTGTCGATCACGAGATCGGTGACGCCCAGCGCGGCGACTCCTCGGGTGATCTCAGCCAGCTCGTCAAGATCCTTGCCCCGCACCGCGAGCGGGCACGCGTTCGCCTTGGCAACCTCGGCCATCGCCTGCCAGTTGTCCGTCGTCGCGGCATACAGGAGTGGCCGCTGCTGGCGAATCCGGGAGGCCGCGGCCCCCATGACCTCGGGTGAGGAACTCATGAGCACCAGCCCGAGCCCGAGCCCGGATGACACCTCGGCCGCGGCCGCGAAGACGTCGGCGTCGCCGTTCACGTCCTCGAGGGCCACGAGCTCGATGCCGACGGTCTGCCCGACGCGATCGAACTGGAGCGCCGCGACGCGTTCGAAGGCGGCCCGCAGCTCGTCCGGCGAGCGGTCCACCCGGATCCGGACGGCGATCGCGGTCGGGTGGTAGAAGGTCTCCTCGTGCCGGAAGAGCACGGTCTCCTTGCCCATGACGATGCATTTCTCGACCGGGCCGATGCTGACCAGGCGGATCGGAGGCGAGGCGGCCCCGGCCAGCGTCGCTTTCGCGTCATCGGTGGCGTAGGGGCAGGTGTCGATGGCGGCCTTCTTCGTGGCCAGCTGCATGGCGAACGCGAGGCACGTGGGGACGCCGCACTCGCCGCAGTTGGTCTTCGGCAGGATCTTGTAGATGTCCAGCGCGGTCAGGGGCATGGAGCGTGGTCTCCTCTAGATCATCGCGGGCATCGCCAGGGCGGGGTGTCCGACCCGCTCCAGGAACGCCTGCAGCTCATCGACCGTCGTGGCCACCGTCTCGTCGGCGATCTTGTCGACGAATCCCTCGTCGCCGAGCTCGATGGAGCGCGCAACCAGCCGCTCCCTGAGCGTCTCCTTGAGCTCGCTCGGCATCCAGACCAGCCGGAACAGGCCCCCATCGGCGGGGATGAACTTGGGGCTGGCCAGATAGAGACGGCCGACTCCCAGGAAGCCCGGCGTCTGGATCCCGCCGCCGACCAGGCCGGCCAGGGTGCTGAAGGTCATGCCCAGCGGCGTCATCCCGCTGTACTCGCGGGTGACCACAATTGCGCCGTTCACCTCGGGAGCAATGCCCATGATGCACTCGAAGCATCCGCACGAGGTCATCGGCGAATCGATCATCGAGTACAGGCTGACCTCCTCGACCGTCTTGTTCGAGGTGAGGTGGACGAACTGGTTGATCCCCTCGTACTTGCCGAACACGGGATCGAGGCAGCGTCCCTTCTCGATCGGCTGGTTGGGCCCGGTCGGGTTGATCTCGTTGCTGACCTTGCCGTCCAGCCAGTTGTAGGCGCCGCACAGCCCGAGGCGTTGTGGGGAGATGACGCACACGTGGTTGGGCGCGTAGGACTGGCACAGGGTGCAGGAGTAGAAGACATCGACAGTCTCGTCGGTCATGCCGGCGACCCTGGCGTCCCGCTCGTCCCAGACGACCTTCGCCTCGTCGATGATCCGGTTGACCTGGTCCGCCTCCGAATAGATCGTGATGGCGACCTTGTCGACCAGCGCCGGGTACTCCTCGAGGTACTTCGCGTGGAGGATGACCCCGAGGTCGCGCAGGCGGAAACCGGCGTCGAACGCCTCCTGGCTGACCCGGATCCAGGGCATGTCCCGCTGCCCGATATGCATGACGCCCATCGCGCCGTTGACGAACCGGTGAACCTGCCGCTCGAGGATCGGCTCGAACTCCTTCTGGAGCTTGCGGCCGGCGACCTCGATGAGGATGCCGAGGGGCATGACCCCGCCGACCGGCGCGCTGTCCATGTCCGGACCGATGACCTCGATCCGGCCGTCCTCGACCTCGTTCAGCTCCCTGCCGCGCAGGAACTCGAAGGCCGGTGCGAGCTTGCGCCCGAATTCGACCCGCAGCCGCTCCTGTCGGACGCGCTCACCCTCGAACGCGGCGCTGTACGAGACGGGGATCGGGATCTTGGTGATCTTCTGCTTCAGGCCGCGCACCTCGACCGCCTGCGCCACGAGGCGATCGTGGGCGACGTTGCTGACGACGTGCTCGTAGGTGCAGATCCCGCTGGGCAGGATTTGCGGGATGTCCGTGTCCGCGATCACCGGGAAGCCGAAGTTGATCGCGCCGGCGGCCGTGGCGTACTTCTCGTCGTTGACCTCGCCCAGGGCAAGCACGAAGGCGAAGACGCGCTCCTTGTTGTAGAGCAGGATCTGGCGGGCCTTCGCGAGGTCACCGGGGGTCAGCCCGCCGAACGTCATCGCGGCCCGGGCCGCGAAGTTGAGGGCGTGCACCGTCGTGCTGGTCTCGCGGCCGTAGGGCACCAGGTAGGTGTCCCAGCTCATCTCCACGCCTTCCTCGGCCAGCTGGTCGGCCATGCTCCGGCCGTCCGTGTTGCTGGACAGGAAGACGAGGATGTTGCGCTCCTGGAGTTCGCGCGCGAGGCGGACGGCCCCCTCGTTGGTCGGCATCGCACCCACGCACGCCGCGAACCCGGGCATGCGCCCGTCGACGAGCTTGATGCCCTGGGTGCGCAGGATCGCGTCATCGGTGAACCCGAGGTAGATGCCGTTCGACTGCGTGCCGTTCGCGTAGCGCAGCGCCTCGATGACTTCCTGGGCGATGAGGGTCGCGATCCCGGCATCGAGCGTGTCGCCCAGGTAGGGCAGCCACATCGCGTCGGTCGGCACGGGCGACAGGAGGTCCCGGGCGATCTGGAGCGGCTTCTGGGCCTCCTCGACCGTGTTCACCTCGAGGCCGGTAAGGGCGAGAATCAGGGGCAGGTGGAAGGCAGTGTTGGGGAACTCGAGGCGTGTTGCGCCGCCCTTCGACTCGAGGGTCTCCGTCAGCCGGGCCTCGGCCTCCTCGACGTAGGTGTGTGCTCCCCGGATGGCTGCGCTGGCAATGATCCGTGACATTGTTGCTGACCCTTTCCGCGGGTTGGTCTGACGTCAGGCCGTGGCCTCGGCAACGACCGGTTGCGTGTCGTGGAGCATCGGCCGCAGCTTCAGCGCCTCGCGCTTCCGATCGAGATGGGCGACGATGAGATCAGCGGCCTTGGCAGGATCCTCCTCGAACGCGAACCTGCCACCCATGAGCCCCTCCAGGTCCTCCGTCACGTACTTGGTGACGGCCTCGCTGCCGAGGATGTTGAGCGGCGATCCGAGCACGGTGAGGATCCCGGAAGCAACGGCATAGAACCCGATCGTGATCGCCTTCTCCGACCACCAACCGGGTGCGGCCGCGGCCACGGGCAGCTCGGAGAAGTCCCGCCCGACCCCGCCCTCGCGCACCATCTCGATGCACACGGTGAGGATCCGGCTGTTGTCCACGCACGAGCCCATGTGGAGCACCGGAGGGATCCCGACGGCCTCGCAGATCTCGCGCAGGCCCGGCCCGGCGAACTCGAGCGCCGCCTCGGGTCGGAGCAGCCCGGCCTTGCCGCAGGCGATGGCCGAGCAGCCCGTCTGGGCTACAAGGACATCCCGTTTCAGGAGTTCGTAGACGAGTCCCAGGTGACCCTGGTCCTGCAGCTGCTTTGGGCTGTCGCAGCCGACGACGCCGACGACGCCGCGGATACGGCCGGAGATGATCCCGTCGTTGAGCGGGCGGAAGCCGCCGCGATAGGTGCCGCCGAGCATGTGCGTGATGGACTCGGTGGTGAAACCCGCCACCACATCCATTTCTTCGTTCGGAATCGCCACCCGCGCCCTGTCGCGGCGGGTGAAGTTGGTGACCGCCCGACCGACGATCTCACGGGCGGCCTCGGCCGCACGATCCTCACTGAACTCGATGGACGTCGTGCCGGGGAACCTGGCCTTCTTCGAGGTCGAGATGATCTCCGTGTGGAAGCAGGCTGCGACCTCGGACAGGCCGGGCATGACGCACTGGACGTCGACGAGCATCGCATCTACCGCCCCGGTGATGATCGCCAGCTCCTGCTGGAGGAAGTTGCCGGCGACCGGGATCCCGCGCCGCATGAGCACCTCGTTGGCGGTGCAGCAGATGCCGGCCACGTTGATCCCACTCGCGCCCGCCTCTCGGGCCTGGGCGAGAAGCGTCGGATCAGCGGAGGCGTCCACGATCCCTTCGGCGAGCATGGGCTCGTGGCCGTGCACGAGGATGTTCACCTGGTCCGCCTGCAGGACACCCAGGTTCATCCGCGCCCGAATCGGCTCGGGCGTGCCGAACAGGACGTCCTGGAGGTCCGTCGCGACCATGGAGCCACCCCAGCCGTCGGCCAGGGCACTGCGGATGCCGGACAGGACGAGGCTCCGGTAGTCCGTGTCCACGCCCATGTTGGTGCGGTGCATCACGTCCACGATCTCGCGATCGACGCCCCGGGGGGTGACGTCAAGCGTGCGCCAGATCTCCCGCTGCCGGGCCGGCGCTCGAGCAACGAATGCGAGGTCGGCCTCCTGCTGTCCAAACTGGGCGAGGCACGCCTCGGCGACGCCCTCGGCGATCTGGTTGACGGTCCGGCCGTCCTGCTCCACGCCGAGCTCCACGGCCAGCGTGCGCAGCTTGGTCTCATCCTTCACGCCGAATCCCGGCGCCTCGCCTCGTGCCGCCTGGAGCAGGAGGTGGGCCACGGATCGTCCGTGGTCCGAGTGCGCGGCGGATCCGGCCGCCATGTCACGGGCCAGCCGGCGGGCGGCCACGGTGTCAATCGTCGCGCCGCACACTCCGACCTTGGGTCGTTTGCTGCCGGGCAGGCCCAGGTTGCACGGACCGAGGTGGCAGACCGTGCAGCAGATGCCCAGCTCGCCCACCTTGCACTGGGTGCCCAGCGCCTCGTAGCGGTCCCAGATCGTGGAGATCCCCTCGGTCTTGGCCCGCTCGCGCATCTCCAGGCTGGCGGGGTCCGTCCGAACCTGCGCGGCCACGGTGTCGTTCACCGTCTCACCTCTTCCGGTCATGGCGTCGATCATTGGTAAGTCGCGCGACGCTCCGGCCACGCGCCTTCGCCTTGATCAGGATGCTGAAAGTCGGACTCCGTCGGCGTCAAGGGTCAGTCGGCCCGTGAGGGAGCAGGCCGGACCTCCCGCCTCACCAAGGCGGGGTTCCGAAAACGGGTCAGACGGCCCTTGACGACACCCTGGAACTCTGGCGGCCTTCCCACTCCCAGACCGCTGACCTTGCCTCGTTGCCCGTCACGCGACATTGCGGGCGGGATGTGAGCTATGGTCTGGCCATTCGGTACAGGAGGCGCCACATGACCTCGCCTGAGCGCAGCGCAGAGTCGCGGAATGGCAGTGAGACCGA
>Ga0209320_10001409_pt1 | contig 12385 bp, 8 predicted proteins | sample Rifsed13ft4_FD_184008 | JGI IMG/M metagenome (GOLD analysis project Ga0209320, IMG submission 184008) | Soil microbial communities from Rifle, Colorado, USA - sediment 13ft 4 (version 2) | ecosystem: Environmental > Terrestrial > Deep subsurface > Rock core/Sediment | place: Rifle, Colorado... | reverse complement strand
TGCCGTAGCAGCCGGTATGGCGGTGGCGGAGGCCTGGTCCGCCGGAACGGCACAATCGGGGCAGATGACGGCAGGTTTTGCCTGTTCCAAAACAGTATGATTGGCGTCCTCGACACGTGTGATGAAATATGGCGTGATGCGGAAACCTCCGTTGGCGAACACTGCGAACGCGGTCGCCATCTGCATCGGTGTGGCAGAGGCCGTACCCAGCGCCAGTGACAGATTGCGGGGTATTTTGGCAGGATCGAACCCGAATCGTTCGATGTACTGAGCCGCGTAGGATACGCCGATGGCACGCAGCAGTCTCACGGCAACCAAGTTGAGCGATTGGGCTAACGCTTTCCGCAGCCGCGTGGGGCCGTAGAATTTTTTGCTGTAATCTTCAGGCCGCCATTCATCTTCTGGAGTTTCACCTTCCATTACGATCGGTGCGCCGCTGACCGTGGTCGCGGGCGTGAATCCTTTGTCCAGCGCTGCGGTAAATATAAAGGGTTTGATGCTTGAGCCCGGTTGGCGTTCCGCCTGGATAACACGATTGAACCTGCTTTGGAAAAAATCAAAACCACCGGTCAGCGCGATGATGGCGCCATCTGAAGGACGCAATGACACCAGCGCGCCGGCAATTTCCGGAATCTGGGCCAGACGCCACGATCCGATATTCTGTTTCTTTTCCGGTTCCTCGATGTATTCGAGGTAAATCACATCTCCCGGCTTCACCACATCGGAGGCCGTTTTAGGAGGAGCACCCTGGGTGTTATCGTCAATATAAGCCCGGGCCCAGGCTAACCCGCCCCAGCCGATATCCGCGATCGCTCCGTCCTGGGTATAGACTTGCGCATTTTGTTCGTCCGTATTGATCACGATGCCGGGAAGTAAATCTCCCACCACGCGGTAATCCTTGAGCACGTCGTCAAGACGCTCCTTGTCGGGCTCGCGGCCGATCGACACGTGACCGACCGGCCCCCGATATCCATGTCGGCGCTCATACTCGAGTAAACCGTAACGCAGGGCTTTGACCGCTGCCTGCTGGTCTTTGGATTTGATGGTGGTGTAGACGTGGAATCCGCCCCCATAGGTTTTCTCGTCGTAGTTATGAATCATGTACTGGCGTACCATTTCAGCCACATAGGGCGCTTCAACGCTGAATCGGTAGGAATGCTTCGAGGCGGCCAGCGGGGTATTGATGGCCTCGGTGTACTTGGCTTCGTCGATAAAATCGAGGTTGTGCATCTGACGCAAGATGATGTTGCGCCGCTCGAGGGCATTTTCCGGATTGGTGAGCGGGTTGTCCCGTGAGGGTGCCTTGGGCAGGCCGGCGAGCATGGCCATTTCCGGTAGCGTTAATTCCTTAAGATCCTTTCCGTAATACACTTGGGCGGCGGCCGCAAAGCCGTAAGCGCGGTGTCCGAGAAATATTTTATTAAAGTAGAGCTCCAGGATCTGCGGCTTGGTTAATTCGCGCTCGATCTTGAAGGCCAGCAATATTTCCCTGAGCTTGCGGGTGTAGGTTTTTTCAGGGCTGAGAAAAAAATTCCGTGCGACCTGCATGGTGATGGTGCTTGCACCCTGTCCCGCGGTCTGGGTTCGAAAGTTGTGCCACGCCGCGCGAACAATGCCCAGGAAGTCCACACCATGGTGATAGAAGAAGGATCGGTCCTCGGCGGCAAGCACCGACTTGACAAGCAGATCCGGAACTTCATCCATTTTTACCGGTATGCGTTTCTCCTCGCCGAATTCGGCGATCAGTTGCCCGTCAGCCGTGTATACCCGCATCGGCACCTTCAATTGCGTGCCCGAGAGGTCTTCAAGCGAAGGCAAGGTCGGCGTCAGAACGAGCGCGACCAACGCCAGCATCACCACGCCGCTGACGAGCAGGCCAAACAGTCCGATCAGTGCCAGTTGCCACCGTTGAGCGGGAAGATGCTGGCGGAACCAGCGGGAGAAAGCGCTCCCTGAATCGTTCATGGCGGGTGAGACTTAGTTGGAATTAGTCAGGAAAATCCGGATTCCGGCGTACCGAACAGTATAAACTACCATCATCAAGCACTGGCATTTTCGGGAGTTTGTGGGCCGTTTCAGGCGAAACCCGGTGCTGAAACCCGTGAAAACCAGCGTAAAACCCTAATTTGTCATTTCCAATTTCTATAGTCTATATTTGTCTTTAGCATTTAAACAACATTATATGTATTAATTATAACTCATGGAATCTAAGAGGAAAATCAGGTGAAGGGGCTTTCTGATTTGTTTAGCAAGAAAAAGCCGCAACTGATCGGGATCGATATCAGCTCTTCGGCGGTAAAAGTTCTCGAACTAAGCCGGTCGGGCGATCACGTGCGTGTCGAACGCTATGCCGTGGAACCACTTCCGCAGAATGCCGTGGTCGAACATGCGATCACGGAAGTCGAGCAAGTTGCGGATGTTGTGGAACGCGCCGTCAAGAAATCGGGCACACGTGTGAGACACGCCGCCGTAGCGGTGCCGGCCGCACACGTGATCACCAAGACCATCAAGATGGCAGCAAACCTGAATGATCAGGACCGCCAGATGCAGGTGGAAATGGAGGCGGATCACTACATTCCCTATCCGTTGAATGAAATCAATCTCGACTTTCATATTCTTGGTCCGACGGAAAACAGCCCCGATGAAGTAGACGTGCTGATGGCTGCCTGCCGCAAGGAAATAGTCGATGATTACCTCGCCGTGATTCAAAGGCCGGGCCTAATACCGCTCGTGGTGGATGTCGAAACCTATGCCATGGAAAACGCTTTTTCGCTCATCACCAGCCACATGCCCGGCGGCGGTTTGGAAAAGACGATCGCGGTATTGGATATTGGCGCCACTGCGACCACAATCAACGTCGTGCACAACAACCGATCGGTATACACCCGCGATCACGCATTCGGCGGACGGCAATTGACCGAGGAAATTCAGCGCCGTTACGGCCTGTCATATGAGGAAGCCGGGCTGGCGAAAAAGCAGGGCGGTTTGCCGGACAACTATCAAACGGATGTCCTGCGGCCTTTCATGGAAGCCATGTGCCAGGAAATCATGCGGGCGCTGCAGTTTTTCTATTCATCCACTCCTTTCAACAGCGTGGATCAGCTGTTGCTCGCCGGCGGCTGTGCGCAGGTGGCGGGTATCGATGAACTCGTAGCCGCGCGTATCGGTGTCCCGTCGATGGTGGCCAATCCTTTTGCGAGTATGTCGCTCGCCTCGCGCATCAAACCACAGCATCTGTCCAACGATGCCCCCTCGCTCATGATCAGCTGTGGACTTGCCCTGCGGAGCTTTGACGAATGACGACCCGCATCAATCTTCTGCCATGGCGCGAAATGCAGCGCAAAGAGCAGGATCGGCAGTTGCTCACGATCGCCGTGGGAGCATGGATTCTCATGGGTGTAGTCATCTTCTATGCTCATGTGCACGTGAGTTCTCTCATCGAGAACCAGAACCGGCGCAATGACTTTCTCAACCAGGAAATCGCCAAGGTAGATAAGGAAATCAAGGAAATTGCCGCGCTGAAAAAACAGCGCGCCGCCCTGATTGCACGCATGAATGTCATTTACGAACTGCAAAGTGACCGCACCCAGGTGGTGCATTTATTCGATGAGCTCGCGCGCAAGCTGCCGGAGGGCATTTACTTCTCATCGTTAAAACATACCGGCAATAACATCGCCTTGCAGGGCACGGCACAGTCGAACGCCCGCGTATCGGCGCTGATGCGCAATCTTGCCTCATCCGACTGGTTCGCGAACCCAGAACTTGAAGTAATCACTTCTAAAGCCGCGGGCAGTGATCGCGTCAGTTCCTTTTCACTGAACGTCAAGCAGTCCGAAAAACAAAAGAAAAAATTGACGGATACCGGCTCATGACCCTGGACGAACTGAAAAATATCGATGTCAACAACCTTGCCTCCTGGCCGGTGCCGATCAAGATCGGCGGAATTCTGTTTGTGTGCGCGCTTATTCTTTTTGCCGGATATTGGTTTCTCATACAGGGTGAACTCGAACAGTATGGCGAGGCACAGCAAAGGGAAGTGAGCCTGCGCGAAACTTTCATGAACAAGAAAGCGCTCGCGGTCAATTTGCCGGCCTACCGGCAGCAAATGGAGGAGATGGAACAGACCTTCGGCAGTCTGCTGCGTCAGCTGCCCAATACAACGGAAGTGCCCGACCTGCTGGTTGATATCACCCAGGCGGGTCTGGGTCGCGGACTGGAGTTCAATCTGTTCCGTCCGGAGAAGGAGCAACCCCGGGATTTCTATGCCGAGATGCCGATCAGTGTCGAAGTCAAGGGTTCGTATCACGAACTGGCGCAGTTCATCAGCGATGTCGCCGCCCTGCCTCGCATCGTGACCTTCGGCGATATCAATATCACTTCAAGCGGCAAAGACAGCAAATTGACCATGTCGGCGAAGGCCAAAACTTACCGTTACTTGGATGAAGGCAAAGCCGTGAAACAAGACACGGGCAAGCCTCGGGCGGTGAGGAGATAAAATATGAATAACAAAAAAACACTGCTTGTGTCGGGATTCCTGTGTATCGCGCTCGCAGGCTGCAGCAGCGATGGCTTGGATGATCTGCGCGATTTCGTAAAAAGCGCGTACGCCGACCGCAAGCCGAAGGTGGAGCCGCTGCCGGAAATCAAGATGCAGGAAACGTTTATCTATAATGCCACCAACCTCCCTGATCCTTTTGCCTTATTCAATCTCAAGCCGCAGACGCAAAAAAGTGCCAGTGGTCCGCGACCTGACCCGAACCGGCGCAAGGAACCGCTTGAGGACTATCCTTTGGATTCATTAAAAATGGTTGGCACCCTTATGCGCGGCAAGCAGGCGTGGGCCGTCATTCAGGCGCCGGACGGTACCGTGCATCGCGCGCAACTGGGGGATCATCTCGGGCAGAACTCCGGAATGATCAGAAAAATTACCGAAGAAAAGGTTAATTTGATCGAATTGATTCAGGGCGCGATGGGTGATTGGGTGGAGCGTGAAGCCAGTCTGGCACTGATGGAATGAACCGGAATATTAAGGAAGGTGGGATGACATGAAACTGCACACACGGATCTTGCGAAATGTTGCCGCCACGGCTGGTATCTATCTGGCGCTTGTGGCGGCCACGCTCGGAATGAACACCGCTGCATATGGCGCGGAGATACAGTCCATCGCCTGGGAACCGGGCAGCGACACGCCGGTGCTGCAAATACGCATCGCCGGTGACACTAATTATCTTACCCAGGTGCTGGAAGACGGTCAGCGCCTGCGCGTCAGCTTTCCGAATAGCACCATGGGAACATCGCTTACGGAAATTTCAGGCCGGGACACTGTCAAGGGGGTTTATCCCTATCTTGCCGATAACGGCACCGCCGTGGTGATCGATTTACTGATGACCGAACCCGGGCAGGTCGATGTGCAGAAAGCCGATTACGGGTATCGAGTGTCGACTTCCATTATGACACCGGCATCATCGCCCCAGGTGGCGGCCGCTTTACCTGCCACTGTGCCGGAAGCGACTGCCAAATCCGAATTGCCACCTCCCGAATCATCCACCGCGGCGGACACGATCAGCTCGACGGTCAGTGATAAAAATATTATCGAGGACATTCTTTACGCGAAATTGCCCGGTGACCGGATTCAGATTACGTTAAAGATGACAAAACCACCGGTGGAACCGAACACTTTTTCCATCACCAACCCGGCGCGAATATCGCTGGATTTCCCCAACACCCGCGTAGGACTGGCGAAAAAAAGTATTTCCGTCAGGGAGGCCGCGGTAACCAGTGTTACCGCCATCGAGGCGGAAGACCGGTCACGCGTCGTGCTGAGCCTGGTCAAGCTGGTTGCCTACACAACGAGTATCGACGGCAACGACTTTGTTCTGACCGTGGCAGCACCGGTCGGAGCCATCGCTGGCGCGGTGGAAGCCAGAACCACGCATTTCGCCAGTAGCCGCAAGGCCGGGAAATACAGCCTCAAGGGAATCGATTTCCGACGCGGACCGCACGGGGATGGAAAAATTATTGTTAATTTGTCCGATCCCTCGGTCGGCATCGATATCCGCGAACAGGCCGGTGAAATTCTGGTCGATTTCCTGAATACCTCGGCGCCGTCCGATCTGCAACGGCGACTCGACGTGGTGGACTTTGCGACCCCGGTCCAGACGATCGATACGTTTGTGCAAGGCAAGAACACCCGCATGATCATTACCCCGAAGGGCAAGTATGAGCAGCTTGCCTACCAGACCGGGACGGCTTTCACCGTCAACGTCAAACCGGTGATCGAAAAAGCAGATGAAAAAAAGGTCGATGAATTCGGATATTCGGGGGAGAAACTGTCGCTCAATTTCCAGAACATCGATGTCCGGGCCGCGCTTCAGGTCCTGGCTGATTTCACAGGACTCAATTTTGTCGTGAGCGACACGGTCAAGGGTTCGCTGACCTTGCGGCTGAAAGACGTGCCCTGGGATCAGGCGCTGGACCTCGTTCTTGACAGCAAGAACCTGGCCATGCGCCGCAAGGGTAACGTGCTCACGATTGCGCCCGCCCCGGAAGTGGCCGCCAAGGAGAAAGCCAATCTGGAGGCGACCAAGGCCGTGATCGAATTGGAGCCGCTGGTATCGGAACTGATTCAAATCAATTATGCCAAGGCCGATGATATCGCCACGCTCATCAAATCCATCAAGCCGGTCGGAAACGCCACCGCCGTGGAACATCCGGTATTCGGCAGCACGGCCACCGGTGCCACAGCGCAGATTGCCACCCAGTCGAATACGCTGTTATCACCGCGTGGACAGGTTACCGTGGATGCGCGCACCAATTCTATCCTCATTCAGGACACGCCTGGCAAGATCCGGGAAGTGCGCAAACTGATCGCACAACTGGATCAGCCCGTGCGCCAGGTCATGATCGAATCGCGCCTCGTGGAGGCCACGGATAATTTCAGCAAGACCCTCGGCTCGCGCTTCGGAGCCAAATACACCGACACCTCGGCCAGCGGTCGTTCGGGCGCGGCATCCGGCAATGTCACGGACAGTTCAGCGATTGTTTCCGCCGGGACTATGTCGTCAAACGCCAATGGCCTGAATGTCAATCTGCCATCGGCCGGCATCGGTGCCTCACCCGCCGGCTCCATCGGGCTTACCTTCGCCAAACTGGGCGCCAACGGGGGATTATTGAATCTGGAGCTTTCGGCACTCGAGCAAGAAGGCAAGGGCAAGGTTATTTCCAGCCCGCGCGTGATCACGGCCAATCAAAAACAGGCGCGTATCGAACAAGGCCAGGAGCGTGTGTTTACCACCAACGTTCTAGGCGTGGGATCCGTGGTGACCAAGAAGGCGACTCTCAAACTCGAGGTGACTCCTCAAATTACGCCGGACGACCGTATCAATCTGGATGTAAACATAACCAAGGACAATTTTGCCGACGCTGTCACGGGTGTCCTGAACGTCAAGGAGGTTAAAACCCAGGTACTCCTCGACAACGGCGAAACCGTGGTCATTGGCGGCATTTATGAGCAGGACAAAACCGATACCCTCACCAAGGTACCGTTTTTCGGCGATATTCCGCTTCTGGGCTGGTTGTTCAAGAGCAAGGAAGCCAAGGACAACAAAACCGAACTGCTCATCTTTCTAACACCGAGAATCCTCTCGGAAAACCTCAGCATGCGCTAACCAGGCAGTTATTCGAACCGGCCTCCCGCGAGGGGCCGGTTCGCTTGATTTATGTCCGGGATGCTGGCATACCAGCGGCCATGAGCCGGGCGGACAACATTTTTTTGATCGGCGCGATGGGCGCGGGTAAATCCACCATTGGGCGGCATCTGGCCGAACTGCTCGGCAAGGAGTTCCAGGACTCCGATCAGGAAATCGAGAAACGCACCGGTGCAAGCATTCCGCTGATCTTCGAAATCGAAGGCGAGGCCGGTTTCCGCATCCGGGAATCTTCCATACTCGACGATCTGACGCGCAAGTCCAACATGGTACTTGCCACCGGAGGCGGCGTTATCCTGTCAGCGGACAACCGCCGGATTCTGCACGCGCGTGGCGTGGTGGTTTACCTGCATGCCCCGCTTGACACCATCCTGCAACGCACGCGTCGTGACCGCCACCGCCCCTTGCTGCAGACCGCCGACCGCCGCCGCACACTGGAAGCCATTCTCAAGGCCCGTGAACCGATTTACCAGCAGACGGCGGATATCGTGGTTGAAACGGCGCACCGCTCGCCGATGAGTGTGGCGCGCGAGATCGCACGCAAACTGGAAATCCTGGATATCGATGAAAACATTGTCTCTTGACCTCGGCGTACGCAGTTATCCGATTTACATCGGCGCAGGTCTGCTCGGTGATTCCACGTTGTTGACACGGCATGTCGAGGAAAGCCGCATCGCCATTGTTACCAATACAACCGTGGCACCGTTGTATCTTGCCAGGTTGCGTGCCGCCATGGCATCACTTAATCCGGTCGAGGTGATCTTGCCGGATGGCGAGCAGTATAAAACGCTTGAGGTGCTGAGCCGGATTTTCGATGCCATGCTCTCCGCGCATTGCGACCGGCGCACGACGGTCGTGGCGCTGGGGGGCGGTGTCATTGGCGACATGTCTGGATTTGCCGCGGCCTGTTATCAGCGCGGTGTGTCCTACCTCCAAGTGCCGACCACTTTGCTGGCACAGGTGGACTCCGCCGTTGGCGGCAAAACCGGCGTCAATCATCCTTTGGGTAAAAACATGATTGGCGCTTTTCACCAGCCGCGCGCGGTAATAATTGATACCGATACGCTTAGAACTTTGCCCGACCGTGAACTCTCGGCTGGCATGGCCGAGGTCATCAAGTACGGACTGATCCGCGATCCCGATTTCTTTTCCTGGCTTGAAGCCAACCTGGAAAAATTGCTCATGCTCGATCCCGAGGCGCTGTCCTTCGCCATTCACCGTTCGTGCCGGAACAAGGCCGAAGTGGTTGCCGCGGACGAGCGCGAAACCGGCGTGCGCGCCATTCTTAACTTGGGCCATACCTTTGGTCACGCCATCGAGACCGGTCTGGGATATGGAAACTGGCTGCACGGCGAGGCGATTGCAGCGGGCATGATCATGGCAGCCGACCTGTCGCGACGTCTCGGATGGTTGTCCGCCTCTGACGTCGCGCGCCTGGAAAATCTTATTCTGCGTGCGCGTCTTCCGGTACGCGCGCCGGCACTGCTGCAGACCCCACGGTTGCTTGAACTTATGTCCGTGGATAAAAAGGTACAGCAGGGACGTCTGCGGCTGGTGCTGCTCAAGCGCATCGGCGAGGCGGTGGTGACCGATGATTACCCGCGCGCGGACCTCGAGGCGACCCTCGCCAGCCGGCGGGAAGGGGCGTAATGCTGGCACCATTCGCGGCGCAGGATGCCAGCTCGCGCGGACGGCAATACCCGGAGCCCCCGCCCGGCAACCGCTCGGAATATCAGCGCGACCGCGACCGCATCATTCACAGCGCGGCGTTTCGCCGGCTGGAATACAAAACCCAGGTTTTCATCAACCACGAGGGCGACCTGTTCCGCACACGCCTGACACACTCGATCGAGGTAGCCCAGATCGGCCGTACCATCGCCCGGGCGCTTTCGCTCAACGAAGATCTGACCGAGGCCATCGCCCTGGCCCACGACCTCGGGCACACGCCTTTCGGGCATTCCGGTCAGGACACGCTGAACGAATGCATGCGGGACTACGGCGGGTTTGAGCATAATCTGCAATCACTGCGGGTGGTGGACGAACTTGAAGAACGCTACGCTACTTTTCCTGGCCTCAATCTGACGTTTGAAACCCGTGAAGGCGTGCTGAAGCATTGTTCGGCAAACAATGCCCGGAAGCTCGGCGAACTGGGAAAGCGTTTTTTGGAAAAAAACCAGCCCAGCCTGGAGGCCCAACTGGTCAACATCGCCGATGAGATCGCCTACAACAATCACGATGTGGACGACGGGTTGCGTTCCGGTTTGCTGAGCGTGGATCAGCTCCTGGAGGTGGCCTTGTTTGCCAGACAATACCAGGAGGTGCAGCGTCGTTATCCTGACATTGCCCCGCGCCGCGCCATTTACGAAACCGTGCGTCGCATGATCAACTTTGTGGTGACGGATCTCATCGAAAACAGCCGGAGCCTGATTGCAGCATCGGGGATCAAGCACATCGAGGATGTTCGGCGCCAGACCAAACCGTTGGTGGCGCAATGCCCGGAAGCGGGAGAAAAATCCCTCGAGCTGAAGCGTTTTCTGCGTCAGAATCTGTATGCACACGAACGGGTGTCTCGCATGATGCGCGAGGCGGTCAAGATTGTCCGCGAATTGTTTGAGACTTTTATGCAAGATCCCCGGCGGATGCCACCGCAGTATCAGGAAAAACTGCACGCGCAAGAAGCACCGCCGGCGCGGGCCCGGATCGTGGCCGACTATATCGCCGGCATGACCGATCGCTATGCCATGCGTGAATATGCACGGCTGTTTCATGATCCAGCACGGAATATCTTGAACGACTGAAGTTAACGCCTCAGGTTACGGTACTGCTGTTTTGGCGGTACGGTAGTACCAGACACCAACCGCACAAAAAGTCACACCGGGGATCATGTCGGGGTGAGATCGCCGGGTTCGGTTAGCTGCATGCAGTTGCTTTTCAAGCACTTCCATCCAATTCAATTGCCTTAATATATACCAACGTTCGACTGTCGGTGACCCAAAATTGATTTGATTTCCCTGATTTCCGCTGGGTGAAAAGCCAGATCGCCAGCCGCTTCCATTGAACCGGCCCAGACGGGCCGGTATACTTTTCCCCCCTTTTGCTAATGCTTTTTTGCAGATTTCCCGGGCAAAAGTATAAATTTCCCTGGTCTGGGCCGGATTTCGCTGACGGGCGCGAGAAATAAAAACGGCTGATCGGCAATGGCAGGGCAGATTGAAGTCGCAATCGACACCAACGAGGTGGGAAACGGTGAATTAAATTGGAACCGACACATCACACACGGCAGCAAGGTCTGTATGACCCGGCTTTTGAACACGATGCCTGTGGCGTCGGTTTTGTCGTGGACATCAAGGGCCGACGTTCGCATCGCATCGTTACCCACGCGCTCACCATCCTCCGGAACCTCATGCATCGCGGGGCCTGCGGCTGCGAGGAAAATACCGGTGATGGCGCCGGTATCCTGATCCAGATCCCGCATGCCTTTCTCGGCCGCGAATGCGGCAAACTGGGTTTCGCGCTTCCTGCGGCCGGGCGCTACGGAACCGGGCTGGTATTCCTGCCGCAGGATCCGGCAGCGGCGAACCGCTGTCAGGATGAGTTTGCTGCGGTCGTGCGCGAGGAAGGCCAAACGCTCCTTGGTTGGCGTGATGTACCGGTTGACGACTCACCGGTGGGGCCCACAGCCCGGTCGGCGGAACCCGTCTTCAAACAGATATTCATCGGTTGTGCCCCGGTCATCACAGACGTTCAGGCTTTCGAACGCAAGCTCTACGTCATTCGCAAGCGTGTAGAGCACGTAATCGCGAATTCCGAGCTCGCGGAGCGTGCGCTGTTTTACATCCCGAGCCTCTCCGCGCGCACGCTGATTTACAAGGGCATGCTCACGCCGACGCAGGTGGAACCGATGTTTCCCGACCTGGCCGATCCGGCGGTGGAGTCGGCGCTGGCGCTCGTGCATTCGCGATTCTCGACCAATACCTTCCCGTCCTGGCCGCTCGCGCATCCCTACCGTTACATCGCCCATAACGGCGAGATCAACACCTTGCGGGGAAATATCAACTGGATGCGGGCCCGCGAGGCATTGTGCCGGTCACCGGTGTTTGGTGACGACTTAAAGAAGATTCTACCGATTGTGATCGAGGGAGGTTCGGATTCGGCCGCCTTCGACAACGTGCTCGAGTTCCTCTACATGGCGGGGCGCGAGTTGCCGCACGCCGTGCTCATGATGATACCGGAGGCCTGGAGCGGACACGAAATGATGGACGAGGCTCGCAAGGCGTTCTACGAGTATCACGGTTGCCTGATGGAACCGTGGGACGGTCCGGCCTCGATTGCATTCACCGACGGCGAGGTCATCGGCGCGGTGCTTGACCGCAACGGCCTGCGCCCGTCGCGCTACTACGTGACCAAGGACGGAATGGTGGTCATGGCGTCCGAAGTCGGTGTGCTCGACATTCCCCCGGAAAACGTGCTCATCAAGGAACGCCTGCACCCCGGCCGCATATTCCTCGTGGACACGCGTGAAGGCCGCATCATTGATGATGCCGAACTCAAGCAACGCTACATCGCCATGTACCCGTACCGGGAATGGTTGCGGTCGAACCTAGTGCTGCTCGATCACCTTCCCGAACCGGCAGATGTGCCTGAGCCGGATCACGCGACCGTGCTGCAGCGGCAGCAGG
>Ga0209320_10001403_pt1 | contig 12412 bp, 10 predicted proteins | sample Rifsed13ft4_FD_184008 | JGI IMG/M metagenome (GOLD analysis project Ga0209320, IMG submission 184008) | Soil microbial communities from Rifle, Colorado, USA - sediment 13ft 4 (version 2) | ecosystem: Environmental > Terrestrial > Deep subsurface > Rock core/Sediment | place: Rifle, Colorado... | reverse complement strand
ACTATTATATAGATGTCAAGTTTACGGGTTTATCTTGCTAAGTTTTAGAAAGTGTGGAGGCGACGAGCGGATTCGAACCGCCGTAAAAGGTTTTGCAGACCTCCACCTGCCGAGTTTGAGCTCGCATGTGTTCCAACGGAGTTCGTCCGTGGGCAGTGTGATGCCCTTGTTTGGCAAAGGGCCGACTGACACCACAACAACAGAGAGCCATGCGGCGACCTGACTCGTTATCTTTTCCAAGTTTTCCCTAATTCCACGGCTTGTGACGGAGCCGGTAGACGTAATCCAATGGCCTGCAAGCAGATAAGGTGTAGCTCAGTTTCGACAGATCGCTAATCCGGTATCGAAGCGGGCGAACAAGCCTAGTGGAGTCATACACAAGAGGATAGGTCACGGCACGTGCCGGCAAGTTTGTTGAGTGCTGGCGTTCAGCCGGAGCGAAACAACTAAACCGGGCGGAGCCTTCGTCAAAGATTTCTTTGCCAGCCCGCTTATCTTGGCAGTGGGTCAGTGCCGAAGTTGGCGTGCACGAGCATCCACTTTCCACCTTGTTTCACGTACACGCGGGTTGACTTTGCCCGCGCGGGCTCAACCTTGCCGTCTTTGTCTTTTCCGACACCGGCGAAGTTGTAGCTGAGGATGGCCACGTCTCCATACACTTGTACCTTCGGGTTGGCCATCTCCGCCGCCACTAAATTGCCACTACCACCTGCATTGGCTTCGGCGAGCCGCAAAGCAATTGGCTTGCCTTCCAGCCGCGTGGAATAGTCTCCGTTGAACTCGGTATAATCGTCGGCCACGTTCTTCATCGCTTCGGCGGTATTCTTCTGCATCTCGGCCGCCCACTGCGCTTTTGTCACTGCGATCACTTCATCGGCCACCGACGGGGGTGTTGATTGTGCGACCCCCACCAAGGCCAGAATCGCAACGCACACAACCACGGGGAAAATGCGACGCATGATTCATCCTCCTGTTGTGAAACCCCGGCATGTCCCGGCTCTGACTCGAGGACCATGCACCGGGGCTCACTGAGAAGCTAGGTTGACTTGGGAACACCCAAAGCGCCGGGATGCTATACCGGTAGGCCTGACTCCGTCAAGCGACGTGAGAAATCAGCCTCCCCCTTTTCTGCTTTCTGTTTTCTGATCTGTATAGCTGGCGATGAAGGAGACGGCTACCGGCCGAAGACGGAGGGGATTTGGGCAACGCTGGGACGGTTGCGTGGTCTCCGATGGGGTGGATATAGGGCGCGAACGGAGCCCACCAGCTCTGCCACCGAGGGGGACAGCGACGGATCCCGCCGTGGCGGGACTGTTCCGATGGCCGCAGTAGATTCCAGCCCGATAAGGCGGAGAGAGACGTCCGGACGATCCGCCAGATAGGCCGCAGCCGCATTCTCCCGCGCCAGCTTTCTCAAGAAATCGGGAAACTGTTGCGGGTCGTAGCCGGCCGAGGTCAGGAAAGTAACAGCGGCCCGGTCAGCGACAAATTCGTCCTCGGCCCGACGCACCACCCGGAAACGCGAGACCGCCCGTATGGAATGGCCGAGCTGGATGTGGGCGAGCTCGCGGGCGACGACGGCGGCGAGTTGGTCGTCCGAGGAAACGCTGGCGAGCATCCCGGTGGTGATCAGGAGAACATTCGGCGGAGCGGAGAGTGCCTCGGGTTGCGAGTGGCGAAGGACAGTGACCCGGACGGGAGCTGGAAATCCCATCGCTCGCCCGACTTTGTCCACAAAGCGCTGGAGCGGCTCCACGATCTCCGACTCGCGCACCAGATCCACCTGATAGGTGAGCGAGTAAACCAGCAATTCCGAACCGACGTCGCTATCAGCAAATAGCTTGACGGCCGACTTGGTTGTGCTTGCCCCGAGCGGAAGCGCGGCCAGGACAAGGAGCAAAAGGACAAAGACGATTGCCAGCGCAAAGATGGTCAATAGACGTATCGGGTGAAGCACACTTTGTTTGTTCATCTCCCACTCCACGAGTGCTCGAACAACAGCAAATTCTTCGTGCGGGAATGATGCGCCGGTCGGCTCGTCCAACCAATCACCCGTTGGCTATGGGAGTCATAGGAGGAAGTTGCCCGGCGGGGTCAGTGAGTTGTAGTACGCGCCAACTTGAGAGAAAGAAGTTGATTCTGCGGACCCGGAAGAAAAGCAGGACCAGGGTGAGAAAAGTTTCAGTCCCATTGTGAGAGCGAATACTATTTTGGGACTGGTTTCTTGCGCCCGCGTGCAGGATTCATCCTGGAGGACTTGTCCTGAACGAAGTGAAGAATTCGTCTTGAAGGAGGCACTCGCGGAAATAGCTAAAAAAGCGCGTATCCAGCCACGTACCGTACGGTACGGGGCCAGCCGGGCTAGCGCGCTACAAGCGCCCGCTCCTCGATCTCTTCGAGGTCCGAGGCAAGCTTCTTCTGGATGCCGGCGAGAAGGAGCGCCGGGATGGGTTTTTCCACCGGGACCTCGACCAGCGCCGAGCGACGCGGAAAATCCTTTCTTCGGTCGAGCCTCAGGCCGCTTTCGAGCAGCATCTCGCCCGCCAGGTTGGGGTCGTCCGACATTTCGACACCCCAAAACCGCAAGCGCTCTTCATCCCGCTGAAGGAAGTTGATGGTCTCGCGGAGCTTCTTGATCGCCCGCTCGAGGGACGATGTCAGGAAATAGACGGCCAGCTTCCACGGGCGGCGAGTGTAGTGCACTCGCAACCGCACGCAGTACTTCCCCGCTTGATTAACTTCGACGGCGCATCGGTAGTCATTTCGTCGTTGACTTGGCATGAGGCCCCCTGTCTTGGAATCTCTCGCTTTGTTGAGAACATCTCGTACGGGCGAACGGCCGTTTGCCCCTACTGTCCCTCACCTTTTTCTTTCCCCGGTTCGTCCAATCCAAACAGGCTGCGGCCTACCGCTTGGACGCCGGCGCCAATCACGGCCAACGGCAACGGCAAGAAGAGCAGCACGGCCAACGAGAGCGCGAGCATTTCCATGCTCTTTTCCTGATACCAGCGCAGGATGGCGACAACCGCAAGGGGCACCGTGGCAGCCAGGCCGATCCCCGCCCCTAGACGATTGGCGGCAAGAAAACCTTGAACTCGCCCGCCTATGGTGGATTGGCTCGTCAAATGGCCCCCGACTGGCGCAATCGCCTGATTTCCTCTCGGCTCATTTCGAGCTCCCTCACGAGAACTTCCTCGCTGTGTTCGCCGAGCAAAGGCGGCGCGCTCCTGACCTCGCCCGGCGTCCGGCTGAGTTTGATTGGGATGCCGCATACGTTCGTCCGCCCAATGCTGGGATGATCAAATTGCGCGACCATGTCTCGCGCCACAACCTGCGGCTCGCGCAAGACCTCTTCGACCGTCCTTACCGGCCCGCACACGATTTCGGCCTTCGCCAGCAGGGCAAGCCATTCGCCGGTGGTTCGTTGCTGGATGGCAGAAACCAAAAGAGGCTTGAGGTGGCACCGGTTTTCCACCCGCAAGCGCACGCTCGAAAAGCGCGCATCGTTTGCCAGGTCGTTCCGGCCAATGGCCGCGCAAAATCGCTGCCACTGGGATTCATTGCCGACGGCGATGTTCAAAAATCCATCGGCCGTGGCAAAGGTTTCATAGGGCGTGATCATCGGGTGATCGTTGCCCAAGCGAGTGGGATTGATGCCGGTCATGAAATAGCTCTGCGCCTGAAACGTCAGCAGCGCTACCTGGCAGTCGAGCAAGGAAACATCCACGCGCTGGCCCGCGCCGGTCTGCTCGGCCACCCGTAAGGCGAGCAGAATGCCCTGCACGGCGTAGAGTCCAGCTACCAGGTCGGCGAAGGAAATTCCCACCTTGGTCGGCGGCCCCTCCGGCAAGCCGGTCAAACTCATCACCCCGCCTTCACCCTGAATCACCAGATCGTAGCCCGGGCGATGGCAATCGGGGCCGGATTGGCCAAAGCCGGAAATGGAACAGTAAACCAGCCGAGGATTGCTCCGGCGTAATTCTTCATAGCCCAGGCCCAGGCTCGCGAGCGCCCCCGGCCGAAAGTTTTCCACCAGGACGTCAGCCGCTTCAGCAAGGCCGCGCAGAATCGCTACGCCCTCCGGCTGCTTGAGGTTGACCGTCAGGCTCTTCTTGTTCCGGTTGACGCTCAGGTAGTAGGCGCTTTCGCCCTTCGCAAAGGGAGGCCCCCAGCGCCGCGTATCATCGCCCGCGGTCGGCTCTTCTATTTTGATAACCTCAGCGCCCATGTCGGCGAGCATCATGGTGGCAAAAGGTCCGGCCAGAACGCGCGTAAGATCCAAGACGGTGATGTTCTCGAGTGGCTTGGACATAGCTTTCGAGTCAAGCTCGGCAAGTAGCGCTGCGGGGGATACCTGCGGAGGAGAATTATCTTAGCTCATCCGGCGACGGAAAGGCAACCCGGAAAGAAGCCTCTAACGGTTTTATTTTCAAGTATTTAGAAACGGCTGCGGAACCCGGTCCAGAAGCGGCTAGCCTTGACCGCCGGTGAGGCGCTTCAACATCTCCGGATAGATTTTGAGCTTGCCCTGGCGGGCGAGCTGCTCGCGCAAATTTTCGCGGAAGAGGTCATAGGCCAGTTGCTGCTTTTGAGACCGGACCTCCCTCTCGAGAGAGCTCATCTGCCTCAGCATCTCCTCGCGGTTGATCTCCTCGCGCGCGGTGAGACGAAAGACGACCCAATTCTTCCCCACAGCAATGGCCGAACTGGCCCCACCGACCGGCAACGAAAAGGCAACCGGAGCTATATCTCTGGCGTTTCCCAGGTCGAGAATGGAGCCATTGCGGGTGAAAGGATCGCTCTGCTTGACGGTCATGCCCCATCGCCTGGAAAGCTCGGCCAGGTCACCGCCCTCCTTGGCCTTCTTGGCCGTTTCCTGGGCCCTTTCGCGCGCCAGCTCGGTCGCCTTTTCTTTGCGCAGCTCCTGTTCCACCTTTGGGCGGGCTTCCTCGAGCGTGGCCGGATGCACCGGGTTGGTGGACTTGAGCGTCAGGATGGCAAAGCCACTGGAGACCCGCACCGGCATGGAGACGTCCTTGCCTCGCAGCCGAAATGCCGCCTCGCCCAACTCCGGGTTCGTTCCGATTGCGGGAATCGGCTCGCCACTCGCAAACAGGGGGGTTTCGAGGATGGGGAGTTGGTAATGCCCGGCGGCCGCGTCAAAGCTTTTTCGCGTCGCGCGAACCTCCTCGGAGACTCGACTCGCCAGCTCTTCGCTCTGTCGCTCCACGCGTTGAGAAGAGAGCATTGCCTCCATGCCGGACTTTACCTCATCGAACGGTTGCACGCGGGCATCCTGGCGTTCCAGGATGTTAATGATGTGAAATCCGTAGGGAGTGAGGATCAGCCCGCTCGTTTTGCCCTTCTTGAGAGAAAAAGCGACCTGTTCAAACTCCGGCACCGTCTGACCGCGACCGACCCACCCCAGGTCGCCGCCCTTCTCCCGAGTAGTGTCCTCGGAATACTGCCTGGCGAGCGCGCCGAAATCTTTTCCGGCCTTGACTTGGGCGAGCACGGATTCGGCCGTCTTGCGGATCGCTTCGATTTCCTTATCCGACTTGCCGACCGTCTTGAAGAGAATGTGAGCAGCATGGACCCGTTCCTGGATGCGATAGCGGTCGAGGTTCTGCTGGTAGTAGCGCCGCAGCTCTTCTTCCGGAAGGGAGAAGTCGCGTCGCATGCGCTCGGTGTCCACCAGGATGTAGCGCACCGACCGCTTCTCCGGAATCTCATACCGCATCTTGTTCCGATCAAAATAGGCCTTCAACTCGGCGGGCTGGATCTGCACCTCGGAGACCAACTCTTCCGGCCGGAAGAGCAGGAAGGAGATTTTGACTTTCTCATGGCGTCGCCGAAATTCCCACTCGATGTCGTCCGGCGTAACCATGACCCCGTCGGTGATGAGGCCCCGCACCTTGGACTCAAGAATCCCAAATTCGATTCGCTTCTCAAACTCGGGGATGGACATCTGAAAGCGTTGTGCAATCAGGTCCTGATAGCGCTCCAGGCCGATAAAACCTCCGCCCGGAAAGAAGTCGGGAATTTGTCGGAGTCGTTCGGCTTTCTCGTCCGGCGTTACACGGACGCCGAGCTGCCCGGCCTGACTCTCCAGCGCCCGTTCGTAGATGAGCTGGTCAACGATCTGCCGGGCGAAGAGCTGGCGCACGAGAGGGCTGTTTCCAAAATTCTGCCCGCGGGTGAGACGAGTCAACTCGCGGTTGACCTCATCGACGGTAATGGCGGTCCCACCCACCTCCACCACCATGCCGGCCGTGTCTGGGGAGATGCCGCCGCCCCCGATCCCGGGCACCAGGGTTACCACCATCATGATGCAAATGATTCCGAGAACCACGGCGAGCAGGATGCGGACGGCCAAATCACGGCGACGAAAGAGATTGAGCATGTGACCAAGTCTCCGTCTGGAGGGAATGGACCCCTTCGTGGGGTCTTAACAAACATCAAGGCGGCAAGCAAGCCCGCGGCCATGACGCCCCCAGGCCACATCCTGCGACCAAGCGTTCATTATAGGGGGCCAAGCCAATGGGCACAAGCCAGTTGCCAGGGCGCACATTTTGGTTGACTTAGGCGCCTCAAGGTGTTGCGCCCCCCCCGGTGGTGTGCTAAATTTCCAAGATTGGGCAACGGCCCAGCTTGCCCTGGTATCAAAGTATGGAAGACCGCCGTCCGCCGGGCGAAAAACAGCGCATTCGTCCCTTTGAAATTTATTGGATGACGGTCAGTTACCGCACGCTGGCGGTATGGGCGTTGATTCTGCTCCTGGTGGTCGGCTTCGTCATCGCCTTGCTTTCGCCGGACACGATGACGAAGTTGATCCAGCGGGCAGCCAACTGGAGCGCGCGCCAAGAGGCAGCGCCTCCGCCGGAGCTGACCGAGGCGCGCTTCGTCAATATTGATGGCACGGTGCGTGTCAAGAAAGCCGACGCGGTGGAATGGATGACGGCGAACCTACGCATGGGGCTGGATCGCGGAGACCTCATTCAAACCGGCAGCGACGGCGTCGCCCGCATCACCTTCATGGACGGCACAACTTACGTGGTCAAAGCGGAAACGCTCATCGTGGTGGAAGAGAATAAGGCCGCGCCCACCCGTGCTACCAGCGTCGCGGTGCGGGTCAACTCCGGAAATGTGGACCTATCCACCGGCACCTGGGAGAATCCTGGTTCTCTTTCCAGGATTTCGTTTGAGAATGCTACCGCCACCATGCGAGAAAATACCCGCGCATCGGTCAAAAACGACCCGGCGAGCAACGTCCACGAAATCACGGTGGCTCAGGGATCGGCCCAGTTGCAGCGCGGCAACGAACTGGTCAACCTGACCCAGTACGAAAAGGCTTCCTTCGCCGCCGGCCAAGCTCCCGTCATCAAAGAGCGCGTCATCTCCCCGCCCCGGCTGGACCAACCGCTCAATTTGGAGCCCATCATCGTGCGCGATGTCAAGCGCGCCCCCATCCGTTTTTCCTGGAGCACCGTTCCGGAAGCCGTCAGCTACCGGCTGAAGGTTTCCACCTCGCCCCTTTTTGTGGCGCCGCTGGTGGACCGCAAACTCGCCACCACCGAGTATTCCATCACCGGCCTGGACGAGGGAACCTATTACTGGGCGGTGACGGCCATCGACCGCAACGGCCGCCAAAGCCAGGAATCCGACATGAACAGGTTTAGCCTGGTGGCGCAGCCGGAAACCGAGCAGATGCTGCTCACGCTCGACAACCTCTTTTTACACGGCAACGTGGTGGAAGTTTCCGGCCGCACCGAGCCGGCCGCCACCGTGATCATCAATAACGAACCGGTTGTCAATCTCGGTGCCGACGGCCGTTTCAAGCACTTTACCTCGCCGCTGCCTCGCGGCGCCAACACCATTACGGTGACGGCACAGAATCGCCGGGGGGACGTGGTGACGCGCAAGGCAGCGATGGTCGTGCCGTAAGCATGCCTAGGCCCTGAAGTGAGGATGCCATGACACGGAATGGAAATCTAACTTTTCGGTCCATCTTCAGCCTGTTCTCCTCCGACTTGGCCATTGACCTCGGCACCGCCAACACGCTGGTTTATGCCAAGGGTAAAGGAATTGTTGTCAACGAACCCTCGATTGTGGCCATCAACAAGAACACGGGCGAAGTAGTGGCGGTAGGCCGCGAAGCCAAAGAGATGCTTGGCCGCACGCCGGGCAACGTGGTGGCGATCAAGCCGATGAAGGACGGCGTCATCGCCGACTTCAAGGTCACCGAAAAGATGCTAACCTACTTCATTCAAAAGGCCCACAACCGCCGCGTGCTGGTGCACCCGCGTATTGTCATTGGGGTGCCGAGCGAAATTACGCCGGTCGAAAAGCGGGCGGTGCAAGACTCCGCCTACCGGGCTCACGCCAGCGAGGTCTATCTGATCGAGCAAGCGATGGCCGCGGCCATTGGCGCCGGCCTGCCCATTGAGGAGCCTTGCGGCAACATGATCGTGGACATTGGCGGGGGCACGACCGACATCGCCGTGATTTCTCTCTCGGGGATTGTCTATGCCCGTTCCGTCCGCGTGGCCGGCAACGAGATGGACGAAGCGGTCATGCACTTCCTGAAACGAAAATACAATTTGCTCATCGGCGAGCGCACCGCCGAAATGATCAAAATGGAAATCGGCTCCGCCTATCCCTTGGAAAAGCCGATGACCATGGAAGTGAAGGGCAGGAATTTGATTGAAGGCGTGCCCAAAACGGTGACCGTGGACGATACCGAAATCCGCGAAGCCTTGAGCGAGTGCGTTTCGACCATCATGAATGCGATTCGCGTGGCGCTGGAACGGACGCCACCCGAGCTTTCCGCCGATATCAGCGACCGGGGAATCGTTTTGACGGGGGGGTGCGCGCTGCTCCGCAACCTGGATAAGCGTATCCGCGAAGAAACCGGGCTGCCCGTTTCCATCGCCGATGACCCGCTGGCCTCGGTCGTCCTCGGCACCGGCAAGATGCTCACCGACTTCCGCCTGCTGCGGTTGATTGCGATCGACTAGTGCCGTTCCAACTATTTGGGGCCATTTCCGGCAAGTCACACGGCATACTTTATTGATCATACAGGATCGAGACGTATAGGCTCATTAAGTTGGAACGGCACTAGCATGGACCTCTGCCAAGCCCGGCTTTTCGCTGCCGGTTGCGTCCACGGAGGGAGAGTGCCGGCATCCCTCGTACGGCGTCAGGTGATTGCCAGCGCGAGCGACAGGCTCGACCGAGCAAGACGGTAGGGCGGACTCATCACCATTGCCTGCCCTGGCGTGCCACCTCTCGAATTTCCGAACCAGAAATTTTTTCTCTCACCCTGGGCGCGGGACGCTATACTTTCGCCTGCAAGAAGGGGGCAGGCGCGGATCTCGGAAGAGGGGGTGAGGGGCGAGTTTCGATCATGCAAAGCTTGGCTCAACGTCACCGGAACTTCCTCCTCCTTGCCGCCGTCCTGTTCGCGCAGCTACTCATGGTGGCGTTTCAGATCAAGCGCTCGGGCGACGTCCGCTTGATCCGCCTCTGGGCGGTGACGCTCATCACCCCCTTCGAGCGGCTGGCCCACGGCGGGGTCAGCGGCATTCGATCCGTCTGGCGCAATTATGTGGATTTGCATGACGCCAGCCGCGAGAACGAACGATTGAAAAGCGAGTTGGGCGAGCTAAAACTGAAATTGCAGCGAGCCGAGGTTCGCGCTGCCGAAGCCGACCATCTTGCCGGTCTCCTCAACTTTCGGACGGAACATCCCGAGTGGCCGATGGTTGCCGCCCGCGTGATTGGCTCAAGCGCGGTTGACGTCACGCGAACCATTTTCCTCAACCGCGGCCAGAAGGATGGCATTCAGAAAAATTTTGCCGTGTTCACCCCCGATGGCGTGGTGGGAAAGGTTCTGGAAGTTTTCCCGGGTACTGCCCAGATCTTGTTGATCACGGACAAGGAGAGCGGCGTGGGGTCGCTTCTGGCTGCGTCGCGAACCGTGGGTGTCGTAAAAGGTACGGGGGGCCCGATCTGCCGGATGGACTACGTCCTCAACGATCAAGATGTGGCCATGGGGGAGGTAATTTTCACCTCCGGCCAGGACCGCATCTTCCCGAAAGGGCTACCGGTCGGGCGGGTGACCGCTACCCGTTCCGGCTTCCCCTTTAAGACCATTGAGTTACAACCCATCGCCGGCCTTGATCGCCTGGAAGAAGTTTTCGTCCTGCTCGAGCGGCCCGAAGGCAGCGAACCGGAAGCTCGGATCCCCGCCAAAGGCCTTTCGCTTCCCGCCGGTCGGTCCGACCAAGAGCCAGGGGCAGGCAAGCCTCGCCAGAATGAGCTGGCGGGCAAGCCAAAGCCCCCGGCCAGGTGAGTGATGGGTAGCACGAGGCAGGAAACCTTCGAAGTCTCCCACTTCAAGGTTTGGATGGTTGCCAGCACCGTCTTTATCTCTCTCTTTTTACAGGCGTTTCTTCCCCGCTACTTCCCCTATTTAGCCGTCCTCGATTTACCCCTGTTAGCGCTCCTCTATTTTGGGCTCGCCCGGCGCAACCCGGCCAACGGATTGTTGATGGGCACGTTTATCGGGCTCATGCAAGATGGGCTCAGCCACCAACCCATCGGGATGTATGGCATCGTCAAGACGGTGGTCGGGTTTCTGGCCTCCTCGCTGAGTGGCCGGATTGACACCGAGCACCCCATCGTTCGCTGCCTGATGGGGGCCTTGCTCTACCTCCTGCACCAGATGGTCTATGCCGGACTCCACCGCTGGCTGGTGGAGCGGCCGGCCGGGCTGTCCTTGTCACGGGTGCTCGTGGGTACTCTTGTCAACGCTTTCTTGGCTGTGTTAGTCTTCCCCGTACTAGACAGGTTTAAGAAGCCCGCATAAGCCTGCCTGACCCTGCAGCGAGAGCAAGCGATGTCGCTTTGGTTCGAGCGCGAGCACCGTCTTCCGCAAACGCGTCTCACGGCGATTCAATACGGCCTCGTTCTCATCTTCATCCTCCTCATGACCGCGTTCTGGAACATGCAGGTCATGCACTCGAACTACTATCTCGCCCTTGCCGAACGCAACCGCATTCGCAATTTGCCTCTCATTGCCCCGCGGGGGCGCATCTTGGACCGCGAGGGGCGCGTCCTGGTGGATAACTACCCCTCGTTCAGCATCTGGATGCTGCGTGAAAACTCGGCCCATGGCGCGTCTGGCGGCAAGCACCTCCGGGAAATCGCTGAGGGACTTGCCATGGATCCGGCTGCGCTGAAAGAGCGAATCGAGCAATTTGCCGACGTGGCGAAGTACCACCCGATCGTCATCAAAGAAGAAGCCACCTCCGCTGACGTGGCCTTTGTCGAATCCCATCGCGCCGACCTGCCCGAACTCGAACTGGTGATGGTTCAGCGGCGGCATTATCCACGCAATAGTTTTCTCGCTCACGCCATCGGCTATGTGGGAGAAGTTTCTCCCGAACAATTGAAGCAAAACGATCGCTACCGTCCGGGCGATTTTGTCGGCAAGTCGGGGCTGGAGCGGCAATATAACGACGTGTTGATGGGTCAGGACGGGATGCGGCGCGCGGTGGTAAACAGCGCCGGCAAGGAAGTCGGCCGCCTGCAGCAAAAAGAGGCACTCCCCGGACGCCCCCTCAAGTTGACCATTGATTATGATTTGCAGGTCGTGGCCGAGGAGGCAATGGCCAAGCGCAAGGGCGCCGTCGTCGCGCTCGACCCGCGCAACGGCGAGGTGCTGGCGATGGTCAGCCAGCCAGCGCCCGACCCCAACCTTTTCGCCGTGCGCATCAAGCCCGAGGATTGGAAAGCGCTGAATGATGACCGGGATCATCCGTTGCTGAATCGCGCCATCCAAGCGCAACTGGCTCCGGGTTCGGTCTTCAAAGTCATCCTGGCCGCGGCCGCGATGGAAACCAAGGCGTTGCGGCCGGGCTTCAGCGTTGATTGCTCGGGCGCAGCCAGTTTCTACGGCAATATTTTTCAGTGCTGGCGGCCGCATGGCGTGGTCAGCTTCCACCGCGCGATCACCGAATCCTGCGACGTTTTCTTCTACAACGTTGGAAAGATCCTTGGCATTGATCGCATCGCCTACTACGCCGGCAAATTCGGGCTCGGCCACTCGACCGGCATTGATCTTCCCGGCGAAGAAGCAGGCCTGATTCCCTCCGAGGATTGGAAGATGCGCCGCTTCAAGCAGCGCTGGTGGCCGGGGGAGACGATCTCGGTTGCCATCGGGCAAGGGGCGGTGCAGGTTACTCCGATCCAGTTGGCCCGCGCCATTGGCGGCATCGCTTCCGGGGGTCTCTTTGTTCGACCCCGCCTGGTGATGGATGATGCCGCCGCCCGCGCCAACCGCCCGCCCGCGCCGATCGAACGGTTCCCGCTCCAGGAAAACACTGTGGAAGCGGTTACCCTGGGAATG
>Ga0209320_10001397_pt1 | contig 12434 bp, 9 predicted proteins | sample Rifsed13ft4_FD_184008 | JGI IMG/M metagenome (GOLD analysis project Ga0209320, IMG submission 184008) | Soil microbial communities from Rifle, Colorado, USA - sediment 13ft 4 (version 2) | ecosystem: Environmental > Terrestrial > Deep subsurface > Rock core/Sediment | place: Rifle, Colorado... | reverse complement strand
TTAGTTACACGCAGTGGTATCAAGAGGTCAGTAAGTTTGTATAAAAGGAATGATCCTCCAAAGGCAAAAACAGAAACTATTACCAATGCAAGCAAATGGATTAAAAATGTTTTCGTCTGTCCGTAAACCAATCCAACTCCATTAGCAAAAACACCAGTCATAATCATTCCAACAATTCCTCCTAAACCGTGACAAGGAAAAACATCTAAGGTATCATCCAAAGTAGATTTAGATTTCCATGATACAGTAAGATTACTAACAATACTCGCAACTACTCCTATGAAAATGCTTGCACCCACGGAAACATAACCAGCTGCCGAAGTAATAGCAACCAAACCTACAACAGCGCCAATGCTTGCACCTGAAGCAGAAGGTTTTCTTCTAAGCAGAACATCAAAAAATATCCATGCAAGGGCAGCCGAAGCTGAAGCAGTATTTGTAATGGCAAATGCAAGAACCGCTAAACTGTTTGCACCTAAAGCAGAGCCTGCATTGAAGCCAAACTATCCAAACCATAATAATCCTGTACCTAAAATTACATAAGGAATATTGGAAGGAGTATGCTTTTCCTTTTTGATGTGTGATCTCCTTCTGCCAAGGAGAATCGCACCAACCAAAGCAGCAAACCCCGCAGACATGTGAACCACAGTTCCACCGGCAAAATCCAAGACACCCAAGTTTCTTAGGAATCCGTTCGGGTGCCAAGTCCAGTGTGCCAATGGAGCATAAATAAAAATGGAAAATAAAATCATAAAAAGAATGTAGGCAGAAAAACGTACTCTTTCGGCGAATGAACCTGTAATCAAAGCCGGTGTAATGATTGCAAACTTTAATTGAAACATTGCAAACAATAGTAAAGGAACGGTTGGTGAAAGTCCGGGATGTGTATCTCCATTAACACCGCGAAACATAAAATATGTAAACGGATTACCAATTATACCACCAATTGAATCTCCGAATGCAAAACTAAAACCCACTACTACCCACATTACGCTAATCACACTCATGGCAATAACGCTTTGCAGCATTGTTGATATGATATTTTTAGAGCTAACCATTCCGCCATAGAAATAAGAAAGTCCTGGAGTCATTAACAGAACCAAACCGGTTGCAGTTAACATCCATGCAATATCAGCACCTGAAGCGGGTTCACCTTTAACATGTGAATAATTATAATTCAGAAATGCACCAATGCAGGCAACAATTATTAGAATTATAAATGGTACCTGTTTATATTTTTGCATAATCTGTTTTTTAAAACGATAATGAGAGATTTATTCCATATAAAAATAGAGCGAGAATTTTCTCGCTCTAAGATTTAGCTTTTATTTTCTTATATGATTATTGATTATACATCGTAATAAAGTCCAAACTCATAAGGATGGGGTTGAAGAGCCATCGGCTTTATTTCCTTTTCTATCTTGTACTTTATCCAAGTCTCTATAACATCATCAGTGAACACATCGCCTTTTAGAAGATACTCGTGATCATTCTTCAAACACTCGAGAGCTTCACCTAAACTCCCTGGAGTGGAAGGAACATTCACTAATTCTTCGGGTTCCATATCGTAAATATCTTTGTCTAAAGGGTCGCCCGGATCAATACGATTTGTAATTCCATCTAATCCAGCCATAAGCATAGCTGCAAAACCAAGATAAGGGTTGCATGACGGATCCGGACACCTGAATTCAACCCGCTTTGCCTTAGGACTTGAAGAATACATCGGAATTCTAATTGATGCACTTCTATTTCTTTGCGAGTAAGCAAGATTAACAGGCGCTTCAAATCCGGGAACTAATCTCTTGTAAGAATTAGTTGTCGGATTTGTGAATGCTAACAATGATGGAGCGTGCTTTAATAAGCCGCCGATGAAATACAAAGCCATCTCACTCAAACCTGCATAACCTGAACCTGGAAAGAGCGGTTTACCTTTTTTCCATAAGCTTGTATGAACGTGCATTCCGCTTCCGTTATCGCCAAAGATTGGTTTAGGCATATATGTAACAGTTCTATTATTCTTCTTTGCAGTATTTTTTACAATGTACTTAAACATCAAAAGCTGATCTGCTGATTTAACTAATGGTTGAAATCTCAAATCAATTTCGCATTGACCGCCGCTTGCAACTTCATGATGCTGAGCTTCAACATCAACTCCGCAATTCATCAAATTAGTTACCATTTCATTTCTTAGATTCATTAAAGCATCCGTTGGAGGAACAGGAAAATATCCTTCCTTGAATCGTGGTTTGTAACCAAGATTTGGAGCTTCATCTTTTCCACTGTTCCATCTGCCTTCAATTGAATCCACAAAATAGAATTGGCTGTTCGGCTGAGAATCAAATCTGACATCATCAAAGATGAAAAATTCTGCTTCGGGTCCATAATAAACGGTATCTGCTATTCCAGTTGAAATTAAATATGCTTCGGCTTTTTGAGCGATGTTACGGGGACATCTTGTGTATTTTTCTTTTGTAGCAGGTTCATAAACATCACATATCAAACTGATCGTCGGCTGCTCAATGAAGGGATCAACAAACATTGTTTTGGGATCGGGAATTATAAGCATATCGCTCTCATTAATTGGTTTCCAGCCGCGGATTGATGAACCATCAAAACCAAAACCATCTTCAAAAGATCCTTCGTCAAATTGAGTAACCGGAACTGTGAAATGCTGCCATTGACCCGGAAAGTCCATAAACTTCAAATCAACGAATTTTATTCCATTTGATTTAATGTACTTCAACACGTTATCATTAGGTGATTCAGATTTAGCCATGAATGAATGCTCCTTTTATTTTGATTGAATTATTTTTTAGAAAAATTAAATGTCTAATTCAGTTGTTTCTTTAATTGTAGATAATACAAATGTTGTTTTAGTTGCCGTGACTCCTGACCACGATTGAATTTCACTTAATAGTTTTTCCAGCGATTCAGTGTTTTTCGAAATTGCTTTCAGTAAATGAGAACCTTCACCTAAAACGGAGTGGCATTCTAATATCTGCGGTAACTTTTCCACATGTGAAATCAATGATTTATAGTACTTCGACGATTCCATCATTACCAGGATGTATGCCATAATATCGTAACCAAAAGCTTTGCGATTTAGCTTAGCATAATAGCCCTCTATAATTTTCTTCTCCTCCAGCTTATTAAGTCGTTCGCTAATTGCAGGAAGTGACATACCCGCAGCATCTGCAAGTTCATTTCTTTTAGTTCTTCCTTTTTTTTGAAGAATTTTCAATACTTTAATATCTAAGTCGTCTAACATTATTTACCTAATAATTTAAGTTTATTGGGAATGATTACTTCAAATATAAAGCCATAATTTCAATTGTGCAAGTATTCTCTCACTTGAAGTCAAAAATTTTTTGTGGCTTTATTTAAGCCGAATTTTATAAAGAAAGTTTTACCGATTTAAGAGAAAAATTTTCCTGATGATGTATACCTAACGAATTAGTACGTTAAATGGTGAGAGGATGTCTTAATCTGAAACTGAAATTTGTTTGCTTTAAAAAAGTAAAATCACTTCAGTAAGATCATCCCCTTCGTCTGCGAGGATTTTTTTGTGAGAAGATTGTAATAGTATATTCCGCTTGCCAAATGGTTTGTTGTATTAGTATTGAAAATTACTTCATGTGTTCCGCTGCCAAGTTCTTGATCAACTAAAGTTTCAACTAATTCCCCAACAGAATTGAAAATACGCAATTGCACTTTTGATTGACTTTTCAAATCAAAACGAATTGTTGTTTGAGCATTAAAAGGATTGGGATAATTTTGATAAAGAGTAAAATCCTTTGGAGTTAATTCCTCCGCAACTGAAGATAACGGTCCCTTATAAATAATTCTGAACGCATCTGCTGCAACAATTCCTGTGGTGTTATTCCTCATTTTAATTGAAAGGGTACCATTTGAATTCAATCTTGCCTCAGATAAAAAATTCCACTGACCGCCGTTAGTCTTTTGTGTTTTATCAATAACCGTTTCATTTCCATCGGCATTAATAGTAAATCTTGTGTTATAAGAGTAATTATTGTTGGAAGACCACCAACCATATACATCATAAATTCCGGATTCGAGATTGGCAGCAGTATATTCTATTGTTGAACTGCCATCACCTGGTTGAGCTGTCAAGAAATTATCACTGTAAAATTGTAAGCCGGTTGTATCGGAACTCCAATTACCAACAGCAATTGCATTTTTATTATCGAGGAGTAACCACTTAGGATGAGACAGCTCAAGGTATTCAGCAATAGCATAAACATTTCGCTGTCCTATCTCAATTAAGTTTTCGTTTGTTACCCAAACATCGGTTGAATATTGGTCGTAAGGTGTTTCATAAGTCAGCGCCATTACTTGCTCGCCATGATTACTCCACAACCAACCTTCAGGAAACTTGGCTTGAAGATTAGATTTACTGTAGTCCTCCAGATCAAAGTATGGATTATCAGATGTATTCAAGTTTGAAAACTGATATTCTTTTCTATAAAACCTTGGAGATGTTGAACCCGGGGTGTGAATCCAAAATGTACAATACGAAACTGCTTGCGAATGAAGGTTATTGAAAACCGAAATTACCTTTTCGCTATTAATCTGCGACATCCTTTGCTTAAGTATTTTTACTTCCTTACTTGTTTCTGCTTCCGATTTATCCCAATTTGATTCTACATCTACTCCGCTAAAGTTTGTTCTCGATCTTCCGTAATAAACTCCATCCGGATTTGTAAATGGAATTAAATAAAATATTACATTTTGTCTGTAGTAAGAAATAACCTCATCATTGCTCAATAATTTTTCAACAATTCCGTCAAAATGCCATGAGATGGGGGTCTCACCAGGGTGGGTTCTTGCATGTATCCAAACTCGATGTTTATTTGTATTAGGAATCGAAGGATCTGTTATTGTAATTTGCTGAATTGGAAAGCTTTTGTCTGTTATTCCAAGCGTGTCAATTTTAGTAAAAGGACTAAGTTTCCATTCTGCAATCCCCTCTTGAAGAAAACTGTAATTATAGGGCGTGTAATAAGCAACATAAACTGTATCCTCAGTAAAAGTTTTCTGAAACATCCGCAAAGAGGGACCTTCGGATGCGGTGAATCTTGTAAAGTCCCTCTTGTTATACGAATACATCGGACGATTAACATCTGTGCTTGTTATAGTCACACGGATAAATCTATTCTTCACACCTCTAATTCTAAAATAAAACCATCTGCTGCCAATGTCTGAAATAGTTGTAACGGTATAACTAATTGAATCTGTTGTGGAAACAGTATTAATATTTCCGCTCTCAAAGTTTGCATCAAATGAAATCTGAGGATAAGTGATTGCAAATGGTATTATTAAAACAAACAGTATCAGAAACATTTTATGCATATACATTCTTAAGAAGTGATTTGGGTTAGTCTGTTGTATTGTAATAGTAGGTGGTAGAACATCATTACTCGGGTATGGATTTGTGCAATTTATTTTTTTCCTTTTTCCTGTTATAAGTTCTTTTTCCGCTTTCAACTTTCGGCGGTTTCTGCGGGATAGGAATTCGCTTCTTCTTTTTCTTTATCTTGATTTTTAACATTGTGTTATTATTGATAATTCGTGTAATAGGTGGCAGAAATTTTCCCACCACTGACAAAGTCATTCCTCCGGAAGTATTACACTAATGAAACACGAATTAAAATATTGCGTAAATAAATGGGGCTAACGCAGAACTTTGAGTCAAAATGATTAATCCGCCAAGCAGTACAAGCATTATTAGTATCGGTGCAAGCCACCATTTTTTACGTACTCGTAAAAACTGCCAAAGCTCTTTAATGATTGATAGTTTACTCATATGATAATTCCTTTTTTATTTTATCAAAAAAATATTTCCTGATTGGGGACTAATTTCAATTATGTTGTTAATAATATCAACTTCTTTATTTGTCTCAAGATTAATCAAGTTAAAACTATCTCCAATAATTTTTTGATACAGTTTCAAATCTAATTTCATCTTTCCATGGCTATTATTTAAAACCACTAATATCTTTTCAGAATCATCTAATCTGAAATAAACATATAATTCATCCTTGGGAGGGAAATGAATGAGTTTTCCTTTCCTAAGCGAAGAATGATTTTTTCTAATCGAAATAAGATTTTCAACGAAATGGTAAATTAGGTTTTCTTCCTTTGTCCTGCCCTCCTCATGAAAAGCACTTCTTTTATGAAGTGGGAATCCTCCCGGAAATTCTTCTCGCAATTCGCCATGAGATTTTCCACCGATCATACCGATCTCCGTACCATAATAAATTTGAGGGATTCCTCTTGTGGTTAACAAAAAAGTAAGGGCAAGTTTTAATTTAGAGATATCATTGTTTGCTGCATACATCAGTCTTTCGATATCATGGTTATCTGCAAAAGTCAAAAGATTATTGGGGTCAGAATAAAGAAAGTCCTTTGCTAATGTTTCATACAAATCTGTTACCGATCTATTTGGTTTGATAAAGTTCCTAATTGCTCTATATAAACCAAAATCAATTAGCGATGGTAAATTTGTGTTTAACTTATCATTTAATTTACTATCTTTTTGATATGGAGCAAGAAGCGCTGGATCCTCAATCCACACTTCACCAGTTATATTAAAATTAGGATACTCATCTAAAATAGCATAGTTCCATTCGGCTAGAAATTTTTGATCTGAATATGGATAAGTATCTTCACGAACTCCATCTAAACCCGTGTACTCAATCCACCAAAGTATATTTTGAATAAGATATTTTGCGACAAAAGGATTGCGTTGATTAAGATCGGGCATTCGTTCCACGAACCAACCATTAATTGTACTGTCACTTGTAAGTTCACTCGAATAAGAAGAAAATATAGATATTTTTTCGTGAGAGGTAATGAAATGATTTTCTTTTGAACCATTAAACCACTCATTAAATGGTGGATTATTGACCCAAGGATGATTAATTCCAATATGATTATTAATGTGATCGAAAATTATTTTCAATTCTTTTTGATGTGCTGTTTTTACCAAATCCTTATACAATTCATTTGTACCAAAACGTTTATCGATTGTATAAAGATCAGTAGCGGCGTAACCATGGTAACTCATTACACCATTGTTTTCCAAAAGGGGATTTATCCAAATTGCTGTAAAGCCTGTTTCTTTAATGTAATCAAGGTGATCAATTATTCCTTTAATATCGCCGCCGTGCCGTCCCATTCCAGAGCCAAAGGGATAATCGAGAACATATTTAGAATTATTATCATTGCTTTCATCCCCATTACAAAACCTATCGGGTGTAATTAGATAAATAATATCATCAGAATTAAAACCCTTATAGCAAGATTGACAGTTCTCTCTAACAAAAACTGGAATTTCAACCATCACCGTATCAAGGTGATTTGTTAAAAATATTTTGTAAAAGGTATTCCGATCAATTTTAGGAATCTCTACATCTATGAAACAATAATCGGATTTATCAGCATTATAAATTTTATTCACTTTTAATTCACTCAAATCGCCTAGTACATCCAGATTATTAAGATTTTTTCCAGACAGCATAAATTGAACCTCATCATATTTCATATTGCTCCACCAATTTGGAGGTTCAATTTTAGTAACATTTAAATCTTGTGCGTATGATTGAAAAAAAAGTAAAAGAAATAGGAGCAACATCAAAAACAGCTTCATTTGTTCCCTAGTATTCATTAAGAATTCAATAAAGATTGATATAAATATAGATTGATTTTACTTTAATTCCACTTTCACAGGATAAGATCATTTATTATTTTTGATTGATTTTTAAAGGATTCTATTGAAATTAGCAAAGAAAAAAATAAACCAGATCCATGCTGAAAAAGGGAAGAAAAAGCAAACACCGAAATGGTTTTTTATTGTACTTATATTAATTCCTGTAATCTTCTTCATTCTTTTGGAATTATCGCTAAGACTTTTTGATTATGGAAAAGATATTCCTCAATGGGTTGATGCTAGAAGAGGAAAATACATTATCAATCCGGAAGTAGCATTCCGTTACTTTAACCAGGTAAAAAATATTCCGACGACTATTGAGGATGTTTTTGATCAACAAAAGAAGAGCAATGCATTCAGAGTATTTGTACTTGGTGGAAGCAGCGCTGCAGGTTTTCCATATTTACCTATGGGATCATTTTCACGCTATATCCGGAAAAGATTGGAACTTACCTATCCAAACACTACGATAGAAGTAGTTAATCTCAGTTTGTCAGCTGTAAACACTTACACTATTTTAGATTTATTACCTGGCGTTTTGGAACAGAAGCCCGATTTGATCTTAATATATGCAGGACATAATGAGTATTTTGGCGCATTAGGCGTCGGTTCAATGGAGTCATTAGGCACTTTCAGGGGGTTTGTCAAACTTGTTTTGTATCTTAACAAATATAAAACTGTTCAGCTTCTTCGTAAAACCATCTCGGGAATATTTTCCCTTTTTGCATCTAAAAAATTAGATGATTCTCCCGGTACTTTGATGTCGCTAATGGCTCAGGACCAGTTTATCACTTTGAATTCTAAAAAGTACAAACTTGGGCTTGACCAGTTTGAAGGAAATATGGGGGAAATATTAGAATTAATTAAAAAAAATAATGTTCCTGTTATTGTTGGTAAAGTTGTAAGCAATTTAAAAGACCAAAAACCATTTATTTCAGTTCCATCTGAAGACTATCCAACCGCTAATCAAGTTTATGAAGAAGCCAAAAAGAAACTCCTGAATGGCTATTCCAAAGATGTTGATTCCCTGTTCAGATTAGCAAAAGACCTGGATGCACTGAGATTCCGAGCACCAGAAAAGATAAATCAAATCATCCGGAAATTATGTAAGGAATATAATGCTACATGTGTTTCAATAGATTCTCTATTTAATTCTGTAAGCCCAAACGGAATTGTCGGTAATAATCTTATGACTGATCATCTTCATCCTAATATCAGGGGATATCAACTTATGGGAAAGGCTTTTTATGAAGCAATGGAAAAATCAGGTTATCTTCCTAATAACGAAAAACCACAAATATCTTTTTCTGCTCAAGATAGCCTTACAAAAATAAACTTTAGCTTTTCGGATCTTGATTCGACACTTGGAAACTGCAGGATGCTTTCATTAAAGAATGATTGGCCATTTATTGAAAAAGGACAAAGGAAACCTTCAAATCTTTTATTCAATCCCAAAAATTTTTTAGATTCAATTGCCTTAGATTGTATGCTCAATAAAATTTCCTGGGCCGATGCACATTTAACCGCTGCTACAGCTTATTTGAAACGAAATGATGTTGGCGGATATTTAAGGCATATGGATATTTTACTTTATCAATATCCAATTGTTGTTGAATATTTTGACCAGGTATCGCTAACTTTAATGCAAATGAAGTTATATGATACTGCACTTAAATATCTGAATTCAAGATATAAAATTGAACCTAACGATTATTCGGCAAAATGGCTTGGAAACATTGCGCTCTTTAAGGGAAATGCCGATGAGGCAATCAAATATTTAACCAAAAGTTATGAACTGAATTCAACTGATGCACAGGTTTTATATAATCTTGCCGGAGCTTATTTTCAAAAAAAATTATACGATGCGGCTCTTAATACAGTTAATAAATGTTTGAGGATAGAACCAAATTATCCGCAGGCGAATGTTTTAAAACAGCAGTTAACACAAGCTGTTATTAACAAGCCACTGAAAAAATAAAAAGGCCGGTTATATTTCAAACCGGCTTTTCATTTTGCAATATAACCTTAGAGGTCATTGCAATTATTTTATCAATATCATCTTCTTGGATGCAGTATAGTTGTCTGTTTTTAATGTATATAGGTAAACACCACTGCTAAGTTTTGAACCATCAAAATCAACCTCATAAGACCCTGATGTCATTTCTTGGTTCAATACTTCTTCAACTTTTTCACCCAATAAATTATATACAGCTAACTTTACATTTCCTGCTTCTTGAATAGTAACGCGAATCTTAGTGGAAGGGTTAAAAGGATTTGGATAATTTTGTAAGAGATTATACTCATTAGAAATATATTTTTCATCATATACATTTGTTATTCCGCTTCCAATTTCATATAATTTATAACCCCAGGCAGGCAATGTTATTTCTGTATTCTCACTAAAGGTAACTGAATCGTTTGTAAATACATCCCGGTATTTTCCCGGGTATAATGCGCCTTGTAATGTAAATGTTTTCTCCTGGTTAGTTAAATTAAAAATTGCGAATACCTTACAATTTTCTTTTGATCTTACAAAAGCAAAAATTGCCGGATTATTTGTCGTCGTAACTCGTTGTAACTGTTCACCAGCAGCACCATTCCAAAGTGCCTTATTATTCTTTTTCAACTGAAATAGTTTCCTATACATCTCGGCGAAAGGATGATTCTGCCAAATTATCTGATCCTTATCAAAAAATTTAAGTCTGTGATTCAATCCTGCTTCCTGTCCACCGTAAATAAGAGGCACGCTTCGGAAAGTAGAAGTAAGAACTGCAAATGCTTCCGCAGCATTTCCAAATAATTCATAAACAGTTCCATACCAGGAATTTTCATCATGATTCGAAGTAAAATACATTCTGTAAAATGGGGCTGGGTAACTAATATTTTCCTGGGTAGCATAGGTATTTAAAACATTTGCATTATTTGTTCCTGCAACAATATTTGGTAGGATTCCATTTCCAAAACCAAGTAATCCCCAAGCATAGGTCATATCAAAACCAGCAGTATTGTACTGGGCTCCATTATCTTCAGCAAGCATAAAGATTTCTGATCTATCGTTCTTCAGTTCTGTAATTGCAGTTGCCCAAAAATCAAGTGGCATAAAACTAACTGCATCACACCGAAAACCATCAACATCTATTGAATCAATCCAGAATTTCATTACATCTATCATATATGTTCTTAATTCTGGTTTACTATAATCTAATTGAATAACATCAGTCCAGTTAGTACCGGGTGGAGGAACAAAATTACCATTACCATCTTTTGTGTACCATTCGGGGTGAGTAACCGTCAAAGTATTATCCCAAGATGTATGATTACCAACCCAATCCATTAACACATACATACCTTTTGCATGTATAGAATCAACAAGTGTTTTAAAATCTTCAAGAGTCCCAAATTCGGAATTAATGCCATAATAATCTTTTACGGAATAATAACTGCCTAAGCTGCCAATCCGGTTTTGCACACCAATTGGATGAATTGGCATGAACCACAGAATTCCCGCACCTAATTCTTTCAGTCTATTTAGATGGGTTGCAAATCCAGCAAAAGTGCCTGTGCTTGTATATTGCCTAACATTTACTTCATAGATGGGAAGATTGTAACTCCAATCGTGGTGATCTTGTCCGGATAAATTTATTGGGATAATAAATAATACAGAAAAACTTAACAGAACGAACTTGAGAATTTTCATAGGTGCTTTGTTATGCTTTATATCTTACCTTCATAAAATGATTTTAAAATCAAATAAATTTTTTATTCTAACAACCATCATATTTTCAAAACAATCTAAATTATTATTGTATAAGATTATCAAAAATAGAATCAGCCAGCTATATTAAATATAACTGGCTGACTTTTAACTTTGCTTTATACTGACTATGATAGTATCACTCGATACTATTTCATCAGAATCATCTTCTTGGATGCAGTATGATTAGCTGTTCTTATTGTGTAGAGGTAAACACCACTGCTAAGCTTTGAAGCATCAAAAGTAACCTCATAAGAACCAGATTTCATTTCTTGGTTCAATACTTCTTCAACTTTTTCACCCAACAGGTTATATATTGCTAAGTTTACTATTCCCGCATCAGGAAGAGTGAAACGTAAAGTTGTTGAAGGATTAAACGGATTAGGATAGTTCTGCTCAAGTGAAAATGATTTAAGCAATCCACCATCAATTTCTCTCACTGATGTAACCGGACCTGATTCTTCAGGTTTCTCACCGTTGGTCCATACATCTTGAGGCATTGTAAATGGACTGATAAATGTTCTTGGTGTAGGCTGAGCAACAAATCTAACTCTGGCATCGCCTTGACTACCATCTTCTTGAGTAAGACCAGTTGCACTTGCGAATGCATATTGGTACAAAAATCCATTAAAGTTAGGACCATTAATCGTAAGTGTACCTGTATAAATCATATCATGGTCAGCATCCGTTAACTCAAGAATTCTCGGTGGTATAAATCCCGCTGCCGGCCAAGGCAGATTATTTAGTGCGAAGTAAAATGGATGCCGTGGTATCCACCATACAGTGTCAGCTGCAGGGTTGAATGCAATTGCTTGCGATGTTGCAGGTGTCATATCAACACTAAAGTTAACTTCAACACTTGTACCTGTAGGGATTACCCAATCAGTATGAACTCCATCAAAAAATGCAGATGGAACTATCTGAGTTGGACTACCTTCAAATATTACCGGG
>Ga0209320_10001395_pt1 | contig 12448 bp, 7 predicted proteins | sample Rifsed13ft4_FD_184008 | JGI IMG/M metagenome (GOLD analysis project Ga0209320, IMG submission 184008) | Soil microbial communities from Rifle, Colorado, USA - sediment 13ft 4 (version 2) | ecosystem: Environmental > Terrestrial > Deep subsurface > Rock core/Sediment | place: Rifle, Colorado... | reverse complement strand
GCAAATCCCATCCGGCAGAGTGCGGAAGTCACGCCCCACCGGTGGTTGACCTCGCCGAAGGCCTGGTAGCCGGCGCGCGCCAGGCGCATGGCCTCTGCGTAGTCGCCGAGAACGTACGCGCTCATGCTGGCGCGGCTCATCGCATACCCCTCGCCGGCGCGATCGCCCACGCGGGCAAAGGTCTCCTGGGCCTCCATGTGGCGCCGGAGTGCCTCGGCGTGGTGCCCCTCGGTATCGGCGAGCAGCCCGAGCTTGCTCAAGGAGTAGGCGATGAGCGGCAGGTGGCCGAGATCGCTCGAGACCGCGTAGCCCGTCTCGAACGCCTCCCGCGCACCGTCGAGGTCGCCGGCGAGCATCCGGGCCCAGCCGAGCCAGGCGAGTGCCTGCGCGCGGTCGAGTCGGTCGCCGATCGAGCCGGCGATATCGACGGCCTCCTCGAGGTAGGCGGAGGCCTGGCCGTATTCGTCGCGGTAGGCCGCGTTCGTGCCGAGAGTCACCAGGCATACGCTGAGCTCCCTGCTCGGGCCGGACTCCCGCAGCGCCGCCAGGCACTCCCGCGCCGTTTTGTCGACGGCCTCCTCGTACCCCAGCGCGCTCCTGAACAGCGACCCGTAAGTCAGGGCGCTCACGAGGGCGGGATCCCGGGACTCGGATGGACCACCCCCGCGTCCCCGGATGATCCCGGCCAGGTGCTCGAACGTGCCGACTCCCTCATTCCAGCCGTGCGCCCAGAAGAACACGTAGAGCGACCAGAGCACCTCTCTCGCTTCTTCGCTATTCCCGTGTGTCACCGCCCACTCGGCGGCGACCCGGAGGTTCTCGACGTCGCCGCGGAGCTCGTCGCGGGCCTCGAGCATCCGCCCGTCCTGGAGTGCGTCGCTGCGTTCTGCGAGCATCCGCAGGTAGAAACGGGCGTGCCGCTCTCGTGCACGCTCCTGGGCCTCCGGCTCGCGGGCGAGTTGCTCTCCAGCGTATTGCCACAAGAGTTCGTGCAGCTCGAAGCGGCCGAGCTCGGAACGGCGCACCAGCGAGGTCCCCACCAGCTCGAGGAGCAGCGTGAGGCTCGCGTCCGCCACTGCCATGGCCGCCTCCCGGCTGAAGCTGCCGCGGAAGACCGCGAGGCGCTCGAAGGCACGCCGTTGCTCGTCGCTGAGCAGCCGCCACGACTGGTCGAACGCGGCGCGGAGGCTGCGGTGCCGCTCCGGTACGTCCCGCATTGAGGTCGCGAGGATGTCGAGGTTGCGTTCGATCTCGTCGGCGATCTCGGCGCACGAGAGTACCGCGACCCAGGCGGCCGCCAGCTCGATGCCCAGGGGCAGTCCATCCACGAGCCGGCAGATGCGCGCGGCGTGCGCGCGGTTGTTCGCTGAAAGCTCGAAGCCGGGGTCGACCTGCCGGGCCCGCTCAACGAAGAGCGCGAGCGCGCCCTCTCTCTCGGCCTGCCCGTTGCCCCCGTTCGTCGGCAGCCCCCCGACGTCGAGGATCCACTCGCTCTGCAGGTTGAGACGCTGGCGGGAGGTGGTCAGAAGCTCGACCTGCGGAGCGCGCTCGATGATCTTCGTCAGCAGGCCGCAGCCATCCAAGAGGTGCTCGAAGTTGTCCAGGACCAGGAGCGTCGAGCGCTCGCTCAGGTAGTCGAGCAGCTGGTCCTCTGCGGCGATGGGGCTGTGCGCGAAGTCGACAGAGAACTGGAGAGCGTCGGCGACGGCGGGCACCAGGAACTCGGCCGAGGCGACGGGGGCGAGGGGCACGAAGTGGACGCCGTGAGGGTGCCGCTCGATCCTGCGTCGCGCGGCTTCGAGCGCGAGGCGAGTCTTGCCCACGCCGCCGGGTCCGACCAGGGTGAGCAGCCGGCAGTCGGGGTCCCCGAGCAAGCGGTCGATCGCAGCCAACTCCTCCGTCCTGCCCACGAACGACGTCCGGGGAAAGGGCAGGTTCGTGCTGGCCGCGTCGAGCGTTCGCAGCGGCGGGAACTCCGAGGACAAGCCCTCGACCTGGAGCTGGAAGAGACGCTCAGGCGCGCTCAAGTCCTTGAGACGGTGCGGGCCGAGGTCGCGGACGTCGGCGTCGACGAGCGCGCGCGTCGCCTGCGACATAAGCACCTGCCCGCCATGGCCGACGGCGGCGATCCGCGCCCCTTTGTGCACATCGAGCCCGACATAGCCCTCCTCCGTCAGCCGCGGCTCGCCGGTGTGGAGACCCATCCGCACCTTGATCGGGCCCGGCGCGAGCGCCTGCTGCGCCGCGGCCGCCGCCGCTACCGCGTCCGAGGCCCGTGCGAAGGCGACGAAGAATGCGTCACCCTGCGTGTCGACTTCGACGCCGTTGTGCGCCGCGAACACGTTGCGGAGCAGCCGGCGGTGTTCCTGGAGTGCCCCAGCGTACGCCTCCCCGAGCTGCCGCAGGAGTCTGGTCGACCCCTCGACGTCGGTGAAGAGGAACGTGACGACTCCAGCCGGGAGACTGCGCCTCATGGTCCAAGGATGCATCGCGCGAGCAGCCGCCGTCAATCAGACGATCTCCAGAGCGTAGGCAATCGCCGCGTCGAGCCCGAGTGCTCGTCCCTTTGCCCAGATCTCTCCGAAACGTCCTTCTCCGAGCAACGCGCGCGTGTCCGCGACGTGCTGCACGAATGTGCCGCGTATGAAGGGCGGGAGCGGGACACCGATCGTCTCGCGCAGGGTCTCGGCGGCGGAGAAGAGCGTCGCCGCCCGCTCCCCCTGCCCCTGCGCGGCGGCCACGGCGCCCAGACCCACGAGCGACGTGACGATCCCCCGCTTCTCCCCTACCTCCACCCGCAGGCGCAGGCTCTTCGCAAACAGCTCCGCTGCCTGCGGGAAGTCCTTCTGATACCAGGCGACAATCCCGAGATTGCTCAGGGCAAAGGCGGTACCCCACTTGTCTCCCAGTTCCTGGGCCAGGGCCAGCGTCTCTTCGAGCAGTTCCGTAGCCCGAGCGTAGTCCCCCAACTCCCGTTTCACCAGCCCCAGGTAGTTGAGCGCCATGGCCAACCGGTACTTGTCCCCGACCTGTCGAACTTGGGACACGACCTCTTCGAGGAGCGTGGATGCCCGCTCAAAATCACCCTTCGCGCGGGCCACGATCGCCAGCACGACACGAGCTTCCACTGCGCCCCACCAGTCACCCACCTCCTGGCTCAGCACGAGGCTTTCTTTTCCCAACTCCGCCGCCCGGTCGAAATTCTCCAGACGGCAGGCCTCCAAACCCATGATGTTGAGACAAGATACCTTGCCACGTTTGTCTCCTAATGCCTGGGTCAGGTCCAGGCTCTCCTCGCTCAGCGCGACGGCTCGAGCGTAGTCGCCCTGATAGGAAGCCAGGTACGCCGCGCCGATGATCACCTTCAGGCGGCTGGGTGTCGGCAATCCGGCAGTCTGGGCGATGGCTCCTTCCAGCCAAGTGCGCCCCTCGCCCCAGTAGCCGCGCACGTCCCAGAACCTCCAGAGTGCGCCGGCCAGTCGGAGCCAGTACTCAGCGTCGCCCCCGGCCGTCCTGCTCCATTCCAACGCCAGACGGAGATTGTCGTGCTCAATCTCCAACCGGTCGAGCCAGGCGCGCTGCCCCGGACCCTGCAGGTGACGTTCCGCCTGCTCCGCCAGCAGCAAGAACCAGTCGCGGTGTCGAGTCCTCGTCCGCTCCTCCTCGCCGGACTCCCGCAGCCGGTCCCGGGCATACTGACGAACCGTTTCGAGCAGCCGGTAGCGGGTAGACCCGTCCGGAATCTCCTCCACCTGTACCAGCGACCTGTCCACCAATCGGGCCAGCAGGTCAAGAACCTGGCCGCTGGCGAGGTCCGCGCCGGCGCAGATCGCCTCCGCCGCGTCCAGCGGCCACCCGCCGGCGAACACCGAGAGCCGCTGGAGCATCATGCGCTCCGCCTCAGGCAGCAGTTCGTAGCTCCAATCCATGGCGGCCTTCAGCGTCTGGTGGCGGGGCGCGGCCGTCCGTGCGCCTGCGGTCAGCAGCCGGAACCTGTCCGCCAGCCGCTCGGAGATCTGCTGAACCGACATCACCCTTGTCCTGGCCGCGGCCAGTTCGATGGCCAGCGGGATGCCGTCCAGCTGGTGGACGACCTGGGCGAGCGCGCCCGCGTTGTCCGCGGTTACCGCAAATCCGGGCTTGCCGAGCGACGCACGCTCGACAAAGAGGCGCACCGCGGCAGACTGCGCCAGCTGCTCCGAGGGTGGGGCGCCGCGGGGATCCGGAAGGCCGAGGGGAGGGACACCGTACGCGACCTCCCCGGGTACTCCGAGCGTGCTCTGGGCGGTGGCAAGAATCCGCAGTTGCGGGCAGGTCCGCAGCAGGTGGTCGACCAGTTGCGCGCATTCCGCGACCACGTGCTCGCAGTTGTCCATGAGCAGGAGCACGTGTTTGAACTGCAGGAACTCGGTGAGGATGGCGAGGAGCGGACGCTCATAATGCTCGCGCAGGCCCATCGACCCCGCGACCGTCTGAGGCACAAGCGCCGGATCGAGGAGTCCGGCAAACTCGGCCAGCCAGACGCCGGCGGGGAAATCATCAAGCAGGTCGGCGGCCACCTGGAGGGCGAGGCGTGTCTTCCCCGCACCGCCCACACCGGTGAGGGTGAGGAGCCTTGCGGTCGCCAGCAGGCTTCGGACTTCCGAGATCTCGCGTTCCCGGTCGATGAAGCTGGTGAGTTGCACCGGCAGGTTATTCGGGAAGGCATCAAGGGATCGGAGCGACGGGAACTCGGCGGCGAGGCCCGCCGCGACGATTTGGTAGATCTGCTCCGGGCGCGCGAGGTCTCTCAGCCGGTGCTGGCCCAAATTCCGCAGCGTGATGCCGGCGGGGAGGGCGTCCTGCACGAGGTCGTACGTCGTGCGGAACACGAGGATCTGGCCACCATGACCGACCGCAAGGAGACGGGCGGCGCGGTTGAGCGTAGGGCCAACGTAGTCCCCATCGCGCTGTTCGGCCTCGCCGGTGTGCAAGGCCATCCGCACCCGCAGACCGCCGGGCAGCGCCCAGGGCTCTCGGGCCAGCGCGCGTTGCGCGTCGAGCGCGGCGGCCAGCGCGTCCGCAGCCGTCGGAAACGCCGCGTGGAACGCATCCCCCACGGTCTTGAAGACGTGGCCGCGGTGCTCGGTGATGGCGGCGCGCAGGAGATCGTCGTGCCGGCCGAGGGCGGCCCGCATCGCCTCGGCATGCTCCTCCCACAACCGGGTGCTACCCTCGATATCCGTGAAGAGAAAGGTCACCGTCCCCGTCGGCAACACGGCCATGGCCGGCCTCCTCAGACGCTCGCCCTGCTCAGGTTGTGGGGCGAATTTCGATGCCGACGGGTCATGTTTCCTGGCGGAGTCCCTTCAAGGCAGCGACGCCTTCAGCCGGCGCAGTCCTTCGTCGAGTCCCACCGTCGCTCGTAGCCCAGTTCCCGCCGCGCCTTCTCGATGGAGTACGCATGCGGGCGCAGGAGGAAATCCACCCCCGCGCGCAGCCGCCGGTCAGCCCCTGGCGAAACCGAGGGCGAGCGCGATCGCCTCGTCGGGGCCCATCGCCTGCCCTCGGGCCCAGGCTGCGGCGGCAGCCTCCGGGCCCATCGCCCTCCGCAGGCGCTCCCTGGTGCCATCCACCGCCGGCCTGTCCGCGGGCAGGACCGGCGCGCCGATGCTTTCCCGGATGGCTTCGGCCGCACCGAGCAACTGCGCTGACTCTGCAAACCGCTGCTGCGCGGTCAGCACCTGGCTCAGTCCTTCCAGGCACTGCGCCAGGGTCACCGCGTCAGCCTGATCCTTGACCACGGTCAGCGCCTCGCCCCACAGGGCAGCCGCCCGGTCGGCATCGCCGGCGTGCAGCGCCGCGAATCCGAGATCCCGCAGGGCGTACGCGGTGCCTCCTGTGTCCCGCAGCTTCCGCCACAGGGCCAGGCTCTCCTCGAGCATGGCCATGGCGCGGGCGGCATCGCCCTGGTGGTCAACGACCGAACCCAGGTGGACCAGCGCCCAGGCGATTCCCCAGATGTCACCGTGAGAGCGGGCGGTGGCCAGGCTCTCCTCCAGGAGCGCGGACGCGCGGATGAAGTCTCCCTCGTAGGCGGCGATCCGCCCCAGAATCGTCAGAGCGGCGGCTGCTCCCCAGTCGGCCCCGATGGCCCGAAACACCGACAGGCTCTCCTCCGCCATCGCCACGGCCGCTGGATTGCCCTGCAGGCGCCTGATCTCCGCCAGGATGCCGAGCGCGAGGGCAAGGCCCAGTGGGTCCTGCGTCCGGCGGGCCAGCGTGAGGCCCTCCTCGCCGCGGGCGCCCGCCTGCTCCAAATCGCCTTGGGCAAAGGCCAGCACGGCCGCGCCCGCGAGGGGGATGGTCCGCGCCGCGGGATCGACGTTGGGATCGGCGAGCGCGCGATCGAGCCACTCCCGTCCCTCTCGGTAGGGCCCGCGGATCAGCCAGAACCACCACATCGCGGCGGCGAAGCGCAGCCGCGCCTCTCCCCCACCGGGGACCGCGCCGCTCCACTGCATCGCGGCCCGCAGGTTGTCCCGCTCCCGCTCATGACGCTCCAGCCAGCGGAGCTGGTCCGGGCCGTGGAGTTCCAGGGCCGCCCGCTCCGCCCATACCAGGTGGAAGTCGCGGTGCTGCCGGCGCAGCTGCGGTTCCTCTCCCCCCTCGCGCAGCTTCTCGGCGCCGTACTGGCGGATGGTTTCCAGCAGCCAGTAGCGCGCCTCGGCGTCGGCGTCCCCCTCGACCGCGCTCATAACCAGCGACTTGTCCACCAGGTGCGTCAGCAGCTCCAGCACATCGGCTGCCGCCAATCCCTCACCCGAGCACACCGTCTCCGCCGCCTCCAGGCTCCACCCGCCCGCGAACACTGACAGCCGGCGCAGGAGGATGCGCTCCGGCTCGGAGAGCAAGTCGTACGACCAGTCCATCGCGGCCCGCAGCGTCTGATGCCGCGGCAGGGCCGTGCGGGCGCCGGTCGTCAACAGGCGAAATCGGTCGTCCAGGCGGGAGGCGATCTGCTCGACCGGAAGGACGCGCACACGGGAGGCGGCCATCTCGATGGCCAGAGGGATCCCGTCGAGGCGGTGCACGAGCTGCGCCACCGCCGGCGCATTCTTTGGCGTGACCCGGAAGGCGGGCTGTGCGCCGACCGCGCGCTCGATGAAAAGCTGGACCGCCTCAACCCCCGTCAGCTGCTCCAACGGCGGCAGGTGCAGGAGGTCGGGCAAGGAGAGTGAAGGCACGGCCCAGGCGATCTCCCCGGGCAGGCCGAGCGACTCCCGGCTTGTGGCCAGGATCCGCACCTCGCGACAGGCGCGCAGCAGATGCTCCGCCAGGTCGGCGCACGCCGCGATCAGGTGCTCGCAGTTGTCCAGCACGATCAGCACGCGCCGGTTCCGCAGGGTGTCCAGCAGCGTGGCCAGGAAGGACCGCCCGGGCTGCTCGCGGATGTGCATGGCCGCGGCGACGGTTTGCGGCACCAGGTCGGGATCCGCCAGCGGTGCCAGCTCCACCAGCCAGACCCCATCGGGAAACTCCGCCAGCAGGTCGGCGGCAACCTCGATGGCCAGCCGAGTCTTCCCGACACCGCCCGCCCCGGTGAGCGTCAACAGGTGCGTCGCAGCCAGCAGTCGCTTGACCTCGGCGATCTCCCGGGTTCGGCCGATGAAGCTGGCCGGATGGCGCGGCAGGTTGTTGGGGTGCGCGGAGAGGGTCCGGAGCGGCGAGAACTCTGTAGGCAGGTCGGGGTGGACGAGCTGGTAGATCGTCTGCGGCTGCGGCAGGTCTTTGAGCCGGTGCTCCCCCAGGTCGATCAGGCTGGCCCTCGAGGGCAGCTCATCGCGGACCAGCGAGGCGGTCGTCTCGGAGAGCAGGATCTGCCCGCCATGTCCGGAGGCACAGATCCGCGCCGCCCGGTGGATGTCCATCCCGATGTACCCGCCGACAGCAGCGGCAGGTTCGCCCGTGTGCAGCCCCATTCGGACGAGTACCGATACCCCTTCCGGCCAGGGGTGCTTCAGGATGGCCCGCTGAGCGGACACGGCGCTGCCCGCCGCGTCACGGGCGCTCGGGAAGGCGGCAAAGAAGGCATCCCCCGGTGCATCAACCTCCCTGCCGCCGCCTTGCTCGACGGCCGCGCGAAGCAAACGCCGGCACTCCGCGAGCACTTCGGAGTAGCGTTCCCCCAGGTGCTGGAGGAGACGCGTGGACCCTTCGATGTCCGTAAAGAGCAGCGTCACTGTGCCAACGGGCAAGCGCGACATGGCCTCTCCGCCTTCAGCAGTGCAGGGCAACTTCGACAAGAGCCCGGCAATGGTCCTTGCTCGATTCAGGAGGGGTGACGCCGGACATGCGGGTGGTCGACTACCTCTCCGTCGTGTCGATTTCGCCGGGCTTCGTTCGTCGTTATAGTAGAGCGAGGATTCCCAGGCCGGTGGAGACCGTCCGGAAGCCTTTGCTCCCACTTGGAAACAAAGGAGGCGTGAACGATGCGATTCATGATGATTGTCAAGGCCAACCAGGACTCAGAAGCGGGCGTTCTTCCGACCGAAGAGCAGCTGGCCGCGATGGCCAAGTACAACGAAGAGCTGGTCAAGGCCGGGGTACTGCTCGCGGCGGAGGGGCTCCAGGCGAGCTCGAAGGGCGCGCGCGTCAGGTTCTCTGGAGCGAAGCGCACCGTCATCGACGGTCCCTTCACCGAGACGAAGGAGCTCATCGCCGGCTTCTGGCTGATCCAGGCGAAGTCGAGGGACGAAGCACTCGCCTGGGCCAAGCGCGTCCCCTTCGAGGAGGGCGAGATCGAGGTTCGCCAGGTCTTTGAGCTCGAGGATTTCGGCCCAAGCGAGGCCGTCGAACAGCACGTTCAGCTCAGGGAGCAGATCACGAAGACGTCCGCGCAGCCGTAGTCGCGGGGCGCTTCGGCTTGCCCTGGCGGGATCACTCGCCGTGACGATTGCTGGGACGCATCGCGCGATCGAGGCGGTCTGGAGGATCGAGTCGGCCAGGCTCATCGCCGGGCTCACGCGGATCGTACGCGACGTCGGACTGGCCGAGGATCTCGCGCAGGACACGCTCGTCGTGGCGCTCGAGCGGTGGCCGGCCTCAGGCGTTCCGGACAACCCGGGGGCCTGGCTCATGGCCACCGCGAAACATCGGGCGATCGATCTGCTGCGCCGGAACGCGCGGCTGGAGCGCAAGCGTCAGGAACTCGGTCGCGAGCTCGAGGTCCACCTCGAGGCGGCCGCGTCGAACCTCGACGCCACGATCGACGATCCCGTCGGGGACGATCTCCTGCGCCTCATGTTCATCTGCTGTCACCCGGTGCTCTCGCCGGAGGCGCGCGTCGCGCTGACCCTTCGCCTGCTTGGCGGACTGACGACCGCCGAGATCGCGCGCGCCTTCCTCGTCCCGGAGGCGACCGTCGCCCAGCGAATCGTCCGGGCCAAGCGCACCCTCGCCGCGGCGCGTGTCCCCTTCGAGGTCCCCCGCGGTGCCGAGCTGACTGCGCGTCTCTCCTCGGTCCTTGAGGCGATCTACCTCGTCTTCAACGAAGGCTACGCGGCGACCGCCGGCGACACCTGGGTACGACCTGTGCTCTGCGAGGAGGCCGTCCGTCTCGGCCGTGTCCTGGCGGAGCTCGTTCCCAGCGAGTCAGAGGTTCACGGCCTGGTCGCGCTCATGGAGATCCAGGCGTCACGCTTGCGGGCGCGAGTCGGACCATTGGGAGAGCCCATCCTGCTACTCGACCAGGATCGCGCCCGCTGGGATCAGCTCCTCATCCGTCGTGGTCTCGCGGCGCTCGAGCGTGCCGAGGAACTCACCGGCGCGCTCGGCCCGTACGCCCTTCAGGCCGCGATCGCCGCCTGTCACGCCCGCGCCCGTACTCCGGAAGAGACAGACTGGGCGCGCATCGTGGCGCTCTACGATGCGCTCGCCCAGATCGCCCCGTCACCCGTTGTGGAGCTGAATCGCGGGGTCGCCGTCGCCATGGCCTTCGGCCCTCGAGGTCGTCGATGCGCTGACCTCCGAGCCGCCGCTCAAAGCCTACCACCTCCTACCGAGCGTACGCGGCGACCTGCTGGCGAGGCTCAACCGTTTCGATGAGGCCCGCGTAGAGTTCGAGCGTGCCGCATTGCTCACGCAAAACCCCCGGGAGCGGGAGCTGTTGCTCAAGCGCGCCGCCGCCTGCGCGCGCGGATCGCCGTCGCCGCGCCCGCGGTGACGGAAGCAGCATGTACCGATCACAGCGGTGGCCACGGTGGCGTGCACAATGTGCGGGTAAACGGGAGGTCAAAGAATGAGAAGACTCATCATGTGGAACCTGGTTACGCTTGATGGCTTCTTTGAAGGGCCGTTCAGTTGGGAAATTGACTGGCATGACTATGTCTGGGGCGAAGAGTTGGAGCAGTTCTCGATAGAGCAATCGAAGTCGGCTGACATGCTGTTGTTCGGTCGCGTGACGTATCAAGGCATGGCGGCCTACTGGGCTTCGGAGAAGGGCGAGATTGCCGACTTCATGAACAACATTCCTAAGATCGCCTTTTCACGAACGCTCGAGAGAGCCGAATGGAACAATACGCGGCTGGTCAAAGAGAACGCCGAGCAGGAAGTCGCGAGACTGAAGCAGCAGCCCGGCAAGGACCTGTTCATCTTCGGCAGCGCCAATCTCTCTTCGACGCTCACGGAGCATGGCCTGATTGATGAATACCGGCTCGGCCTCACTCCCGTCGTCCTGGGCGGCGGGAATCCCCTGTTCAAACCTAGTCCGACCAGAATGCGAATGAAACTTCTCGAAGCAAGGCCGTTGAAGTCGGGCTGCGTTATCCTTCGCTACCAGCCCGAGAGAAAATAGCAGCGCCTCGGCTGCTCAGGGCCACCGGAATCGGCGGAGATGGTTATCGCCGCGCGCTCCGTTCTTCGTGAACGGCTTGCCAACAGTACCAGGCGGGCACCGTGCGGTAGGGCCGGAACCGTTCGCCCTCGACCTGGAGTTGCTTCGGTGTCGGGAGTTCCCGCAGTCCGTAGGCCAGCGAGTAGCCCTTGCGCACCCCATAGTCGTCGACTGGCCATACATCAAGCCGTCGGAGCTGGAAGATCAGGAACATCTCGGCGGTCCACCGTCCGATGCCACGGACGACCGAGAGGCGAGTCATGATCTCCTCGTCAGAGAACCTGCTGATGTGATCGAGCGGGACGGTCCCATCGGCGACCTTCGCGGCGAGGTCCCGAATTGAGGCGGCTTTGCTGCCCGAGAGCCCAGCGGTCCGAAGCCGCCGCTGGGAGAGAGCCAGGACCGCTTCGGGAGAGAGACCGCCGTCGAACAGCGCCACGAATCGTCGGTGGATGGCGGCCGCCGCGGCTCCAGCAAGCTGCTGGTACAGAATGCTCTCGGCCAGCGCCGCGAAGTGGTCGGTGCTCGGCCTGGGCAGGCGGAAAGGACCGGTCCGCTTGATGAGTTGGGCCATGACCCTGTCACGGCGGGCAACTTCGGCGGCCGCGGCTGAAAGGCTGATCCTCGGCACGTTCGTGTCCCCTCAGTCCGTCGGCTCGACTTGGTAGAGTTCTACGGCATCCGCCAGGCCGGGCAAGCGCCGTCGACCAAGTCTGCGCAGGTGGATGCCAGTTGGTAACGATCCTCCGACGGCCCTCTTCGTCTCTGCGGAAATGACGGTCTGACCCCCATGAGCCGCCGAACAGACGCGCGCCACGGTGTGGACGGTCAGTCCGATGTACCCGAATTCGGTGAGAGTTGGGCGGCCGCTATGGATCCCGACGCGGACCCGAACCGCAAGATCATCGGGCCAGGCTCGTTTACCGAGCGTTCGCTGAAGGGCCACTGCCGCTTCGATGGCCTCGGCGGCGCCCTGGAAGACCGCGAAGAACTCGTCCGCGCGGACGTCAACTTCGCGACCGCCTGCCCGCAAGACCGCCGCCCGCACGGCGGCTCGGACGCTCTTCAACAGACCGCGATAGCGGTTGCCCAGTCGATGGAGGAGGGCGGTGGAGTTCTCAATATCAGTCATCAGGAGGGTGACGAACCCTTTGGGGAGCGGCGCAGAAGTTGCCTGTTTTCGCTCTGATTGCAGTTGGCTGGTAATGAAGCCGATGGGCAGAAAGCCGTGCTTTTTCGCAGCGTTCAGAAGCCGTTTGCGGGCCCGCTCCCGGGCAGTATCGTCCTCAAAGGCGACCTGGTTGAACCGGGCAAGTGCGTTCCGCACGTGCGCTTCGTCGTTGATGGGCAATCGCCGCTGGCCGCGAGAGTCGACGTAGGCGAAAGCGCTGTTGGGGAGACTCGCCCGTTTCCTGTTGCTGAGCTTTGGCATGTCCCAATCATAGCTGCGGGGGTCCGCTCTCGGGAGTGGGCCGCGAGAGCCTCGGTGCTGGCGGGTGCGGCTGGGCGGTAAGCGGGTTTAGCTGGTGGTGTCTGTTTGAAAATATCCGAACGGAACTGGCTGGGCTCGGCGGG
>Ga0209320_10001392_pt1 | contig 12461 bp, 10 predicted proteins | sample Rifsed13ft4_FD_184008 | JGI IMG/M metagenome (GOLD analysis project Ga0209320, IMG submission 184008) | Soil microbial communities from Rifle, Colorado, USA - sediment 13ft 4 (version 2) | ecosystem: Environmental > Terrestrial > Deep subsurface > Rock core/Sediment | place: Rifle, Colorado... | reverse complement strand
GGCTGCCGGGCGTACCGGTGGTGCCCGACGTGCGGGAGGGTGCCGGCGCACTCGGCGGAATCCACGCGGCGCTCGCGCACGCCGCCGACGCCGCGCTCGTGCTCTCGTGGGACTCGCCGTTCGTGCCGGGCGGGCTCCTGCGCGCGCTGCGCGACGCCGCCGAGCTGGACGACGCCGACGCCGCCGTGCCCGCGAGTGGTTCCCCGTGGGGCTTCGAGCCGCTCTGCGCGTGGTACGGTCCGCGCGCGCGCGCGGCGATCGAGCGGCGCCTGGACGCACGCGACTTCCGCTCGGGCGCGTGGCAGGACGACGTGCTGACGCTCCGGCTGGACGCGACGCCGTGGGGCGATCCGAGCTGGCTCTTCTTCAACGTCAACACCGTGGAGGACCTCGTGCGCGCACAGCACTTCCTTCCGTTGCCGGGCGTGCGATGACGCGCGCCGTGCTGGCGGTCGCGCTCGTCGCCGCGGCGTGCGCCCCGCGCCCGCGGGTCGCCGCGCCCGCGCCCGCGCTCACCCGCGCCGCGTTCCGCGCGAGCGCGGATGCGCTCGTCGGCGATCCGATGTTTCGCAACGCCAACTGGGGCGTGCTCATTCTCGACCCCGCGACCGGCGACACGCTCTACTCGCGCAACGCGGCGAAGCTCTTCATGCCCGCGTCGAACCAGAAGATCCTCACGGGCGCCACCGCGCTCGCACAACTCGGCGGGGACTTCCGCTTCGCCACGCACTTCGTGTCGGGCGCGCCCGTGGTGGACGGCGTGCTGCGCGGCGACCTCGTCGTCGTCGGGCAGGGCGACCCGACGATGAGCGACGCGATGATGGGCGACGCGATGCGCCCGCTGCGCGCGGCCGCGGACTCGCTGTGGGCGCTCGGCATCCGCGCGATCGCGGGCGCGCTCGTCAAGGGCGGCAACCTCTTCCCCGACACGACGCTCGGCTTCGGCTGGGAGTGGGACGACTTCGAGACGCCGTCGGGCGCCGCGGTGGACGAGCTCTTCTTCAACAACGGCGTCGCGCGCGTGACGGTCTTCGGTGGCGACCGGCCGGGCGATCCCGTGCGCGTGCGCACGAGGCCGGCGCGGAGCGTGCCGGTCGTCGCCGCCGATCTGGCCACCGGCGCGCTCGCGGCGGGCGACACCGCGCCGCGCAACGTGCTGCGCTGGACGACCGACGTGCGCGGCGCGCGGCCGGTCGTGCACCTCACGGGCTTCGTGCGCCCGCGCGACAGCGTGAGCGCCAACGTCGCCCTGCGCGACCCCGCGAGCGCGTGGCTCGACGCGTTCGCGGAAGCGCTCGCCGATCGCGGGATCGCGCTCCACGGCAACGTGATCCGGTCGCCCCACGCCTCCCTCACAGAAGCGCCGCGCCTCCTGACGCTCTGGTCGCCGCCGCTCCGCGAGATCCTGCCGCCCTTCCTCAAACCCTCACAGAACCAGATCGGGGAGCTCCTGCTGCACACGCTCGGGCTCCTGCGCGCGGGCGTGGGGCGCGCCGACAGTGGGCGCGCCGTGATCGAGCGGCAGCTCGCCGCCTGGGGCGCCGACACCGCGGGTTTCGCCGTGCGCGACGGGAGCGGACTCTCGCGCCACGACTACGTGAGCCCCGAGACGATCGTGCGGGTGCTCGACGCGATGCGCACGCACCAGGATTTCCGTGTCTTCTACGACGCGCTCCCGATCGCCGGCGTGGACGGCACGATCGCGACGCGGATGCGCGGCACGCCGGCGGAGCGGAACGTGCACGCCAAGACGGGGACCGTGGACAAGGCCCGCTCACTCTCCGGGTTCGTCACGACCGCCGACGGGCGGCTGCTGATCTTCAGCTTTCTCTGCAACAACTTCACGGTCCCGAATCGCGAGGTGGAGCGCGTGCAGGACGCGATCCTCGCGCGGCTCGCCGGGGCGCCCTTCCTCCGGTGAGCGCGGCGTGACGCCGGCCGGCCCGCCGCTCGAAGTGGGCGACGCCGTCGCGCGCGTCGTGGGGAGCGTCCGCGCGCTCGCGAGCGAGCCGCTTGCGCTCGCCGAAGCGCACGGCCGCGTGCTCGCCCGCGACGTCCTCGCCCTCGTGACGCTCCCTCCGTGGGACAACGCCGCGATGGATGGCTACGCCGTGCGCGCCGCGGACCTCGCGCGCACTCCCGTCACGCTCCGCGTCACGGAGACGGTCGCCGCCGGCGCGTTCCCCACGCGCCCCCTCGGCGCCGGCGAGGCAATCCGCGTGATGACCGGCGCGCCGGTGCCCGAAGGCGCCGACTCCGTGGTGCGCGTCGAGGACACCGACGGCGGCGTCGAGCAGGTCGTCATCCGCGATCCGCGCGACGCGCGAAGGAACGTGCGGCCGCGCGGCGAGGACTTGGTCGAGGGGCAGGTCGCCGTCCGCGCGGGCACGACGCTCGGCCCCGCCCAGCTCGGCGTGCTGGCGTCCGTGGGCGCCGCGGAGGTCGCCGTGCACCGCGTGCCGCGCGTGGCGATCGTGACGACGGGCGACGAGCTGGTGGACCTCGCGCGCTTCGCTGAGGTGCGCGAGGGACGGAAGATCGTGTCGTCGAGCAGCTACGCGCTCCCCGCGGCCGTCCGGGCGGCGGGCGGCGAGCCGGTCCCGCTCGGCATCGCCGCCGACACGCGCGCATCGCTCCGCGCGCACCTCGAGCGCGCGCGCGGCGCCGACCTCATCCTCACCACCGCGGGGATCTCGGTCGGCGAGATGGACTACGTGCGCGACGTGCTCGCCGAGCTGGGCGCGGAGATGAAGTTCTGGCGCGTCCGGATACGCCCGGGCGCGCCCCTGGGCTTCGGCGTGCTGCACGGAACGCCGTGGATCGGCCTGCCCGGAAACCCGGTCTCGACGCTGGTGACCTTCGAGCTCTTCGCGCACCCGGCGATCCGCAAGCTGCGCGGACACGCGCGGCTCTTCCGGCGAGCGGTCGAGGTCGTGCTCGAGGAAGAGGTCACGATCCACGCCGAGTTGACGCACTTCCTCCGCGCGATCGTCACGGCGCGCGCGGTGGACGAGCCGCAGGATCGGCGGTCGTCGGCCGCCCCGGGTTTCACCGCGCGCCTCACCGGCCCGCAGGGCTCCGGCATCCTCACCAGCATGTCGAACGCGAACGCGCTGCTCATCGTCCCGCCGGACCGGCGCCACGTCGCCGCCGGGGAGACCCTCCGCGCGCTCCTCCTCGGGGAGGACGCGGCCCTCGCGAGCGACTTTGCCCTCTGAGCTGAGCACCGAGCTCGCCGCGCTCGACCGGCGCTTCGTCCTGGCGACCGCCGAGGTCGGGCTCCCGGGCGGCCCGGTGACGCTCGAGCGGCCGCGGAGCGCCGACGACCTCATCAGCGAGGCCGACTTCGTCCGCGACGAGCGGCTCCCGTACTGGGCCGACCTCTGGCCTTCCTCCACGGCGCTCGCGGGCGTGGTCGCGGCGCTCGAAGGGCGCGGCCGCCGGGCGCTCGAGCTGGGGTGCGGCCTCGGGCTCGTGACGATCGCCGCGCTGCGGGCCGGGTTCGACGTCCTCGCGACCGACTACTACGAGGATGCGCTCCTCTTCGCACGGCGCAATGCGCGGCGCGCGACCGGGCGCGAGCCCGCCACGCGGCTCGTGGACTGGCGCGAGCTCCCGCGGGAACTCGGCCGGTTTGACCTCGTGCTCGCGTCGGACGTACTCTACGAGCGGCCTTATGCGGCGCTCGTCGCGGACGCCATCGTCGCGACGCTCGCGCCGGGCGGCGTGGCGCTCATCGCCGACCCCGGCCGCGTCGCGGTCCTCGCGTTCCTCTCAGCGTGCGAGACGCGGGGATGCGCGGTGAGCGTGCGGGCGAAGGTGCCGTGGGCCGACGCGTCGGCAAAGCAGACGATCACCATACACGAGGTGCGGGCGCTGCCCGGCGAATGACCCTCGCTTCCGACAAGCTGCACCTCGAGTACCTCGGCGTCGCCCTCTTCATGCTCGGCGTCGCGTACGCGCTGATCAAGTGGGTCGGCCGCACGATTCGCGACCAGCTCGGCCCGGGGATGAACCGGGGAGAGATGCCGTTCCTCCCGTCGCAGGCGGACGCACTGCCGCCGGGGCTGGTGCGGCAGGCGCTCGCGCGCGGTCTGGTGACCGCGGAACAGCTCGCGACCATGACGCCGGTCGAGCGGCAGTTCATGTTCGCGTCGCTCAAAGACACGCTCGGAGAGGCGCCGGCGCCGCCGGCTTCGCCGGCGCCGCCTTCGCCCGCCGCCCCCGCCCCGCGCGTGATCAGTGGCGCGGAGTTCGGAGTGGCGGCACTCCCCGCGAACGACCGGCTCCGCGTGTTCTGTCCCGCGTGCGGCGAGGCGCTCGCCTTTCCCGCCTTCGCGCCGTTCGTGGCGCGGTGCGCGCGCTGCGGCACGAAGACGACGCTCCGCGAGGGAGACGCGGGGCGCTACGTACTGCACGTCGCGCCACCCGTGGCGGACGCGACCGAGGGACCGGCGCCGCCCTGACGCCGAGCGCCCCGGGGCGAATCCGGGGCGAACCCGGCGCGCCCCCGGCGCGCGCCCGGCACGCCCGTCCGCGCGCGCCCTTGCGCCCCGCCCTCCAGCGCGGGAGAATAGCCGAGATCCCTCCACGCAGTCGAACACCTTCGGGAGCCCCCATGACCGCTCGGGTGCGCACTCCTCGCGTCGCCGCCTCGCTCGTCTCCGGCGCGCTCTTCGCCCTCACGCTCACGGCGCTCGCCGCGCTCACGCCATCGCCTTCGGCGCGGGCGCAGGCGCCCGTGGACCCGGCCGCCTACGCGCAGTTGCGCTGGCGTTACATCGGTCCGGTGGGCAACCGGGTGTCGTCCGTCGCCGGCGTCCCCGGCGATCCCCACGTCTACTACGCGGGCGCGGCCTCCGGCGGCATCTGGAAGACGACCGACGGCGGCGTGCAGTGGGAGCCCATCTCCGACGCGCTCGACGTCCACGCGATCGGCGCGCTCGCGGTCGCGCCGAGCAACGCGAACATCGTGTGGGCCGGCACGGGCGAGCCGTTCATCCGGAGCCACATTTCGATCGGAAACGGCGTCTACAAGTCCACCGACGCAGGCCAGACCTGGGCGCACATGGGGCTCGACGCGACGGGGCGCATCGGCCGCGTCGTGATCCACCCCACGAATCCCGACATCGTCTTCGTCGCGGCACAGGGGCACAGCTACGGCCCGCAGCCGGAGCGCGGCGTCTACCGCACGACCGACGGCGGACGCACGTGGGAGCGCGTCCTCTTCGTGGACCAGAACACGGGCGCGATTGACGTGCAGATGCACCCCACCGACCCGCGCACGCTGTTCGCGGCGACGTGGCAGCTCGAGATGCACACGTGGGGCCGCGAGAGCGGCGGGCCCGGCAGCGGGATCTTCGTCTCGCGTGACGGCGGCACGACGTGGACCAGGCTGCGAGGCAACGGGCTGCCGACGCACACCATCGGCAAGATCGGACTCTCGATCGCGCGCTCGAATCCGAGCCGCATCTACGCGCTGATCGAGACGGGCGACGGCGTGCCGCTGCACGGCCAGCCGACCGACAACGGCGAGCTCTGGCGCTCGGACGACGGCGGCTCGACGTGGCGCGTGGTGAACTACAACCGCGATCTCGCGTGCCGGCAGCCCTATTACACGCGCGTGCAGGCCTCGACCGACAATCCCGACGAGGCGTATTTCCTCTGCGCGTCGTTCAGCCGCACGATGGACGGCGGGCTGACCTCGAGCGTCGCGGGTCGCGGTGGCGGCGGCGGCGCGGCGGCGGCCGCGGCGGCCGCGGCGGCCGGCGGCGGCCGCGGTGGCCGTGGCGGTGGACGCGGCGGCGGGCGCGGCGCCGCTGCCGCGGGTCCCCCGTTCTCGGCGCCTGGCGGTGACAACCACGACATGTGGATTGACCCCACGAACGCCAACCGGATGGCGGTCGCGAACGACGGCGGCATCCACATCTCGACGACGCGCGCGCGCTCGTGGCTGCACGTGCAGCTGCCGATCGCGCAGATGTACCACGTCACGACGGACAACCGGATTCCGTACTACGTCTACGGCAACAAGCAGGACGGCCCGTCGTACCGCGGCCCCAGCAACAGCCGCACGGGCGGCGGGATCGCGCGCAGCGAATGGCACGGCGTCTACGGCGGCGAGAGCGGATTCGCGACGCCCGATCCGGTGGACACGAATCTCGTCTGGTCCACCGCCTCCGGCTCGGGGAGCCGCGGCGGCATCGTCGTGCGCGTGGACCTGCGGTCGCGCCTGGGACACAACGTGGAGGTCTGGCCGTTGAGCACCGGCGGCTATCCGGCCGCCGACGTCAAGTACCGCTTCATCTGGGACGCGCCGCTCACCCTCTCGCCGCACGACCGCAACACGGTCTACACCGGCAGCCAGCACGTCCACATGACGACGGACGGCGGGCGGAGCTGGCGCGTCATCAGTCCCGATCTCACGCGCAACGACAAGTCCAAGCAGGGGATCTCGGGCGGGCTCACGCCCGACAACATCGGCGTCGAGTACGGCAACGTGGTGTTCGCGATCGCCGAGTCGCGGGTGCAGCGGGGCGTGATCTGGGTGGGGACGAACGACGGGTACGTGCAGGTCACGCGCGATGGGGGGCGGACGTGGACCAACGTGTCGGCGTATATCCCGGCGGGCTTCCCGGCGTGGGGCTCGATCCGCCACGTCGAGCCCTCGCGCTACGACGCCGGCACCGCCTACATCGCGATTGACGGGCACCAGGAGAACGACCGCGATCCGTGGGTCTACAAGACGAACGACTTCGGGAGAACGTGGAAGCTGATCGTGAACGGCCTCCCCAAGGTACCGATGGGCTACGCGCACATCGTCCGTGAAGACCCCGTGCGGCGCGGCCTGCTCTACCTCGGCACGGAGAACGCGATGTACGTGTCGTGGGACGACGGCGAGCGATGGCAGCCGCTGCAGATGAATCTCCCGCACACCCCGGTGTACGGGATGGTGATCCAGGAGCAGTTCAACGACCTGGTGATCGCGACCTATGGGCGCGGCTTCTGGATTCTCGACGACCTCTCGCCGCTCCAGCGGATGACACCCCAGATCGCCGCGTCGGCCGCGCATCTCTTCGCGCCGCGCGCGGCGTATCGCTTCGGCAACATCCCGGGCAACTACTCGATGTCCGACGATCAGACGGCGGGCCAGAACCCGCCCTACGGCGCCGGCCTCAACTACTGGCTCCGGGCCGCGCCGCAGGCCGCGCCGACCATCACGATCGCGGACGCCGCGGGAAAGACCGTGCGCACGCTCCAGGGGACGCGGCTCGCGGGCCTCAATCGCGTCTACTGGGACCTGCGGAACGAGTCGTCCTCGTCGCCGCGGATGCGCACGAAGCCGATGTACAACGACGCCTTCCAGATGGACGCCGACGGCACGCGCGCGGCACCCGGGTTCGGTTCAGTGTCGGTGCTGATGCCGCCGGGCCGCTACACGGTGACGCTCACGGTGGACGGCCAGTCGTCGTCGCAGCCGCTCGAGGTACGCGCGGATCCGCACTCGACGGCGTCGGCGCAGGAGATCCGCGCCGCCGTGGATGCGCAGCTGACGATCCAGGGCCAGATGAGCGCGGCCGCCGACATGCTGAACACGATCGAGGCGGTGCGCGCGCAGGTCGGCACGCTGCAGGCGCTGGTCGCGAACGATCGCGCGAACGCGGACATCCGCGCCGGAGCGGACTCGCTCGAGCAGAAGTTCATCGCGCTCGAGTGGAACCTCATTGACCTGCGGATGACCGGTCAGGGACAGGACGGCGTGCGCTGGCCGGTACGCCTCGGCGGTCAGCTCAGCTATCTCTCGGGCACCATCGGCGAGTACGCACCGACCGCGCAGCAGCGCGAGGTGCACACGGTGCTCGAAAAGCAGGCGCGCGACACGCGGTCGGCGCTCGAGCTGTTGGTGCAGCGCGAGCTGGCTGCGTTCAACGCGCGGCTGCGCGCGAAGGGACTCAAGACGATTGACGTGACGCTGCCACCGATCGTGTTCTGACCGGCGGCTAACTGATCCAGCGGCCGATCGCCAGCGAAACGAGGCTGAACGCGGCCGCCACGAGGGAGAGCCATCCGACCGCGGCGGCGACCGCACGGCCGGCGCGAAGGAGTGGGGGAACCGGACCGGGAGACGTCACGCGCTCCGCGAGCTCCCGGTCCGCGATCCCCCACGCGCCGAACGCCGAGACGGCGAGCGCGACGCTCGCGAGCATCGGCCACGCCCACGGCCGCCAGAGGAGCGCACCTGCCGCGGCGAGCGCGCCGGCGGTGGCGTCGAAGACGAGCTGTCCGTCCGACGCGCGGCGCGCGTGCCCCTGGAGCAGCTCGACCAGGCCTTCCAGCTGAACGGCGGGTGGCAGGTCGTCGCTCGTCACTCGACCAAGTTACGCCGGAAGGGGCCGAAGCCGCGATGCCACCATGAGGCACGCGTCCCCGCTGGCGCGCACACGCTCGCGCGGGCAGACTTCATCATGGACGTCGCCAGGACCGCGGCCGCCGCGATCGTCGCGCTCGGGATCGCCGGCGGGTCGCTCCTCGCGACGCGCGCGAGTTCGGCGACTCACGCGGCGCGCCCAGCCGCGACGCGGCCGCTCCTGACGCCACACTCCGTGTGGGACAGCGTGTACACGGAGGAGCAGGCGCGGCGCGGTGAGGCGATCTACCGGGAGACGTGCTCGAAATGCCACGGCGCGGAACTCGCCGGGATTGACGACGCGCTGCCGCTGGCCGGAAGCGGGTTCCTCTCGAACTGGAACGGCCTCTCGGTGGGCGACTTCGTCGAGCGGATTCGCCAGTCCATGCCGCCCACCGACCCCGGCGTGCTGAACCGGGCGCAGACCGTGGACGTCGTCGCCTACGTGCTCTTCTTCAACAAGTTCCCCGCCGGGAACACGGAGCTCGCCCGCGAAGCGGAGGTCCTGAAGCAGATCAGGATCGAGGCCACACGACCGCAGGCCACACCCGCCGGCAGCACGGGCGGACGCTACAGGGTGCTCAGCGAGCGCGTGACGAAGAATCCGTAGAAGAGCGCCATCGCCACGAGCGCCGCGCGCCGCCACAGCGGCGGCCGCACATGCTCCGGGAGCAGGCGCGTGTTGACGTAAAGCAGGTGCAGTGACGTCACGACGAACACCGCACCCGCCACGTTCGCGCCGAGCTTGAGGAGGACGATCGGCTGCGCCAGTCGCAGCGCGGTCACGCCCCACAGCACCACCGCGCCGAGCACGCCGTAGTAGACCACGCGCACGTCGCCGCTGCGCCACGCGCGCAGCCGCTTGCTCCCCGTCCAGAGGATGTCGGTGATGGCGCGCACCATCCCGTCGAGTTGATCGAGCTGCGTCTTGAACAGGATCCACGCCCCGAGGAACGCGATGGCGCCCGCGAGCAGCGCGCCCTCGCGCGCGCTCACGCTCGACGCGAGCGCGGCGCTGATGCCGAGCCCCTGGATGTCGGTCCCGCGCGGCAGGAAGGTGACGTAGAGGAGGGCGGGAAGCACCATCCCCAGCATCGCCCCCACGCAGAATACGCCCCACTGGTCGGCGCGCACGATGCGCCACCACCCGCGCCATCGTGTCATCGCGTCGTCGCCTGCCGCGAAGATGAACCCCGTGTGCGCGAGGTTCACCTTCTTCCCGCCGACCGCCGCGGGGATGTACCCCGTGCGCTCCCCCATCCCGTAGCCGCGGTCCCGCGCCCAGTTCGAGAGGATGATGTTCGTCACGCCCCCAGCGCCCGAGTAGGCGACGAGGGCGCCGATGAGGAAGAAATCCGCGCCAGCCGGGAAGAAGTCGAACGTCCCGCGCGTCGTGTCGTACCCCGCGAGCCCCGCCCCCGCGGCGGCCCACGTGCCGCCGGGGACGAACCACGCGGCGAGCGCGAGGAAGCCGCCGAGAATGCACACGACCAGAATCCAGTTGAGGACCTCCAGCGTGCGCTCGATGCGCCGCCCCACGAGAAGCACCGCCACGCACGCGAGAAACGTCCCGACGCCGATCCAGTAGATCGCGCGCGCCTCGGCCGGGCCCGCGAGCCGTTGCGCGTACAGGAAGAAGATCGCCCCGGCCGACGTCCCCGCCCACGCGGGCCACCCCACCTGCAGGAAGTAGAGCCCCGCGTAGGCCCACGCCCAGAACGTGGAATTCGGCCGCGTGCGCATGAAGCCGGTGAACACGGGTTCGCCGGTCGCGAGCGTGTAGCGCATCACCTCGGTATTGAACACGGTCTGCAGGAACACGGCCACCGTGGTCACCCAGAGGAGCGCGAGCCCGTGCTTCACGAACGCCGCGGGCCCGAGGAGGAATTCGCCGCTCCCGATGGAGGCGCCGAGCACGATGACGCCCGGGCCGACCGCCGCCAACCACCCGAGGCCGCGCGGCGTGGGCGGCAGCGGGAGTTCCGCGCGCGCCCACGGCGCGAGCCCGGAGCGGGCTTCCGCGGCGACGACGGGCGCCGGCACCGGCGACGCCGCGGTCACTCGGCCAACGCTCCCGCTACCGCTCGTTCATCCACACGTCCTCGAGCACCGTGACGCTCCGCGCGTACTCGCGTCCGTTCACGCTCAGCGTCACCTGGTACGATCCCGGCGCGGCGAGCCGGGCGACCATCGGCGGACCCGGCTGGGCGCCGGCAGCCGCGGCCGTCTCGATGGACAGGATCCGCCCGTGGGCGTGGAGCGACCGCACGACGACCACGTGGGCCTGGCCGGGAAGGTTGACGTCGTTGTGGAACCTGCCCTCGCCCCGCACGAGGCGGGGGTCTTCGAACCGCTTGACCGACTGCCCGATGCCGTACTGCCCCATCCGTGCTCCTCCTCTTGGGGTCCCGCGCGGGCGGATTCTAGCACCCTTGTAACTTGACTGGGCGGGCCCGCGCCGCTATCGTGGCCCGATCAACCTCGGAGGAGGACAAGGCCATGGCTGTCTCTCAGCTCGCGTACCTCGGCATCGGCGTCAGCGACATGGGCGCCTGGAAGAGCTTCGCCACGGACATCCTCGGCATGCAGATCATCGAGCGCGCCGACGACGGCACCGTGTACCTGCGGATGGACGAGAACCACCACCGGATCGCGCTCCACCCGAGCGGCGAGGACGACGTCCTCTACATCGGGCTGCAGGCGGCAACCGCCGCGTCATTCGAGCAAGCCAAGGCCGCGCTGCGCGCCGCCGGCGTATCGGTCACGCAGGGCACCCCGGCCGAGATCGCCCATCGCCGGCTCATCGACTTCGTGAAGTTCGAGACCGGCGGCCTGCCCTTCGAGCTCTCCATCGGGCCCCAGACGCGCTGGGACCCGCCCTTCCAGCCGGCGCGCCCCATGTCGGGCTTCAAGACGGGCTCGCTCGGCTTCGGCCACGTCGTGCTGCGCTCCACGGACCGCGAAGAGAGCGCGGGGCTCCTCACGAAGGCGCTCGGCTTCAGGGTCTCCGACTACATCAACACCATGGTGTTCCTGCACTGCAACCCGCGGCACCACTCGATCGCCTTCCAGCCCAGCATGCCGGACCTGCCCCGGAGCCGCGACAAGAAGATGTGGCACTTCATGCTCGAGACCAACACGCTGGACGATGTCGGCACCGCGCTCGACCTGGCGACCCGGGCGGGCATCCCCGTGGTGTCTTCGCTCGGCCGTCACTCCAACGACCAGATGGTGTCCTTCTACATGTCGACGCCGTCGGGCTTCGAGGTCGAGTACGGCTGGGGCGGACGGCTGGTGGACGACGCGGTCTGGCAGGTTCAGCGGCACGACCGCGGCACCCTCTGGGGCCACAAGGTCCAGCTCGAGCCGGCCCAGACCTCGCCGGCCCCCGCAGCCCGCTAGAACACTCTATTCACGAACGCGTGCTCCGCGTCCTGTGCGCCCCCTCACCCTGTCCCTCTCCCCCTCCGGGGGCGAGGGGATCGAAACGACTCCCTCTCCCTCTCCGAGGGAGAGGGCCGGGGTGAGGGTGGCGCTGTCTTCACGCATAGGCCGCCTCACAGGCGCGCGAGCGGGGCTTCAGGAGCTTCGCGCGCAGGTCGGTGACCTGCTGGGGGAAGGGGACGCCGCCGCCCGCGGTCATCGGCGTCTGCTCGGCCAAGCCGGTGTAAAGCTCCACGAAGACGGGCCCCTCGGCTTTCAACAGCTCGGGAAGACGGCGCTTGAAATCCTCGAGGTCGTGAATGGCGCACGCCATCCGGTAGCCCGCGCCCTTGGCCATCGCGACGAAGTCCACCGTCAAGCCGCCCGGGATCCCCTGAGAGCCGGAGGTGTGGTAGACGCCGTTCTTGAACAGGAAGTGCACGAGGTTCCGAGGGGCGGCGCCCGCCACGGTGGCAAGCGAGCCCAGCTGCATGAGCAATGACCCGTCGCCGTCCAGCACCAGGACGCGGCGGTCGGGCCTCGCGAGGGCGAGGCCCAGCCCGAGGGACGACGCGCCCCCCATGAAGCCGATGCAGGTGACGGAGAGATCGTCGGGGGCGATGGCCCGCCA
>Ga0209320_10001384_pt1 | contig 12491 bp, 9 predicted proteins | sample Rifsed13ft4_FD_184008 | JGI IMG/M metagenome (GOLD analysis project Ga0209320, IMG submission 184008) | Soil microbial communities from Rifle, Colorado, USA - sediment 13ft 4 (version 2) | ecosystem: Environmental > Terrestrial > Deep subsurface > Rock core/Sediment | place: Rifle, Colorado... | reverse complement strand
CAGAAAGAGGTAAGTGACGGCCGTATTGAGGTAGTAGGGGAGGAGACGCGTCTCATCCACCAGCGCCCTGACCGCGGCGAGGGTCGCCAGCGCGGCGGTCAGCGTGAGGATCGAGGAACCAGCCAGGAAGAACCACACGGTCGCCTCGCCGCGCGCCGGCGATCCGGCGAGCGTGGCCCAGACGACCAGCGTGAAGTAGGCGGCCGCCACCAGGAGAAGCGCTTGCGCGCCGACCACGGCGACGTCGTGCGCGTGTCCCGACAGCGCGATGGCGGCGAGCACGCGGCTCAAGAGGCCCGTGAGGACTAAGATCAGGAGCGGAACCGTTAATCCCTGGAAGCGCAGCGGGTTGCGGGAGAAGCGGGGCATCAGCCGTTGGGCCATGCCCATGACGAAGAGGCCCAGGAACCCCCACGTCTGCACCTGGCCGTGCGCCGCGCTGAGGTCCGGCCGAGACGCCTCGATGCCCCAGCCGGCCGCCCTCGACAGCGCGACCAGGATGCCCAACACGAGGCCGGCGCCGAGGGAGAGCGCTAAACTCGCGGCAATGAAGAGGTGATAGGGCTCCAGCTCCCGGCGGCGCGACACGGCCAGCAGCGGAATCGTCCTGTCCACGGCGCCGGGGCGCAAGCTATGGAGGTCAGGCGCCTTCGCCTGGCTCCCTCCGAGCCCCGAAGCTCCGGTAGGCCACGCCCAGGCTCAGCGCCGCCGTCGCGACGATGGCCGCGACGATGGCCCAGCCCCACCAGGGGAACTCGTCGCCGCCGCGCTGCAGGCTGCTGCTCAGCACCTGCAGGTTCATGAACTGCGAGACCGACTTGAGGCCGTCGCGGTTGCCCTTGCTGCCGTCCCAGACGGCGAAGGCTATGTTCGTGACGTCGCTCTCCGCCATCGAGGGGTAGCCGGCGCCGGTCTGGAGCGCGCGGGCGAAGACGATGCGCCAGCGGCCGTCCTTCCACTCGCCCTGGGCCTTTACGTCCTGAAGGTCCGCCGTCGTCAGCGTCCCGAAGCCGGCGGCGACGAGGTTCTCCACGGGATAGGCGTGCCCAGTCTGGGAGAGGATGTTGCCGACCTTACGCGCCGGCTGGTAGACGGGGTCGTCTTGGAGGAGGTAACCATCCGCGAAGCCGTCCGGGTAGCGGTCGGCGTCGGCGGTGAAGCCGGAGTCGATGTCCCGCTGCCAGACGGCCTTCCACTGCCAGATGTTGACGCTGCCGTTCGCGTCGCCCATGCAGAAGGAGGGAATGCTCACGCCCGCCACGGCGGGCAGCTGCACGGCCGCGGCGTCGGCGAAGACGTTCTGGCCGTTGACTGTGTCGTCCAGCGTCTTGTCCTTCCACTCGAGCATTATGTAGAGGTAGCCGCCATCGTGGAGGGCCCGCGCCCTGAGCGTCGCCACCTGACCGCCGCCGAGGGGCTTCGTCGCGTTCTGGGCGCTGAGGACCACCTGCGTCGGCCGCACGTCGCTCCAGAGGCCGGACCAGGGGTCCATGACCTCCTCGGAGGTCTTCTCTGACGCCTCGATCTTTGCGGCCAGCAGCCAGGCGTCCTGGGACGCGGCCGGCACGATGTCCAGCGCCGTGTAGGCCAGCGCCAGGCCGACCGCCGCGGCCAACGCCAGCGCCGTCACTCGGAAGGATGGGCGTCTCTCACTCATGGCGAACCTCCCCCACCGACGAGCCGCCGACCGGCGTCAGCTCGCCCAGGTAGTCCTCCGTGTTGATCATGACCTGCGCCAGGGGCGCCGGCCCCTCTTCTGCCGGGCAGCCCTCGTCATCGATGGGCTCCGGCGGGTTGGGCACCTCCTGGTGCGGCAGGACGATCCCGAGTCGCAGCCGCTCGCTCTCGGCGCTCACGAAGGCGGCCAGCAGCCGGCCGAAGACGGCGTAGGCGCTCTCCGCGTACAGGGCCTCCAGCCTCCGGCCGACGTTCTCAGCCCAGCGGCCCAGGTGCTCGCTTAGAAACGCCTGGAGGGCGCGACGGCAGATCTCCGCCTCCTTCAGCGCGCGGCGCTCCCGGGCCAAGCCCTCCTTGAGCGAGAGGAGGTAGCAGAACTCCAGCTCGGCGGAGAGCTCGTCCGGCCGGGACGCCCCGGCCTGCACGCCGAAGGCGCGGTAGAAGCCTGCGAGGTCGGCCAGCGCCTGCACCTCCTGGTAGATGTGCTTGGCGCCGTAGGCGCACTCGTTCAGGGGACAGTCCGGCGAGGCGCTGAGCGTGAAGATGTCGCGGTGCTGGTCGACGAGCCGCGCCCGCTCGAGCGAGCGCAGCACTTTCGCCGCCGCGTCCAGCGCCGCGACGACGGCCGGCGAGGCGAGCGAAGCAGCGACGCCGGCCGGCTCGAGCGCCTGCAGCAGCGCCTGGTGCTCCTTCTCGCCGGGATAGGTGAAGGCGAGCGACAGGAAGCGGTAGAGGCTGGCGCTGGCGAAGGCACTTTCGATGCGCGTGGCGGGCAATTACGGCCTCCTAGATCGAGTTGAGGTACTGGATCGGCCGCTCGAAGAAGGGCTGACGGACGCTGACGCGCACCGCTTCCTTGCCGGCGCGGTCGTAGCCGATGACCGTGTCGTCGTAAAGCGACCAGGTCTTGCCTTTGACGGTCACGTCGCGGATCTTCGGCCCCTCCTTGACCTCGAAGTTGAAGACTATGGTCTGCGTCGCGCGGAAGAGCTGAAGGAGAGCCATGAGCTTGCGCGAGGGCGCCTCGTAGCGCGCGAGAGCGGCGTCCACGCCGGGGCCGAACATCTGCCGCAGATAGGGCCGCGGCACCCAGCGCGGCGGTATGTAGAAGACGTTCGGCTCCGTCCCGAACTGGGGGTAAAGGGGCAGCGCGACCTCTTCTTCGCGCACCATGTAGTACATGGGGTTGGTGGGGTCTTTCTCCCAGCGCCCGTCGGCCCCCACCTTCACCAGGCCCTGCAGCCGGATCTTGCCGACGCAGGCGGACATGCAGCGCGTCTCCATCGGCAGGCCGTTGGTCAGCGGGTCGCTGCCCTCGATGCGGGGGTAGCAGGCGATGCACTTCTCCGAAGTGCGCGTGGTCGTGCGGTACATAGGCTTCTTGTACGGGCAGGCCTCCACGCACTTGCGATAGCCGCGGCAGCGCTCCTGGTCGATGAGGACGATGCCGTCCTCCGGCCGCTTGTAGATCGCCTGACGGGGGCAGGCGGCGAGGCAGGCCGGATAGGTGCAGTGATTGCAGATGCGCTGCAGGTAGAAGAACCAGGTGTCGTGCTCCGGCAGCTGCGACGGGGCGGGCTCAGCCGTCTTGCTGCGCGGCGTGTCCTCGTAGATGTTCGGCGCCGTCCACTCGTCGTCGGCCGGCAGGTAGCCGACGGCGACCTCCGGCAGCTTTGTACGGGAGGCGGCCTCGAAGATCGTCTCGCCTTCGTAGAGGCCGTAGGGAGCCTCGTTCTCGTCCTCCTTGCTGCCGTCCCACACCATCCCGGGGGCGAGGCTGTTCATCATCTGCAGGAGCTTCACGTCCCAGTGGTGGGGGTAGCCGCCGTAGGGCTTGGTCTCGACGTTGTTCCACCACATGTGCTCCTGGCCTTCGGAAAAGGTCCAGGCGGACTTGCAGGCCATGGTGCAGGTCTGACAGGCGATGCACCGGTTGATGTTGAAGACAGCCGCGAACTGCCAATCCGGGTGCGCTTCATCGAAGCGGTACTCCATCTCCCGGCCGAGCTGCCAGTTATAGACCTGAGCCATCGGCATCACCTTCTCTGGGGTTCACGCTGGACTGCTGGACGGCCACGGCATCCGCCGCTTCCGCCTGCTGGGCCTCGACCTCCGGCGACGCGAAGACGGAGGCGATGATCTCGCGCACGTAGGCTTCGCCCCGCTCCTGGAAGACGCTGTAGCTGCCGGCGAACTGGGGCGCCGTGAACAGCTTGAAGATGCGCTCCGGCGGCCAGCCCATCAGCGCGAACTCCTCCACGAAGCAGCGGGCCATCGCCTCGACGCCGTCGTAGCCCGGCGTCGCCAGACGCACGGCGACCGGCTGGAAGGGGTCGTCCAACTCGAACTCTTTCTCAGCCACCGAGCGCCCTCATTTCCGCGAAGCGGCCCTCCAGGTAGAGCTCCATGACGTTCTTCTCGTTGCCGGGGGTGTAGCCGGTGGTGGCCGGCTTCCACTTGCCCTTGCCGCGCAGGCCGCCGGGCTCCGCCTTGGTGATCCGCACCAGCGTCTCCTTGGGGACGGTGTTCACGGCGTGGTTGTCCGCCTCGCCGCCGAAGATGAAGGTCGTGGACGTCTTCTGCTTGTGGAACAGCGTGTCCGTCTGGTGCATGGGCATCGACCAGTCCCGCGTGATGCTCTGCTGCGAGCCGTAGCGGAAGCTGGCCTGGTAGCCCGTGTCCGCTGAGACGGCGCGTCCGTCCTTGCGCGTCTCGTGCGCCTTCACCGTCCGCTCCGTGGCGATGAACGTCCCGTGCTTGGTCATCACGGCGTTGTAGGGATAGGCGGGGTTGTACTTCACCCGCAGCATCAGGCGCGCCACCTTGTAGCGCGGGTCGCTCTTCTTGAAGCCGTAGTAGGGACGGTCGGCGGGGTTGGCGTCCACGTAGACGTAGTCGCCGTCCTCGAGGCCGAGGTCGCGCGCCGCCTGGGGGTTCATGTGCAGCTGCTGATCGCCGACGCCGGGCGAGCGCTTGTCGGCCCGGTGGGGGTCACCGAAGTTGCTCGCCCAGATGACGTTCCAGTCGGTGACGGCCCAGGAGGAGTGCACCGTGTGGCGCGTCTTGGGCGTGAGGAAGAAGAAGCGGAAGCCCTGCTGCCAGAGGCTGTTCTTGGTGTTCTTCACGTCCGGCCAGCTCAGCTTGTTGTTGGCGATGGTTCGCATGTCGGCGTCCAGGACCTTCTCCTGCAGCATCTCCGGCGTGATGCCGTAGTTATCGGGACGCACCAGCGGGTTGGTGCTGACGATGACGTTCGGCAGATAGGGCGTCGCCTCCGGGCCTTCGCGGTGGACGATGAAGTTCTCGCCCTGGGCGATGGCCTCCGGTATGTCCGAGTAGGCGTTCATCCGCCCCGTGTCGGTGAAGAAGGGGATGTTGTCGTGGATCTGCTCGTAGAAGGGTATGCGCGGGTAGGTGCGGAACATCATCATCGCCGCGCCGGGCTCGCCGTACTTGCCGGCGAGGATGTCATCGACCTTGTAGCCCGTGGTGGTCGCCGAGGCGTCCAGCAGCCGCTGCAGGTAGACCTCGGCCCGATCTTCGATGGCGAACTTCCAGTAGTCGGCGTAGCGCTTGTCGCCCGTGACCTCCGTCATCTTCGCGGCGAAGCGGCCGTACATCGTGACGTCGTCCAGCGTGTTGTAGAGGGGCTTGATACCGGTGCGGCCCCAGATCTGGAGGAAGGGGTTCGAGCAGGAGGCGGTGACTTCGAGCGCCTGGAACTCCGGCCAGGAGTTGGCCGGCAGGATGAAGTCCGAGTACTCGCAGGACGCCGTCATCTCGATCTCTTGGGTGACGATCATGTCGACCTTGGGATTGACGTTGAAGATGACGCCGTACGCCCACTTGGCGTTGTTGATCAGGTTGACGTTCGTCGTCCAGATGACCTTTGTCGGCGTGGGCATGTGGCTCTTGCCGGTGAAGTTTCGCCGCCCGTCTCGCGGCGTGTCGACGATGAGCGCCACGTCGCCGTGGCCCCAGTAGGCCGGCTCTTCGTCCTTGGTGAAGGCGTGCGCCTTGATGTCCTTGCCCTTCGCGTTCGGATCGAGGTTGGGGTGGAAGGGATCCTCGGCCACCCAGCCCTTGAAGCCGGGGCCCGACTCCGGCGTGCTCTGGAAGAGGGCAGCCTTGTAGTTCCCGGCCCAGCCGAAGGCGCCCGCGCCCGGGATGCCCACGTTCCCCGTGAGCAGCAGGACGAGGAAGGTCGCCCGGTTGTGAAGGGTGGCGTGGAAATAGTGGTGGATGCCCTCGCCCGAGTGGATGGCCACGGGCTTCATCGAAGCGATGTCGTTTGCCAGCTGGCGGACGAGGTCCTGCGGCGCGCCGCTGATCTCCTCGACGGTCTTGAGGTCGTAGTCCTTCAGGTGATCGCGGTAGGCCTCCCAGAGAGTCAGTACCTCGACACGCGTGCCGTTGGCCAGCGTGACGCTGCCGCGGAAGTTGAGGTCGGGGTCGATGCCGGCGCGCGCTACGCGTTCGCCGACGTCGTCGCGCGTGAGCGCCCGCAGCGCACGGCTGGCGCGGTCGAAGACGACGTAGTCGCCCAGCTTCTGATACTGCGCCTCGGTCAGGTTCTGGCGCGCGAAGCTGGGGCCATCCTTCTTTAGGCCGGGGACGTAGCCCGGGAAGACGTCGGAAGCCTTCAGGCGCTGGAGGTTGTCCGTCCGGATGAGGAGAGGCAGGTCCGTAAAGCGCTTGACGAAGGCCTCGTCGTGCTTCCCCTCGTCCATGATGATCTTGGCGACGCCGAGGAAGACCGAGGTGTCCGACAGCCCGGCGCGCACCGGTATCCAGTAGTCGGACTTCGTCGCCGGCGGGCTGTACTCGGGCGTGATCGTGACGATCTTGCCGCCGTTCTCCATGAGGTGGTGGAAGAAGTGCGACTCCGGCATCTTGTTCTCGACCAGGTTCTTGCCGACCTGGATGTGCAGCCGCGAGTTCGCCAGGTCGTTGAAGTCGCAGTCCGAGTTCTGGAGGCCTGTGACGTAGGGATGGCCGGGGGCCTGGTCGCCGTGCCAGGTGTAGTTGGACCACGTCCTGCCACCCTTGGCCTCGTCCTCGCTGACCTTGCGGATGTGCTCGTCCAGCAGGGCGAGCATGTTGGAGACGCGGTACATGCCGTACTTGCCGATGACGCCGGTGAGGCCCATGCCGCCGCGCAGCTTGAATGTGCGGGTGCCGGCGCCGCCCACCTCATCGATCATCTCCGGCTGGTAGCCCTCTGCCTCCAGACGCCGCTTGCCCTCCTCGCCGCTGTACGTCTCGGCGATGTGCACCGTGCCCTTCGCCATGTAGCCGAAGGCCTGGTCCCAGCTCACGGGCTCGAAGGTGTCGGTGCCGCGGGTAGTGAACTTGTACTTATCGCGCGCCGCCGAGGTCAGCTCCGGGAAGCCGTCGTCGGCCCAGCGCTTCCAGCCAACGCGCAGCAGCGGCTGCTTCAGACGGTAGGGGCCGTAGATGCGGCGGGTGAGGGTGTAGCCCTTCGGGCAGCCGCGCGGATTCCAGTGGACGGAAGCGGTATTGCCCAGCTGGTCCTTGTAGCGGCCGCTGTCATAGTTCTGCTCGATGCGCGTGATCACGCCGTTACGGACGAAGGCGCGCAGGCGGCAGTTGTGCGTGTCGTTCGGGGCGCAGACGAAGGTGAAGGTGCTGTCGTAGCGGTACTGGTCGCGGTAGACCTGCTCCCAGTCGCGGTTGGGATACGAGTCCAGCGGGTTTTCGACGCCGACGGGGACGCTCAGGTTCTGCAGGATCGGGAAGGTGGCGACGCCTGCCGCCAGGACGCTGGAGTCGCGCAGGAACTCCCGGCGCGAGATCGGCTTGCTCAGCGGCTGCAGTGGGTCGCTTCCGGCCATCAGGTCTCCCTCACCATCGAGCTCCTCAGTCCGCATGGAGAACCTCCGCTCTCGTCTCGACTGCCCCCTGCCCGGCGGCGCCGACGCTGAGGAGGACGAGTCCGAGGAACGCTGTTATGCCGTGATGCAGGGCCTGCGGCTGCAGGCCGGCGACGAAGAGAAGTACGACGCCCACCGCCAGGTGCCGCGTCTCGCCGCGCGAAGCCCAGGAGACGGCGGCGAAGGCGAGGGCGCCGAAGGCGGCGACGTAGAGGACGCCGGGCAGAGACATGGTCACGCCGACGGCCCAGAGAGAGACGATCGCCACGGTGGCCGGCTCACGCGCGTAGCCGGCGAGCAGGATCAGCGTCAGCAGCGCGCTCACGGCCGCGGGCCAGCGGGCGCGGACGCGCGCGCCGGCGGCGACCGCCACGAGGACAGCGGCGGCGAGCAGAGAGGCCTCGCTGATCAGCTGCAGCGTGGCAATCCCGCCGGGCTCGGCGCCCAGCGCCGTCATCCCCGCCCGGTACTGCGCCAGGGCAAGGGCGAGGGCGGCGGCGGCGACCGCCAGCACGAGGGCAACGCTCGCTCCGCTTCGCGCCGCCCGGCCGACGAGCCAGGCCGCCGCGAAGACGAAGACCAGCGGCGCCAGGGCCAGCCCGAGCGACGAGGCGAGCGGCCAGGCGAGGAGGTTCACGAGCCCGAGCAGCGCCAGGAACAGGCCGGCGACGAGCGTCGTCCGGCGGCTCACAAGCCAGACGACGGCCGCGGCCGTCGTCAGAAGCAGCAGGGCCGCCGCTAAGCGGAAGGCGAAGTCCCCCGCAAAAGTCGCGAAGCGGTACGCCTCCAGGAAGGCGCCTTCGCGGGGGATGTGGACGCCTACGCGGTAGACGACGCGCTGGAGGAAAAGCTCCGCCAGCCCGGTGAGGGCCAGCGCGGTCCCGAGGGAGACAACGAGATCGGCCTGGAAGGCCTTCGTCCAGCCCGCAGTGCCGGCCGGCCTTCCGGCAATGGCCGCCGTGCCGATGGTCATTCCGTCGGGACCGATTGCCAGCCTCGTCATATCGCTGACTCCAAGCTAGGACGGCGCCGTTGTTCGAGACATATCCATTCGGCCAAAGCCGAGGGCGCAACGGTCACTTGCAGGGGGGCCAAATGGCACGTGCGCAGCCCGGAGGGGCCTGCGGGGGCCGATCGGCCGGCGAAAAGGTGTCCTTCGGCTATCTCCCGCCGGGCGCGGGAGCCTTACGGTGAAAGCGATGCTCGACTCTGAAGGTCCGCCTCAGTTCGCCTTCGTCGGCTCGTCCGGGAGCGGCAAGACCACCCTCCTCGAGGCCACCGTTCGAGCTCTGAGGGAAAGAGGGCTGCGCGTAGGCTTCGTCAAGCACACGCACCATAGCCTCGACCTCGACGTCCCCGGCAAGGACTCCTGGCGCCTGCGCGAGGCCGGCGCCGAGGCCGTGCTGCTCGCCACGCCGGAGCGCTACCTGCTGCAGCGGCCGCGCGAAGCCGGCGACCTCCACGGCGCCTTCGCCGGCTGCGATCTGATCCTCCACGAGGGGGACCGGCGCTCGCCCCACCCTAAGGTGCTCGTTGGCGAAACGGCGGCGGTCGCGCGGCAGCGGCTGACGATGGGGCCGCTCATCGCCTGCGTCGGCGCGCCCGCCGAGGACGGCGTCTTCACCTTCGCACGCGACGACGTCGACGCCCTCGCGTCCTTTCTCATCGCTTACGCCCGCTCGGAGCCGGCGGATCCCCCCTCCCTCGACTCGCTGCTCGAGCGCGCCGCCGCCGCCCAGGGTCACCTCTGCCCCGGCCAGGTGCTGGGTGTGCGCATGGCGGCGCGAGGCCTGCGGGAGCTGGGTCTCCCCATCCCGCCACCGCCCAAGCGCCTCGTCGCCTTCATCGAGACCGACGGCTGCGTCGCCGAGGCCGTGGCTGCCGTCAGCGGCTGCTCCCTCGGCAGGCGTACGCTCAAGCACGTGGACTACGGCAAGACGGCTGTAACCTTCCTTGACCTGGCGACCGACCTGGCGGTGCGGGTCAAGGCGCGAGACGACGCCCGCGAGCACGCCGCCCGCTTCTGCTCGGCCGGCAGCGACGTCCACGCCGCTCAGGCGGAGGCCTACCGGCAGCTGCCGGACGAAGCGCTGCTCACGGTGCAGCCGGTGCGCCTGCAGCAGCCGCCCCCGGCCGGACGCCCTCGCTCACGGCTCGCCTGCGCGGAGTGCGGCGAGGAGGTCAGCGCCGGACGCGAGATCTGGCGCGAGGACCAGGCGCTCTGCCGAGCCTGCGCGGCCGGAGCCTACTACGAGCCAGCCCGGGCCGGCGTCGCGGGCCAACGTCCCTAAGAACGCATTCATTCTGGAGCGATAGGTCGTGGAAGTAGCATCTCTGTACGCTGACCCGAAGCAGTGGCCCGTCTTCTCGGCCGAAACCTTCCCCACCGAGAACTTCCGGCCCATCGACCCCATTCTCCGGACCGTCGAGGAGCTGCTGCCGCACGGCATCAAGGCCGTCACGACCACCTGGGGCGCGTTGGGCAGCGCCCGCGGCGGCACGCCCTCCGTCAGCCGCATCATCCACGAGAAGTTCGGCATCCCCACCGTCGTCCACTTCAGCATCCAGGCGAAGACCCGGCGCGACGTCGAGGGGCTGCTGCGCGGCCTCTATCTGGACGGCCTGCACAACATCCTCGCCCTGGGCGGCGACCCGCCGGCCGGCCAGGTGGACTACGTGCCCGCGGAGCTGCGCCACCGCCACGCCTCCGACCTCGTCGAGCAGCTGGTGCACATGAACCAGGGGCTGTGGCTGGACCAGGACGGCAACTACACGCGCACCGGCGTCAAGACCCGCTTCGGCATCGGCGTCGCCGGCTTCGCGGAGGTGCACCCGGACAACTACCGCCCCGAGGAGCCCTACGAGGTCAACAAGCAGCGCAACCTGGAGCACCTGCGCCACAAGGTGGACGCCGGCGCCCAGTACGTCGTCGAGCAGATGATCTTCGACGCCGATCTCCACTTCCGCTACGTCGCGGAGGCGCGGGCGGCGGGCATCGAGCTGCCGATCATCCCCGGCATCCTCCCCTTCGACCGCTTCGCCCAGGCGTCGCGCTTCATCGGCGAGTCGCTGCGCATCACCATGCCGGCGGAGATCCGCGGCCGGCTGGAGCAGGCGTCGGAGGCGGAGCAGGAGCGGCTTGGGGCGGACTACATGGCGGAGCAGGTGCAGAAGCTCCTGGACGGCGGCGTGCCGGGCATCCACTTCTACTGCATGAACCGCTCCGGCCCCACCATCGAGCTGCTCAGGCGCGTCAAGCGCTAGCTGGGCCTGATCAGCGTCCCCTTGCGCCCCAGGAGCATCTCGGGCGCGTTGGCCAGAGCGCCGATGGCCGCCCGCCGCCCCGTGCGCTCGACGAACTGACAGGCGGCCTCCACCTTCGGGCCCATGGAGCCGGCCTCGAAGGCGACGCGCCGCAGCTCGGCGACGCTTGCCTCGCGGATCGGCCGCGCCCGCGGCGTCCGCCACTCCCACTCGACATACTCGACGTCCGTGAGGAGCAGGAGCCAGTCGGCGTCCAGGGCCTCGGCCAACAGGGCCGAGGTCAGGTCCTTGTCGACGACGCCCTCGACGCCTTCGAGGGCCCCGATTGCATCGGCGCCGCGGACGACGGGGACGCCGCCGCCGCCGGCGCAGATGACGAGGATGCCGGCCTGGACGAGGGCGCGGATAGCCGCGATCTCGAGGATCTCGCGCGGCCGCGGCGAGGGGACGACGCGCCGGAAGCCGGCGCCGTCGCGGGCGATGCTCCAGCCCCTCGCCTCGGCGAGCTGCCTCGCCGTCGCCTCGTCGTACATCGGGCCTACGGGCTTCGTCGGCTTCGCGAACGCCGGGTCGGCGGCGTCGACGAGGACGGTGGTGAGCAGCGTCGCCACGGCGGTGCTGTCCAGGGCGTTGCGCAGGGCCTGCTCCAGGAGGAAGCCGATCATCCCCTGGCTCTCGGCGCCGAGGACGTCCAGCCCGTAGGGCGGCACGTCGCGGTAGGCCCTGTCCTGAGCCTGTCGAAGGGCCTCGCTCTCCAGCGCCAGCAGGCCGACCTGCGGGCCGTTGCCGTGCGTGACGACGGTCTGGTGCCGGCGCGCGACGGCCGCTACCGCCTTCGCGGCCACCTCGGCGTTGCGCTGCTGTGCCGCCTCCGTCGGTGGCTCGCCGCGACGGAGCAGGGCGTTGCCGCCCAGGGCGACGACGACTCGCTCAGGCACGCGTCTTCACCCGCGCCGCGAACTCGCGCAGCAGGGGCGAGAGCTTCGGCTCGCCGCGTTCCTCGACTTCGTAGCTGACGCGTACGGCCGGCTTGGAGAGGCGCAGCAGGCGCCGCAGGTCGACGGGGCTCGCCACGACGACGAGGTCGCAGGGCACCGCCTCGATGGTCGCCTCCAGGTCGGCAATTTGCTCGTCGCCGTAGCCCATGGCGGGCAGGACCGGCCCCAGCTGCGGGTACGCTTCGAAGACGGGCTTGATGCTGCCGACGGCGTAGGGCCTGGGGTCGACCAGCGCCGCCGCGCCGAAGCGCCGCGCCGCCAGCAGCCCGGCGCCGTAGCCCATGCCGCCGTGCGTAACCGTCGGCCCATCCTCTATGACCAGGACGCGCTTGCCGCGCACCGTCTGCTCGTCGTCGGCGCGCAGGGGCATCGCCATCTCGACGACCGTGGCGCGCGGGTTGACGAGGCGGACGTTCTCGCGCACGTCGCGCACGTCTTCGCGGTCCGCCGTGTCGACCTTGGTGAGGACGACGACGTCCGCCCGCACGAGGTTCGCCTCGCCGGGGAAGTAGGTCGTCTCGTGGCCGGGCCGGTGCGGGTCGGCGAGGACGATCTCGAGGTCGGGCCGGAAGAAGGGCAGGTCGTTGTTGCCGCCGTCCCAGAGGATGATGTCGGCCTCGCTCTCGGCCGCGCGCAGGATGCGCTCGTAGTCGACGCC
>Ga0209320_10001380_pt1 | contig 12513 bp, 9 predicted proteins | sample Rifsed13ft4_FD_184008 | JGI IMG/M metagenome (GOLD analysis project Ga0209320, IMG submission 184008) | Soil microbial communities from Rifle, Colorado, USA - sediment 13ft 4 (version 2) | ecosystem: Environmental > Terrestrial > Deep subsurface > Rock core/Sediment | place: Rifle, Colorado... | reverse complement strand
TTTCTCCGAAGGAGCACGTCGACATTCAAGCGGCGGCGCAGAAGTGGATTGACTCCTCGATCTCGAAAACCGCGAACGTCCCGACGGATTACGACTACGAGGACTTCAAGAGCATTTATCTCTACGCATACGAAAAAGGGCTCAAGGGCTGTACGACGTTCCGCTTCAATCCGGCGGCGTTCCAAGGCGTGCTGGTCAAAGAGAAGGATCTCAAGAACACGACCTATGAGTTCACGTTGGACGACGGTACCGTCGTCGCGGCGAAGGGTGACGAAGAGATCCAGTACGACGGCGAAGTCCACACGGCCGCAAACCTTTTTGATGCTCTCAAAGAAGGTTACTACGGCAAACTGTGACAGGTGCAGCAACAACAACTTAGAGCATACGAAAATGACGCGCATTACGATCGACAAGAAGATAGTGGGCTACAGCGTGGCCCGCAATGATGCGGACAAGTCCGACGGAGCCAAGGCCGCCGCGACCGATTCCCGCCAAGACGGCGACCCGAAAGTCATCCGGATGCACGAGAAGCTCGAGCGTCCGGAAGTGCTCATAGGCTCGACGTACAAGGTCAAGACGCCGGTTTCCGATCATGCGATGTACGTGACGATCAACGACATCGTGTTGAACGAAGGCACGAAGTACGAGCAGCGCCGGCCTTTCGAGATCTTCATCAATTCGAAGAACCTCGATCACTATCAATGGATCGTCGCGTTGACGCGGATCATGTCGGCGGTGTTTCGCAAGGGCGGCGACGTGACTTTTCTCGTCGAGGAGCTCAAGGCCGTGTTCGATCCTCGCGGCGGCTATTGGCAGCCGGGCGGCAGATTCATGCCGTCCATCATCGCCGAGCTCGGGCACATCGTCGAAAAGCACCTGATCGGCATCGGCTTGCTCAAGGCGGCCGAGCAAAGCGAAATCCAGCGTCGATACCTTGCCGAGAAACGCGCGGAATTCGAAGCCCGGGGCGTGCAGAAGGACGCGTTCGCAGAGAGCAGTTTTCCGGAGGGTGCACAACTTTGCACCAAGTGCAACACGGCCGCGGCGGTCATGTTGGACGGCTGTCTGACGTGCTTGAGTTGTGGTTATTCGAAGTGCGGCTAAGCGCTGCAAACCTTAGCGCCGGAGCGATACTGCTCTAGCAGCACCGGTCCGCCGTTGGTCCGCTTCCCGGCTCGGCCGGGAGCGGACCTTTTTTTCGCCCCATCTTTTTGCAGGGGAAACTCGTTAAAATGACGTTCTCTCGGCAACGCAGGCGGCGCTCGTGACGTTTGCAATTCCCGACTTCGCGTCGTTACGTGTCGTCGTCGCAGGCGATGCGATGTTGGACGAATATTGGTTCGGAGACGCCGCACGGATCTCTCCAGAGGCGCCCGTGCCGGTCGTGCGTGCCGGTTTCACCGAGCAACGGCCTGGCGGTGCCGCCAACGTGGCTCTGAACCTGGCCGCGTTGGGCGCTCTGCCTTGTCTCGTGGCCGTCATCGGCGCCGACGAGCGCGGTGCGGCTCTGACGGCACAACTCGAGAAGGGTGGCGTCGAGTGCCGTTTGATTCGCTCCAGGGCGTTGCCGACGATTCACAAGTTGCGCGTGTTGGCGCGCAATCAACAGCTCATACGCCTCGATGCCGAGCAGTCGTTTGCAAGTTGCGCTGCGGAGCTCGGCGGCGTCCTGCGCGAGGCGCTCGCGGGCGCGGACGTGGTCGTTCTTTCCGATTACGGCAAGGGAACGCTGGTGGAGGTCGGTAATCTGGTCGCCATGTGCCGACAACTCGATCTGCCGGTATTGGTGGATCCCAAGGGCCTGGACTTCGACAAGTACCGGGGCGCGACCGTGTTGACTCCCAATCAGTCCGAGCTCGAGGCGGTCGTAGGCCGTTGGTCGGATGAAAGCGACTTCCTCGAGCGCGCCGCGGCGTTACGGACACGCCTGGATCTGCAAATGCTCCTCGTTACGCGCGGCGAGCGCGGCATGACTTTGTTCAGGAGCGACGGGGAACCTATCACGCTCGGCGCGCAGGCGCGCGAGGTCTTCGATGTGACCGGCGCCGGGGACACCGTCATTGCGCTTCTCGCCGCGGGCGTTGCGGCGGCGATGCCGATCGCCGATGCCGTCGCGCTCGCCAATCTCGGTGCCGGGCTCGTGATCGCCAAGATCGGCGTCGCGACCGTAACGCGGGCGGAGCTCAACCTCGCCATGCACCGCCACGGCAGCGGCGGCCGCGGCCTCGTCACGCTCGCCGAGCTCGAGACGTTGGTCCGCGTTGCGAAGGCACGCGGCGAAAAGATCGTCATGACGAACGGTTGCTTCGACCTTCTGCACGCCGGGCACGTCGCCTATCTCGAGGAGGCGAAGTCGCTCGGCGATCATCTCGTCGTCGCGGTCAACGACGATGCTTCGGTGCGCCGCTTGAAGGGACCGGCGCGCCCCGTAACCCCGCTCGCCGACCGCATGGCGGTTCTCGCCGGCCTCGCCGCAGTCGATTGGGTGGTGCCGTTTGCCGACGATACGCCGGCCGCCATCATTGAACGCGTTCTGCCGCACATACTCGTGAAGGGCGGTGACTGGAAACCCGAGCAGATCGCCGGCGGCGCAGCGGTGCTCGCGAACGGCGGTGAGGTCCGCGTGCTGCCGTTCAAGGCCGGGCGCTCGACGACACGCCTCATCGAGGCGTTGCGCCGCGGCGAGGCGCCTTGAGAGACTGCTATTCCAGCCAGCCGTCGACTTCTCGCAAGGCCTCGAGGTCGAGAGCGCCGGCCGCTTGCTGGAGGCGCAGTACGTTTAGAATGTAGTCGTAACGGCTGCGAGAATACGTGGTCTCGGCTTGGCGCAAGTTGTTCTGGACATTGAGCACGTCGACGGACGTCCGTGTGCCGACCTCGAAACCCGCTTCCGTCGCGCGCAAGGCCGTTTGCGCCGACTGAACGGCTTGACGCAGCGCTTGCACGCGGGAAATTTCGGAAATGACGCCGAGGTAGGCATCGCGTGTCTCTCGTTCGGTCTGCCGCGCGACGCGCTCGAGCGCTTCCATCGCCGAGCGGTGCCGATAAACCGTTTGCTGAATGCGAGAGCGATTGACGCCACCGCTGTAGAGCGGGACCCTGAAGTTCAGCTGCCAGTTGTAACCTACACTTTCGGTCAGATTGGCATTGCCCGTGAACGATCCGCCCGAGAAGAGATTGTTCGTCTGCGTGGACTCGCTGGTCTGGTCTTGCCAGCCCGTGGAAAAATCGACCGTCGGGAACCGCACGGAGCGTTGAATCTTGATGTCGTCCTCGGCGATATCGCGGCTGATCCGGCTCGAGACGAGCGCGAGATTTTGCTCGAGCGCCGTCTCGACCCACTGCTCCGGATTGGCCGGGTCGGGATTCAGCAACGGCAAGTCTTCGGTAGGTCCCGCGAGCTCCGTGACGTACTCGCCGATGATCTCGCGCAGAAACTCTTGCGAGGATGCAAGGGCCCGCTGCGCCGCGATTTCGTCGGCGACGGCTCGGTCGAAGCCGGCTTGCGTTTCCTGGACATCGGTGATGGCGATGAGCCCCACCTCGAAGCGCCGCTGCGCCTGCTCGAGCTGCCGCGCGATGGACTCGCGCGCCGCGACCGCGGACGCGAGGTTGTCTTCTGCTGCGAGCACCTCGAAGTAGGTCGTGGCAACGCGCAGGATCAAGTCCTGTTGTGCGGCGGCGAAGTCCGTCTCGGCGCGCGCGACGATCTTGTCGGACTGGCGCAGCGTCACGTAGCGGCCCCAGTCGAATACGGTCTGATTGAGGCTCAAGCTCAAATTATCCGAGTCCCGCTCCAATTCCGTGCCACTGAAGACCAAGCTCGGTAGACCGCTCTGGAAATCCAATGGCGGGTTCGGATTCTCCGAGCTTTGGGTCGAGGTCGAGGTCGTGAGCTGCAGCGACGGGAGAAGGCTCGCGCGTGCTTGCGGCCGCGCTTCCGCGGTCGCGAGATAGTTCGCTTCGGCTTCGCGCAAGGCCGGGTCATTCTCGAGCGCCCTGTCGTAGATCTCGATGATGCCCTCTTGGGCGTCGGCGATGCGGGCGTGCAACCCGACGGCAACGGCGATAGAAAGTAAAGCAAGTTTCTCTGGCTTCATGATCGTTCCATGTCAATCGTTGATGTAAAGGGAAGGAGCGCCGTCAGTACCGCGGCACTCGCGCATCGATTTCCTGAGACCACGCATCGATACCGCCGGCGAGGTTGTAGACTTCCTCGAATCCGCTCGTGAGCAGGTACTCGGCGACGCGTCTGCTGCGGGCACCGCTGTGGCACATCACGATGAGCGGCCTGTCGGCGTCGAGCTCATGGAGGCGTTCCGGGATTTCGCGCATCGGCATGTGCACCGCTTCTGGGATACTGGCCTGCGCGAGCTCGGCGGGCTCGCGCACGTCGAGCAAAACGGCCGCACGAGCTTCTCCGACCGGCCAGCGGCGGCGAAACTCGGTCGGCGTCAATTCAGGCACTTGGGGCATGGCGCTCGTTCGACGGCATCAGAGCACGAATGGTTCCGGCTGCTCTGCGTTCAGGAGCGGCGTCAATAGCGTTTCGAACAAGTCCCGACGCGTCCAATGCCCGCCCGGGTGCATCGTGAAAAGGCTCGCTTCCATGACCGGAGCGCGACCGATGACGATGAACAGCCGACCGTGCGGCTTCAGCATGTTGAGAAAATGATCGCTCGAGCTCGGCACCGATCCCGTGACGGCAATGGCATCGAAGCTGTTGGCGTAGGATAAGCTGAAGGCGTCGGCGGCCGTCAAATCGACATTGTGCACGTCGAGCCTTCGCAACCGGTCGGCGGCACCGGAGACGAAATCAGCGAAGATATCGACGCTCGTGACGCGATGCGCAAGGCGTGCGAGGCATGCGGTCATGTAGCCGCTGCCGGTGCCGATCTCGAGGACGTCGTCGGCCGGCTCTATTTGCAGCGCCTGGAGCAGGCGGCCCTCTACTTTCGGCGCGAGCATGCACTGGCCGTGGCCGAGCGGTATCTCCGAATCGGCGAACGCTAACTCGCGATCCTTCTCGGGAACGAACAACTCGCGCGGCGTCTCGCGCATGACGCCGAGAACGCGGTCGTCGAGCACTTCCCAGGCCCGGACCTGTTGCCCCAGCATCTGAATTCTCGCTGCTTCGAAATTCATCTCTTAGAGCTCGCGCGGAGCGTCGGTGTCCGGTTGGAGGACGCGTTAGGGTAAAGAGTTTAATCCAGCCCTACAACACGGTGTCTTAAGAATTATGGTCAATCCGAGACTTGGCTCGGGTTGCCGTGGGGTATCTTTAAGGACGGCCAAAGCTCTCGCGCTTCCTGCGACTTGGCGACGCCAAGGCACGAGGGCAGAACAAGAAGAGGCCGACAAGGAAAATCGGCGTTGCGTAAAGCGACATCCCAGATGCCAGGGGCAAGCCGGCCGAGCCCCGCGTTGCCCGCAGGCGCGATCTCAGTCCGCGGACATCATGCTGAGGCGGACATGCTCGACCCGCGAGGTTCGAGGGAGCGCTCGTGGAAGCCCTGATCATCGAATACGCACCCGGCGTGCTTCTGGTGCTCGCGGTATTGATCGCGATGCTGGCCTTTGCGCGTCGCGCTCGCACTTACCGGCGCGAGATCGAGCGTTTGCGGGAGGATGTGCACGAGCTCTTGTCCGCTCCGAGCGCGGAGGGACGTATCGTCGTCAACGGTAGGATGAGCGACTTCGTCGATGTCGCCGCGAGCGTGAATCGGCTGCTCGATCGAGCCGCCGAGGGCTCCGCGGTGAAAGCAGGGCAGCCAGGTCACTTCGAAGTGCTCGCCAATACGCTTCCCGAAGTCGCGCTCGTGCACACGAGCACGATTCTCTACGCTAACGCGGCCGCGGGGGCGCTGTTCGGAATGGCTCCTGCGATGCTCCAGGGCAAGCAGGTCACCGACCTCATGCGCCCCGCCTATCGGGCCATGATACGCAAGCACATCGGCACCCATCTCGAAGGAGGCGGAGCCATCGAGCCGGTCGAAGTGCAGCTCATCAACGGCGATGAAAGCGGACTGTGGGTCGAGTTGTTCAGCGGGCGCCTTGAATATCAAGGACAACAGGCGCTTGTCACCGTGGCGCGAGACATCAGCCATCGCAAGAGTCTCGAGGCTTCCCTCGGGCGAAGTAAATTGTTGGCGCGCGTCACGCTCGAATCGATCGGCGAAGGCGTCATTACGACCGACCGGTCCGGAACGATCGACTACATGAACGAAGCGGCGGAACAGCTCATCGCTGTGACGCGGAGCTCCGCCATCGGCAAGAAACTCCCTGAGCTCATCGCCCTCGTCGACGAAGTCGATCGAACTTCGCTCGGCGACGCCGTGAGTCTCTGCCTCAACGAACGACGCCGAGTCAATCTGGGAAGAAGGGCGTTGTTGGTCGGCAAGCAGTCGAAGCGCGAGTTTTCGACGGAGCTCACGGCGTCGCCCATTCGCGGTCCGGATCGCGAGCTGGCGGGCTGCGTCGTGATTTTCCACGATGTCAGCGAGATGCGCGGCTTGGCAAAGGAGATGTCGTATCAAGCGAGTCACGATGCCCTAACGGGACTCGTCAACCGCTTGGAGTTCGAGCGGCGCCTCGAGGTCGCGCTCAAGTCCTCGCGCGGCGACGGCGCCGGCCACGTCGTGTGCTATCTCGATCTCGATCGCTTCAAGGCGGTCAACGATACGTGCGGGCATATGGTCGGAGACAATTTGCTCCGCGAAATCGCGTCGCTGGTGAAAACCAAGGTGCGCGATTCGGACACGGTGGCGCGCGTCGGCGGCGATGAGTTCGCGATGTTGCTGTCCGGGTGCCCGCTCGATAAGGCGCGGCAGATCGCCGACGACGTCGTCCAGGCCGTCCGCGAGTATCAGTTTACGTGGCGCGATCGAGTGTTCGATCTCGGCGTCAGCATCGGGCTCGTGCAAGTCGGTCCGGAGAGTAGCTCCGCCGAGGTCCTGCTGAGCGCGGCGGATTCCGCCTGCTATATCGCCAAGCAGCAAGGTCGGGGGCGCGTGCACGTCTATTCAGCGCGCGACGAGTTGCTGGCGCGGGAGCGCGGCGAGATTCAGTGGCTGCAGCGCCTGCAGAAGGCGCTCAAAGAGAACCAGTTCGAGCTGTACGTGCAGCCGATCATCGCAGTATCCGGCAGAGTCGACTCGGGTCCCGCCGCGGAGTTGCTGCTGCGCATGCGCGACGAGTCCGGCAAGAGCATTTTGCCCGGACAGTTTCTCGGCGCTGCGGAGCGGTACCACCTCATGTCGCACATCGACCGTTGGGTGGTTCAGACTGCATTGGCGGCGATCGCCAACGGGACGCCGCACTTGCCCGAAGGCAGAACATGCAGCATCAATCTATCCGGTCAAACGCTCGCGGATGAAGACTTTCTCGAGTTCGTCGTCGATCTGCTCGATCACACGGGCGTGTCGCCGAGCAAGCTGTGCTTCGAGATCTCAGAAGCGGCCGTCGTCGGCAATCTCGACCACGCTCGTCGGTTCATCAATGTCCTGCATGGCATCGGCTGCCAGTTCGCACTCGATAACTTCGGCAGCGGCATCGGCTCGTTTGCGAATCTCAAGCACCTGTCGGTCGATTACTTGAAGATCGACGGCACCTACACCCGCGACCTCGGGCACGACAGCGTCAACCGTGAAATGGTATCGGCCATGATCAAGCTCGCGCGCAGCCTCGATTTTCGCGTCGTCGCCGAGCAGATCGAGGACCAGGCCTCGTTCGAAGCGGTGCGCAGCCTCGGCATCGATTTCGTCCAAGGGTATCTCGTCGAGCGGCCGCATCCGTTGTCGACGGTGCACTGACGGCCGTCTGATGTAGGAGCGAGCTTCGCTCGCGAATATGACAATCGCGAGCGAAGCTCGCTCCTACAATAAGGGCACTACTAGCAGCGCGACGATGTTGATGATCTTGATCAATGGATTGATGGCGGGCCCGGCGGTGTCTTTGTAAGGGTCGCCGACCGTGTCGCCGGTGACCGCGGCTTTGTGCGTCTCCGAGCCTTTGCCGTCGTAGTGGCCGTCCTCGATGTATTTCTTGGCGTTGTCCCAGGCGCCGCCGCCCGTGGTCATGGAGATCGCGACGAAGAGGCCCGTCACGATGGTGCCGACGAGCACGCCGCCGAGCGCCTCAGCCCCGAGCAGCTTCCCGATGACGATCGGCACGAGCAGAGGCAAGAGCGCTGGCACGATCATCTCCTTGATTGCGGCCTTCGTGAGCAAGTCCACGGCCGTCGAGTAGTCCGGCTTGGCCGTGCCTTCCATGATGCCTTTGATCTCTCGAAATTGACGGCGCACTTCGTTGACCACCGATCCCGCCGCGCGGCCGACGGCTTCCATCGCCATCGCGCCGAACAGATACGGCACGAGACCGCCGATGAACAACCCGATGATGACGCGATGGTCGGAAAGGTCGAAGGCCAGAACGCCGAAGCCCTGCTCCTCGAGACTGTGCGTGTAGTCGGCGAAGAGCACGAGCGCCGCGAGGCCGGCCGAGCCGATCGCATAACCCTTCGTCACGGCTTTGGTGGTGTTGCCGACGGCGTCGAGCGCGTCGGTCACCTTGCGGACTTCGGGCGAAAGATCGGCCATCTCGGCGATGCCGCCCGCGTTGTCGGTGATCGGTCCGAACGCATCGAGTGCGACGATCATGCCCGTCATCGACAGCATGCTCGTGGCTGCGATCGCGATGCCGTAGAGCTCCGCGAGCTCGTAGGCGCCCCAGATCGACACGCAAACGGCGAGGACCGGCAGCGCGGTCGCTTTCATCGACACGCCCAAGCCCGCGATGATGTTGGTGGCGTGGCCCGTCCGCGAGGCTGCCGCGATGGTTCTGACAGGGCTGAACTGCGTGCCCGTGTAATACTCCGTGATCACGACCATCGCCGCGGTGAGGGCGAGGCCGATTAGTGCCGCAAAATACAAATTCATCGAGTCGGCGCCGAACACTGCGACAGTGATCGGATAGAACGCAATTGCGGCGAGCACGCCGGAGACGATGACGCCCTTGTAGAGAGCGCTCATGATCTTGCCGCTACTCGTGCTGACGAAGAACGAGCCGATGATGGAAGCCACGATCGACGCGCCGCCGATGACGATCGGATAGATGACGGCATTCGGGCCGAGCGCCGCGGCCGTCAAGCCGCCGAGCAACATCGTCGCGATGACGGTCACGGCGTAAGTCTCGAACAAGTCGGCCGCCATGCCGGCGCAGTCGCCGACGTTGTCGCCGACGTTGTCCGCGATCACGGCCGGATTACGCGGATCGTCTTCCGGTATGCCGGCTTCGACTTTGCCGACGAGGTCGGCGCCGACGTCGGCACCCTTGGTGAAAATGCCGCCGCCGAGCCGCGCAAAGATCGAGATCAAGGAGCCGCCGAAAGCGAGCCCGACCAATGCTCCGAGGATCTCATCCTCGGCGAGGCCCAACGCGCCGAGGACGGCGTAGTAGCCCGCGACACCGAACAAGCCCAAGCCGACGACGAGAAGCCCCGTGATTGCGCCGCCGCGAAAGGCGATCTTGAGGGCCGAGTTCAGGCCCTGCGTTGCCGCCTGTGCAGTTCTCACGTTGGCGCGCACCGAGACGAACATGCCGATATAGCCGGCGAGGCCCGATAGGATGGCGCCGACGGCAAACCCGATCGCCGTGTACCAGCTCTGAAGCGTTAGACCTAGAACGACGAACAGCACGACACCGACGATGGCGATCGCCGAGTATTGCCGGTTCATGTAGGCGTTCGCGCCCTCCTGGATGGCGGCGGCGATCTCCTGCATGCGGCTCGTTCCCGGAGACTGCGCAAGAACCCAGCGCACCGACACGAGACCATAGACAACCGCGAGGACCGCGGCTCCCAACGAAAGCCAAAGCGCCGTCTCCGGACTCATCAAGTTCTCCGATAAGTCTATGTTTTTATTTGCGTTTTCGACCGATGAGGCCGATAAAAGCGCGTCATTTTAGCACAAAGCCCGAAGCCAACCGCCGCGCGACGGGCCGATTCGCGAGGGCCGCATACTGCGGCAGGCCGCGACGATAAGGCGGGTAGTCTTCACCGCGGATCAGCGGCTCGAGGTAGCGCCGGCAGCTCGGCGTGATCGCAAAGCCGTCCTTGGTGATGAAGTTGCGCGGCATCATCTTCTCCCGGTTCGCGACGCGGCGGAGTGGCACCTTGCCGATCGTCCAGCGATACGGAGCGTTCGATTTGCGTACGATGGTCGGCATTACGGCGTTCTCCCCGGCGAGCGCGAGCTCCACGGCGGCCTTACCGACCGCATAGGCCTGCTCGACGTCCGTCTTCGAAGCAATGTGTCGCGCCGAGCGCTGCAAATAGTCCGCGATCGCGTAGTGATATTTGAGTCCCAGACGGCTGCGCACGAGCGCGGCGAGGGTTGCCGCGACGCCGCCGAGCTGGGCGTGCCCGAACGCGTCGCGAGTTCCGGCTTCGGCGACGAAACGGCCGTCGGCAAGGCGCAGCCCTTCCGAGACGACTACCACGCAAAACTCATCGCGCTCGACGCAAACCTTGACGCGCGCGAGAAACGCCTCCTCGGCAAACGGGATCTCCGGAAACAGAATGATGTGCGGCGCGCGTGCGCCGATCTGGTCGGCGAGACCGGCAGCCGCAGCGATCCATCCCGCATGTCGGCCCATGACCTCGAGAATGAAGACCCTTGTGGAGGTCCGTGCCATCGAAGCCACGTCGAGCCCCGCCTCGGCCGTCGAGACGGCCACATATTTCGCGACGGAACCGAAACCGGGACAGTTGTCGGTCACTGCCAAATCATTGTCGACGGTCTTGGGGATGCCGATACAGGTGATCGGAAACTTGAGGCGCCGGCCGATCTCAGAGACTTTGTGCGCGGTGTCCATGGAATCGCCGCCGCCGTTATAAAAGAAGTAGCCGATGTCGTGGGCGCGGAATACTTCGATGAGTCGCTCGTACTCGGCGAGGTTGACGTCGAGTCCTTTGAGCTTGTAGCGCGCCGACCCAAAAGCGCCGCCGGGCGTGTGCTTGAGCGCGGCGATCGCGCCTTTCGACTCCGCGCTCGTATCGATGATGTCCTCGAGCAGGGCGCCGATGATGCCGTTACGGCCCGCATATACTTTGCCGATTTCTTTGCGGTGCTTGCGCGCCGTTTCGATGACCCCGCAGGCACTCGCGTTGATGACCGCCGTGACTCCGCCCGACTGTGCATAGAACGCGTTTCTCTTCACGACGCCCCCAGATTCGACAACCCGAAGTCTGCGCAGAATAACAAAACCGAACCGCGGTTTGACGACGTCCGTAATGGCCGCTAGCTTAACGCGCCTGCCTTTTTGGGTGGCTTGGGAGAAGTCGCAATGCGGATCGTAATGCTCGGTGCTCCGGGTTCGGGGAAGGGGACCCAAGCCAAGAGCCTCGAGACCGAGTACGGTTTCCCGCAGGTTTCCACGGGCGACCTGCTGCGCAAAGCGGTTGCGGAGGGAACGCCGTTGGGCCGCCGCGCCAAGGCGACCATGGACGCGGGCGAGCTCGTTTCCGACGCGATCGTGCTCGGCATGATCAAAGAGCGCATCGCGCAAAGCGACGCGGTCGACGGTTTCATTCTCGACGGTTATCCGCGCAATCGCGTCCAAGCCGAGGATCTCGAACGCGTGTTGCACGAGCTCGGTCTCACTCTCGATGCGGCGGTCCTCATGAAAGTGAGCCCGGACATGCTCATGAAACGCTTGACGGGCCGCCGTACGTGCTCGAAGACGGGTAGGCTGCTCAACATCTATTTCTCGCCGCGGGAAGAGATCGATGCATGCTTGCGTGCGGGGGGTGAGCTTAAGCAGCGGGACGACGACAAGGAAGAGACGATACGCAATCGTCTGCAGGTCTACGGGCGCGAGACGGCGCCGCTCATTGAATACTACTCACAACGCAAATTGTTGCGCACGGTCGCGGCCGAGGGACCGGTCGCCGACGTCTACCGGCGGCTCACGTCGGCTCTGGGACTCCGCTGAGCGCGGCAGCCGCGGGGCTCATTTCGAGCTCGCGCACGCGCCATGCCGACAACACCGTCGCGGGCTCGGCGCCGGCGGCGATCGCGACGATGTCCCGGCGCGTGGCGAGCACTTCCGGATGAATGCCGAGCGTTCGGGCGCGCTCGTGCACGGCGTCCTGTAGGACCGCGGCTTTCTCCTTGTCGGGCTTGCGATCCATGAGCATGGATTCGACGACACCGCGCCGCTCCGTCGAGTCCGAGCTGCCGATCACCGCGAGAATTTCCGCACCGGAGCGCGCAACGGCGCCGCGGGGCAGGTCGGCGATTGCCGAGAGCTGCGCAAGGCTTGCGGGCAGCGCGCGGCAAGTCTTGAGCAGCTGCTCGTCGGTCAGGATCCAACGTCGCGGCCGGTCGGCGTCGCGGGCGCGACGCTCGCGCCACTCGAGGAGGGCGAGTACCGCGCACTGTGCCCGCTCTGAAAGTCCGGCAATCGCCTTGAGACGCCGAAAGATCGTCGCAATATCGGGTACCGGCGGATCGG
>Ga0209320_10001370_pt1 | contig 12585 bp, 9 predicted proteins | sample Rifsed13ft4_FD_184008 | JGI IMG/M metagenome (GOLD analysis project Ga0209320, IMG submission 184008) | Soil microbial communities from Rifle, Colorado, USA - sediment 13ft 4 (version 2) | ecosystem: Environmental > Terrestrial > Deep subsurface > Rock core/Sediment | place: Rifle, Colorado... | reverse complement strand
CGCCGGCGGCGGTGCTTCGTGGCCGCAGATCCAATCACGCCGAGGGAGAACCAATGTCGGATATGCCCGCCCTGCAGGCCTCTGATGCAGAAATCTACACGCTGATTCGGAAAGAGATCCGGCGGCAGGACGAATCGATCCGTCTCATCGCCTCGGAAAACTACGCGTCGTCCGCCGTCATGGAAGCGACCGGCTCCGTGCTCGCCAACAAGTACTCCGAAGGCTATCCCGGCAAGCGCTATTACGAAGGTCAGGAGTACGTCGATCAGATCGAGTCCATCGCGATCGAACGCGCCAAGGCACTGTTCGGCGCCGCGCATGCAAACGTTCAGCCGTACTCCGGCTCACCGGCCAATCAAGCCGTCTATCTCGCGCTGCTCAAGCCCGGCGATACCGCGATGGGTCTGGGGCTGCCTTTCGGCGGGCATCTCACGCACGGATGGAACGTAAACTTTTCCGGCATTCACTACCACGCCGTGCAATACGAGGTCGATCGCGTCACGCACCGCGTTGATTTGAACAAAGTCGAGGAGCTCGCGCGCAAGGCGCGGCCGAAGATGATCATGTGCGGCGGGACCGCATACCCGCGCACGTGGGATTTCGCCGGATTCGCCGAGATCGCGGCCGCCGTGGGCGCGACGCTCGTCGCGGATGTCGCGCACATTGCGGGTCTCGTCGTCGCCGGCGCGCATCCGCATCCGTTCCCGCATGCAGAGATCGTCACGACGACGACGCACAAGACGCTGCGCGGTCCGCGCGGCGGAATGATATTGTCCGACGGCACGCATGCGAAGGAGCTCGATCGCGCCGTGTTTCCGGGCCTGCAAGGTGGGCCGCACAATCACACGACGGCGGCGATCGCGGTCGCGCTCAAGGAGGCGGCCACGCCGGAGTTCAGGCGCTACGCGCATCAAATCGTCGCCAACGCGAAGGCGCTCGCTCAGGAGCTCATGCAGCGGGGCTTGAGGCTCGTGTCCGGCGGCACCGACAATCACATGATTCTCATGGACGTCACGCCGCGCGGCATCAACGGCAAGCCGGCCGCGAAAGCGCTCAACAAGGCCGGGATCGAATGCAACTACAATACGGTGCCGTTCGATCCGCGTAAGCCGATGGACCCGAGCGGTCTGCGCATTGGCACGCCCTCGGTGACTTCGCGCGGCATGAAGGAGAAGGAGATGACCGCGATCGCGGCGTGGATCGATCGCGTGCTCGCCGCGGCCGACGACGACGTGAAGCTCGAGAAAATCCGCGCGGAGATCGCCGAGTTCTGCAAGGCATTCCCCGCCCCCGGCATCGCGTTCTGACGCTCTTGTAGGAGCGAGCTCCGCTCGCGATTCTTGAAGCGGCTGTCCCGCGCCGAAAGAGTAAGAATCGCGAGCGAAGCTCGCTCCTACACGTCGAGCGCGCCCGTGCTGTCGCCGAAGCTCTCGAGGACGATGTCTTCCTTCGCGGCCATCGCCATGAAGAGATTCGCCATCGGCGTTCCCTTCGGGTTCGTGATGTGCCGGTTACCCGCGTATTTGCCCGCGCCGCCGCCGGCGAGAAATACCGGCAGGTCGATGTGGTCATGGGCATTGGAGTTGCCCATGGGGCTGCCGAACAGCACGAGCGAATGATCGAGCAGAGTGCCGTCCCCGTCCTGCGTCGAGCGCAGCTTGTCGAGCAGATGCGTGACGACTTGGACGTGATACGCGTTGATCTTCGAGTAGCGGGCCATGCGTGTCGGATCGTCCTGATGGTGCGACAGCGCGTGGTACGCGTCGGGCACGCCGCTCTGCGGGTATACCGCGGCGCTCAAATCCCGCGAGAACATCATGGTCGCGATGCGGGTGACGTCGGCGCGGAATGCCAGGGCCTGAAGGTCGAACATGAGCTCGACGTGCTCGTGGAAAGGCAGCTCGGCGGTCTCGGGACGCTCCGCTTCGATCATTGCGGTATGCTGCGCGATCGCAATGCGCCGCTCGATCTCGCGGATGTCCTCGAGGTAGGCGTCGAGTCTTGCAAGGTCGCTGGGGCCGAGCCCTCTCTTCAAGCGGTGCACGTCCTGGACGACGGAATCGAGAATGCTGAGATCCTCGCGTTTGCTCGCTGCGCGCGCTTCGGGCGTGCTACCGTCGCCGAAGAGACGCTCGAACACGACCTGCGGATTACGCTCCATCGGCAACGGAGAAGTCGGCGAGGACCAGGAAATGGAGTTCGTGTAGGCGCAACTGTAACCGACGCCGCAAACGCCGAGCGCGCCGACGTCCTCGATGCAGAGCTCGAGCGAAGGCAGAGGATTGCTCTGGCCGATCTTCTGCGCGAGCACCTGGTCGATCGTGACGCCGCAGTAGATGTCCTGGCCTTCCGTGCGCTTCGGATGCGACGCGCTCAGGTATACGGCCGCAGTCCGCGAATGATCGCCGGCGCTTTCCTCGGGGCTCAACGACGTCGCCATCAAGTGATCCAGATTGCTGATCACGGTGATTTGATCCTTGAACGGCGCCAGAGGCTCCAGAATCGGGGAGAGCTCCCACTGCTTACCGACGCCGTTCGGCTTCCAGTAGCCCGGGCTTGCGCCGTGCGGTACGTGCAGGAAACTGTAACGCGTGATCGGCTTGAGCGTAGCTGCCATTGCCGGCACCATGGCGTCGAGCAAGGGCAGGGCGACGGTCGCGCCCAGGCCTCGCAGGAACGTTCGGCGTGGAAGATGCCTTCTGGTGATGAACATCGTTGCAGTCTCCTAAAGTGTGGCCCTTAGCGCTCAGCCACGATTTCAGTCGCTTCGGGAAGCGCTTCCGCGGCCCGCATTCGAAATGCGTCGCTCGAGACGATCCCCAAGATGATGGACGAGAACCGATAGTCGTCTTTCTCCGCCTCGCGAGCGATCGCGCGCACGCTCGGCATGTCGTAATACTCGAGGCCACGGCCCACGGCGTAGGTCATGAGCTTTTCCGTCAGCGTTTGCACGAAGCGGTCGGAATACCTGACGAGGGCGGCGCGCAAGTCGGCTGCGCCCGAGATTTCGGTGCCGTCTACGAGTTTCGCCGTGGCGTTGATCGGCTCGCCGTGCTCTTCGCTGCGCCAGCGGCCGATCGCGTCGAAGTTCTCGAGCGCAAACCCGACCGGATCCATGATCTTGTGACAGCCCGCGCAGAACGACTCGCTCGTGTGCAAATCCATCTGCGCCCGCAGCGTCTTCGGCGCGCTCTCGTGCGCGGCGGATTCCTCGAGATCGGGCACGTTCGGCGGCGGCGTCGGCACAGCGGCGCCGACGATGTTCTCGAGAACCCAAACTCCGCGCTGCACGGGCGAGGTGCGGTTCGGGTATGAAGTCGCCATGAGGATGCTGGCCTGGCCGAGCAGCCCGCGCCGCGCATCGTTGACGTGCGCCACGCGACGGAAGCGACTGCCGTAGACGCCGCGAATGCCGTAGTGCTCCGCAAGGCGCTCGTTGACGAACGTATAGTCGGCCGTGAGCAAATCCAGCACGTCACGGTCTTCGCGCACGATGCTTGCGAAAAAGAGCTCGGTCTCCGTGCGAAAGGCCTCGCGCAAGTTGTCGTCGAAATCGGGGAAGAACTCGACCGACCCCCCCTTCGAGTCGAGGTTGCGCAAGTAGAGCCACTGACCGGCGAAATTCTCGATGAGCGCATCGGAACGCGGATCGTCGAGCATACGGCGAACTTGGCGGCGCAGCACGCCGGCCTCGTGGAGGCGCTCGTCGGCGGCGAGCATAAGCAGCTCGTCGTCGGGGATGCTGCTCCACAAGAAGAACGCAAGCCGCGAAGCGAGCTCGATGTCGCTGATTCGATAAGAATCACCCGGGCCGATGCTCTCGGGATCGCGCTCGAAGCGGAACACGAATTCGGGACTCGCAAGGATTCGGCGCAGCGCGAGCTCGATGCCGTCGTCGAACGTATCTTCGGCTCGGCCGGCCTCGTAGAAACTCATGAGCGTCGAAACTTGCTCGACGTCGACGGGCTTGCGGAAGGCGCGCGTTGCGAGCGTCGTGACGATCTCCCTGGCGCACGCGGGCTCCTCGCTCGCATCCGCCGGCCGGCAGACGAATATTCTCGCCCGGCTCGGCGTCTCGCCGCGACCTTGTGTATTGAAAGGACCCGTCACGGAGATGCTTCCCAAGTGCGGCACGAACGTCCAATCGGGATCGGGATCGATGGCGGGCTCGAAAAGGCTGAATTCAAAGGGCCGATAGATGTCCTCGACGGGCGCGAAGTTTTTCTTCACGAACGCCGCGCCGATCGTGTGCGGGCCTGCAGGCACGAACATCCGGACGGTTGCTCCGTCCGCGACCTCGTAGGACGACAAGTCGTGCAGCGCGATTTGCTCGCCGTCGAGCGTGACCTCGAGTTGCTCCGCTTGGCCGTTGTTCGAGCCGAACATCCGGCCGCCCCGCTCGACGAGGTCGCCGCGGATCGAATACTCGGCATCGACGGGGAAGAAATGCTCGACGAGCATGCCGCCGCGCGTGCCGAAAGGCAGTTCCTCGACGTGCTCGTTCTGCGTGTAGTCGCCGGGGACGATGTACTTGACGAGGTGCGAGGCCGTGGTCGGGTCGCCGATCGCGAGGCGGCTTATTTTGGCGGCCGCGGCCACGTAGCGTTCGAGGAGCGCCGGAGAGACGCCAAGCGATCCGGCGATATTGTCGAAACCGAAGCTCGAATCGTCGGCCGGCAACAGGACTGCGGCGTCGACGTCGAGTGCGAGCAGATCGCGGATTGCATTCTCGTATTCGGTGCGATTGACACGATGTAGGGCAGGTCTGCCCGGATTGGGATTGGCGCCCGCCAATTCATCGAGCTCGGTTTCCAGGTAGCTCAGGAACTCGTGCTGCTCGAGCGGGTCGGGACGCTCCTTGATCGCGGGCGGCATCATGCCGGTCTGCAACTTGCGGACCACCTTCTCCCAGGTTTCCGGGTCACGGGCTAAGTCCATGACGTCGAGCTCGTCGAAGAACAAGCCCGCGAACAGCGCCGCAGCGGAAGTATCGGTGCTGTTATGGCACTCGATGCAATACTGCTCGAGAAATCGCTGTTGAGAAGAAACGGGCTCGCGGGGGCCGTGCGCGTCCTGGCCGAAGGCGCTTCCGGTCCAGGCGCCGGCAATCGATGCGAATGCGATCAGCAGCCGCTTATTCACCCATTCTCCCCGTTGCACCGCCGACCGAAAGCTTATGTCCAAGATCGTGCTTCCGGTGAGCAAGCCTTTATAGCACGCCGGTCCCGAGGGGTGTAGTGCTTGCTATTGTCTCTGCTCAGTGGGTGTGATAAGAGTCCGCGGAGGGCGCAGCGCTCAACCGAATCGGACGCGTTTTTTGAGGAGGCATCAAAGCCATGAGTTTTAGAGCTTTTGTCGGATGTTGCGGCGCAGTAGTCATGTCGTTTGCGGCGGTTGCGGTTGCGCGGGCCGATTCACCTCTCGCCGATGCGGCGATGAACAACGACGTGCGCGAGATTCGTGCGCTGTTGCGCCAAACGGTCGACGTCAATGCGACGCAGCCCGACGGTATGACTGCGTTGCACTGGGCGGCGCACCTCGACAACCTCGAGATCGCCGACGAGCTCCTGCGCGCGGGTGCCGACTTCCGCGCCGCCAACCGCACCGGTGCGACGCCGATGTACCTGGCGACCGTGAACGGTAGCGCGGACATGATCGAGCGGTTGCTCGCCGCGGGGCACGATGCGAATGCCGTGCTCACCGAAACGCTCGAAACGGTCCTCATGCTCACGGCCAAGACCGGAAATCCCAATGCGGTGCGTGTGCTCATCGAGCACGGCGCCGACGTCAATGCGAAGCAGGTGCGCCAATTCACTCCGCTCATGTTCGCGGCCGCGGAAGGTCATACGGCAGTCATCCAAACCTTGCTTGCGGCCGGTGCCGATCCGTCCGCGGGAACGGTTCCTTCGACGAAGCCCGAGCGACGGCCGCCGGGAGGAATGACCGCGCTTCTTTTCGCGGCGCGTCAAGGTCACGTCGAGGCGGCGCGCGCGCTCGTCGAAGGAGGCGCCGACGCCAACCAAACGGGTGCCGATGCGACGAGCCCGTTGCTCATCGCGCTCGTCAACGGCCATTACGATCTCGCCCGCATGCTGCTCGAGCATGGCGCGGATCCGAGCCTCGCCGACGTCAACGGCCGCGCACCGCTGTATGCGGTCATCGATTTGCGCAACCAACAATGGTCGCAGGCGCCGGCACCCGAAATGCCGCAGGCCGGGCACATGGCCATGGTCGAAACGCTCGTCGCGGCCGGTGCCAATCTCGAGCAAAAGCTTTCCGGGAAGATCAAGCATCGCGGTTCGTTCGACATGCGCTGGACGGAGCTCAAAGGCGGCACGCCGTTCTTGCGTGCGGCGTGGAACGGCGATATCGAAGTCATGCGCTATTTGCTGGCACACGGCGCCGATCCGAACGCCGTTACGGAGAAGGGCGAGACCGCGCTGTTGTTGCTCGCGGGCGCCGGGTGGCCGTTAGGGCAGGGTTACATCCGCAGCGACGAGGAGATCCTCGCGTCGCTGGATTTGCTCGTCGAGGAGCTCGGCATGGACGTGAACGCCGCAACGAGCGAAGGGATCACGGGCGTCATGGCAGCCGTGTTCAAGGGGACGAATAACGTCATTCAGTATTTGGTGGACAAAGGCGCGCGTCTCGACGTCAAGGACAACAAAGGTCACTCGATTCTCGACTGGGCAGAGGGCATCGCCGCCAACGAAGGGCAACCGCCGCGCCCGCAGCCGGAATCCGAGGCGCTCGTGCGCAAGCTTCTCGAGCAGAAGGGAATCACCATCGCGATGAATTAGGATTGGTAGGAGCGAGCTTCGCTCGCGACTCTTTCGCGAGCGAAGCTCGCTCCTACATTTCTAGGAAGCTCGCTCCTACATTCTACGGCCGCGCGAGCTCGAGCTTGACCTCGACCTGTACGTTCTGGGCGACCCAGGACGTATCGTTCCAGCCTTCACCGACGTTGAAGTCGAAGCGATTGACGGTCATCTTGCCGTCGAGGTTCGCGTTAGCGCCCGAGCCCGTATCGAACGTGAACGTGAGCGTCGCGGGCTTCTTCGTGCCTTTGAGCTCGAGCTCGCCGCTCGCCGCAAAGGAGCCGTCGTCGAGCTTCGTGATGCTCTGCGATTCGAACCGAGCTTGCGCGAAGTTCGCGCTGTCGAACCAATCCGCATCGCGTAACGCCGAGTCGCGATCGTGATCGCGCGTGTTGACGGTGGCCGTGTCGACGATTCCCACGATGCTGCCGTTCTCCGGCGCGCTCGGGTCGAAGTCGATCGTCGCGTCGAACGTCTCGAATCGGCCGTTGAAGCGGCTTCCTTGCTGCTCGGCGATGAAACCGACGGAGCTCATTTCCTTGACGACGCTCCACTCGCTCGCAGCCGCCGTGCCGACATATCCCAGAGCCGTCGCCGCGAGCGCGAGAGCTGCCGCGTAACGCTTGTCATTCATAGCTGATTTCCGCCTTCTGCAAACAATCCATTGAACAAGTATTGTATAGGGTGCTCGGCACCGCGCGTTTAGTTAATTGCGAAGCAGTAGAACAACCCTGCGCCGCCCGTATTGACGAGGCTCTGCTGGCTGCAGCCGATCGAAGGATGCGCGGAATTCCATGACGAGTAGCCGACCTGGCCGCTGCGGTCGTGATGGCCGACCATCGCACTGCCTGCCTCGGTGTTGTTGGTCCAATTGCCGCACGTCAGCAGATTATCGTCCTCGTTCAAATTGAGCAGATCGATGAGGTCGTACGGCCACGCGGTTCCGTCCGGGCGCGAGCCGGTCAGCACGTCGTGCGTGTTGGGTTCGTCGCCCGAGCCGTTGACGACGTCGCCGTTCTCGTCGAGTGCCGTCTCTTTCGTCAGATTGTTGCTGTCGGAGTGCAGGTCCAGGACGTCATGAGCGACCAAAACTCCGCGCGCGTTGTACCAAGGCCCCATGCCGATTCGGTCGCGGGCGTTGATGGGCGCCGCCGGCGAAGTCAGGCTGAGATATGCGTGCCACGTCCGGTCACCGGCGCCAGCCTCCTCGGCGAGCTCTTGGCAGTGTCGGTCCGCGCCGCGAATACCGCCCAGGTTGGCGCCGTCGCCGCTGCCGACGCTGGTGAGGAAAAAGCTCATGCCGTCGTCTTGCGCAAGCGCCGCGCCGGACCATGAGACAACGATGAGTGCAATACATGCCGAAACGGCCTGTGTCTCACGCATGGTCGACCTCCGCGTTCCACTCGTAGTTCCGGCCCGATTCTAGCAAATGAATCGAGGGGTCTGGGCTACAATGCCGGCCGATGATCAAGACCCAAGTCGGCATTATCGGATCGGGTCCATCCGGCCTTTTGCTCTCCCAGCTGCTCCAGCTGCGGGGCATCGAGACCGTCGTCGTCGAGCGCCGCAGCCGCGACTACGTGCTCGGACGCGTGCGCGCCGGGGTGCTCGAGCAGGGCACCGTCGCGCTCGTGAATCGCGCCGCAGCCGGACAACGCATGAACCGGGAAGGGTTGGTCCACGAAGGAGTGACGATCTCCTTCGACGGCCGCTCGCACCGCATCGATTTTCGCGAGCGCGCAAGCGGCAGCGTCATGATCTACGGACAAACGGAGCTCACTCGCGATCTCATGGATGCGCGCGCGGCCTTGGGCGGCGAGCTCATCTACGAAGCGGAAGCGGTGAGTATCGACGGGCTCGACGGCGATCGGCCGACGATCGCTTACCGCCGGCACGACGGCGAGCACGCGATTCGTTGCGATTTCGTCGCCGGGTGCGACGGCTTTCACGGCGTGAGCCGCCATTCGATTCCGGATTCCGTGCTCGACGTTCATGAGAAGGTCTATCCTTTCGGCTGGCTCGGTGTTTTGTCGAACACGAAGCCCGTGTCCGACGAGCTCATCTACGTCAATCATGCGCGCGGCTTCGCCTTGTGCAGCATGCGCTCGACGACGCGTAGTCGTTACTACGTGCAGTGCCCGCTCGACGAAGACGTGACGGCTTGGAGCGACGACCGGTTCTGGGACGAGCTCACGCAGCGTCTGCCGAAGGACGCCGCCGATCGCCTCGAGACAGGACCCTCGGTCGAGAAGAGCATCGCGCCGCTTCGGAGCTTCGTCGCCGAACCTGTGCGCTACGGCCGGTTGTTCCTCGCCGGCGACGCCGCCCATATCGTGCCGCCGACCGGTGCGAAGGGCCTCAATCTTGCGGCGTCCGACGTGCACTATCTATCGACTGCATTGATCGAGTTCTATGAACGCGGCAGTATGGCCTTGCTCGACTCGTATTCGGCGGATTGCTTGCGTAGAGTCTGGAAAGCCGAGCGCTTCTCGTGGTGGATGACGTCGGTCCTGCATCGCTTTCCGGAGCAAGTCTCCTTCGATCGGCGAATACAGCTCGCGGAGCTCGACTACTTGAGCGGCTCCAACGCCGCGCAGGCCGCATTCGCCGAGAACTACGTGGGGCTCGCACTGTAACATTGCTACCATGAGGCCCTGGCCGCATGCTGACGAAACTCGAAACTTCAATCAGGAACAAATCCTTCGTGATCACGGCGGAAATAGTCCCGCCGTTGTCGGGAAGCGCGGCGGCGCTGCTGCGTGAAGCGAATTTCTTGCGTGACAGTGTCGACGCCGTCAACGTAACCGATGCGGCTGCGGGCCGCACGACCATGGCGAGCTTCGCGGCGGCCGCGATACTCGCGCGCGAAGGCTACGAGCCCATTCTGCAAGTCACGTGCCGCGACCGAAACCGGATTGCGCTCGCAGGCGATTTGCTCGGCGCCGCCGCCCAGGGCGTGCACAATCTGTTGATCTTGCGCGGCGACGACCCGCGTGGCGGCGACCAGCCCGAAGCCAAAGCCGTCCACGATCTCGAATCGGCGGACCTCATGAAGATGGCGCGCGACATGCGCGACTTAGGTCAGCTGCCCTCGGGACGCAAGATCGACGAGCCGCCGCATTTCTTCATCGGCGGCGCCGATATTCCGCGCGTGCCCGACGAGAAGTGGGATTCGAAGAGCGTGCTGCGCAAGATCGAGGCCGGGGCCGGGTTCATGCAAACGCAGTTCTGCTTCGATCTCGAAGTCGCGCGGCAGTATGCCAGGCGTCTGGTCGAGGACGGCATCACCGAGCGTGTCGGCGTGATCCTCGGCGTCGGGCCGATACGGTCGGCGCGCTCCGCCGTATGGATGAACGAGAATCTGTTTGGCGTGCACGTGCCCGATGCGATCATTGCGCGTCTCGGAGCCGCCGCCGACGCGGCGGCCGAAGGACGGCGCATTTGCGCCGAGCTCATCGCGGGCTTTCGCGAGATCCCGGGCATCGCGGGCGCGCATATCATGGCGCCCGCGCAAGGGCCCGAGGCCATCGCGCAAGTGCTCGCGAGCCTGTAGAGCATGGTGGCTAAGCGCAGTAAGGCCGTGTCGCCGGAGAGCATCGGCGCGGTCCGCTGCAGTCGTCCGCAGACGGGCAAGGAGTATCTCGAGTCGCTGCGCGACGGTCGCGAGGTATACATCTACGGTGACCGCGTCGACGACGTGACCGAGCATCCCGCGTTTCGGAACACCGCGCGCATGACGGCGCGGCTGTTCGACGCGCTGCACGACCCCAAGCGTCGCGACAAGCTGCTGCTGCCGGCCGACACCGACGGCAAAGGCAAGACGCATGCGTTCTTCAAGGCGCCGAAGACCGTCGAGGAGTCGATCGCCGGTCGCGACGCCATCGCCGAATGGCAGCGCATTACCTATGGCTGGATGGGCCGCTCGCCGGATTACAAGGCGGCGTTTCTGGGCACGCTCGGCGGCAACGCCGAGTTCTACGAGCCTTTTCAGGCGAACGCGAAGCGCTGGTACACGTTCTGTCAGGAGCGTGTGCCGTACGTGAATCACGCGATCATTCACCCGCCCGTAGATCGGGACAAGCCGCCTGATCAAGTGGCCGACGTCTGCGTGCACGTCGAGAAGGAGACCGACGGCGGCTTGATCGTCTCAGGCGCGAAAGTCGTCGCGACGGGCTCCGTGCTCACCAATTACACGTTCATCGCGCACCATGGGTTGATTCCGCTGCAGGACAAGAGCTTTGCGCTCGTCTTCATGGTGCCGACGAATGCGCCGGGCGTGAAGTTCTTGTGCCGGACATCGTACGAGATGACCGCGACGGTCATGTCGAGCCCCTTCGACCAACCGCTGTCGTCGCGCCTCGACGAGAACGATGCCGTGTTCATCATGGACAAGGTGTTCGTGCCGTGGGAGAACGTGTTCGTCCACGGCGACGTCGAGAAAGCCAACAACTTCTTCCCGCGTACCGGGTTCCTGCCGCGCTTCGTGGTGCACGGCTGCACGCGGCTCGCGGTCAAGCTCGATTTCATCGCGGGGCTTTTGCTCAAGGCCGTCGAAGCGGCGGGCACCAAAGACTATCGCGGCGTGCAGGCGAACGTCGGCGAGGTGCTCGCGTGGCGCAACATGTTCTGGGCGCTCACGGAAGCCATGGTGCGCGACCCGAGGCCGTGGAAAGGGCCGTATCTCCTGCCGAACATGGATCCCGGCAACGCGTACCAGATCCTCGCGACGATCGCGTACACGAAGATCAAATACTTGATCGAGCAGACCGTAGCCTCCGGGCTCATTTACTTGAACTCGCATGCGCGGGACTTCGACAACCCCGAGATCCGGCCTTACATCGATCGCTACATGCGCGGCTCGAACGGCTACACGGCCGAGCAGCGCATCAAGCTCCTGAAGCTCTTGTGGGATTGTTTGGGCACCGAGTTCGGCGCGCGCCACGAGCTCTACGAGATCAACTACGGCGGCAGCACCGAGGAAATCCGCCGCTATTGCCTATTCAGCGCGATGGGCAACGGCAACGCGGCCAAGTTCAAAGGGTTCGCCGAGCAGTGCATGGCCGAATACGACTTGGACGGCTGGACGGTGCCCGACCTCATCAACCCGGACGACTATTCGTGGCACAAGAAGCGCTCGGGCAAGTCTCGTGCCGGCAGCAAGAAAGGCGGTCGTAGGAGCGGCCTCCGGCCGCGATCTTAGGAATCGCGAGCGAAGCTCGCTCCTACAAAGACGCCGCTCCTACGGGAGGGCGAATACGAACAGCTGATTGCCCGTGCCGGGTGTGAGCTCCGGCGTGAGCCGCGCGAGACCGAAGGCCAAGCCTGAGCCGCCCGTGCTGACGGCGACATACTGCCGGCCGTCGACCGCGAACGTGATGGGATACCCGTTTACGGCCGAACCCAGGTTGACCTCCCAGAGAATGTCGCCGTTCTCTTGATCGTAGGCGCGGAATCGACCGTTGACGTCGCCGCCGAACAAGATCTCCCCGCCCGTCGACATGAGCGACAACATGCCGGCCCGTTGCGCGTACTTCCATGCCGTCTCACCGGTCTCGACCGAGATCGCCTCGATCGTGCCGACGTTCTCCTCGCCCGGCGTGATCTGCACGCGGTTACGAATCGCGTAGAGATCATCGAGGCTCGGCGTATCCGAGGCCGACGTCGACATCATGCAGGTGTTCTGCAACGGGTAATACATGAGGCCCGTCATCGGGCTGTACGTGCCGGCCGGGTAGTTCTTGCCGCCGGACGTGCTGGGACAGATCAG
>Ga0209320_10001369_pt1 | contig 12589 bp, 12 predicted proteins | sample Rifsed13ft4_FD_184008 | JGI IMG/M metagenome (GOLD analysis project Ga0209320, IMG submission 184008) | Soil microbial communities from Rifle, Colorado, USA - sediment 13ft 4 (version 2) | ecosystem: Environmental > Terrestrial > Deep subsurface > Rock core/Sediment | place: Rifle, Colorado... | reverse complement strand
GGAGAAGATATCCGGCCAAGAGTTCATGCGCGAATTCCGGGCCGAGATGAACCGCCTGCAGCCGCTGTTCGGCGGCCGGCTCGAGGCCGAGCAGGCGCGCCAGCTCGGGCTCGCCGACCAGGTGCTCGGCAACCTCGTGGCGCGCGCCCTGTTCAACGTCCACGCACGTCATTTGAACGGCACCGCGCGGCTCTTCCGGGCCAACGTGTTCAAGCCCGGGAGCAATGACCTGGTCGACAGCTTCGATCCTGAGCAGATCGCGATCGACGGCCGCAACCGGCAGGAGCTCGACACCTTCGGCGCCAGCGCGCGCCTGAGCTGGGACCTGGGCAACGAGCTGACGGTGTACTCGATCACGGGCTACGAGACCGCCGAAGTGTTCAGCCGTGGCGACATCGATGGTGGCGTCGGCGCGGTGTTCGCGCCGCCGTCCGGCCCCGGCTTCATTCCGTTCGCAGCCGAATCGGCCGACGGCCTGCCCGATCACCGCCAATGGACGCAGGAGTTCCGCGTCGAATCGAACTACGCAGGCCCGCTGAACTGGCAGGGTGGCGTGTTCTATTTCGACGAGGACATCACCGTCGACAGCTTCAGTTACGACACCCTGTTCGGTGGCGGGGCGCAGGCCGGACACGCACAGCAGGCGCAGCGGAACAAGGCATGGGCTGCGTTCGGCTCGCTGGAATACGACGTCACTGATCGCTTCAAGCTGCGTGGTGGCCTTCGCTACACGCAGGATCAAAAGGATTTCAGTGCCAGCGTGCTCGAGAGCGCCCCGTTCGGCGCCCCGGTTTCGGGGCCTTTCCTCGTGAGCACCGATGTCGATGACGTCAGCTGGGACATCAGCGGTGTCCATGCGGTCAATCCCGATGTGAACCTTTACGCCCGGGTGGCCAAGGGTTTCCGCGCACCGTCCATCCAGGGCCGGCTGCTGTTCCAGAATCCACCGCAGCCGTCGGTCGCCGATGTCGAGGAAGTGATTTCATACGAAGCCGGCATCAAGGCCGACCTGTGGAACCGGCGCGCGCGCCTGGGCTTTGCGGTGTTTCATTACGAGGTGGACGACCAGCAGCTGAACGCGGTGGGCGGCGGCAGCAACCAGACCATTCTGCTCAACGCCGACAAGTCGGTGGGGCAGGGCTTCGAAGTCGACTTCGACGCCTACCTCACCGACAACCTGATGATGACCTTCGGTGCCAGCTACAACGACACCGAAATCCAGGACGATGATCTTGCGGTACTGGCGTGCGGTGCGACCTTCTTCAATCCGCCCAGTTGCACCGTCACCGATCCGACCGTGGTCGTCGGCCCGGACACGCTCGCGCTGATCGACGGCAATCCGCTGCCGCAAGCGCCGAAGTGGATCTACAACGTCACCGCCCGCTACGGGCTGCCAGTGGGTGACAACGGCGAGTTCTACGTCTACACCGACTGGGCCTACCGCGGCGAAGTCAACTACTTTCTGTACGAAGCCGCTGAGTTCACTGGCAAGCCGCTGCTCGAGGGCGGCCTGCGCGTGGGCTACAACTGGCAGCACGGCAAGTACGACCTCGCGGTGTTCGCTCGTAACATCCTGGACGAGGTCGAGGCGGTGGGCGGCATCGATTTCAACAACCTGACCGGCTTCGTCAACGAACCGCGGATCGTCGGAGTGGAGTTCCGGGCCAAGCTCTGAGGCAACAAGAACAAGAACAGGGGTCAGAGTGCACTTTCACAGTCACCCTGCACTGGCTTGCCGGGGCGTCCGCTGGCGTACGCTCGCATCCTGCAGGCGGCGGCTGACGCAGCGCGCCGTCTCAGGCGTGATCGAAAGCAAGAACACCGCAGCCGAGCGCGCCGTTAGCGCCGTTCGGTCTCTTACCCCGCCCCATACCGCCGCCGGCACACCTCACACCAGACGCCCTCCGCTTCGTCACATCTTCACAATCCAATTACGTATTCCAACGTAATCATGACTCCGGCATGAAGATCGCTATGTTTCCGATACCCGAGACGAAGGAGCATTGAAATGTTTCCGACCAAGCAACATGTGACGTTGGCGCGTACGCTCGGCGTGGCGATCGTCGCCGCCCTGGGCCTTGCCGGCTGCGCCACCTATGATGACGAGTTTGCAACGATCAACTCACGCCTCGATCAACTCGACGCGAGGGTGCAGGGCGCAGCCCAGAGCGCCGAATCCGCCAATCAGTCCGCGCAGCAGGCCAACCAACGGCTGGATCAATTGGAAAGCCGCGTCCAGCAGCTCGAAGCGGCACCACGCCGCGCGCCGCGCGGTTAGTCGCTCCTGCACAGCGGTTTGAGCCCGGGACTGGTGGCCCTTGCTGGCCACCGGTCTCCTTATCTTCACCCAGTGTTCGTTCCAAGGAACCGCCCCATCCGTACGTGCATACACCCCGCGATCCGGGCCGCTTTTGGCGCGCTGGTGCTGGCGCTGGCATTCGCGAGCGTCGGCGTGGCCAGCGCCGAGGATGCTGCCGCGCAACCGGTCGCCGCCGTCGACCAGCTTCCGCGAGGCCAGGAAGTGTCCGGCACGGTGATTGAGCTCGCGGGCTGGGTTGTCGCAGCCAAGGACAGCCAAGGCTATCCATTTGCGGTCATGGACAAGGCCGCCGCACAGATCCTGGTGTTCGGCGGCGACGGCCGGCTTCGCGGCGCGGCACCTGGTCTCTTTGGCTCGGCGATCGGCGATCATTCGGCCCCCGGCATCGCCGGTCTCGCGCTTCGCGAGATTCCGGGCCGGGATCGCACGACGCCTGCTGGTCGTTTTGTGGGCGGATTCGGCCCATCAACCGACGCTGGGCGCGTCCTGTGGGTGGACTACGATTCCGCGGTCTCCATGCACCCTACGGCTACTGGCGTCCCGGCCGAGAGACGCGTCGAACGCCTTGCATCGCCTTCGCCGGACGACAACCGCGTCACTCATGGCTGCATCAACGTCGCGCCCGAGTTTTACGAGGAGATCATCCGTCCGACGTTCGAGCGGGGCGGGGTGTTCTACATCTTGCCGGACACGGCGTCGCTGGCGGAGACCTTCCCGGAGTTCGTGCAAAGTCGCGCGACTGCGCAACGCGACTGAAAAACAAAAACAGGGGTCAGAGTGCACTTTCACACTCACCCTGCACTGGCTTTTTCGGGCGTCCGATCTTCGCCGGTCCGGCGTGCCGTTTCAGCTGGTCCTCGATCATCGTCCTGAAGCGGTCGGTGCCCAACGCGTGCTGGCGTTGCAGGCGCAGGCGGATCAGCTCCACCTCCTCGGCGGACACGGCGCCGGCCACCCACGAGCGGTAGGCATCGAGTCGCGAGGCCTCGTCGAGCCCGAGCGCCAGGTATCGGGAGTGCGGGCTGAGCAACGGATCGGACTGGCCCAGCGCGTTGGCGGGATGGCTCGACCACCGGTAGTTTGCCGCGGTCTCCACCATCGCCGCGCGCACCGGATTGAGTTCGATGTAGCGGTAGCAGCGGAGCAGATGGTCGTCGCTCTCGACCGGACACGCCTTGTAACGACCCTCCCAGAGGGTGCCGGTGCGGCGGTAGCGATCATTGATGTAGCGAACGTAGCGGCGGCCAAGGGCCTGCATCATGTGGCCGACCTGCCCGGTGTCGGCGGGCGTAACCAGCAGATGCACGTGGTTGGTCATCAGAACGTAGGCATGGATCGCGCATTCGGCGCGGATCGCCGCTTCGAGCAGTTCGTCCAGATAGCGCACGTGGTCGACGGTCTGGAAGAAGCAGGGTCGGCGGTCATTGCCCCGCTGCACCACGTGCTGCGGAATACCGGGGAGGTCGATGCGCGGTTGGCGGGGCATGGCGTGCTGCATCCGTGCGGGCTGCCAAATGCTGGCCGGACGCAATGCGCATCGCCATCAGACCACCGCGTGGCCGAGTGTAGGAAAGTGCACTCTGACCCCTGTTTCGGCCTGTTTCGTTATTCGCGGGCTACAAGCACTGCATCCAACGGCGCCTCGAAGGCGATGAACAACACGCAGGGGACAGCGCTTGCACAAAAGCCCTCGTGCGGCTTCCGGGCCGGGCCGTACGCGTAGGTCCCCGGCTTGAGAACCGCCGTGTCCTGGCCGTCATAGGTGACATGCAGCTCGCCTGCCACGAGCACCATGCGCTCGGCCGAGGTGTGCGTATGCAAAGGGATGTTCGACCCGGCGGGCACCTTGAAAAACACGTCGAGGTTGGCGTTGGCAGGGTCGCCGTGAAGCACGGCGATGCCGCAACCTGGGGGCATGAACGGCGGGCAAGGGGCCCATTCGAGGCTTGTGTCATCCGCAGTGCGGGTCAATGCCGCCTGTTGATCCGGCGGGTTGGCCAAGGCAGCAGAGCAGGCCAGGCCGGACAACACCAGCAACGAAGCACATGACGTCGCCTGCAATGAACGGCTGATGAGAGTCGTGCGATGCATGGTGCCTGCTCCTGTTGGTTGATACAGCAGCGCCGCTGGATTTCAGGCCGCCTCGCCAGCGGCGAGGGCGTGGACGTCGGCGGCTTTGAGCGCCTTGCCACCGATGGCCCAGTTGCCGCCGTCGAACTCGTTGATGCGGACCCAGGTGACACCGCGCAGGCCCTCGCCCTCCACGGCGATCACGGCCTCGGTAACGTTGCTGATGAGCTGTTGCTTCTGCTGCGGTGTGAACACGTCTTTGATGACGTCGATGGTGACCATGGGCATGGGAGTACTCCTTCGATTGTCGGGAATCGGCATCGGGATCGCCCCGACGCCTTGGAAGGAATTCCAACACGCGCCGAACCGGCACGCATGCAGGTTTGCTGGAGAAGTGCTGGAGATTCCGGGCAGGATGAACCGGCTCTGCCCTATGCTGTGGCGATGATCTACCGCTTCGGTACCTTCGAGCTGGACCTGGCGACACTGGAGTTGCGCGCCAGCGGTGAGGTGCGCCCAGCGGAGCCGCAGGTATTCGCCTTGCTTGCCTTGCTGGTCGGCAATCGCGAGCGGGTTATCTCCAGGGACGAGATCCTGGAAAAGGTGTGGGATGGCCGCGTGGTATCGGACTCGGCAATCGACAGCCGGATCAAGTCAGTGCGCCAGGTGCTCGGTGACAATGGGTCGGACCAGCGCTTCATCAAGACCGTGCATCGGAAGGGTTTTCGCTTCGTGGCCGATGCGCACCTCGTCGGATCGGGATCGGCTCAGGTTGTGGGTGGTGCGCAGGCAGCCGTGCCCCCGGCCGGGCACGGCACGCGGCCATCGGTCGCGGTGCTTCCTTTTCGCCAGGTCGGCGTGATCGGACCGTATCCGACCCTGGTCGATGCGTTGCCGCACGATCTGATCTCCGAGCTCGCACGCATGCGCTGGTTGTTTGTCACCGCGCGCGAGTCATCGTTCCGGCTGCGTGGCGCCGAGGCCCGCCCGGCCGAGATAGGTCGGCTGCTGGATGTCCGCTATTACCTCTCAGGTAGCGTCCAGGTGATCGGTTCCCGGCTGGCGGTGATGGTCGAGCTGACCGACACCCGTGATGGCGGCATCGTCTGGGCCGAGCATTTCGACGTTGCGATCGAGGATGTCCATCAGCTGCGCGAGGAGATCCGCGCACAGACCCTTGCCGCCCTGGAGATCAGGATTCCGCTGCATGAGGCCGCGATTGCACGGTTGTCGGTGAGCGAGAACCTCGATGCCTGGTCGGCCTACCACCTCGGCCTGCAGCACATGTACCACTTCAACCGCGCGGACAACGCGGCAGCGTTGGCTTTGTTCCAGCAATCGATCGCCAATGACCCGGGTTTTGCCCGTGCCCATGCGGGGCTTTCGTTCGTGCACTTCCAGAACGCATTCATGCACCACACCGATGACGTCGCAGGCGAGATCGCACTATCGCGACGATTCGCAGAGCGAGGCCTGGAACTCGATCCGCTCGATCCTTTCGTCAATTTTGCGATGGGCCGCAGCTTCTGGCCTGAAGGCGACCTGCACAGCAGCCTGGGCTGGCTCGAACGCGCCACCACGATCAGCCCGCACTACGCGCAAGGCCTCTACGCCCGCGGCTGGGCCGAGTCACTGGCGGAGCGGAGCACGGAAAGTCGGCAACACGTTGACCTGGCCATGCGCCTGAGCCCGCTCGACCCGCTGCATTACGCCATGGTCGGCACGCGCGCCCTCACCCACATGATGCAGGGCGAGGACTTGGAGGCGGCCGAGTGGGCCGAGCGTGCTGCCCGCGCACCCGGCGCCCATGTGCTGATCGCCATGATCGCGGTGGTCATCCACGGGCTGGCCGGCAACCCTGCAAAGGCCGATGCGTGGCGGGAGAATGTGCGCTCCCGCAATCCGGAACTGAGCCGGGATGACTTCTTCCGTGCCTTTCCAATGCAATCAGCGACAGCCCGTGCGCGCGTCTCAAAGACGCTTGGCGTGTTCGGGTTCTAACCGGTGGCTGTCAGGACCAGAACGGGATCAGGTTCACTTATTCGATACCACCGGCGGACGAACCGGCCGATGCGCCGGCCGTATCCCGGCGAAGCGGGCCCAGTTGCGTTAGCCTTCAGTCGTTCCGGAAGCAGGGTTGAAGCATGAGAGCCACCGTTGTCAGTCTTGTGACGCCGCATCTGCTGCGCGTAGTCGACCTCGCCAATGAAGTGGAGAAGGGCGTCAACGTGGATTGGCACGTGCGCAATGCCGTGGCCAAGACCATGGGGGAGCTGGGCGAACAGTTCAACGCGCCGGTGTTGGTGGCGTCGTATGTCGAGGGGCTGGAGAACGTCGCAGCCCAGGCCCCGAAAGCCCGTGTGGAGTACGTCCGCGTCCTGCAGGCCGCGGCTGACGAAGCGCGCCGTCTCAGGCGCGATTGAGGGCGGCGAAAGAGGGGTCGGTTAGAAGCAGGGGTCAGAGCGCACCTGCACGCGTTGCCGCTTGCTTGCTCGGACTTTCGATCTTCGTCGGGCCTGCGCGCCGTTGGAGTTGATGCTCGATCAGCGCCCCGGAGAGGGGCAGAGAACATTACCGTTTGAATCTGGCGTTGCCTGACGCGCCATCGAGGCCTGCGCCGTGGCGAAACCGGTCGGCTCGGCCTGGTTTTGCGTAACACCTTCGCCGTGGCCACCGGGGCGGGCATCCATCGGCTGTTCTACCTGGAGCCAGATCTCGCATTCATGTCCATCGAAAACGCCAAGGTAAGGCCCTGGACCTGACGCTGCAGGTGGATTCCAATGCGTCGTTGGACGGGGCTTTCCGGCGCCCACACCGGTGGTCGTGGCCGCGCTGATCGCGCAGATCCGCGCCAACGGCGAGACCCTGCGCATGTGGTCGGTCATTGCCAATTCGAAACCCGAGACCGTCACCGAGGACATCGTGCTCGATGGCGCGGTTGCGCGGTTCGACCAGTGCAAGCGTGGCTCGCGCGCTAGGCCTCAAGGGGCGTGTCAACAAAGGAACAAAGGGGTGGAGGGAATTACGCAGGCTTAACCCTCCGTGCCCTTCTTGCTTGGGTCAGTCGCAGCTGACATGCGGATTCCAGTCCGCGAACAGGCCGTCGGAGTTGCCGCGCCATAGCCAGACGTGCAGCACCCACGCCTGGACGTTGGGATTGTAGTGGAACGTCTGTCCGAACAGCTCCGGCACCGGACCCGTCAGAACGTTGTCGAACACGAGGTACTCGACCGCGCCAAGCCTGAGCCCGCCGTTCGGCGTGGGCACGTAGACAAGCAATTCGGGCCGGAGGGGATCGACCTCGTCGTCGAAGAAGATGTCCCAGTTGACGTAGTGATGGCCCATGCCACCGACCCCCGCCAAGGCAAGGCAGCCCGTGAGGTCTTCGCTCCATCCCGCGTCGATCGCGTTCGGAAGCGAATGGAAGGGCGCGGTGGCAAGACGCAATTCGGTGATTTCCGAATTCAGGCGAGCCTGGTCTCCGGCCAAGGCTTGGGGCGACGCGAGGAGCAGGGCCGAAACTGCGCAGAGGGCGGCGGCATGTGGGTTCATCGTGGGTTCCTTTGATTGGAGAGGTCCAGGCAACCTTGGGGTTGTCGGTAATCCGCCCAACGTCCTCCTGCTGCGCCGTCGGCCAGCAACAAAGGGGCGGAGGCAATCAATCCTCCGGGACCTCCGGCGCCCGCGGCGATCTCGGCCAAAGCGTGATCGTGAAACCTCATCCTCGAGCGCGGACGTGATCGTGCATGAGGTGCAGGCCTCGTCGACAGGGCTTCGTGCGAGAACACGAACAGTCGCACACGGTGGTGTTATTTGCTTCCGCGGCACGCGATGTGATTGACTGCCACGCTATGGGTGCTTGCCCGTAGCATTCAAAAAACGGGGGTTTTTGTGGCGATTGGTGTCTGGATCAGTTTGGGCCTTTATTTCGCGTTGATGCTGGGGATCGGCTTCTACGCCTACCGCAACTCGACCTCGTCTTCCGAGGAGTACACCCTGGGCGGACGCAAACTGTCGCCCGCCGTCGCGGCGCTGTCTGCCGGGGCCTCCGACATGAGCGGTTGGCTGTTGCTGGGCTTGCCCGGTGCGCTGTACATCAGCGGCCTGGCATCGGCCTGGATCGGCGTCGGCCTGACCCTGGGGGCGCTGGTGAACTGGATCGTGGTCGCGCCGCGCCTGCGCGAGCAGACCGAGCGCTACGACAACAGCCTGACCATCCCGCAATTCCTCTCCAACCGGTTTCCCAGCAGGGCGATGGCGTTGCGTGTCGTCTCGGCGCTGATCGTGGTGGTGTTCTTTTCCGTGTACACCGCATCGGGCCTGGTGGCTGGCGGCAAGCTTGCCCAAAGCGCTTTCAGCGCGGTGCTCCAGTTCAGCTGGATGAGCGATTACTCGGTGGGCGTGTCGCTGACGCTTGGGGTGGTGCTTGCGTACACCGTCATCGGCGGTTTTCTTGCCGTCAGCCTGACCGACTTCGTCCAGGGCATGATCATGATGCTGGCGCTGGTCATCATGCCCGCGGTGGTGCTTCTCGGGCCGGGTGGCGGCGGCCTGTCGCAGGCAACCCAGACGCTGGCAACGGTGGGTCCGGACTATCTGTCATGGTTTTCCGGGCTGTCGGTCATCGGCTTTCTATCCGCCATGGCGTGGGGGCTTGGCTACTTCGGACAGCCGCACATCATCGTGCGCTTCATGGCGCTGCGGTCGGTCAAGGACGTTCCCAAGGCACGCAACATCGGCATGTCGTGGATGGCCATCTCGGTGATCGGCTCGATCAGCCTGGGCATCTTCGGGCGCGCCTATGCGGTGCGTAACGGACTGGTGGTCGAAGACCCGGAGACGATCTTCATCATGCTGGCCGAACTGCTGTTCCACCCGCTGGTGACCGGCTTCCTGTTCGCGGCACTGCTCGCCGCGGTGATGAGCACCATTTCCAGCCAGTTGCTGGTGGCCTCGTCCTCGTTGACCGAGGATTTTTACCGGTTGTTCCTGCGCAAGGAGGCCGGCGACAAGGAGACCGTGCTGGTTGGCCGCATCAGCGTGCTGCTGGTCGGCATCGTCGCCGCAATCCTTGCCTGGAATCCGGACTCCAAGGTGCTGGACCTGGTCAGTCACGCGTGGGCCGGGTTCGGCGCAGCCTTCGGGCCGCTGATTGTCCTGTCGCTGACGTGGCGGCGAATGACCGGCACCGGAGCGGTCGCAGGCCTGGTGGTCGGTGCGGCCACCGTGGTGGGCTGGATCCTGCTGGGCTGGGATGTGAGCTTCATGGGCGGACCGGGCGTCTACGAGATCATCCCGGGCTTCGTCGCCGCGTGGGCCGCCATCTATTTCGTCAGCCTGGCTGCCCAGGGTCAAGTCGACGAGTTCCGTGCGCTGCCGGAAGTTGCATGACGCGAAAAACCGGGGCCGGATGAGTCGATGTAGCCGCGGGCGATGACGTCCTCGGTCGACCGATCTCCCGCGGTCCAAGGCCCTGCCCATCTGCTTGGATCGCAAGCGCGCTGGACGGGCTGGAGCCCGTCTGGCGCTTGCTGCTCCGCTACAGCAGCCGGTTGTAGATCGCCGCCAGCAGCCAGCCGAAAAAGCCGGCGACGACAAGCCACGCCACCAGGCCGAGCAGCACGCCGGCCGGCGTGAAATGCCATCCGAACTTCGCAAGGTCCATGTGCATCATGTTGCCGCCCATGGCCAGCGTCATGGCCGGCATCGACCACACGGCCAAGCTGCAGATCAGCCAGGCGAGGGCGGATGCGAGCGCCATGGCCGTGCCGAATTTGAGGGGATCCAGTCGCATGGTGCCTCCTAGCTCGGGCGTGGATTAGCCCGGCCTGACGAACATGCTGCACCTGCACCTGCGCGCCAACATGATCTGGATCAAAGCAGTGCCGAGCGGAGGCCAGCAAAAGGGCAGGTTCATTTGCCCGAGGAAGGCGGCCTTCCTCGGGCCTGACGGTCGCGCCACGCGGCGTCCGCGCCTTCATTTGCGCACGCGCGTCTCCGATGCCGTGTCATCGCTCGCCGGGAGCGCGCGCCGGGTTGCCCGCGCTTCCAGGCAATGGTCGAGAAGACGTTCGATCGGCCCACCCGACCGCGGGTCGCGGGCAGGGCGTGACACGGGCACGCGTAGATCGCAGAAATGAACCTGACCGGTTTGGGTTCAAGCCAATCGCGCTTCCTGTTGTTGCCATACCCGGTTGCGGCCGCCGTCCTTCGCCGCGTACAGCGCGGTGTCGGCGTGGCGGACCAGTGCGTCCAGGGAGTCGGACGACGCGGCGAAGGCGATGCCGATGCTGGCGGTCAGCGGAACGGCCTTGCCGTCGCCAATGTCGACCGGCATGTTGGCCAGGACCAGGCGCAGGCGCTCGGCGATGCGGGAGGCGGCGGTCGCGCCCGTGCCGGGCAGCAGAAGCAGGAACTCCTCGCCACCCCAGCGGGCGAGCACGTCGTCTTCGCGCGCCACCGAGGCCAGGCGTTGGGCGATGGCGATGAGCGCCTGGTCGCCGGCTTCGTGCCCGTGCTGGTCGTTGAGCACCTTGAAATGGTCGATGTCGACCATCAGCAGCGCCAGCGGCGTGCCCTGCTGGACGGCAGCCTCGTACAGCGGTTGGGCGCGATCGATGAAGCCGCGTCGGTTGAAGACGCTGGTCAGAACGTCCTTGCTGGCCATGGCCAGCGCCTGCACGCGGTCATCGCGATGGCGACGCATGCGGATGCCCAGGGCCAGCGCCCACAGCGAGGCCTCGCACATCACGCTCACTTCCATCGCGCGGAATGTCACCGTGTTGAACGGAACCAGACCCATCACCGCGACGGTCGTCAGCAAGGCACCGGCCATGCCGCAAATCGTGGCAAGCAGGAAGCTCCAGGCCTGCGGTTGACGGCTGCGCACGCCCAGCACGCCCAGCCACACCATCAGCAGGGTGAAGACCGAGATATAGGCGAACGCAAGTTCGACGGCAGCGCCTTGCCAGTTGGCGACGACGAAGGTGGCCATGAGTGCGAGCGCGACCCGCACGCCGTATTTCACGCCACGGTCCAGCCGCGGTGACCACTGCCCAAGTGTCAGGAACTCGCGTGCGAACGCGAGGCCGGCGCTGGAATACAGGACCATGCCGGTGAGGATCGCGTAGCGGCCGATGCCCGGCTGCTCGGGGTACAGCACCAACGGCAGCACGCCGGAGTAGGCCAGGTGCATGTAGAGGTAGGCGCCGACGTAACCCACGTAGCGCAGCAATGCGGTTTCTCGCAGGGCAATCCACAGCAGGCCGAACATCACCGCCAGCGCAAGCAGGTAGCCGTGCACGAGCCCCGACCACTGTTGCGTGCCGGCCTCGAGCCGGCTGGTGGCGGCAATCGGGACGACCCGCAGCGCCATGGCCGCAGCGTCCACGCTTTCGATGCGGATGAAGACCTCGCTGCGGCCGGGCGCGATCTGCGTATCGAAAGCGAACCCCAGTCCGGGACGCAGGTCGATGCCCGGGCCGCGCTCGTCGCCGCCACGCCAGTGCACCGCCGGGCCGCGTGCAGGAAACACCCAGGCATCGGCGCGGTCGGCCCAGGCTTCGACGATGTAGAGGCGGTAGGTGCGCGGCTGCGCGGCATCGTTGTGCAGCACGTAGTGCAGCCACATCGGCGGGGGGTGGTTGCCCAGGTTCGGAATGTCGGCATCCGTGGGACGGAAGTCGCCCGCGGCCAGGCGGTCGCGGGCCTGCGCCAGCGTCAGCGGTCGTCCCGGCGCTTCGCGCAGCATGAGCGCCATCCGGCCGATCGGCCGGATCGGGTCGACTGGCTGCACGAGTGCTGTATTGCGCGGGCGACCCGATGGGTCGAGCACGGTAAGCGCATCGTCGATACGACGGTCGGCCGCCCCTGCGGGCGCGGCGAACACCAGGCCGAGCAGCAGCGCGACGACCGCACCCCACGATGCCACGACATGGGTGGATCCCTTCCGCATGGCAGTTCCCCGTCCGCAACCGGCAGATGCGCCCCCCGCGCCTGCCGTCCGGTCAGAGCGGATTCTACGTCGGCGGGGGACCGGGCAACACAGGGGAAGACGCTTGATCGGCCCGCCCATCCGCGGGTCGTCTCTGGCCCCATAGCAGTCGGGTCGGAAGCAAGCACCTCCGACCCGTTGGTTCCAGCCCTTGTGGCTGCTATCGCAACCGCGCCGCGAGCTTCGTCAGCATCCCCGACAGCGCT
>Ga0209320_10001364_pt1 | contig 12607 bp, 13 predicted proteins | sample Rifsed13ft4_FD_184008 | JGI IMG/M metagenome (GOLD analysis project Ga0209320, IMG submission 184008) | Soil microbial communities from Rifle, Colorado, USA - sediment 13ft 4 (version 2) | ecosystem: Environmental > Terrestrial > Deep subsurface > Rock core/Sediment | place: Rifle, Colorado... | reverse complement strand
GTCTCGCCTATCAGGATGTCGCCGACGCCGGTGATCGCCACGATATCGCCGGCAGTGCCTTCGCTGAGTTCGCTGCGGCCGAGTCCTTCGAAGCCGTACACTTGCGCGACTCGATGGGTCGTTCGCTCGCCTGCGTGGTCGAAGCGCACGATCGCATCGCCCGGCCGCACGAACCCATCCCTGATCCGGCCCACGGCAGTGCGCCCGCGATAACTGTCATAGGTCAGTGACGTCACCAGCATGCGGAACGGCGCCTCCGGGTCCGTAAGCGGCGCCGGGGTGTGGTCGACGATAGCCTGGAACAGCGGCTGCATGTCACCGGAGGTTGCCCCGGGCTCGCGTGAGGCGTAACCATCGCGTGCGTTTGCGTAGAGCACGGGAAAGTCGAGCTGGTGGTCCTTGGTCGCGAGGTCGAGAAAGAGGTCCGATGTCTCGTGGACTACCTCGTCGATACGTGCGTTCGGCCGGTCGATCTTGTTCACCACTACGATGGCGTGGAGGCCGAGTTCAAGGGCTTTCCGAAGCACGAATTTGGTCTGGGGCATCGGCCCTTCGACTGCGTCCACGAGAAGCAGGCAGCCGTCGGCCATGTTGAGGACTCGCTCCACCTCTCCCCCGAAGTCTGCATGGCCCGGGGTGTCGATGATGTTGATCTTGACGCCGCGGTACGCGACCGAGGCGTTCTTCGACATGATGGTGATGCCCTTCTCGCGTTCGAGAGGGTTTGAGTCGAGGATCAAATTCCCGACGTGCTCGTTCGCCCGGAAGATGTTCGACTGCTTCAGGAGGGCGTCGACGAGCGTGGTCTTGCCATGGTCGACGTGGGCGATGATCGCGATGTTACGAATGTCCGGACGGCGGGATTCCATTCGATCCATGATGCCGGAGTGCGCGGCAGAGGTATAGGAGGGACACGCGTCTGCGATTTTTGCGCTTTCGCTCCCATTGAGCGCACACTGAAATCACGAATCTTCCCGGGGATGACCGCCATGAGCATCGACCGCATAGAAAACATCATGCCCTTCGTGATCGAGTCTGACGGCCGCCGCGAGCGCGCCTACGACATCTACTCACTGTTGCTCAAGGAGCGCATCGTCTTCCTCGGCACTCCCATCGACGCGATGATCGCGAATGTCATCATCGCCCAACTGCTCTACCTGGCCCGCGAAGACGACGAGAAGGACATCATGATGTACATCAACTGCCCGGGGGGCAGCGTCACGGCCGGGTTGGCGATCTATGACACCATGAACCTCATCCGTCCGAAGGTGTCGACCGTATGCATCGGCCTCGCCGCGAGCATGGGGACGGTCCTCCTGACCGCTGGAGCGAAGGGCAAGCGCTTTGCCCTGCCTAACTCAACGGTCCATCTGCACCAGGTCCTCGGCGGTGCGCAGGGCCAGGCGCGGGACATCGAGATCCAGGCGCGCGAGACGCTCCGGCTCCAGCGAGTACTCCGGGGGATCATCGCCGAGACGACCGGCCAGCCGATGGAGCGGATCGAGCACGACACCGACCGCGACTTCTGGATGGACCCGCAGGACGCGCGTGCCTATGGGCTGATCGACGAGATCCTTGAGCGGCCGTCCCAGGCCGCTGCGGCCGTCAACCAGAGCCCGAACGGCTCAGAGGCTTAGCCAGCCGGATCAGCGCGGAGCCGCGATGCGGTCGGTCCCCATGTAGGGCCGCAGGACTTCCGGGATCTCAATCGAACCGTCCTCCCGCTGGTAGTTTTCCATGACCGCGATGAGCACGCGGCCGGGGGCCAAACCGGAGCCATTCAGCATGTGCGGATAGCGAGTGCCCGTTTCGGGCGCCGGCCGATAGCGGATGTTCGCCCTGCGTGCCTGGAAGTCGAGGCAGTTGGAAACGGAACTCACTTCCATCCACTCTCCCTGCCCGGGCGCCCAGACCTCGATATCGAATGTGCTGGTCGCGTTGAAGCCGACGTCACCCGAGCACAGTTGGACGACCCGGTAGGGAACGCCCAGCAATTCCGGCAATGACCGCGCTCGCGCGACCAGCCTCTCGAACTCCTCCGCACTCTGCGCTGGTTCGCAGTAGACGAACATCTCCACTTTTTCGAACTGGTGGACGCGCTTGATCCCCCGCACGTCGCGGCCGGCGCTCATCTTTTCCCGGCGGAAGCACGGGGTATGGGCCACGAGACGGATGGGGAGCTCATCCGGCGGGATGATCTCGTCACGGTAGAGGTTGACGAAGGGTACCTCGGCCGTCGGGCTGAAGAAGTAATCCTCTTCGGCGTCGCGGTAGAGGTTTTCGCGGAACTTCGGGAGCTGCCCCGCTGCGTAGAGCGACGCCTCGGTCAGCATGTCGGGCAGGTAGCACTCGGTGAAGCCCGCCTTCAGGTGTTCATCGAGGAAGAACTGGATGAGCGCCCGGTGCAGCCTCGCCACCGCCCCGCGCAGGACGAAGAACCTGGAGCCGGACATCTTCACGCCCCGCTCGAAGTCGATGCCGCCCAGTGCGGGCCCAAGTTCCCAGTGGGGCCTGGGCTGGAAGTTGAAGACAGGAAGATCGCCAACCGTCTCGATGACGACGTTCCCGCTTTCATCCGTCCCCTCGGGCACACCCGGGTCAAGGATGTTGGGGACTTCGTAGAGGAGGCCCTGGAGTTCCGCATCGACCACCTTCAGGCGGCCCTCAAGCTCGCCAAGGCGGGCGCCGACAGCGCGCATGGCCACGATCCGCGTCTCGCGCTCGTTGGCGTCCGTCGATGCGCCGATCGCCTTGCTGGCCGTGTTCCGCTCCGCGCGAAGGGCCTCCACCTGTCCGAGGAGGCCGCGCCGCTCTTCGTCGAGTTGAAGAATCCGATCGATCGGCGCGGGCGTGTTCCTCAGGATCAGGTCGCGCTTCACCCGCTCGGTGTTCTCGCGGATGTACTGCACGCTAAGCAATCAGGGCCTCCTTCGCAGCAGCATCAATCGCTCGCACGCCCAGCAGCCGCACATCTTCGGCGACGGACACCGGTTGCCCGTCGGGACCGGGAAGCGCGCAAGGGGTCTTCAGCGTGGCGGCGTCGACCCAGGCAAAGATCGTCCCATCAGGGATGGGCGCATCGAAATCGACCGGCTCGACCGCTCGCGTGAAGTACACGTGGTCGATGTGCTGGTGGAAGGGCTGGTCGTCCCGCACGATGTCCTCGATGAGTATCACTGCCGGGGGAGGGAGGACTACCGGGCCCTCACAGCGCACGAGGTCGGGCGGCGGGATGATTTCCACTTCGAGTCCGCTCTCTTCACGCGCCTCGCGGAGTGCAGCCTGGACGGGGTCCTCGTTGAGTTCGCAGTGGCCGCCCGGTGGGAGCCACATCCGGAGCTTCCGGTGCCAGAGCATGAGCGTGCGCCCACGGCTGACCACATAAGCTGTCGCGGTGTGGTGTCGCTCCAGTGGGTTCACGTCGGCTGATGCCCCGCTCATCAGTCCTTCACCGTCTTGTGCTGGGGGAAGAGGATCACGTCCCTGATGCTGGGCTGCCCGGTGAGAATCATGACAAGCCGGTCAATGCCCATCCCGAATCCGCCCGTCGGCGGCATGCCGTGTTCGAGCGCGAACAGAAAGTCCTCGTCGACCAGTTCGACCTCGTCGTCTCCGGCGGCCTTGAGGAGTAACTGCTCTTCGAAACGCAGCCGCTGGTCGACCGGGTCGTTCAGTTCGGTGTAGGCGTTGCCGGCTTCGAAGCCGCCGATGAACACCTCGAATCGCTCGACCAGCCGGGGGTTGTCAGGCTTGCGCTTCGCGAGCGGCGACAGTTCGACGGGGTAATCGAGCAGGAATGTCGGCTGTATCAGCTTCGGTTCAACGTAGTGCGACATCGCCTCATCGACGAGTTTGCCCCATCCCGCCACCGAAGGAAGAGTGAGCCCGCGGCGTTCCAGTTCGGGCCGAAGTGTCTCAGCCGTGGAGTACTCGTCGATGTCGAGGTCACCGTAGTCGCGCAGCGCGTCGTGCAGTGTGAGGCGGTGCCAGGGCGGAGTGAGGTCGATCTCGTTCCCCCTGAACTCGAACCGCATGCTGCCGAGAGCCTCTTCAGCTACGGTGGCCACCATCTCTTCGGCCATGGCCGCGACGCCGATGTAGTCGGAATAGGCTTCGTACACCTCCAGCATTGTGAACTCGGGGTTGTGCTTCATGCTCATCCCTTCGTTGCGGAAGTTGCGGCCAATCTCGTAGACGCGGTCGAACCCCCCGACCACCAGGCGCTTCAGGTGCAGTTCAAGACTGATGCGGAGGAACCGGTCCTCCTCGAGCGTGTTGTAGTGAGTGGTGAATGGCCGCGCTGCCGCGCCTCCCGCCGACTCCTGCAGGATCGGCGTCTCCACTTCCAGGAACCCTCGGTCATCGAGAAACCGCCGAATCGCTGCGACGACCTTGCTGCGTGCGGTGAACGTCCGCCGGGTCGCTTCGTTGGCCATCAGGTCGAGGTAACGGCGCCGCTGGCGCAACTCCATGTCGGCGAGGCCGTGATACTTCTCTGGTGGAGCATGGAGCGCCTTCGTCAGCATGGTCCACGACGTTGCGCCCACGGTAGGCTGGCCGGTGCGCGTCCGCATGGGCTCGCCGTCAACGCTGATGAAGTCCCCGAGGTCCACAAGGCGAAGGAGTTCGTATTGGCCTTCCGCGAGCTGGTTCTGGCGGAGCAACGTCTGGATGCGACCAGTCCCATCCTGCAGGTCGATGAAAGTTGCCTTGCCCATCTCCCGCCGGGCGACGACACGTCCCGCGACTGAGATCGCTCCCACTGCGGTCTCGCCTGTGTCGGGCGGCAGGCTCTCGACGAGCGTGGTAGCAGCAGCGGCGGTGTGGGTCCTCCGGGCGCGGGTGGGATACGGATCAACGCCCGCCTCGCGGAACAGTTCCACCTTCCGGATCCGTTGCGCCATCAGTTCGTCCAAGGAGAGCCTCCGTTGGCCATACGACGAGGCCGCCTCGAGGGCGGCCCGCATGGGTTTTGACCTGGCCGGGCCGGGACAGGTTCAGTCTATCTTGATTACCTTCACTTTGATGACGCCTCGCGGGACATTGACGTCGACCACGTCGCCAACCGAACGACCCAGCAGGGCTGCGCCGACCGGCGATTCGTTCGAGATCTTGCCCTGTGAAGGGTCGGCCTCTGGTGCACCGACGATCTGATAGTGACGCCGCTCGCCGTCCTGTTCCACGTGGACGCCGCTACCGACCACCACCCGGCCGCCCGCGTGGGCAGTGTTTTCGTCGATCAGGGTTGCCCGTCGAAGGATGTCCTCGATTTCAAGGATTCGCCCCTCGAGCATGCCCTGCTCCTGCTTGGCGTCGTCGTATTCAGCGTCGTTCTGGCTGGTGCCTTGCTCCTGCGCGTTATGGATGCGCTCCGCCACCACACGCCGCTGGCGGCGCAGTTCTTCGAGGTCGGCTTCCAGCTTTGCTTTTCCTTCACGCGTCAATGGAACGGGCTTATCAGTCATGGCGTACCCTAGGGAGGAATGCGCGGCCAACAAAAATCGACTGAGGGCCGCAGACGCCTCAGTCGTGGGTAGTATACCGATCGCGGACTGCAGGCCGCAACGAACCTCAAGCAGCGAGGAAACCCGTTGACATCCGAACGAGAGCCCGTCCAGCGCGAGCGGCGCGCAATCGATGGCCTCGACTGGTCGGTGCCAGCGGAACCAGGTACCCCGCCCGCCCATACCGGCCCGGTGGCGCCGGCGCCCGTCGCGGCCCGGTCGGGCCGTCCCGTTCGAGCTGGCTGGGTCGTTGTGCTGGCACTGCTGGCCGGTCTCACCGGTGGTCTCGTCTCCGGCCTGCTCATCGGTGTCGTGTTCGACGACAGCGGAGGCGCGCCGGTCAACGGCGGCACCGGTAACGGCCTGACGGTCGAGCACACGAGTGCCGTACGCGACGCAGCGGCAAAGGCGCGTGCGAGCGTCGTGCGCATTGAAAGCACGCGGCGCACAACCAGCGGGGTCGTCCAGGACGTTGGAAGTGGTGTCGTGCTCGACACTGACGGCCACATCCTGACCAACGCGCACGTCGTGCTGAACACCGAAACGTTGACCGTGTTCCTCGCGGATGGAAGCGAGCGGAAGGCGATCATGATCGGCCACGACTACCCATTCACCGATGTCGCCGTACTCCAGATCGGTCCCGGCGGACTCGAGCCGGTGGAAATTGGTGACTCAGCTGCCCTGGCGCTGGGCGAGACGGTGCTGGCAATCGGCAACCCCCTCTCCGACTTCGAAGGGTCCGTGAGCGTTGGTGTGGTCAGCGGCCTGAACCGGCGCCGCACGTTCGATGGCGTCGTGCAGCCAGACCTCATCCAGACGGACGCGGCGGTCAACCAGGGCAACAGCGGCGGCGCACTGGTGAACCTTCGAGGAGCATTCGTGGGCATGCCGACATCCGTGGTGCGCGAGTCGCGTTCAGGCCAGCCAGTGGAAGGCATCGCGTTTGCACTGCCGAGCGCCCGGGTGCTCGAAATCGCCCGCGGCATCATCGCCGAAAGCGGCGCGTATCCGCGGCCCACGCTCGCGATCGAGCACCTCGATCTCACACCGGATGTCCTCGCGCGCGCCCCTCGCCTGGCCGTTGAGGAAGGCGCACTGGTCACACAGGTCATCCCGGGCGGGACGGCCGATGCCGCCGGGATACAACCCGGAGACGTCATCACCGGTATCGGCGGCGAACAGGTCGACCGGCAAAACCTGCTCCTGAATGTCCTGCTGCGGTTCAACCCGGACGACACGGTGCGGGTTGTCCTCAACCGAGACGGCCGCATAATCGAAGTCGAGGTTCGCCTTGGCAAACGTGGGTAAGAACGTCAGCAGGCTGGTGGGGGCAGGCGCTTGACGCGGCGGGGCGGAGCACCGTACCTCGCCGTGCCCAACCGGGGCGGTCTCTACGGAGGGGGCGGGGGCTACCGGCGGCTCGTGACGCTCGGGGCGGTCGTACTCGGAGTCGTGGTCCTCGGCTGGTTCCTTCTCACGCGAATGCTGGGAGGCGATTCCTGCACCACCTCCTATTGCCCATCGGGAAAAGGATCGGACGCACCCGAGGGGTACACATTCGTCAGCAAGGTTTACGAATTCAATGCCGAGCAGACGGCCGTACCACCGGGGACCGAAGCTCGCGTGTCGCTGCCACTTCTGGACGCCACGACCGATGGCCGGAACCTCGCGTTCTATCGCTTTGTGGAAACGACCGGTGCATGGGAGCCTCTCGGGCCGGCCCTCCTCGACGCTGGCGGAGAGACTGTCTCAGCAACCCTCCCCGAGCCTCCGCCGGTAATCGCGGTGATGCGCCGGCTGCTCCCGGCGGGCCACGTTGTGGCCTACCTGCCGCACAACGGCACCCTGCATCCTGAAGCACAGGGGCGCATCACCGTCCTCCACTCATTCGACTTCACGCCGAGTTCCGACGGCACCATCGCGGGCGAGCTGACCCCGGTCGCTGCTTCAGGCGACTTCGCGTTCTATCCCGTGATCTCGGCTGGAGCGAGCCAGCGGGGCAGCATTCCGATCGTCAGCAACATCCTGGCCGACGGCCAGAACCGCTCGCGACACGTCCAGGAGATCGTCCGGCTGGTTGCCGAGCGCCAGTTAGGCGGCATCGACATCGCCTACCTGGACCTCGCGCCCGATCAGCGGACATCGTTCTCGCTCTTCGTGAGCGAACTCGGGCAGGCGCTTCGTGCGAACGGGAAGGTGCTCACCCTCACGCTCCCACCGCCGATGAAGGTGCAGGACCGGATCGATGAGGGCGCTTACGACTGGCAGGAACTCGGGAAATCCGCCGACATCCTGAAGATCTGGCCGTATCGCGACCAGAGCACCTATCGGCGGGACATGCCGGCGATCATCGAACACCTCACAACCCGCGTTGAGGTGAGCAAGCTGGTGCTCACGGTGACGCCATACGCCACGGAGAAGACGATCGAGGGGCTCTCGACCATGACGCTGGCCCACGCGATGAGCATCGCGACCCGGCTGGATGTTCAGACAGGCTCGGACCAGAAGATTGAGGCTGGCAGCAACGTCCTTATCGTGGCAACCAACATCGATAGGGACGAGAACCTGAGCGGCGTGCTCTGGGACGCTCGCGCAGCCTCGGTGGGTTTCACCTACAAGTCAGACGGTCCTCGGACAGTGTGGATAGAGAACTTCTTCAGCATCGGCTTCAAGCTCGAGTACATCTACCGGCACAAGCTTGGCGGGGTGGCTGTCGAAGACGCCAGTGATAACGTCTACCTGGGCAACATCTGGACGGCACTCGTGCCATTCATCGCGAGCGGCCAGCCGATCCTTATGCAGCCAAACCCATCGGACCTGGTGCCCTTCTGGAAGCCGCCGGAAAAGGGTAGTTACGATGGCGGAGAGCGCGCCGGCCAGCGTGGCTCGGTCCGCTGGGCTACGCCAACGGAGCCGGGGACCTACACGATTAGCCTCCGGCTGAGCGACGGCGTGAACTTCTTCGAAAACGAGATAACGGTCACGGTTGAGGCCAGGTCTAACCGGGCACCGGTCGAGTCGAGCACCCCAACACAGGGCACGGGGTAACCCCGTGGCCGCCGCCAAACTCCGCATCACCGGCGGCTCCGCCCGGGGCCTGCCCATCAGCGAACCGCGCGGACTTCGCCTGCGGCCAACCTCCGGCCTGGTGAGAGAAGCCATCTTCAACATACTGGGCGACCGCGTGACCAGCGCGACGGTGTTGGACCTGTTCGCCGGCACTGGCGCGCTCGGCATCGAGGCGCTGAGCCGGGGCGCCACGCGGGCTGTGTTCATCGACGCCGCCCAGGTGTCGTGCCAGGCGATCCTGCAGACGCTGGCGCGCGCCGGCTTTTCGGAGTCGGCAGTAGTCCTCCGCGGGCGGCTGCCGGGCGCGCTTCGAAATGTCTCCGAGCAGTTCGACATCGTGACAATGGATCCGCCCTACGATTCGGAGGCAGCCGAGCCGACGCTGGTCGAGATCCACGAATTCGTACAGCCGGGCGGTGTAGTCGTCTACGAACACGGAAGCCGTTACAATCCGCCAGAACGCCCGGCTGGATTGCGCCTGCTCGAGCGACGTGTCTACGGCGATAGCGCAATCGCGCTATATGAACATCAGGAGGGGTAATGAGGATCGCAGTTTTCCCGGGCGGCTTTGACCCGGTTACAAACGGCCACCTGGACCTTGTCCGCAGGATGACGCATCTCTTCGACAAGGTGATTGTTGCCGTGGTGAAAGGCCGCGAAAAGGGCTCCATGTTCACCTGGAACGAGCGCATCGAAATGTTCGTCAGAGCAGTGGAGGACATGCCGAGCGTCGAAGTCGAAGGTTTCGATGAAATGACAGTGGAGTTCGCCCGCCGTAAGGGCGCGGTGGCACTGGTCCGTGGAATCCGCGCGGTCAGCGACTTCGAGGCGGAGTTCGACATGGCGCTAATGAACCGCAAGATGGCGCCACACCTCGAATCCGTTTACCTGATGGCAAACCAGGACTTCCTCTACATCAGTGCGAGTCGAATTCGCGAAGTGTCTAAACTGGGTTATGACGTAGCCGACCTCGTGCCACCACACGTGCGTGCGGCAATCCGCCAAAAACTCGGATACTCGTAGAGGAGCGCCCACAGGGGCACGCGTGGAAATCCTCGATCTCATCGACACGCTTGAGGAACTCGTCGTACAAGCACGACGATTACCCGTTGGTGGGAACCTTGTGGTCGATCGAAAACGGATGCTCGACGTGATCGATCAGATGCGTTTGTCGGTTCCAGCTGACCTGCGAGAAGCGGCGCGAATCATCGAGCTTCGTGACCAGGTTCTGGAAGAGGCGCACCAGGCGGCACGGCAGTTCAGCCAGAAAGCGGAAGAGGAGCGAGCGAGACGCCTCGAAGAAAGCTCCATTATGCGGGAGGCGCAGGAGCGGAGCCAGGCAATGCTAATTGACGCAGAAGCCCGCGCGCGCCAGGTGGTAACCGAAGCGAATGCTACCGCAGCATCGTATCTCAGCGAGGCAGCAGAGGCCGCCGGAAAGCAACTCGACGACGCCGATCAATACGCGCTAGAAGTACTCCGCCGGCTTGAGAACCAGCTGCAGGCGTTCCTCGAGTCGATCCGCATGAGTATCGGGAGCCTTCAGGAAAAACGATAGGACAACCACAAAAAGAGTGACACCGGTTGTCGTTATACTGTATTCTCCTGCAGTGACCATTGGAGCCCTTTTACCGCTTTAGCAAGGGTTCAGTCGGCTCAACACGAGAGATAAGGTGCAGGAGAGAAATGGCAGAGTTCACAACGGTTTCAGAAGCCGATGCTCCCAGGCCATCCCGGCAAACCGGCAGGCTTGCAGCGCGTATGCGCGAATACGAAAAGTACGTTTCCAGCGTCCCCAACGGTAAGGTTGGACGGCTCGTACCATCCAAAGGGGAAACACCGCGCGGCATCGCGCTGCGCATCGGCCGGGCGGCCCGTCGCACAAACAAGATGGCCAACACATGGGTGGTCGACGGGACAGTCTACTTCACCATCTCGTAGGACCGTCGACGCGGCAGAATCAGGCCGGAGAGACCTCCAGTTCGTGGAGGCTCCGGTCTAACGTTACCCCCGCTGTCGCGCTAGCGGGCTGAGGCTGAGTTGCCTGCGCGCTCGTCAGAGGAAACAAGGGCGAACGACGGCAGGTCGCGGGCACGGCCCGCACGGCCGTTGCCAGCCGCCTCCTCTTCCGGCGCCGGTGTCTCGCGCCGGCTCCGGCTCGCCGGGACCACCGGCGGCGCCGCTTCGGCACCCGAAGTCTCAACGTTGCCGCTCACCGTGGCGCCTTCCTGGACCACGAGCGTCGCGGTCCGGATGGTCGCGCTGACGACGGCCGAGGATTCGATTGTGAGCTTCCCCGTACAGGAGAGTTCGCCCTCCACCCGGCCCCGCACCACGACGTCATGAGCCTGGACGCGAGCCTTGGCAACGGCGTCGCGCTCGACGATAAGCTGGCCTCGGCAGATCACCTCGCCGGTGATGCTTCCGAAAATCCGCAGATCTTTCTGGGTCTCATACTTTCCATCGAAGCTCGAATGAGCATCGATGACGCTTTCGATCCCCAGGCCACCTGCCTCGGCAACGGGTCCCGGCTTCTGCTCAGCCGGCGATTGCAAGGGTTCACGCCGCCAGGGGGTGCGGACTTCGTCGTCGCGGCCGACAGCCATTTCCGGCGTGTGCTGAATGTTGGTCTCCTCGAAGGCATCGCCCTCGGGGTACTGTGACTCGCGCGGATTCTTCTTGAGCATTTGCCCCTCCAATGGTTCGTTCAGGCGGCCGGGCACGGCCGACGGTTTCAGGGCGCTCTTGGCACGATAGACGCGTGACGTTTCGGTGTCCAGCGATTAAGAAAACGCTATGTAAATAATCCGGGCCACCCGTTCGCGACCCTCGGACTGGTTCAGAGCACCACGTTCACGAGCTTGCCGGGCACCACGATCACCCGTTTTGGGTCCTTTCCTTCGAGCCATTCCTGGATCCGGGGCGAGGCGAGGGCGGCTGCTTTCGCCTCCTCCTCGCCGGCATCGGAGGAGAGGAGGATCTTGTCCCGAACGCGGCCGTTCACCTGCACCACGAGTTCCATTTCCTCGTCCCGGGCCAGTTCGGGATCGAACTCCGGCCACGGCTGCAGGTGGATGCTGTAGTGCAGGCCCAGCCGCTCCCAGAGTTCCTCGGTGATGTGGGGCGCCAGCGGCGCGGTAAGCAACACCGCCGTGCGAGTTGCCTCCTGCCACGCCAGGCGGTCGACGGGGCCCTGTTCCCGAGCCCGTTGCATGGCCGTGCTGTGCTCCATCAGCCGCGAAATCATCGTGTTGAAACGAAGGGCCTCGATGTCCTCGGTAGCCCGTCGAATCGTCTTGTGCGTTATGCGCCTCAGTTCGCGGGCTGCCGCCGATCCCGGCTCATCCGCCAGCGGCGCCTCCTCGACGATGAGCGACCAGAGCCGGTTCAGCCAGCGGACGATGCCCGCCATGCCCGTCGGGTTGTAGGGTCCGCCCTGGTCCCAGGGGCCAACGAACATCAACTGGCACCGGAACGCATCGGCTCCCCAGCGGTCGACCTGCTCGTCGGGTGCGACCACGTTCCCGCGGCTCTTCGACATCCGGTTCCCGTCGGGCCCGAGGATCACGCCCTGGTTGAACAGCCGCAGCATCGGCTCGTCGCCTTCGACCACGCCCATGTCCCTGGCCGCCTTCCAGAAGAACCGGGTGTAGAGCAAGTGCATCACAGCGTGCTCCCCGCCCCCGGTGTACTGGTCCACGGGCAGCCACTTACGGGCCGCTTCGCGCGATACCGGCCGCTCGGGATTGTGAGGGTCCGCGTAGCGCATCTGGTACCAGCTCGAACACATGAAGGTGTCCATCGTGTCCGTCTCGCGCCGGGCGGGACCGCCGCACTCGGGGCAGGTCACGTTCACCCACTCCGGGATTTGCGTCAGCGGCGACTGTCCCGTCGGCTCGAAAGTCACCCCTTCAGGCAGCAGGACGGGGAGATCGGCTTCGTCCACCGGGACGATCCCGTCGCGCTCACAGTGGATCATCGGGATGGGTGCTCCCCAGTACCGCTGTCGAGAGATGAGCCAGTCTCGGAGCCGG
>Ga0209320_10001362_pt1 | contig 12610 bp, 4 predicted proteins | sample Rifsed13ft4_FD_184008 | JGI IMG/M metagenome (GOLD analysis project Ga0209320, IMG submission 184008) | Soil microbial communities from Rifle, Colorado, USA - sediment 13ft 4 (version 2) | ecosystem: Environmental > Terrestrial > Deep subsurface > Rock core/Sediment | place: Rifle, Colorado... | reverse complement strand
GATGTACAAAGAATTGAAAAAGTTTAAAGTAAGCGATAGCTTTACTTTTACGGCAGATGATAGTTTAGAACAAGTATGCAATGCTTCCGAAGGAAGTGGAGTATTTTTGGTTTATGCAGTTGGAGATGAAAAAGAGTTGATCATGGTAGGTTCTACAGGAACGGTTCAAAATGACGGATCTTTGAAAATCAAAAATGGTGGTTTGAAAGAAAAGATTGTTGAAGGACATCAATTTGCGAAAACAGGAAGAAAGTACTCTTGGCCAGCGCAAATGGCTAAAGAAGACATTAGCACTTTGGAAGTGGTTTGGTACGAAACATTCAACGATAAAGCTAAAGCGATCCCTACATTCGTGGAAGGGCAGGTTTTGCAGAACTTCTTGGATGAAAACGGAAGATTACCAAAATGGAATGTGGCTTTCTAGTCTATTTCGAAAAACATAAATAATTTTCAAAAAAGCTTTACTTCGGTAAGGCTTTTTTTGTAAGAAAATAATTAATTACTAATTGATTTCTATATATTTGATTACTTTAATATTTGAAATGAAAAAACTTTACTTTTTACTTATAGGATTTTGTTTATTTGGAAGTATTACCGCCCAGGTTATTGTTATTGCAGATGCTAATTTCAAGAAAAAATTACTGGAATCAAGTGCAGACAGTTATATCGCAACCGATAGTGATGGTCAAGGAATTAAAATTGATAGCAATAGTGATAATGAAATTCAAAGAGACGAAGCTTTAGCAGTACAAGGACTAAGACTTGATGGTGCTGGCATTTCTAATTTTGATGGTTTAGAGTATTTTATAAATATTAGAATAATAGAATTTAGCTGGAATAAAATAACAAACTTTGATGCAAGTACATATGTTTTTCTAAAAGAGCTGAATTGTTTCGGTGGTGATTTAATTAATTTGAATTTGACCGGTTTGAAAGATCTCGAGACTTTGAATTGTAACGGAAATAAAATTGAAATACTAGATCTATCTGGATTAAGTAATTTAAAATTTTTAGATTGTAATAACAATAAAATTAGTAATCTGGAATTTACAGACAATCCTAATATTGCATATATAAATTGTTCTGTGAATCCGATTAAGTCTTTAGATGTATCAGGACATAGCAAATTAATTTCTTTCTTATGTACTATGAATGATCTTAGTGGAATTGACGTCTCAAACTGCACTAAATTGTCCGAACTAGATTGTTCTTCAAATAAAATAACGACATTAGATCTTTCAAGTTGTTATAATTTATTTCAGTTTAATTGTAATTTTAATCTGCTTGAATCCTTATTTATTAAAAATAACTTCACAACAAACTACAATTATTATATTAGTTTCAATCCAACATTAAAATATATATGTGCAGATGATAAAGAAGTGTTTGATTTTCAAAATAGAGCTAACAATTTAGGTTATAATTGCATTGTAAACTCCTATTGTTCTTTTACACCGGGTGGGTCTTTTTACACGGTTAAAGGAAATTCTAAATTGGACACAGATAATAATGGTTGTACTATAAATGATGCCGTTTATAAAAATTTGAAGATTAAAATAACTGACGGGACCAACACAGGAAACTTTATTTCAGATTCATCTGGAAATTATTCGATGCCTGTTCAAGATGGAACACATACTATAACTCCAATTATTGAAAACCCAAATTATTTTACTGTTTCTCCAATTTCTGTAAATGTTGCTTTTCCAGCGCAATCTAGCCCAATTTCACAAGATTTTTGCATTACGCCGAATGGAACACATAATGATTTGGAAGTGACAATTTTACCTTTAATTCCAGCTAGACCCGGTTTTGACGCAACCTACACTATTATTTATAAAAACAAGGGAAATACAAGTCAATCGGGTTCGGTTGCTTTAACTTTTAACGATGCCGTTTTAGATTTTGTTTCGGCTTTGCCAAATGTCAATAGTCAAATTGCAGACAAACTTAGCTGGGACTACAGTAATTTATTGCCTTTTGAAACACGTGAAATATCTGTAACTCTAAATGTCAATTCTCCTATGGAAATTCCTGCGGTGAATATTGGAAATCGTTTGAGTTTTAATGCATTGATTACTCCCCTTACTGGCGATGAAAAACCAGTAGACAATTCATTTGCTTTACGTCAAAGTGTGGTGGGTTCTTTTGATCCTAATGACAAAACCTGTTTAGAGGGAGATGTCATCACTCCAGAACTGATTGGTGAGTATGTACATTATTTGATCCGATTTGAAAACACAGGAACCTATCCTGCCGAAAACATTGTTGTGAAGGATTTAATTGATTTAAGCAAATTTGATATTTCAACTTTAGTACCAACGAAAGCTAGTCACGAATTTGTGACCAAAATATCTGATGGAAATAAAGTGGAATTCATATTCGAGAACATCAATCTACCTTTTGATGATGCTACAAATGATGGTTATATTGCTTTTAAAATTAAAACATTGCCAACGCTGGTAACTGGGGATTCATTTACGAATGAAGCCAATATTTATTTTGATTATAATTTCCCGATTTTGACCAATAAAGCAACTTCTACTTTTAAAACATTAGGAACTCAAGATTTTGAGTTTGCAGATTATTTTAGTGTATTTCCAATTCCTACACATGATGTTTTAAATATTGGAACTAGAAATACTATTGAATTAAAATCAATTTTGATTTATGATATGTTAGGACAAATAGTTATAGCTGTTCCAAATGCTCAAATTATTTCTAAAGTAGATGTTTCTAAATTAAAGACTGGAAAGTATTTCTTGAAAATGAATACTGATAAGGGAACATCCAGCTTTAAATTTATTAAAAAATAAAAATCCAATTTATGAAGCAAATCTATTTTTCGGTTTTCTTATTATTTATATTTACTTCCATTCAGGCGCAGATTGTTACTATTCCAGATGTTAATTTTAAAAATAAATTACTTTCATCAAATAGCACAAATTCGGTTGCATACGATAGTAATTTTAATTTTATTAAAATAGATGCTAATAATAATGGCGAAATTGAAGTCGAAGAAGCATTAAAAGTAATTAGGCTGCAAATTGATAATTCAAATATTTTTGATTTTTCAGGAATTGAGAAATTTGCTAATTTGAAGTATTTATACTGTTCTAATAATAGGGCAACAACTTTAAATGTTTCAGGTTTAAAAAATTTATATTTATTGGATTGTGAAAACAATATGTTGTCACAGTTAATTACTTCAAATTGTTCCAAGCTATTTGATCTTAAGTTAGATAATAATCCACTTAGATCATTAGATTTATCAGGTTGTAGTTCAATAGTAACACTAAACTATTTTGGTACAAAATTAGAAGATTTAAATGTTAGAGATTGTGTTAAGTTATTTACATTAAATGTTGAAAATAATTTATTAAAAACACTTGATTTGAGGACATTATCTTCTCTTACAAATCTAAATGTAAAAAATAATAAATTAGAAAACATTCTTTTTAATGAAACAGAGAGTGTCCTTACTTATATAAGTTGTTCAGGAAATGTGCTTAGCGATATTAGAATTTCAAATATGGCATATTTGACTGAAATAGATTGCTCCTTTAATAAAATCACTGCAATAACTTTGAATAACTTACCAAGTTTTACAACCATAAATTGCGTAAATAATCAATTAGTAACTTTAAATATTGAGAACACAAAAAATCTGGATAATATATATTGTAGTAATAATCAACTTGAAACTATTGATTTGAATTCATTCTCAGTACTAAGGCGCTTATATTGTGACAATAATCAATTAAAAACAATTAATGCCAATAATCTAAGTCATTTAGAAGTTTTTCATTGCAGTAATAATAATATTGGTTCATTATTTTTAAAAAATGGAAGTTATGAATATGATACCGATTTTAGCAACAACCTAAATTTGGAATACATATGTACAGATGAAGGATTGGAAGCTTCTACTTTTCAAAGATTAATTGATAACTATGGTTATAAAAATTGTGAAATTAATTCGTATTGTAATTTTAATCCTGGAGGAATTTTCTTTGAGATGCAAGGAAAAATTATTTTAGACAGCAATAAGGACGGATGTAATGCTTCGGATTTTGGGTATTCAAATTTAAAGTTTTCCGTTTCAGATGGAAATGGGGTGGGCAATGTTATTACAAATGCATTAGGTAAATATTACATTCCTGTACAAAAGGGAAATTACGCGATCACTCCAATCCTTCAAAATGCAAATTATTTTACAATTTCTCCAACTTCTGTAAATGTTGCTTTTCCAGCACAAACGAGCCCTTATACTCAAGATTTTTGTGTTACTCCAAATGGCATTCATAATGATTTGGAAGTAACCATTTTACCTCTAGTTCCGGCAAGGCCAGGATTTGATGCAACTTATAAAATCATATATAAAAATGAAGGAACAACGATGCAATCTGGTTCGGTTGTTTTAACGTTTGATGACGAAGTGCTAGATTATGTTTCTGCAACACCAATGTTTGATAACCAAATTATCAACAAGTTCACTTGGAATTATTCTGACTTACGATCTTTTGAAACTAGGGAAATCAATATTACGTTAAACGTAAATTCACCAATGGAAACTCCTGCAGTGAATAATGGGGATCGTTTGAGTTTTAATGCCTTAATTACTCCTGTTGCTGCTGACGAAAAACCAGTAGATAATTCCTTTGCTTTGCGCCAAAGTGTGGTCGGGTCTTTTGATCCTAATGACAAAACCTGTTTAGAAGGAGATGTAATCACTCCAGAACTGATTGGTGAATATGTACATTATTTAATCCGTTTTGAAAATACAGGAACCTATCCCGCTCAAAATATTGTAGTTAAAGATCTAATTGATTTAAGCAAATTTGATATTTTAACTTTAGTACCTACTAAAGCCAGTCACGAATTTGTGACCAAAATATCTGATGGTAATAAAGTAGAATTCATTTTCGAGAACATTAATCTTCCTTTTGACGATGCTACAAATGATGGGTATATTGCTTTCAAAATTAAAACATTGCCAACGCTGGTAATTGGGGATTCTTTCGCTAACGAAGCCAATATTTATTTTGATTATAATTTCCCGATTTTGACCAATAAAGCGACATCAACTTTTAAAACGTTAGGAACTCAAAATTTTGAGTTTGCAGATTATTTTAATGTATTTCCAATTCCTACACATGATATTTTAAATATTGGAACTAAAAATATCATAGAAGTAAAATCAATGACAATTTATGATATGTTGGGACAAATAGTTATTGCTGTTACCAATGCGCAAAATGTTTCAAAGGTGGATGTTTCAAAATTAGCAACGGGCAATTATTTCTTGAAATTGAATACGGATAAAGGAACTTCAAGTTTGAAATTTGTTAAACAATAAAAATTATTTAGATGAAGAAACTATACTTTTTACTTGTTACAATTTGTTTTTATGGCGGTGTAAATGCTCAGGTTATAAATATTCCAGATGCAAATTTTAAAGCTAAATTAATAGCTGAACAACCGCTGGCATATGATGCAAGTGGTCAAAACATTAAGATAGATTTGAATTCAGATGGGGAAATTGAAGTTACTGAAGCTTTAAAAGTTGCTGCTCTTTCAGTTCATGCTTCTGAAATTTCAAATTTAAGTAGTATTGAGTATTTTACAAATCTGACCTCACTAACTTGTTATGGAAATACCCTTACGGGTTTGGATGTGAGTGCTTTAAGTAAATTAAAATACTTGAGTTGTTTTGGGAATAAACTAAACTCTTTGAATATAAAAGGTTTGAATAATTTAGAGGAAGTTCTTTGCCATAGTAATAATTTAACTTCAATAGATTTAACTGGTTTATCAAACCTTAAAAAAATTGATTGTGAAAGTAATCAATTAACATCTTTAGGTATAAGTAATCTAAGTAATATTGAATACATTAATTGTCAAAAAAACAAATTGACAACTATAAATGCTAGTGGATTATCTTCCCTTTTAAAATTGTATTGCGCTTCTAATCTATTAACAAGTATCAATGTGACAGGTTTGGCCAATCTGACTGATTTTGATTTTAACAACAATCAGGTAGCCACATTTGATGCAAGTCCATTGAAAAATCTACAAAATTTTTACTGTTATCAAAATCAACTTACTACATTAAAAGTTAGTGGTTTGAGTAAACTTAGTGAGTTGCATTGTAATGATAATTTTTTAACTTCATTGAATATTGATGCATTTGATAATATTAATAATATACGTTGTAGTAATAATCGATTAACCTCATTGCTATTAAATGGTTCGAGTAACTATTACTCATCCATAGACTGCACTAATAATCAATTAACAAGTATTGATATCAGTAATCTAAAAAATTTAACTTCTTTGGGCTGTAATAATAATTTGTTGAATTACTTAATTCTAAAAAGTGATGCACCTTTAAATATCTCTATTGGTAATAATCCAAACCTGCAATATATTTGTGCAAATGAAGCGCAATTTACTTACTTCCAAAGTGTTCTGGATATCAATGGCTATTCAAATTGTCATATGAATTCCTATTGTTCATTTAATCCCGGCGGTACTTTTTACACTATTAAGGGAAATAGTAAATTTGATATCTTAGGTGACGGTTGCGATGTAACAGATATAAATTATCCCAATTTAAACTTTTCGGTTTTTAACGGCGGAACGAAAGGAAATATAATATCCAATAGGTTGGGAATGTATTCGATTCCAATACAAGCAGGGAATTATACAATCACTCCAATTTTAGAAAATCCCAATTATTATACGGTCTCACCAACTTCAGTAAATGTAACTTTCCCAACACAAACGAGTCCTTATACTCAGGATTTTTGTATCACGGCAAAAGGTATTCATAAAGATCTTGAAGTTAGTATTTTACCACTACTTCCGGCTAGACCAGGTTTTGATGCTAGTTATAAAATTATTTATAAAAATAAAGGGAATACTGTACTTTCGGGAGTTGTCACTTTAACATTTAATGATGCTGTTTTAGATTTTGTATCATCTATGCCTACAGTCAATAATCAAGTTACGGATAAACTTAGTTGGGATTATTCTAATCTAGAACCCTTTGAAACTCGTGAAATAAATGTAGTTTTAAACGTCAATTCACCAATGGAAACTCCTGCGGTGAATAATGGAGACCGTTTGAGTTTTAATGCGTTGATTACTCCTGTAAGTGGGGATGAAAAACCAGTAGATAATTCATTTGCTTTGCGCCAAAGTGTGGTAGGCTCCTTTGATCCTAATGACAAAACCTGCCTGCAAGGTGATGTTCTAACTCCAGAATTGATAGGGGAGTATGTACATTATTTAATACGATTTGAGAACACAGGTACTTATCCTGCCCAAAATATTGTAGTCAAAGACTTGATTGATTTAACCAAATTTGATATTCCAACTTTGGTTCCAACCAAAGCAAGCCATGAGTTTGTGACTAAAATATCCGATGGAAATAAAGTGGAATTTATATTCGAAAACATCAACTTACCTTTTGATGATGCTACAAATGACGGTTATATTGCTTTCAAGATTAAAACATTGCCAACGCTTGTAACTGGAGATTCATTTACCAATGAAGCCAATATTTATTTTGATTATAATTTTCCTATTCTCACCAATAAAGCGACTTCAACATTTAAAACTTTAGGGATTACGGATTTTGAGTTTTCGGACTACTTTAGGGTGTATCCAAATCCTGTCAATGATATGTTGAATATAAATAATAAAGGATCTATTGAGGTACAATCAATTGCTATTCTTGATGTTGTAGGACAATTAGTTATTGCAGTTCCAAATGCTCAAACTATTTCTAAAGTAGATGTTTCTAAATTAGCCACTGGAAAGTATTTCTTGAAAATGAATACTGATAAAGGAAGTTCCAATATGAAGTTTATAAAAAACTAAAAAAAATAATTTTCAAATAGTTGAACTGCTTGGTTAATTCAAGCAGTTTTTTTGTGTTTTGAAATCAAAAAGGCTTCTCTAGCCCTGATTGAAGCAAGTATCCTTTTGTGGTGTTTTTCGACACAAAAGATACTGTGGAAAGCAGGAGGGAAGTGGATTTAAGCTAAGATGTTGTGCTCCTAAAAAAACAGATGCTATCTTTTTAATGAAAAATGAGATTTGAATTCTTTATTGATTCCGCCCTCGAGATAGATTACTCTAAACCAATAATCAGTGGCAGGCATGGCTTGACCATTATAGGTTCCGTCCCAACCGAAATCAATGGAGTTTATTTGTTTTAATAATTTCCCGTAGCGGTCAAAAATGGAAATGGACGGATTGTACTGACTGTTGAAGCCAATGATTTTCCAAGTGTCGTTATGGCCGTCTCCGTTTGGTGTAAAGAATTTTGGATAACCTATTACAATGACTTGGTAACTTAAATCAGTACAGCCTTCAGTATCTATAATTCGTAGCATATGTGTTCCTGGAGCAACTTCAGAAAAAACATTTGATTCTTGAAAAGAGCTTTGGTCCAGCTGATACTCATAGTTTGCAGTCCCTTCAACAACTGAAATAGTTAGGGTTGCATCATCACTAAAGGCATTCGTTTGTGTTATTTTAAACGTTGTAGTGTTAGACAAGGTTTCAGTAACTATTGCTTCAACGAGTGTTGAACTGCAATTAGTAGATTTATTTGTAGCCTTAACAGAATAGGTTCCTTTTTGAGTAGCTTCAAAAGTACTTTGCGTCGCATTTAATATTGTAATCCCATCTAAAAACCATTCAAAATTATGAGTTGCAATATTTAGTTGGCTTTCCAAAAGGTAAGACTGGCTTACGCTATTTGAATTTTTATCGACGCATATGTTACCATCTGTCAAAAGCGGAATTGGTTTTGGTTTTACTGAAATCGTCAATTTAGTTTGATTTGCACATTGTCCTGCATTTGGAGTAAACGTATATTCAGTAGTTGCAGTATTGTTTAAAGCAGGCGACCAAGTTCCATTGATGTTGTTGTTTGATTGTAAAGGTAGTGCAGCGAGAGTTTCTCCGGAGCAAAGAGGAGCAACGGCTGTAAAGGTTGGAGTAGTTTTTTGATTTACAACAATCGTTAATTTAGCTGAGTTCGCACATTGTCCCGCATTTGGAGTAAATGTATATTCAGTAGTTGCATTATTGTTTAAAGCAGGTGACCAAGTTCCATTGATGCCGTTATTGGATTGTAACGGAAGAGAAGCAGGCGTTTCTCCTTCGCAAATAGCAGCAATGGCTGTAAATGTTGGAGTTGTTTTTTGATTTACGGTTATGGTTAATTTAGCTGAATTAGCACATTGTCCTGCGTTTGGAGTAAAGGTGTATTCAGTAGTTGTAGTATTGTTTAAAGCAGGCGACCAAGTTCCATTGATGCTATTATTTGATTGTAATGGAAGTGCAGCGAGAGTTTCTCCGGAACAAATAGGAGCAACGGCTGTAAAGGTTGGAGTAGTTTTTTGATTTACGGTTATGATTAATTTGGCCGTATTAGCACATTGTCCTGCATTTGGAGTAAATGTATATTCGGTAGTTGCACTATTGTTTAAAGCAGGCGACCAAGTTCCATTGATGCTGTTATTGGATTGTAATGGTAGTGGAGCAAGCGTTTCTCCTTCACAAATATCAGTGATAGCTGTAAATGTTGGAGTTGTTTTTTGATTTACAGTTATGGTTAATTTGGTTGGATTCGCACATTGTCCTGCATTTGGAGTAAATGTATATTCGGTAGTTGCAGTATTGTTTAAAACAGGTGACCAGGTTCCATTGATGCTGTTATTGGACTGTGTTGGTAAAGCTGCGAGATTTTGTCCTACACAAATAGGCGCAATGGCTGTAAATGTTGGTGTTGTTCCTGGGTTTACAGAAATGGATCCATTTAAAGTTGCATTTGGAGAACATCCTCCTGATGTAGTTACTGTATAATTAAATGTTCCCGAAACGGTTGGGGTGCCTTCAATTTTAAATTGATTTCCAACTAAACTGTTCGTTACACCATTAGGCAAACTCCCGGATGTTATAGAAACACTAGTTGCTCCACCACCAATTGTATAAACAACATTCGAAATAGGATTAAAAACACAAACACTCTGACTAGATGTTCCTTGTGTCAATAATAATGTAGGTGCTACACAAGCTGTTAAAGAGCAAGATTGGGACGCTGAACTAAAACATTCAACAGGAACACCAAGGGGAGTGACTGTAATTAATACAGATTCACCTGAATTGAATCCGTTTACGGTATAAGAGTTGATATTACCAATATCTCCAATGTTAACCGGAGTATTGCTTTCTATTTGATACGATACACTATAAGAAGTAGCGTCAATAACTGGATTCCAATTAAACTGTATTGAATTAGCGGTTTTTGTACCACAGCTTATTGTAGGAGAATTTACAGCGCCAAAGGAAATGTTTATCTCATCACTAACTGGACAAGTCGCCCCAAAAGGAAAGGCCTGAACGGAATATAGGCCCGATTGATTTACCGTAATTTTTGGTCCGTTCTGTCCTAGAATTATGTTCCCATTGTAACGCCATTCATGAATTTCGCTCGCATTTAATCCCGAATTTAATTCACGGTTTGACGTACTACATATTTTCAAGTCTGGGCCTAAATTGATTGATGGGGAACTAAAACTGGCTCCTTCTATAAATACAGCCGAATCGTAATTATTATCCCCTACATTTGCAATGGCTAACTTTATATGATAAGTTTGACCACATATTACATCAGCATTTGCAGCCAGAACTTTAGTAAAACCATCGTATTGAATAGTAGGTCCCGCCGTGTTATCAACGTAATATTCACAATATTCACAAGGTCCCGAATTTGAAGTTCCGTTGTTTAGATTATTGATAGAAACAGGAAGAGTTGTAGTAGGGATTAATGCAATGTTTTTTGCATTTCCTGAAAATGGGCCCGTAATTCCTGGTCCGCTTAAGAAAAAACCAAAATTATCGTTGTACGTATCATTGACAAATTCTGGATACTCCTCAGAAGCAAAAACAAAATTAAAATTCAATTTATTTCCTGTAGGAACGAAGTCAAATTCAAGGATAGCTACATTTTGAATACTTTGATAATTAGATAATATGTATAAATCATTATCTCCTATAAATGGATTTGAAGTGGGTAAAGTACCTAAATTGGTGTCATTTGGCCCATTTGCAATTATAGCATTTCCTGTACTTAAAATAATTCCGGTGCTTAATCCTATGTTGGTTGTCAGTCCATTTGTAAACTGTCCCACTTGATCACTTACTACATCAGCATTTGCAGCGGTGCCATTGTATTTAATATTAGAAACGCTAACCCCTTGTCCTACAACTACGTTTTGTACTAATTGCTTGGGCGTTTGAGTTGTATTGTCTATTACTAATTGTGCATTAGCAGTGACGCAAAATAAAAGATAAAATAAGAACGCTATTTTTTTCATTTACAAATCTGGGAAATTGAATTTTCTCTTTCTTATATTAAATAAAGGGATAATGATAAATTGACTACGGACAAATATACTTAAGAAGAATGTAATCCTTTTCTCTTTTTTTACAAAAGTTTATAATAAGTAGATTCTTTTTTTTAAAGGAATTTGCATTGAGTTATTCGTTTTCGACATTATTTTTTGTAGTATAATTTTTGTTATATTTACTTGCTTTAAAACTTATATATGAAAAAAATCTACTTTTTGCTGTTTGCATTATTTTTAAGTACAGTAGTTAATGCTCAAATTATAGAGTTCAAGAGTGAAGCTTTTAAGGCAAGGTTATTAATTGCTAATACTGATAATGACATTGCAAAAGATCTTTTAGGTAATTTTATTAAAATTGATGAAAATAATGATAAGGAGATACAACTAGAGGAAGCCTTAAAAATAAGTGCTCTTGATTTAAAATCTACTCCTATTGAAGATATTTCTGGTATTGAATTTTTCATAAATTTAAAAAGTTTAAATTGTTGGAACACTCTTATATCTACATTGAATATAAGTGCCTTAAAAGAACTAAATTATTTAGATTGTAGTTCCAATTTAATAAAAACTTTAGACGTCAGCGCTCTTAATAAAATGGAAACCCTAGTTTGTGGACAAGGGGTACTTACTTCTGTTAATCTTACAGGTCTAAACAAACTTCATCATTTATATGTATATCGAAACTTATTAGAAGATTTAAATTTGTCAGGATTAGTAAGTTTAAAATATATTGATTGTGGTTATAATAGACTTACTAAACTAGACTTGTCTGGAATAACCAAATTAGAAGACTTAATTTGCAATGACAATAAGATTACAAACTTTACTAATCTGGCAGATTGTCCCGAAATTACTCGAATGTGGGTGCAACAAAATGAATTAACCAGTATAGATTTTTCAAAATGTTCTAAATTAAAGGACTTGTGGGCCGATGATAATAAATTAGTAACTATTGACTTAACGGTGCCAAAAGATGTTGGAAATGCTAGCTTTGGAAATAATAATTTATCATCTGTAAAAGTAGATGGTTATAGCAATATCAAGTTTATAAGATTATCAAATAATAATTTTACAACAATAGATTTATCTCCTTTTATTCAAATTAACAATGTTGAATGTAGTAATAATAGTGAGCTTACTACGATTTTCGTGAAAAATGGTAGCGATGAAGGGATTTC
>Ga0209320_10001361_pt1 | contig 12614 bp, 10 predicted proteins | sample Rifsed13ft4_FD_184008 | JGI IMG/M metagenome (GOLD analysis project Ga0209320, IMG submission 184008) | Soil microbial communities from Rifle, Colorado, USA - sediment 13ft 4 (version 2) | ecosystem: Environmental > Terrestrial > Deep subsurface > Rock core/Sediment | place: Rifle, Colorado... | reverse complement strand
CTTCTGCGTCTTTGATGCACCATGAAGATATCGAGTTGCTCTTCCCTCGCCCCGGCGCCGAATGCGACCCGCCTCGAGCAAATCGGCGAGCCTGCGGCTCAGCGTGCGGCGGCTGATCGCTCCGCGAAGTTCCCCCTGGAGCTGCGCGAGCGATACACCGGCCGGGAACCGCAGAACGACATCCTCGATTCGCTTGAGCTCGCTTTGGGTGACTCGCTTGGGCATGGATTGGGCGGATATGGCGCGATACGGATTTATTTGGCTCGTAATTGTATAACTTATTGTCTATAAATCATATTTATTTGGCTCGAAAAGCGCTTATTTGGCCCGCGTCCGAGCCCACCTGGCCCGCATGTGCGCTGGAGGTGCTCCGAAATCGTCTCAGACCGCACGTGCACGACGGGACCCTCGCGAGCGATCTCGGGCGAGAGGACCTTCCCCTCATGTTTTCGGCATATTATCGAAAGACAGCAGTAAATTATTGACCAACGATAATTATTTGCTGTTTAATAGGCGCCGTCACCCCAAATGGAGCCATTCGATGACCGCAGAAGCAGCCGAAAAACTCAAGAAGGTCCAGAAATACAGCGCATCGCTGCGGAATCTCTTCCGGTTTCTCTTCGTCCTCGGCGCCTTGGCCTTAGTCGTCGAGACAGGCCTAGTCGTGTCGGGTGCTGAGCGCTTTGACACGAGCGTCCGCATCGGCAACACGGAATACAGCGGGGACTCCATCCCGGGCACGATCCGTGCGATTGCCTTTATCGGATTCGTGTTGGCGTCAGGAATACTCTTGAAGCTCAACCTCCATCTCGTAAAGCTTTTCGGCCTCTACGCCGACGGCAAGATCTTCAGTGCCGAAAACGTCGATCAGATCCGGAAAATCGGCATCACGATGCTGTTTTTCCCCGCCCTGTGGGTTTTGAGTTTGTTCGTACCCATGTTCGTACCAGGCGAGGGTCTGAACAAAACGATAACTACCGGTGGATGGCAGCCATTTTCGGCGCTCATCGTAGGCACCATCGTCATTGTCGTTTCCTGGATCATGGATGTCGGCCGCGAGCTTCGCGAAGAGCAAGACCTGGTCGTCTAAGTGAGGAGCAATCGAGTGCCTATCATCGTCAATCTCGATGTCGTTCTCGCCAAGCGCAAGACGCGTCTCAACACGGTTGCGGAGCAAGTCGGCATCACGGCCCAGAATCTTTCAATCCTGAAAACCGGCAAAGCGAGGGCAATCCGATTCAGCACGCTCGAGAAACTCTGCGAGATTCTGGATTGTCAACCCGGTGACCTCCTCGCCTACGTGGCCGAGGAGCAGTCGCCCGGCACGGACTCTGGAAAGCCTACGTACGAGGAAGCCACCGCGGCTGAAACATAGGTTTCTATTCATGCTGCCCCTTCCACGGCCACGCCGATCACGATGAGAACCGCGTAGTCTTGCTTGTTGCAGCCCTCAACCGGAGGCATCACGCCGCCGGGAGCCACCGGAAATGCGCTCATTTGCGCCTTGGCCGGCGAGCACGAATCGCCACTCGTCGCCGGCGTGTAGCGCGCGGAGCGGCAGCGCAAGTGGGTCACATCGTAGATCGTCGCGCCGTCGTCGAGCTCCCAACGCTGAGTACCGTCGTTTACCATGGGATGAACGGTCAGCGCGGTCGTCACCTCGCGGTCACCGGTCACCAAGTATTTGCCGGGAGGGAGCGGGAACTCCGGCTGCTCCATGATCAAGCCGTGTTCCTCGAGCCACCAATCCGCGCCGTCGAATCTCCACCCTGCCGGGGCGACGCCGCTTGCGGACTTCAATCGCTCATAGCGGTCCAGCCTCACTCCGCGCGGACCAGGATCTAGACGCCACAGACCCCACGATTGCGCATTGCTTCCGGAGGTGGCATCTCGATCCCCGAGCGCCGCAATGAACTGCGTCGAAATGCGCCTGAATCTCGTCTCAGTTTCGGCTGCAGCGCGGGCCGACTGGGCCAGCGCAGCCGGGGATAGCGCCGCCGCCGCGCCCGCGGCCGTACCGGCTGCGAGAAACGAGCGGCGACTCAAGCCACCGCTGCCTGAACCGCGTCCCGTCGGCCGGCCGCACGCGTCGAATCCGTGCTTTCGGTACATCGTATGCCCTCCTCTGTTTTTAGGACCGCGCTAACCTTTCGCCGATCATACAGCGTCTACGCGGGCACGGGCGCGATCATGAGGCTGGGCGACGCGAAGGCGCGGGCTAGCGGCCGAGGCGGAACATGACGCCGACTTCCGGAGCGAAGTCCGGCGCCTTCTCGGTGAGACCGAAACCGGCGTTGAATTTCAGGAACGCCCGGCGGCCGAAAAACCATTGTCCCTCGCCGATGACGGCGATTTCATCGTCTTCGCCCTCGAGCGCCGCGACGAAGCTCCATTCGGACGAGATCTTCTTGAGATACTCCACGGCATATTCACCCAACTCGAATTTGCTCTCTTCGCCGTCATAGACGAGGGAGACACGGCCTAAGATCGTGCCCCACGGACGGCCCTTGATCCAACCGACGCCCGCGCCGATTTCCCAGTCTTGCGCGCCGATCAAAAGATCGTCCCTTTGGAACGGGTAGGCGATTTCGAGGTAGCTGAAAAGCTCCGGACGGTTGTCCGTCTCTTCCCGCCAACGATAGCGAAGGTTGGTTTCGATCTCGCCGAGGCCCGACTCCTCGAGCCGCTGCCACTGCGTCGAGGGGTCGTCCCGCGCTTTCTCGAAGGTCGCGTCGGCGTGCAATGCGCCTTCGATTTCCAATGCCAATCGGTCCGTGAAGCCATAGGCGACGAACAGCACGAGCTCGTTCTCCTTGGATTCGCCCAAGAATTCGCCGGCTCCAGGAAACCCGAGCTCGAACGGCTCGTATTCATCGGCTGTGTTTTTTTCGTACTCGTAGAACGGGTAGACCAAGAGCTCGGCGCGCCGGATGTACGTGCCGAAAAGCGAAGTCGGCAACCCATCGCCGCGGTCCCGTAGATAGGCCGGTGTCTCTGCCGGTTGCGCGAACGCGCACGTCGCGAAAACGCTCCCGAGGAGGGGCAACGTCGATGCCCTGATCCTTCCATGCCGATCGCTGGCCCGCATTGCAGAGAAGACGCTCGCCGAGACGGAATCCTTCGCGGCCCGGCCGGATTGTCACCAAGGTTTTGCCAAGAGAGCACAAGTACATTTCTGATTGTAAAGCATATGCAATTCGGGTAATTTTAGCGGCAAAGAAAATGACGGTTTTTCGGAGTATCGCATCTCAGAGGCAACGTCATGGAAAACCTAGGCACGATCGTGCTTGCTGTCGGCGCTTTGGGCACCGCGTCATTCGGAATCGTCGAAGCATTGAAATGGACGTTTATCGGTCTTTTTGGCTACGGCCAAATAGGCACGATCTTGGGTGTGCCCGTTTTCGCCGCACTGCGCGTTGCTTACGGTCCCCAGGCCGAAGCGCTGCTCAAAGCCCAATACCGCGCCGGCCGCATGAGCGGAGAGCTGCCGACGACGATTCGACAAGGTGTTCGCGTCGGTTTGACACCGAGCACGGCAGGCGACCTTGCCAAGAGTCTAGGGGTCGTCGACGAGGCCGCACTGCGCGAGGTCGCGACGCTCGTGCAGAATGGAACGGAGCTCAACGACAGCCAGCGAGGCGTGCTCGGTCGCTTCGAGCTGGCACTCGACGCAAGAATCGATGCTGCCTTAGCACTTGCCGATAGCCGCTACACAGGCTACATCCGCCTCGTAGCGTCATTCGTTGCCATTGCAATCGCCTTGGCGGTCGGTGCACTACAGGGTGCATCGATGTTGACCGCGTTCATCGTCGGCTTGGCGGCAGTGCCTGTGGCGCCGGTCGCCAAGGATTTGGCTAACGCGCTGCAATCCGCCGCTACGGCGCTGAAACGCACAGGCAAATGAAGTACGTCCTCTCCTTCAGGGAGCGGCCAAAGGGAGGAGCGGTCGTTCCCGGTCATCTCGAAACGGATCCATCTCTCGGTACGCCCGAGCAGCTCGCCGTGGAGCCCGATCTGACGATCCTGGTCCACGGGTATAACGTCGACTATGCCGCCGGCCGAGGTTCCCTGCTGCGTCTCGCGGATGCGGTGGCGCCGTCCTGCGACGGCGGCATCGTCGCGGTCCTTTGGCCGGGCGACCACTGGACAGGCGCATTGAGCTATTCGTTCGAAGGACGGGATGCCGACGATTCCGCGAGGGCGCTCGCACGATTCATCGGCGACACTGTACCGGTCGGCGTGCCGATCTCATTCGTCGCGCATAGTCTCGGCAATCGTCTGGCACTCGAAGCAGCTCTGTTACTCACCGCGCGAGGTTACGAGATCCGGCAGCTGTGTCTACTGGCGGCGGCCGTCGACGCGTACAGCTTGGCGTCCCCCGACGACTATTTCGGGGCTGTCAGTGCCGCCAAGCGAGCAGCGGTCTTGTGGTCGAAAAAGGACAAGGTGCTCAAGTTTGCGTATCCGGCCGGAGATCTGTTTCAAGCCTTCATGTTCAGCTCTGATTCGAGGGGATTCGCTCTCGGATACCGAGGTCCCAGACCGCATCGTAAGTCGAGCTCGCCGGTACCGCCGAACGTAATCGCTACGCGCATTCCCAACGATCGCAAGGCGGACCATGGCGACTATTTACCGAGCGCCCCGCCTACCAAGGAACAGGAATCCACAATGAGTTTTGTCAGCTCTGTGCTAAAGGACCAGCCGGCGCCGGTTTACCCGTAAATGAATGCAGGACGGCCCGAACGCCCGAGGTGAGCGGAGAGACCATGCGAAATCTCGTCGTATGTTGCGACGGAACTTGGAATACCGCCGAGCAGAGGCACGACGGCGTACCAGTTCCCACGAATGTCATTCGGCTGTACAACGCGCTCGGTGACAGCACGAACGGCGTGGAGCAGCTCAAGTACTACCATCCTGGCGTCGGCACGGAAGCCCGTTGGTGGGACCGAGTCATGGGCGGCGCGACGGGCGCCGGCCTCGACGCCAACATAATGAGCGCCTACCACTGGCTATGCCGTAACTATCGGTCCAAAGACAACATCTATCTATTCGGTTTCAGCAGAGGCGCTTACACCGTTCGGAGCCTCGCCGGCCTGGTGAGCTTTAGCGGGCTGCTTGACCTCGAGAACGTGGCACCAGAGGAAGCTTGGAAACGAGTGAATGGCGTCTTCCAGAAGGGTTATCGCGATCGGCGCGAGACGAGGAAGGACTGGAAGAAGCGCAAGTGGAAGTTTCATTCACCCGACGGCAACGAGGACCTGCCTATTCACATGGTCGGCGTCTGGGACACGGTGGGCGCCCTCGGTATCCCGAATGATCTCGCCTTGCTCAATTTGCTCGACGCAAGCGACGAGCACATGTTCCACGATACACGCCTCGGCTCCGCAATCAAACATGCACGACACGCAGTGGCACTCGATGAGATTCGCGCGACCTTTCAACCCACTCTGTGGACCAACGCGCATAACGGAGACTTGAAGCAGGTTTGGTTTCCGGGCGTCCATTGTGACATCGGCGGCGGATACCGTGAAACGGGTCTTTCCGACGGCGCATTGAAGTGGATGATAGACGAGGCAGCCGCCGTGGGCTTGGGCTTCAAGGAAGACATGGTGTCGCAGATTCGCCCGGACGCCCGCGGCGTGTTGCACGAATCGTATACGGATGTTTTCAAGTTGCTGCCCAATCAGCCGCGGAGCGCACCACGTCTCGATTTCAAAGCTAACGCCGCACCAGCTGACTTGCATGCTTCGGTGATCGAGAGACGTAAGAGCCCCCCGATCAGCCACGCGCCCTACCGCGCCACCGTTCCATTATTGAAAGCCGGCAAATCGCATGGAGTCACTGTATATGCGATGCGTCCTTGGAACGAAACCGGTCTCTACTTGGAGCAGGGGGTGACGTATCGTTTCGAAGCGGAAGGAGAATGGCTCGACGGCAAGATTGCGTGCAGTCCGGAAGGGACCAATGATGGTGACTTTCAGCCGGCCGAGGTTGCTCACGTAATCGGGTCCGCGCTCGGCGAGCTCGAGACCCTGTTCAAGAAGGCGACGGGCAACCGCGAAGCGAACTTCCGATTTACTAAGCGCCATGACCGACTGGAAGGCGAACGCGTACCGTGGTTCTGCCTCGTCGGTGCGATCGCGAACGGCGGTAGAGCCGACGCGAACGGTCAGCCCGGAGCGCACGAGACCTTCAAGATCGGTGCCACCCGCTCGTACACCCCGAAACAGTCCGGATACTTCTACGCTTATGCCAACGACGCCTGGAACTTCTATGAGAACAATCGCGGCAGCGTCGCGCTGACGGTAAGCCGGCAAAGTTAGCCAATGACGTTAAGTGCGAAGAAAAAACAGTTCGTGCAACGGGTCGTCAACGTCTTCGAGACCGGCATACCGGAAGGAAAGTACGACGCGCTCGTAGTAATGCCTGACGGAGCCAACGAGAGTCGACAGATCACTTACGGTCGTAGTCAGACCACGGAGCAAGGAAATCTAAAACAGCTGCTCAGGATGTATGTTGATGCCGGAGGGCGATTCGCGACTAGCGTCGCGTCGTTTCTTTCCCAAGTGGGTTCGGAGCCTCTGGCGGATAACGAGGTGTTCAAGCGGTTGCTCAGAAGGGCGGCCAGGGAAGACCCGATCATGAGGGAAACTCAGGACGCTTTCTTCGACAAGGCCTACTGGGTGCCAGCCGAAAACTGGTTCGGGACGAACGGATTCAGTTTGCCGCTGTCCATGCTCGTAACCTACGACTCCTACATCCACTCCGGTCATATACCCATGTTTCTCAGGAAACGTTTCATCGAAATGCCGCCAGCCAAGGGCGGCAACGAAAAGAAGTGGGTTTCCTCATATGTCGAAGCCCGCCACCAGTGGCTCAAACACCATACGCGGGAGCTTCTGCGCAAGACCGTGTATCGCACACAGTTGGTCTTGGACGAAATCGGTCGAAAGAACTGGAACTTGGCTACGCTGCCAATTGTCGCCAATGGAATCGAGGTCACTTAGAATTTGGCCTACGCACATCGTCGACCTCGAACAGGCGTCAGGTGCCGCCTCCCTTCCCCGCCCGCTGCAAGCGGGCGTTCAGCGCGCTGACCAAAAACGGAAAACTTGCCGCGCCCGCAGCCACAAATGCGAAGACGCTATTGAACAAACTCGGCTGCGTCAGCGCGACGAAGATCATCGTACCGACGAGCATGACGATGAGAGGGACTTTGATTTGGTTCCAAGCGCCGGGGCTCTCGGCACGCCACGAGTGCACGTTTTCGGTCCGCTCCATGCGGCCCACGAACTGCCTCAAACTTTCGCTCGCAATGCGATAGAACGGGTCAGTGCGTACGTATCGGCGCATCGACAAGCGGCGGGCTGCATCCCAATTATTCGGATTGATCGGGTTACCGCGTCCCAACTCAATCAGGGTGAATTTTTCAACGCGTGTGCATCGGGACCACATGCGTTGATAGATAGCATTGGCGCGGCTCTGTACCTGCTGGATGATTTGCCCTTTGGACCACTTGTGTACGTCAACTTTCTTCAGCAAATCATCTCTAATCTGCCATAGATCGGGATGTCGGCACTCTGCCGCGACCAGCTTCTTACGCCACCCGGCGCGCCCGGAGGGCACTGGGAAGCGGCGTCGGACGACATCCTTGATGCGTTCCGCAACGGTCGCCGCGGGGCGCGTTGGTCGGTCGACTCCCGTGGCCGACTCGTGGTACGTCAATTTGAATCTCGACAAAGCCGTCGCGAAACGGGACAACAGAGCCGCGTCCTTCTCGGCGTCATACGTGGCCGTTACAAAGTTCAGCGGCTCCGTGCTGACGAACAGTAGGATGACGCGACGGCCTTCGCGAAGCAACCGCTCGAGCAGTTCCACGCGCTGGCGTACCACTTCGATATCATTGAGATTCGAGTCGAACTCGTCGAGCGCGATCGCATCGGTCGAGGCGGCGACTTCGATCCTGGCACTAGCGGACACGTCGCGAAGATCGAGCCAGAGCTTGCCCATCGCCGGCAGCGCATCGAAATACCGGCGACTTCTCTGCTGCGCCGGGACGCCGTACACCATGTAGCGAGCTGTTTCAGTGTCCCCGGGTGGCGTGAAGGAGCTCACTTCGACGATGTTTTCTGCACGAAGACCGAACGTCCTGACCAACAGGTACCAGATGGCGACGGCCGTCAGCACCAAGAACATGGTGGCTGTGAAACCCTGAAACGCGTACGTGTCGGGAACCATGGCCAGAAGCTGGCGTCGCACGCGCCCGCGGGTCTCTGCATCCCATTCCCCCGCGCGGTACATCGCATGAATGCCCGTCACGTCATTCGTGTAGTCGGGAAGGCTTCGCAGTATGAGGCAGACAATGTGGAACAAGCTGCAATCGGAAGCACTCGACGCGATCTGTTCGTCGAAGAACGGTTGATTTGCCCACGCCTGGAAGCCCTGCCAACTGTCTTCCCTCCCTAATCCGACCTTGTGCTTCCACGCGTTAAAGGATTGCGCCTGCAGCTCCAACGCGTGGTCGTACTCGTTGGCCTCGAAGCGAGTGAGAGCGCTCAATGCTCTTTGTTCTGCATCACCGTAGAAGACGAACGTCGGAAGCGCGGCAGCAAGCATCACTGATAGCCAGATCGCGAGGACAACCAGCAGCCGCCGCAGTTGCGCATTCATTCGATGGCGTTCCTCCCGTGCCAGGGAGAGCAAGGGGAGCAGCAATAGCGGGATTCCGGCAGCCGCCAACATCAGAACCGGCGGGACCGTCAGGACAAACCACGCCACGGCGATGAGCGCTAACAGCGCCACACCGAGAAAAACGGGCCATGCCCTCAGCGCACGCTGCGTCATGTCGTCCGCGATCCAGAAAGCAACGAAGAATGTGATCAGGATCGACGCCCAGATGAGCCACGCCGCGACCGCGGCGCCGACGGACTCTAGAACAGTCGTCACAACGAGACTGCGGTCATAGAAGGCCACAAGCGCCAGATCGCCGACACCCAGCGGCACCACGAAGAACTGATACGGCTTCCTACGGTAGTCGGCCTCGAACAACGCGCCGTCGGCGTTCGTCTGGATGCCGAGCCGGACGACGGCACGTAAGCGGTCGGGAGCGTCGACCTCGCTCGCGAGATTGAGCTCGGTCGAAGCATCGCCATCGCTCCGCAGCACGATGTTCGAGTTGCCATCGAGCAACATGACTCCGTGACCATACGGAAGGACCGATTCGAGTGCGCGCAACCTCGCCGTCAAGACGCTCACGCACGGTACCGAAAGCTTATCTTCCACGCCGACGGCGTCCGTGCAGCCACTCCCCGGTTCGTCCACGGGCTTGCTGAACACGATTTCACGCTCGCCCGTCGTGCGCGAAACAATCACGTCCTGAAAGAAGGGCGAACCCATTTCATAAAGCTCGAGGGGCACGCGCTCGTCAGGCAAGGCACGCCTGAAATAGCGACGGTCGCTGAATTGGCCCGGCCGCGTCCAAAGCGGAGCGCTAGACCACTTGACCAACTGGCACCCCCTCTGGTCCATAAGGTAAGCCATAACCAACTGTCGATAGCCTTGCGTTTTTTCCCGCAGCTTCGTCAGAATGTCCCCCGCCACCGTGGGCCCGCCGTGCTCGCTGAGATCCCGCGGCCCCACGTAAGTGCCGGCAAGCGTGGGGCAATTCTTGGTCGGCTTCCCGTCCGGGTCTGCTATCTCGGATCGCGTTTCGTATGCGCGGATCATCGTCGGCTCGAGCCCCTCTAGGGTCGTCACTGCGACGGCGAACTCCTCCCTGATCATCTCTCTGAGTTGCGTTGCAACCGATTCCAAACGAGCGTCGAAGTACGCGGACAAGCGAGCGGACGTGTTCCACGCGAGCAAGGCGACCGTGATCATTGCAACGAGACTGAGGCCGGCACCCGTTTGGAGAAAAATGTCGAATCGGCTGAGCGGCTCGAAGCGCCCGAGATACCACAGTTTGAGAAACGGACCCGCGAAAAGAACGCTCAAGACGATCAGCGCTGCGAGCGCTATGCCGCCAGAACGAACGCCGTACTTGAGCCGGTTGAATCGGCTTTCCTCCAACAGTCCCACGATCTTCCATGGCTTCCCATCGGAGCTCGAGACGACCAAGGGTTGGACGAAGACCAGAAACGGCCGACCCTGATGCATCGCCCGCATGTCGACGAGCGAGTCGCTGACTGCAGAGTCGGAATCATCATCGGCGTCGTCACCGCCCAGCTCCGCGAACAATTGGCCGTCGGCGATACGGCCGTTCTCGGCATCGCGCTGAAATATGACGCTGTTGTTGTCGTCGAGAATCACCACCTCATAGAACTGGCGCTCTGGATCCACATCCCCTATCAGAGCTTCGGTCTCCACCGGCGCCTCGCAGTCTTCTCCCTGAAAGCGGAGCCGGCCTCCTTCCCTTTTCGATACGGTCCCGGCCGGCCGCTCATTTGGCATCTGCTCGACAGGCGCCTGCTCGATTGCCCCTTGCCCATTTTGCGGCCGCTCGCAATCTCCGACCCCCAACTCGTTAGGTCGATCAGGATTGTATTGAATGACGTCGAAAGCAGACGAGAATCGGGCCTCCGTCCGGGCAGCGGTGTTGGCAAGGTGCGCATGGAAACGATCCAGTAGGAATGTCTCCCGCGATTCCACGAAATAGACGTAGTACGCAATGATCGGCGCAACGATGATCAAAAGCGTGAATAGAAACGGCCTGATCCACTGATTCGTTTTCATCCGTCTGCCCTCAGCCGGACTGAGCGGTCTTCAAACGAGACGTCGTTAGTAGAGCACCAAGAGACTATTCTGATTATCTTCCCTCGGCCCCAGCACGTAGAGGTTGCAATAGTATACATTTGTGTCACTTGCAAATGTCTCGCAGCTGACACGGCACCCCTCCGCGGAGGGATTCTTGAGAAACTACTTCAACTTCGTTCAGCTTTGCCGCTCATAGAGCTCCCGCACCGTAGCGACCGTATCCGCCTCCCCTGCCGCCTTGTCCTCGCGATACCGCTTCACGCGCGCGAACCGTAGCGCCATCCCGGCCGGATACTGCGGGCTCGTCTGAATCTGGTTGACCGCGATCTCGACGACGAGCTCAGGCTTCACGTGCACGACGTGACCCACGCGAGCGATCTCGAGCGAGAGGAGCTTCTTCGTCTGCCACTCGAGCATCTCGTCGGTGAGCCCCTTGAAGGTCTTGCCGAGCATGACAAATTGATTCACAGAGGCGCCGGTCGCGGGATCGCGCGCGCCCAAGTGCAAGTTGCTGAGCCAGCCCCGGCGCCGCCCGCTTCCCCACTCCGCGGCGAGGATGACGAGATCGAGCGTGTGCGCGAGCTTGACCTTGAGCCAGTCGCCGCCGCGGTTACCGGCCTGGTACGGGCCGACCAATGACTTGGCCATGACGCCTTCGTGGCCCTTGGCGAGCGCTTCGTCGAAAAAGGCGGTCGCGATGGCGCGATCGGCTGTGACGATCCGCGGCACGAGCAGGTCGGCATGCGTTGCGGCCGCGAGGCGCTCGAAACGCTCGGCGCCCAGCCGGTCGATGAGATCGTCGCCGTCGTGATGCAGGCAATCGAAGAGATAAGGAGTGAGCGGCAGCCGCTCGGTCATCGCCGCGACATCGCTCTTGCGGCCGAAACGCGACATCGTGACCTGGAACGGATGCGGCCGTCCGTCCTCGCGCAGCGCCAAGACCTCGCCGTCGAGGATCATCGCCCGCGCCGGGCACGCACGCGCGGCCGCGACGACCTCGGGCAAGCTCGCCGTCACGTCGTTCAAATTGCGCGTGAAGATCCGCACGTCTGACTCGACCTTGTGGATCTGCACGCGCGCGCCGTCGAGCTTGTACTCGAGCGCCGCTTCGCCGAGCGCCTCGATGGCCTCGTCGATATCCGCCGCAGCTTGAGCGAGCATCGGCTGGATCGGCGAGAGCGGCGCCAAGCGAAAGCGCGCGAGCCCCGCTCTCCCCTCCGTAAGCGCGACCTCGGCGACCCCGGCCAACTCCCCCGCGAGCATGGCGGCTCTGCGGACATCGGCCCCCTCGAGCGACGCCGCATCCGCGATCGCATCGACGAGCACGCCCTCGAGCGCGCCTTGCCGGAGCTCTCCCAAGATCAGCCGCGTGAGGAAATCGCGCTCGGCGGCGGTGGCGCGCGCGAAAAGCGCGCCGAGTTGCTCTTGGCGGGCAGTTTGAGAGCCTTTGCCGCGGGTATTGGCGATGCGGTCAAACGTCGTGTCGACGTCTTGGAGCGTCAGCGTCGGCGTGCTTGCGGGCTCGCCGCCCGCGAGGTCGCGGATGATCGCGAAGCCTAAGCCGATGCGGCCTTGCGGGAGCGTGCCGGTGAGGTAGTTGACGACGAGTCGTACCTCGGCCGCGGCGGCTTGGCGGAGGCATTGGCTCAAGGCCGCGCGTTTCTCGAGGCGGCTGCGCGTGGCGGCGACCTGATCGGAGACGCTTACGAGGCGGGAGAGTTGCATGCGCGTGGTCGTACGGTTCTAGGTGCTCGCAACTGGTCTCCGCTAGCACAGCGCCTCAATCACGCGAGCCAAATCCTCAACGCTCGACGAGCGCGACCACGCGCACGGGGCCGCCCGAGCCGCCCTCGATTTTCATC
>Ga0209320_10001358_pt1 | contig 12629 bp, 9 predicted proteins | sample Rifsed13ft4_FD_184008 | JGI IMG/M metagenome (GOLD analysis project Ga0209320, IMG submission 184008) | Soil microbial communities from Rifle, Colorado, USA - sediment 13ft 4 (version 2) | ecosystem: Environmental > Terrestrial > Deep subsurface > Rock core/Sediment | place: Rifle, Colorado... | reverse complement strand
CGAATGCGGGCAGCGATGGTTTCGTGCTTGTCCTGCAGAATCCTGAACTGGAAAACGGCACTAAGCCGGGCAAAGCCGCCATTTGGGCGCGTCCGAACCATGCTGCCAATGGCTGGATCCGCGGCGTTTTTCCGGATTTCACGGTAAAAGATGGCGACCATTTTGTGACGACTATTGGCTGCCTGGATAACAACGCCAATTGCCGTGTGACCTTCAGGCTCAGTTACATCAAAGGCAACGGCGATGAGATCAAACTTGGCACCTGGGACGAGAAATTCGACGGGCAGATTCGCAATATCGATATCGATCTCTCATCGCTGGCGGGCAAAAAGGTGCAATTCGTCCTGCAAATAAGCATGGGGAACGACTCGTTCACGCAAGCCAATTCCTTCTGGCTCACACCGGTCATAATAAAGAAGTAATCGGCTCCTATACTCAAACAAACCCAAATGGGCTTGCCTAATGCGGCTGTTCCGCCCTTACCGGGTTGCGTAGCTCGCCGATTCCCTCAATACTCGTAACCAGTTCATCCCCATCGTTGAGCAATCCCACTCCCGCCGGAGTCCCGGTGAGCAGCACATCTCCAGGTTCCAGAGTCATAACTGAGGACGCGTAGGCTACTAGCTGTCGTACCGGAAACACCATATCGCGCGTTGAGCCCATCTGGCGCAATTCGCCATTGACCATACAAGTGATCACTGCGTCAGCCGGATCCAACTCGGTTTCAATCCAGGGGCCGAGCGGGCAGAAGGTATCGAACCCTTTGCCACGCGTCCATTGTCCATCGCGGCGCTGCAAATCGCGCGCGGTCACATCATTTGCGATCGTGTATCCCAAAACGGCGTCCTTGGCGCCTTCGGTGTCAAGCCAGCGCGATCGCTTGCCGATCACGACAGCCAATTCCGCCTCGTGTTCCACACGTTGGGATTGAGGTGGCAGCAGGATTGTTTCTCCGGTTCCGATCAGGGAGGAAGGCGGTTTGAGAAACAACAATGGCAGATCCGGGATTTCAGCTTCATGCTCTTGTGCATGAGCCGCATAATTGCGACCTACACAAATGATCTTACTGGGAGCCACAGGTGGGAGCAGGTGCAAATCGCTGAGCGGAAACTCGGCAGCCGCGCGGCGAAATGCTTGAAAGGGCGAGCCTTCGATGAGTCCGGCCCTATCTTCATGCACCCAACCGAATTGGGCATTCTCAGATTCGTCCAGGTATCGAATGATTTTCATGGGAGTTAAGTGGACCTGCCAGACTTGGCGCCGGAGAGTTTGCGCACCAGTTTTTCGATCTTGACTTGATTTTCTTTGAAACGTTCCGGGTAACGCCATCGCAATGCCGAACCCAGCATATGCACCAGCGCTCCCAATACCACCACCGCAGCTTCGCTCTGCTCCTGCGGCTGCACCACGAGGATGATGTCAGCGCGACGTGCTGAATCAAAAGAGGCGCTGCCTACGACGGCTGCCCTGTTTAACCCCAGCGACTGCGCATGCAATAAGGCTGCCGAAATCAAAGGAGTCTGGCCGGCGAGGTCAAGCACCAACAACATATCTCCCTCGGCGGCGATTGCCAGGCTGCGCGCCACGGCGCTTTCCTCGGGCGCTAACCGGTGACCAGTAATGCCCACGGACTGAAGATGGCGCATTAACTCATTAACCACAGATTGCGCAAAAGGGTCTGCAAGGATCAGAACGCGTTTAGCCTGCCCCATGGCCTTGAGTAAGGATTGAAGCGGCGCGGGGTCCATCAGGCGGCGGGCGCGCTCCACGGCTTCGCCCAGTTCCTTGAAAACTCGATCGGTTACGGCAGGGAGCGTGTCGACCTGCGCAGTCTCTTTTTGGCGAATGAGCAGATCTTGCAAAACGCGTGCTTTAATCTCATCTTGGAGATCGGGGAAACCCGAATAATCCAGCGCCTGGGCAAACCGCACCACGGTGGCCGCGTCCACATCTACCTCGTGCGCCAATTCTGATGCCGTCATTAAGGCAGCCTGCACGTAGGAATCTAATATATAATCAGCCAAGCGCTGAAAGCTTTTGGATAAATTAGGACGCGCCGAGCGTATTCGCTCGGCGTACGAGCCCGAAGGCATGGGGCGAACTATAGCACAGTTAATTGCAGCGAGCAATCATTCTGCATTTTCCATTGCAATTTATTGACAGGCGCCAACCATGTATAATTTGACCTTCGGGCGAGTAGCTCAGTTGGTTAGAGCGCTTCCCTTACAAGGAAGAAGTCGTAGGTTCGAGTCCTATCTCGCCCACCTGGTTCTCCAACATCAAATATGACCTCGAATGTCCCCAAATGGGAATTCCTAGAATTGAAGATCACCCGCGGAGAAGTGGAGATCGTAGGTGATGAATTCCGGCCGCCGGCCAACCCGCGCTGGCCCGACCCATACGATTACGTAAAAGGCATGATCGCGGATGGGTGGCAACTGGTAACCCGTTCCGGATCACTGACCGGCGAATTCTCTGTGGTGCTTAAGCGCCCGCTGGTCGAGTAAAACAATTCGGCGGTCCCGCCCAAGCAAACCATAGGAGTAGCATGCATACTGCCAATGTTTGGACGGTCTTTTGGGTTGCCCTCGGAACAGCGCTGGCTACCGGACTTGGAGCCCTGCCCTTTGTTATCATTCGAAACTTTTCCCGAAAGTGGCTTGGGATTTTTAATGCTGCAGCAGCTGGCCTTATGCTCGGCGCGTCTGTCGGCCTTATCAATCAAGGGGTTCTCGTTAATCTTGGTTTGCTCACCGTTGGGACTATAGGTGGTTTATTCCTGATTATTTTCCTAAATAACCGCTTGAAACAGAATCACGAAGCCCATCATCAGCTTTTCCACTCAACTGGCGGCCTGCGTGGATTTTTAATTGTTGGGGTAATGACGATCCACTCCTTTGCTGAGGGCATAGGCATTGGAGTTGCCTACGGTGGTAACGTAGCGCTGGGGGCATTAATCGCCGTAGCGATTGCCATTCACAATATCCCTGAAGGGCTTGCCATCAGTCTTGTCATGGTTCCCCGTGGTACCAGCCCTGTGAAGGCCAGTCTGTGGAGCGTTTTTTCCAGCCTTCCACAACCGCTAATGGCAGTGCCCGCATATCTTTTTGTCCTCATTTTCCATCCGTTCCTACCGCTCGGTCTGGGATTGGCGGCTGGCGCCATGCTATGGATGGTCTTTTCCGAGCTGGTTCCCGAAGCCTTGCAGGATACCGATCACAATACCGTAGGGATCGTTGTTACCCTAGCCCTGGCGGCAATGATTGCCTTACAAGTATTAATTCAACCTTTTTAGCCATAACTGTTGGTGACATATGTCCCCCAGCAGCGGGGACAATAGACAACAGGTAAAAACACCCTTCCCAGCTATAGTGGGTCCAGAAAGAAACGCCGGAGCATGGCTTTTGGTTGCTGCCGCGGCGGGAACGGCTTGCGGGAACAGTCTCAAGACTGAAGCCACAAGGCATCGCTAATGCGATGAGCGATAGAGCCAAAGAGGCGAAGCTACGTCACGCCGGCCAGAGGCGAACTGGTCGGAGCGAAAAATGTAGCTTAGCCGAAAAGCCCCGGCGTTTTCTCTCTTTAACGCCTGCGTGTTTTCCTCGCGGATCCCTTTACACTTTCAACGTATTTAATATAAGAACCCTTCGGGACTTTTGCGATCGTCTCTGCTATTAGATCCAGAGGCAGGTCATCCGCGGCCCTAAAGTGAACACAGGATTTACCCATGTCCAGTTTTTTTCCACTAACTTTGTATCGATCCTTGAACCATCTTTCGATTTCCGGATTACCGTAGACCGCCATGAGATAAAGTGAGTTGTAATTTTTTTGGGCGGCCAAACCAACAATACCCAAAGGTTGCCGATTATAGGTATCCGGGTAATCTTCCAAAGGCACGTGATAGCTGATCATCCCAAATTGCATCCCCTCTTGATAACCCTTAGGTAAATGGCGCAGGATCAGTTTCCGAACGGCTTTTATGTCCCCTTGCCTATCTTTTGGCAAAGCTGCAATATATTCGTCAACGGTTTTTGCACTACTGCTAACCATTAGCATCTCCATATTCGCATATTCCCGGCGATTTTACACCGGATGTAGGAGCGGCTGCTCCGTAACAACGTTGTTTAGATGCTTTTCTTGACCCGCCTATCGCGCAGGACTACAATTTACTTATGGCGACGAAAAAAAAGAGTTCTGATTTCTTGTTTCGCGGTAGCCTGGCCGCTCTTGACCCTGACGTTTACGAGCTGACACAATTAGAAGCTGAGCGCCAATATCGGCGCATCATTCTGATCCCCAGCGAGAGCAGCGCACCATTAGCTGTGCGCGAAGCTCTCTCTTCTGCCTTCCAAAATATCTATGCCGAAGGCTATCCCGACGAAGAATCGCGCTGGCTGACCGAAGATGAAATTCTGGATTACGACCTTCGACTCGGACATTACCGCCGAGAATCCGATCCCCGCTATTATAAAGGGGTCGAATACGCCGACGCCATCGAAGCTTTAGCTCGTCGCCGCGTGGCTGAGACCTTTGCCACGAATGGCATCGGGGCCGATCAGCTTTACGTGAATGTGCAAGCGCTATCCGGGGCGCCGGCCAACAACGCGGTTTATCACGCGCTGGTCGATCCTGGCGACACTGTAATGGGGATGAATTTGCTGCATGGTGGCCACCTATCGCATGGCTCCCCGGTAAATCGATCAGGAAAATATTACAAGATCGTACATTACACCGTGGATCCCGAAACGGAGCGCATCGATTACGAAACGGTGGCCGAACTGGCCGCGGCGAACAAACCTAAGATGATCATTGGCGGATTCTCGTCGTATCCGTGGGCGGCGGACTGGGCCGCCTTGCGGCGAATTGCCGATTCCGTAGGTGCGTATCTGCTGGCAGACATTGCCCATGTTGCCGGTCTGATTGCCGCAGGTGTATATCCCTCGCCCATTGGGCACGCACACATAGTTACCTCGACTACGCACAAGACGCTCAACGGCGCACGTGGCGCGATCATCATCACAACGGATAAGAAGTTGGCCGAGAAAATCGACCGGGCGGTGTTCCCTGGCGAGCAGGGCGGCCCGCATGTGAATGTATTCGCCGCGCTGGCGCTGACTTTCAAAATTGCGCAGACCAAGGAATTCAAATCATTGCAGGCCCAGGTAGTAAAGAATTGTATGGCGCTCACCGAACGCCTAAAGGTGCGCGGCTTCCGTATTCCCTATGGCGGCACCAACTCACATCTCACCAATCTGGACTGTAAATCAGTGAAGGGTGCGGATGGGACCGCACTTTCGGGCGACATGGCCGCGCGCATACTTGATTTGGCAGGCTTAGTAGTCAATCGCAATACCATTCCAGGCGATAAGTCAGCGCTGAATCCCTCGGGGATTCGCCTTGGCACTCCGTGGATTACCCAGCGCGGCTTCAGGGAGAAAGACAGCGAGCAGGTAGCCGATCTTATTGCGGACGTCTTGTTAGCGTGCACACCTTATCGCGATCGGTCGGCTGCTTCGCTTAGCCAGCGCGCCAAGGTGGATTTCAACGTCCTCGAAGACACAAAACTGAAGGTGCGAAATCTTGCTGAGAAGGCTGGCATCGACTTCAAGCCGCCACGCCATGGCTATCCCCATTTCTACTACATCGACGACAAACCCAAGAGCAAGTCTGCCTGGGTCGGTCTGGAAATCCGAGGGCCGCGCGCAAGCAGCCTGATGAATACCGCCGTGATTACCGATATAGAGAACCTTTCCTCTGCCACGCAGACGACCAGCATGTGGACTCCCAAAGGCGAGATCAAAGTTGGTATCAGAAGTCTTGGAGCCATTGGCTACCTCTTGAGCGTGCCACGCGCCAAGTTCGGCCCGGCCGCGACCTGGCTGCGCGCCCTGTCTGATGGCTTTGTGGCTATCGATAAGAACGACTTGCAGAGAAAGGCGCCCGGGCCGTTGGTCGTGCATGAATCCAGACTCAAGGTCGCCGCGCCCAAGGGGAAGGCAGCTTTTGCGCCAAAGCCCTTTGCCATCGGAAATCCAAATAGCGAAGGAAAACCGCTGCCGGATTTCACTTGGCAACCCGAGGAAGCTCCCCTTAGACGCACACCGCTATTCGATGCTCACGTTGCAATGGGAGCCAAGATCGTGCCCTTCGCTGGCTGGGAAATGCCACTGCGCTATTCTTCAGTCCGTGAGGAACACCTTGCGGTACGAAACGAGGCCGGTCTGTTTGATGTAGCTCACATGGGTGTGTACGATGCCAACGGCGCGCAAGCCGCCTCCTTCCTGGATTCCGTATGTGGCAACGATATTACGGGGCTGTCTGTCGGCCAGTCGGTTTACACCCATTTCCATGACCCCGATGGCGGCGTCATCGACGATCTAATCGTATATCGCTTAGCCAAAGATCATTTCTTGATCGTAGTCAATGCGTCCAACGACGACAAAAATTGGGCATGGCTGAACGCCGTACGCGAAGGCAAGGTCTGCGTTGACCGCCAGCGGCCATGGGCGCTGGCCTTCGGCCGCGGACTACGTTTGCGTAATCTGCGCGATGCGAAGTCGGGCAAGGACATGCGCGTCGACCTGGCGCTGCAAGGTCCGAGATCGCGCAAGATCCTGTTGGCGCTCGAATCTACCGCATCAGACAAGGGACGCATCCAAAAAATGGAACGCTTTGGCGTCACCCAAGTGACGCTGGCCGGGATCAATTTGATCGTCTCGCGCACCGGCTACACCGGTGAACCGCTTTCTTTTGAACTCTTCGTGCACCCAGACAAAGCCGTTGACCTATGGGAGGCGTTATTCAAAGTCGGTTTGCAGTTCGGTTTGAAGCCGATCGGTTTGGGCGCCCGCGATTCGCTGCGCATTGAAGCCGGTCTGCCGCTCTATGGCCAGGAGCTTGCGGGGCCGTTGAACCTTGGACCCGCTGATGCCGGCTTCCGCACCTTCGTAGATGGCACCAAACCGTGGTTCGTCGGCCGCAGCGGTTTCCTCGCCCACGAGGAAAACCGCAAGCGCGAGGTTGTGCGCTTCCGCTTCCCGCCTGGAGTGCGCATGGCGCACCAGGGCGATCCCGTGGCGGACAAGGACGGCAAACTCATTGGCGAGGTTACCAGTTGCTCACTCGACAGTGAAGGCACGCTCACGGGCCAGGCTTACGTTGATAAGAAATTCGGTAAAGAGGGTTCAACATTTCTGGTGTATCAAGGTATGCACGGCAAAGACACAGCGGGCGCAACGCCAACTGAGGCTACGGTGCTGAGCAGATTCCTGAAGTAGCTTGGAAATAAAACAACATTGCCAAGGCTGGACTTGCGATCTATGTGGATCCACAGCCTAACCTATGCGAGGTTTATAGATATTGAACGCAGTGATGGGAAAGCGAGTAAACTTCGTGCAATGAAAATAAAAAACAGAATCGCGCTTCCATTATCCCTAATTCTGTTAACCGGTCTGGCTTGCAACACAATCGCCAACCTGGGCGCTGCCACAGCCACTCCGACCGCAGTACTCTCCTCGCCAGAGCCGGTCTTCGAACCCACACCGACTTTCGACGCGCCGCCCAACCCCAATCCAGGTCCTGAAGGCATCGGCGACCCGTATTTCGATGAGATGGGAAATGGCGGCTACGACGTGGGGCATTACGAAATTGCGCTCAGGGTAGATATGGACGCAGACGCCATCGCCAGCACAACCACCATTAGTGCAACCGCAACACAAGTGCTCACCAGCCTAAATCTGGATTTCTCCGGGCTGCTCGTCACGGCAGTGGAGGTCAACGGAGAGGACGCCCTCTTTCAACGCGTGGGATCGGAGCTGACCATCTACCCACCGGAAGCAATCTCCGCGGGCGATGCCTTCCAGATTGCAGTGAACTATGGGGGGACGCCTGGCGCAAATACTTCGGGCCCGCAATATTCTGAGGGTTGGATCTATTACGGCGCGGGAGTCTTGGTTGCGGGCGAACCAACCGGCGCCTCTACCTGGTATCCAGTCAATGAGCATCCCGCAGATAAGGCGACATACACGTTCCTGGTCAACGTAGATAAACCCTTTGAAGTTGCCGCAAACGGGGTACTCAAAGAAGTGCAGGAATTCGACACCGATTGGACCTATGTCTGGGAAATGGATGACCCCATCGCGCCCTACCTGGTCACCGTGGCGATTGGCGATTTCGATCTGGATGAATACACGACCCCCTCCGGAGTTCCCGTTCGTAATTACTTCGCTGTTGGCGTCAGCGATGAAGTCCGTGCCAACTTTGCCCGCATTGGGGACATGATTACATACTTCGAAGAGGTTTTCGGATCCTATCCTTTCGACGCGTTTGGAGTGGTCGTCCACGACTTGGACCTTGGTTTCGCGCTGGAGACGGCCACCCTGGTGGTCTTCGGCCGCAGCTTCACCGACGAGTACGTGGTGGCGCACGAACTTTCTCACATGTGGTTCGGCGATTCCGTCGGCCTGAGCGTATGGAAAGATATCTGGCTCAATGAGGGCTTCGCCACCTATGCCAGCATGCTTTGGAACGAACACGCTTATGGCCGCGAAACGTTGGACGGCGAGATCCTCACTAACTACGAACGGCTGGCGCGGGGCAGCCAATCGATCGGCGATCCGGGGGCGAGCAATCTGTTTGCCTACGACATCTACTACCGCGGCGCGCTGACATTGCATGCGCTGCGCTTAAAGGTCGGTGACGGTATTTTCTTCGACATCCTGAAGACGTATGCGGATCGCTTTGCCCACAGCAATGCGACAACAGCCGATTTCATCGCCGTGGCCGAGGAGCTGAGCGGCCAGCAACTGGATGCATTCTTCGATGCCTGGTTGAATCAAACCGATTTGCCCGATATCCCGGAAATGGGATTATCGGCCGAGGATTTCTCGGAGTAAAAACTATTCGGGAAAGACCACGTCTTCTTTCCCCGATAGCTTCTCCTCGATCTTCTCGATAACGATGTCCAAATGCTGGGGGTGATGGACGAAATCCAGGCTGCCTGAAGGCACTTTGAGCACCGGGCAAAGGTCGAACTTGGCCATCCATTCCTCGTAATATCCTTCGAGCAGCTTCAAATACTCGGGCGTGATGCCTTTTTCAATGTCTCGCCCGCGGATTCGGATGCGCTCCATCAGCGCGTCAACGGGTGCATGCAAAAAGATGAGTAGATCTGGCCAGGGTAGGTATTCGATCACCATCCTGTAAACCCGTTCATAGGTGAACAGGTCTTCCGCGGTCATATTGCCAAGTTGGTGGAGGGCACGCGCAAAAATATGAAAATCCTCGTAGATACTGCGATCGAGGATGTAGGATTGCTGGTCGCGGTAAGCCGCCAGATGCTGCTCAGCGCGTTGCCCTAGCAGGAATACCTGCAAATGGAATGCCCATTGGGCCATGTTCCCGTAAAACTTGCCCAAATAGGGGTTCTCTTCGATGGTCTCAAAACCCGTTCGCCAGCTCAGCTTGGCGCCTAGTTTTTCGGCCAGCGAGGTTTTGCCAGCCCCAATGTTGCCGGCTATGAGGACGAGTCGTTTTGCAGCCATTAGTCGGTAGACACTGGACAGTTAACGGTTGACAGTATACATGCGAAGTTAACCCTTCAGCAGCCCTCGCCCTCTTGAGATGCTTGTACTGCCAAGTCGATAAAGATTGCTGATGACCACCCAAAAGTCGAGGCGGCTTTTGGCGAAGGTTCGCCCGTTTCCGGATGGTAGAACTCGTAAATGTCGTCATTACGCGATATCAGATTTAAGGTGCGACGACGGAGTTCGCGGGCGAGATCGGTATAACCGGAACGCAGCAATCCCTCGATAAGCAGATAGTTGATATTAATCCAGGTAGGACCTCGCCACATCTGAGTGGGGTCATATTTGGATTCATTAATCGATACTGTAGGAACGGGATAGCGCGTCCAGAACCGGCGTTCGTCCGTAAGGTTGGAAACGAGCCGTTCGGCAATTTTTGATGGAAGCCGGCCTGTTAAAAGTGGGAACAGGTTGAAGGGCGTCTGCACTCTTACGCGCGCACCGTCGCGAGCCGCCCAGAATAGCCCGGCTTCGGGATCCCAACGCAACCGAATAATCCGCTGGAGCATGGCTTGCGCGCGCCGCTCCCAAAGAGCTGCGTCATCTGCTTCTCCGATCACCCCGGCAATCCGGCCGAGGGCTTCCTGCTGAAGGAACAAGTAGGTATTTAGATCCGGAGACTCGACGGGAGTTCCGTCATCCCATAGCGGGCTGTCGTCGAGGCCCGATGAATATGGGTGCTGGTATTCACACAAGCCGTTCCCGTCTAAATCACTATGCTCGAACCACCAGGAGTTCCAGCGCACAATGGGTTCATAGACCTCATCCAGAAACTCGCGGTCATTGTCCATTTGATAGAGCTTCCAAACCGCCCACGCCAGCAATGGCGGTTTGGTGACGTCCGCGTCCACCGGAAGGTTTAGATGCGTAACGGTTCCCTCATCGTGGACGGCATCCGGAATCATGCCATCTTCGCGCTGATGATCAAGCATGATTCGAATTTGGTCCTGAGCCAGTTTTCTATCGATGTATCGATAAGCTAGGGCGTGGAAATAGGCATCCCATTGCCAGATTCCCACATAATGCGTCATGGAGGGGATCATCGCCTCCCGGGTGGTGTAAAACCGGCTGGAGATCAATCCGGCGCGCATCACCCACCAGGCATAGTAATATTGCGATTGAAATTCTGAGTTCACTTGCGGCGCGGCAGCAAACCATTCGTGCCATCGCTGCTCAGCATCCTTGATGGCTTCTGCAGCTGCGGGGATGTGGCGGTTGAATCCGAGCCGCGGTGTGATGTTCAGGAGCAGGCTTCGGTCCCCCGCAGAGGCGTCCAAGGACAATTTTACGGATTGGCGCTTTGGCTCTTTCGAAACCGTTTCGTCTCGCAGAATTTGCGCATTCGTCGTGTAAGCGACATTGCGCCGTAGGTCTCCGGCCAGGCCAAGCACCCCTCCGCGTCGATCGGGGTGGGCGTTGTCCAAATTGGCTTCGAACTCGACACCGCACTTGCCGGCGGGCAGCGTGACCAGTAGCGTTTCTGTGTCTGCGAAGATTATGGAAAACCGGCCAATGCTTGTCTCACACTCCACGCCATGAGGATAGGTTGTTAGCGAAAGCTCGAGCGGCTTTCCTTCTCCATCGGTGAAAACCCAATTGTCAATGATCGGAGGGCGAGTTCGATAGGTCGAAAGGCTCCTATCCAGCTTGAACCAACGTTCAGCGAGGCGGATGGTGAAGTGATGATCGGTATGGAAGATCAGCAGGCGCGAGGAACGCTCACTAAGGGGGATTCGACCCAGGTTGATGCGATTTTTCAGGAGCAGAAGATAGGGCGAGTGGGGCTTCATTCTCAAGCGCTGGATAACCAGAGCGTTTGATAGGGGCGCAGCGTCAGCTTCACGTTTCGCTGAATCGGCAATTCCTGGTTCGAGATCAAATCATACACTTGGCCGCGATGTTGGACATCCTCGAAAATGGCTCTGAGGTCGCATTCTATACTACCTGGTTTGCCAGACACGTTTTGAAGGCAGAGCACTCGTTCATCGCCGGTGGGCGACTCGCGCAGCATTGCCAATACCGAATCACCGCCCTTAAGTATGGTCTGTGGGCCTGCGGGGTGAAAAGCGGAGCAGGAAGATCGGATCTTCAGCAGATGGGAAAGTTGGCCAAACACCTGATGACGAAGCGAGGCGGGGTCTGCCAAATCGCGCTCAAGAGAACCTAGGTCCAATTTCTGGCGGTTGATGGCGCGGTTCTGGCCGGTCTCCTCAACACCGCCAAGCCAGCCGCGTGATCCAAACATACTGTGGAAGTAAATAGCCGGGACCCCGCGAATCGAAAGCATGATTGCGTGAGCCGCCACGAATCTTTCCATTTGAAGGTTCTGCATTTCCGATGCACCTGACGCACAGAGTGCGTCGAAGAAGTTTACGTTCAGTTCATAGGCTTGCTTTCCGTCACGATCCTCTGTGTATGATACGAATCCTCCGCATTCCATACTCCTATTGATCAGCCAATCTATCTCGGACTCAGGCAGGATGCCGCGCACGGCCGACAGGCCGATGCCATCGTGCGATGCCAGGAAATTCAGGAAAGACACATTTGCCGATGGTACGTTGACATCAGCCAGCCATTTGACGAGAGGATCAACCTGGCCCCTGTGGAAAGCATGCAGCACCAGCGGGGGAAGGGCAAAGTTGTAGACCATCCGGGCTTCATTGTTTCCATCGCCAAAATAGGACACGTTTAGGTGATGAGGAACGTTGGTCTCGGTGATAAGCATCACATGCGGCGCGGCAATATCCAGCACGCCGCGCAAGAGCTGAACCAAGCAATGGGTTTGGGGGAGGTGCACGCAAGAAGTGCCAATCTCTTTCCAGAGAAAGGCGATTGCATCAAGTCGGATGAACTGCGCGCCTTGTGAGGTGTAAAAGAGGATGATGTCGATCATTTCCAACAGGACTTCAGGATTGCGATAGTTCAAATCAACCTGATCGCGGCTAAACATGGTCCATACTTGCTTAGTACCCGAGACAGTCTCAAATGAAGTCAACAGGGGGAGCGCTCGCGGACGGACAACGGCCGACAAATCCGGTTCACCTT
>Ga0209320_10001350_pt1 | contig 12676 bp, 9 predicted proteins | sample Rifsed13ft4_FD_184008 | JGI IMG/M metagenome (GOLD analysis project Ga0209320, IMG submission 184008) | Soil microbial communities from Rifle, Colorado, USA - sediment 13ft 4 (version 2) | ecosystem: Environmental > Terrestrial > Deep subsurface > Rock core/Sediment | place: Rifle, Colorado... | reverse complement strand
GCAAACCCCATTTCGCCCAACCGAAGCGATCGTCGAACTCGCGCACGAGCATCAGTAAGCGGTACGTCTCCGCGTTCATCTGCCGCGCAAGCGTGCAAATAGCCGCGTCCAGCTCGTCGATGGATCGATGGTCGACCGGCGCCTTGCCGGACGCGGTTTGGAGCGAATCGGCGGTCATGGAAGCTTCCTTTTCGGACGATTTAGGATACTGTAAGGGTATACAGCTTACGGCAGTATTTCAATTACATATCAAGTGATTAGAAGAAGTTTTTGTTCGACGCTCCGCTCAACCATCCCACGCCGGAACGACACTGCACAGTCTCGCAGAAGGCGTTTTGCCGGCCCTTTCCGGAGGACCTGAGCGCCAGGGACCGGCGAAAGCCAAGGCCGCGCCGCTCCATCGGCGTTGCCGCGAGTTCCTCAAGGGGTATCGAGGACGGCTCCTGCTCACCGAGGCCGTCGTCACCGAGACATTGGCCCTTCTGTCGAGAAAGCAACAGCTACGTTGCCTCGAGTGGCTCGGCGACACCGTGCAGGCCGGTTTGCTGACGGTCGATCGGGAACCCGTCGACTTTCGCGCCGTCGAAAAGCTCTTGCGCAAATACGCCGATGAGCCGATGGACTTCGCGGATGCCTCCGTCGTGCTGCTCGCCACGCGCTCCGGGATCCGCGAGATCGTCACCAGCGACCACCGCGACTTTTCGGTCTATCGTTTGCGGGGACGAATACGGTTCATCGATGTGCTGGAAAGCTCGGGCCGGCCAGCGAGGTGATGCGGTTAAGCGGGAGCCCTCCGTGGAGGCCTTTCATGCACCACTTCGGTGCAACATCCCTCCGCGGAGGTCTTGCTCAGTCGTCCCGTCTCGAGTCGGTGTCCGCGCCCGCTTCGAGCAGCACGACGGAGAAATTAGACCGACCGCTCATTCGGCCCGCAGCGTCTCCGCCGGATCGAGCCTGGCCGCGCGTCGCGCCGGCAGGTAGGCGGCGAGCGACACCGCGGCCAGCAGCACGCCGAGCACCGCAAGGTAGGTCGCCGGATCGAGCGGCCGCACCTCGAAAAGCACCGAGGTCAGTAAGCGGCTGAAGGCCGCGGCCGCGGCGAGCCCGGCTGCGATGCCGATCGTCGCGACCGCGAGGCCGTACCGCACGAACATCCGCTTCACGTCCGGCGGCGCTGCGCCGAGCGCGAGGCGAATGCCGATCTCGCGCGAGCGCTGCGAGACAATGTACGAGATGACCCCGTAGATCCCCACGACACTCAAGAGGAGCGCCATCGCACTGGCGATCACGAGCAGCACGAGCATGAACGACGTTCGCGCCAGCGCATCGGAGTAGATATCCTGCATGGTGCGCACCTCGAAGACGGCCAAATCGGGGTAGTTCGCCCAGACGGCTTGCCGCACTTCGTTGACGAGGCTCTCGGCGCCCGCGCGGTCGCTGCGAATCGCGTAGGTGATCGCTCGCAAGTCGGCGTTCATCGATACCGGCGCGTACACGATCGGCGGCGGCCTCTGGTACAGATCCTCGTGCACGTCTTGCGTGACGCCGACGATCTCGCGCCAGAGGTCGGGGGCGTCGCGCGACTGCCAGCGGATCCGCTTGCCGAGCGCCGCTTGCGGCTCGCCCCAGAGCCCGCGGGCCAGGTTCTCGGAAACGAGCACGACCCGGCGGGTCTCGTCGATATCGGCCCACGTCAGGTCACGGCCCGCGACGAGGCGCGTGCCGAGCGCCGCGAGATGGCCAGGCGAGACGGAATTGAAGCGTACACTCGGCGGCGACTCGTCCGCGATGTCGGGACGGTCCTGGACGGAGATTGCCGTGCCCGGGCCGCCCCCGCTCCCTCCCAGAGGCAGGTCACCGAAGCCGGCCGTGACGCCCGGCAGCGCCGCGATTCGCTCGAGGATATCGCGGTACGCGCGGTTGTAGCGCGCAGGCTCGCGCATCACCGCGGGCGGAATGAAGATGCGCGCGAGCTGTATCTTTTCGGGATCGGTAAAGCCGGGGTCGACGGCGGTCAGCGCCTCGAACGTGCGGATCATGAGGCCCGCGCCGACGAGCAGCACGAGCGCGAGCGCCACCTGCACGACGACCAGCGTGTTGCGCGTGCGGTTTCGCTCACGGCTTGCGCTCGCGCCGCGTGCGCCCGCGCCGAGCGGCGCGTCGCTCGCGAACGCATGCTTGACGGCGGGGATCGAGCCGAACGCGAGGCTCGAGACGAGCGCCGCGGCGATAGCGAACGCGAGCACGGGCGGGCCGACGGCGATGTCCTCGACGCGCGGCAGATTCGCGGGCGCGTAAGCTGCGAGGAGCTTGAGCCCCGCGTAAGCCAATGCGAGACCCACCACGCCCCCGAGCGCGCCGAGCACGGCACTCTCGCTCAAGAGCTCGCGCGCAATCCGCCGCCGGCTCGCGCCGAGCGCGGCGCGAATCGCGAGCTCGTGTCGCCGTGCATCGGCCCTGACGAGGAGCAGATTCGCGATGTTGGCGCACGCGATGAGGAGCACGGCGCCGACCGCGCCCATGAGCAGCCACAGCATCCCGGCGACGTCGCCGACGACGTCGTCTTTCAAGGGCCTGAGCGCAGGCGCCACCCGCCAATCGGCCACGGCTTCGCGCGACCGGCCGCCGGCAGGCCACGCATCGATCCAAATCGACAGCATGCGCGCGACGTCCGCGTTCGCCTCCGCGACCGTCGCGCCGTCCTTGAGTCGCGCGAGACCCTTGGAATTCAGGTTGCCCAACGTGAGTTGGCTCGCGTCGATCCGGCTCGCGCTGATGACGTCCGGCTGCGGGGTCAAGTTCAGGAAGCGGAAGCCCGCCGGCATGATGCCCACGACTTGGGACGGGCGGAAGTCGAGCGACAGCGTGCGGCCGAGCGCGGATTCATCGCCGCCGAAACGGCGCTGCCAGAACGCGTGCGACAGGATCACTGAATCGGGGCCCTCCGCTGCCGGCGTATGCTCGGCGTCGGAGAACCAACGGCCGAGCACGGGCTGCACGCCGAGCGTCTGGAGCGTGCCGTGCGTAACGGCCAGGGTGGCGATCCGCTCCGGCTCGCCCACTCCCGTCAGCGTGCGCTCGTTGGCACCCCACAGACCCACGTGCTCGAACACGCGGTTCTCGTCTCGGTACGTGACGTACATGCTGTCCGCGGAGCCGAGCGTGTTCCCAGCGACACCGTAGGGATGCCCGACGGCTGTATGCCGGACGCTCACGAGCTCGTCGGGGTCCGGATACGGCAGCGGCTTGATCAGCACGCCGTACACGACGCTGAAAATCGCGCTGGTCGCGCCGATGCCGAGCGCGAGCGTGAGCACGGCTGCCGCCGTGAAGCCGGGGTGACGCCGCAGGCCGCGAACCGCACGACGGAGGCCCGAAGAGTCCAAGAGGGTGATCGCGCTCATACGCCCCGCTTCAGTCCGGTACGTACGCAATCAACATGCTGCGATAGGCGCCATCCAGAAAGTCGGACGCATCGCCGAATTCAACGCCGTACTGTTCAAGCGGGTTACGTTCCACGACGTCTTCCGTGCCAAATCCCATATTCATGTAGCCGATCATCGTTTCGAACAGCTGTCGATAGATATCGCGGTGACGGACGATGTCGCGGCCCGTGATCAAACGGCCGTCGGCCGGCACGACGCGCGTGTCGGGCTCGACGAGCTCCGCGAGCCGTTCCAGCGCGCGGACGCGTCCGCCGAACCAGGCGCCGTTGCGGTAGTCGAGCGGCGGCCACCGCTCGCCTGAAACGACTCCCCCGGCGACGAGGACGTTCATGTCCGGAATGTGCACGTAGAGATCGGCGTCCGTGTGCGCTTGCGGCAGGTAACCGTAATCGATTCGCCGGCCCGCGAACTCGAGCGAGCCGTCACCGCGCGTGGTCTCGTTCGGTCTTCCCACCTCGGGCAACGGTTCCAGGCGGCCCTCGAACGTGACGGAATAAACAGGATTGCTCAAATACATCCGCGTCTTCTCGTGGGCGAAGATCACGCCCCCCGAGCGACCGACGGCCTCGTTCGCTCCGGTCTGCTCCGGATGCCAGTGGGTGTTGATCAGCGTGTGGATGCGATCGTTGCCCGTCGCGTCATAGACGGCACGGAGGAGGGCGTCGGCGTTGGCCGCAAGGCCGCCGTCGATCAACAACGCACCGTCGTCGCCGCGCATCGCGATCACGTTGCAACCTGCTCCCTGAAGCAATATGAGACCGCCGAGATCGGTCGTCGTGATGTCCGGAGAAGCTTCTTGCGAACGGACCGCGAGCACCGGGAACAGTGCACCGCCGAGCGATACGGCGCCTGCGAGTGGAACGGTTCCGACGGTTGCGCCAAGAAAGCGTCGTCGCGAGAACCGATTGCTATTGGACGGTCGAGTGCGTGTAGATCGGCTCATGGACTCGCGGCTCGCCCAGGGGCCAGATGTCCGCCCAGACGCCTTGCGGTGGCCCGAGCACCGGCCACACGGGGTCGCGATCCACCTCTTCGGTCGCGCCGAGCTCGCGCAGAAGCGCCGCTTCCTCTTCGTACAGCGGCGTCTGGAGCGCCATGAACGGCATGAAGCCGCGCGACTGCGTGTAGTCGAGCGCCGTGAGCCCGTCCTGGTCCTTCAAGTTCATGTCGATGCCGTAGGAGGCGAGGGCTTTGATGACCTCCTTGTAGCGCTTGCGGACCGCGTAGTGCAGCGCCGTCCCGCCCCGAATCTCCTCCCGGTGGTTGACCAGGGCGACGACATCGAGGTCGGTGCCGGCCGTGTACAAAATGCGGATCAACTCCAGCGCGTCCGGCTCCGCGGAACGGCCCGCGAGCACCGCATGGATCGGAGTTTGGCGGTCGGCCATGTAGAGAGTCGGATCGGCGCCGTGCTCGAGCAACAGTTGAACGACCTCCAGGTCGCCGTTGTTCGCCGCGCGGATCAGAGGAGTGGAGCCCCGGGTATTCGTGGAGCCGCGCACGTTCGCGGGCCGGAAGAAGAGCTGCATGTTGGGGTTGGCGCCGCTATCGAGCAGCATACGAACCAGGCTCAAGCCGTCGGTTTGGTTCGGGGGGTCGATCGACGCCCGCCCGCCGTCGGTCCTTGAGCGCAGCCCGATGGCGGCAAAGAGCGGCGCTTCGCCGTAGATGTCCCATTGATCGACATCGGCGCCGGCTTCGATCAGTTGCTTAGCCAGGTCCCAGTTTGCGTTCATGATCGCGAGATGCAGCGGCGAGACGCCGTCGGGATCCGGGAGATCGATATCCGCGCCGTTGGCGAGCAACACGTCCACGCACGCAAGACAGTTCTCCCGCGCGGCATAGGAGAGCGGCGTGAAGCCCCCGCTGTCGAGGCTCTTCGGCCGTCCCTCGGCCGTCACACGACGCTGATAGTCGCGATGTATCGAGCGGGCATCGACGTCGGCGCCATGGGAGATCAAGAGCTCCATCATCTCCGGATGTCGGCGCGCAGACGCCCACATCAGAGCGGTCTGTCCGCCCCAGCTTTCCCGCGCATCGACCGTGGCGCCATGATCAAGCAACAGGCGGGCGGCTTCCACGTTTCCGGTTCTCGCAACGGCCATCAGCGCCGTCTGTCCCTCGGGATTCGGCGAGTCCGCGTCCGCGCCGGCCTCGAGCAGTAGCCTCAGTATCTCGGTGTCTGCAACTTCGGCGGCCAACCCCATCGGCGTGGCGCCGTAGTCGTTCGCGAGCGACACATCGGCCCCCGCATCGAGCAGACGCCGAACCTCGGCGACGTCCCCTTCATAGACCGCCCACTGCAACGGCGTGCTCCCGTCGGGGTTCCGATGGTTGACGTCGGTGTCCTTTGGGGCGCCGATGCCGGCATCGGGCATCAAGATCACCAGCAACGCGACAAAGGCGGCCGTTCGGAACGTCCTGCCAAGCATGATCAGACCTCGGAGAAAGGTCCGGTGTTGTCGGCGAAATCTTCGAGCTCCTCGGCAGGCACGCCGGCGCGGTCGAGCATCGTGACCAGCAGATTCGAATGCGGCGTGTCTTGGCGGTAGCGCAGGTGCTGCCCGCCCCGGATACCGCCACCCCGGCCGATCAACGCCTGCGGCAGCGGGTCGTTGTTGTGGGCGTCGCTGTTGGCCATATTGCTCCCGAACAAGATGATCGAATGATCGAGCAGCGAGCCCTCGCCGTCGGGCGTGTCCTCGAGGCGCCGGGCGAACTTCGCGAAAACCTGTGTGTGCCAGTTCTGGATGAGCCTTAAGTTGGCGATGCGTTCCGGAAATCCTCCCCAGTGGGACGTGGGGTGGAAGGCTTCGTTGACTTCGAGGTTCGGATAGGTCCGCATACTGGCTTCCTCGACCATTTTCATCGAAGCCACATTCGTCCGGTTCGTCTGCCAGGCCAACGCGATCATTTCGAACTGAAGCTCGAGAAGCTCGCCGAAGTCCTCCGGCGGGCCCAGCGGAGCATCCGGCAGATCGACCATCGATCCCGCGCTTTCCTCGAGCCTTTGCACGCGAATCTCGATCTCGCGGACGGAATCCAGGTAATCGCTCACCCGCGCCCGGTCGCCGGCATCGAGCTTCCGGTTCAGGCTCGCCGTGGACTCCCTCACGTAATCGAGCAAGCTGTCGGTCGTGTCCAAGATGGCCTGACGTTCTTTGTTCGTGTCTCCCTGCCCGAACATGGAATAGAACACCTTGCGCGGATTGCCTTCCATCGGCAGCGGTTGGTCCGGCGTTCGGAAGGAGATGACCCCGCCCGGCTCACCGCAGAGCTCGAGCGACGGCAGCGGCGTGTTCTTGCCGAGATGCCGCGCCGCGATCTGGTCGACCGTCACACCCACGCCCGTCTCCCCATTGCGCAGGCGCGGGCTGACGCAGTTCAGCCACGTTTCCTCGATGATGTCGTGCGGGCTCGAGCTTTCCCCGCCCTTGTTGCGCAGGCCGCTGACCACGGTCACGTGCTCGCGCAGGGGCTCGAGGGGCTCGAGGATAAACGGAAACTCGAAGTCCCGGCCCATCTGACGGGGCTCCCATTCCTCCTGTAGGGCGCCATGGGGAAAGTACACGAAGCCGAGCCGCGGGCTCGGCGCCGCAGCCGTTTGGGCCAGGGCCGTATGGGCCGGGATCATGGCGTCCAGCAACGGCAGGGCGATGGACGCGCCGGTGCCCTTTAACAGCGTGCGCCGTGACAGATGTTTTCGGGTCAGGAACATGGCTGCAATTCTCCGTTCTCGCCTAGAGCTTACTCCGAAGACGCCTGTAGGAGGCCGTCGGCCTCCCGCTTGCGGAACGCATCGCCGGAAACAATGCCGAGGACGATGGACTCGAAACGGTAATCGTCCGCTTCCGCGCGACGCACGATGTCGCGCACCGTAGGCATGTCCCGATAGTCCAAGCTCCGCCCCAGGGCAAAGGTCAACAGATTCTCGGTGAACGTCTGAACGAACCGATCGGGCAGAGCCACCAGCGCCTGCCTCAAGTCTTCGGGTCCCCCGATCGGCGTGCCGTCCGGCAGCAGGCCTGCAGAGTCGATCGGAGTCAGCGTGTCGGGGTCGTTAGCTCGGAATTGCCCCACCGCATTGAAGTTCTCCAACGCGAGCCCAAGCGGATCCATCACGCCGTGGCAGGCAAAACACGTCGGATTCTCACGGTGCTGCTCGAGTCGCTCGCGTAGCGTTTTGGCCGGCTCACCGGGTTTGTTTTCGGTCAGCGTCGGGACATTGAGTGGCGGCTCCGGCGGTGGCGCACCGACAAGGCGTTCCAGTATCCAGGCGCCACGCACTGGGGGTGAAGTGCGGTTGGGATACGCCGTCAACATCAGGATGGCGCCTTTCCCCAAGAGCCCGTAGCGTGACTCGTCCGCGAGCGTCACTCTGCGAAAGCGAGCGCCCTTGACGGTTTCGATGCCGTAGTGGATCGCCAGGCGTTCGTTGAGAAAGGTATAGTCCGCGGTCATCAGGTCGACGACGCCGCGGTCGCTGCGCAGCACGCTGTCGATGAAGAGCCGGAGCTCTTCCTTCATGAGATCGCGGGGATCGAGTAAACCGCTTGCGTGCGGGAACTGGCCCCTGTCCGGGACAATCTCGTCAAGCTTGGAGACGTGGAGCCACTGGAACGCGAAATCGTCGACCAGCGACATGGCCCGCTCGTCGGCAAGCATCCGCCGCACTTGTTCCGCCAGCACTTCGGGTTCGCTCAAGCGCGACCCGATGGCGAGATCGAGGAGCTCCTCGTCCGGCAGGCTGCTCCACAGGAAGAACGAAAGGCGCGACGCCAGTTCCAGATCGGTCAGCGTGCGCGTACCGCCCGTGCCGTCTCCGGATTCCGCTCGATACAGGAAGTGCGGGCTCGCCAGGATCGCGCTGACCGCATCGCGCACACCACGCTCGAAGTCTCCCGCGGCGCGCCCAGCGTCATAGAACGCCATGAGGCCCTCGAGGTCCGCTTCGTTCACCGGACGCCGGAACGCGCGCTCGGCGACGTTCGTCACGATATCGATGGCACACGGTCTCTCATCGGCGGTCTCAGTCGGCCGGCAGATGAAGATCTTACGGCGGCTTAGGGAATCGCTGATGCCGGTTACGACCAAGGGCCCCCGGATTTGGAGCGCGTGCGCTGCTTGGATGCGCTCCTGACCGCCCTCCAGTGCTACGGTTCGAGTGCGCTCGTCGCTTTCGGCGAAGCTGCGGTGGACAAACGTGACGGCCAACTCGTGCTGCCCCGCCGTGGCCTGGAAGCGAATCTTTCTGAGCCTGCCGTTGATTTCCTCGACTGCCGGATCGAGTAACTGATCGATCGCCTTGTGGTCGGCTTCGCCACCGATGTCGGTGCGATAGAGCTCCTCGCCGTCGAGGAGGGCCAAAACTATGTTCTCGAACTCCATCCTTGGCACTTCCCGCGCGAGCGCCATGTCGCCTACGTTAAGCTCGTATTCGCCGTCCGCGGGGAAATTGTGCTCGACGATGAAGCCCCCGCGCGTCCCGAACGGCATGCCTTCAATGTGATGCTGCTGCCGGCCCGTGCCAGGAGCACCCCGGGGCGGAAGCGAGATCACCATATTGGCGACGTCACCGTAGGTGGTCGTTATGGGAGGCGCTTCGAGGTTACCGACCGCCTCGAGCGCAATCTCGCGCGCGGCGTAGATGTATTGGTCGACGAAGGCGGGCGACACCTCAAGGGCATCCGCGTTGTTGTCGAAGTGGCCCCCGACGTTGTCCTCGGGCAGCAACACCTCCGGATCGATGTCGAGCGCAAGGAGGTCGCGTATCGCGTGAGAATACTCGCGGCGATTCAGGCGGCGCAACGAGACACGGCCGGGCGCGGGCTCGCCGGCAGCCGTATCGATCTCGTTCGCGAGCCACGACACGAGCTCTGCCACGGCCTTTCCGTCGGGACGCCGTTCTCCGGCCGGCGGCATGAGACCGCCGCGCAGCTTGCGGATCGCGGCTTCCCACGTCTCCGCGTCTTGGGCGATACGGTCGGGGGACATGGCATCGAAGGCCCGGCCGCCGGCCCCGTCGACGCGGTTGTGGCAGTCGAAGCAGTAGCTTTCGACTACGGTCCACTGCGACCCATGGGAACCCGACTGGGTCACTACAATCGTCGCGCCGACGACCGCTACGACAAGCCCTAAGAACGCTAGTTGTATTCTGCGCTTGACTGAGATTGTTGCACTCCTGATTCGAGGCGCCGGATCGCCGGCAACGGTGGCCGGACCCCTCTCGATGCGAGTCCCGATGCCACGAGGAACAATCGCCGATTATCCGGCGGAGCAGTAGTTTTTGTCTAGGTTTTCCAATGTCTTGCGCCTAGGGAGGTGCGCATGGACACAATCTAGCCTCAATTCATGACAACGGCGCCGAGATTGATCGACCTGGTAATCATCACTCGGCCTTCAACCGATCGCGGCAACGAGGCCGATTGCGACGCCGGCGCACGTGAGCGTGAGCCCATGACGGATGAACATCCCCTTCACGTCGCCGTGCTTGGCGCCGAGTGCGACGCGAATGCCGACCTCCCGAGTTCGTTGCGTCACGGTATACGAGATGACGCCGTAGACTCCGATGAGCCCGAGCGCCAGCGCCATGGAACCGGAGACGGCGAGCATGACGAGCGTGAACGAAGTCCGCGCCATCGAGCCAGCGCGAACGTCGGCGAGCGTGCGTACCTGTGACAAGGGAAGATTGGGATTGACCGCCCAAACGGCTTCGCGGATCTGACCGAGAAAGCTCTCGGTCCCAGTCCTGTCGCTCCGAATCGCGAACGTGACCGCACGAGGGACGGTGCTTGGCGCTCCCTCCTGATCCTGCTGCACGCCTGCACGCCAATAGACTGTCGCCGGTGCCTCGACGTGAACGCCGTTCTCGTGAACGTCTCCGACGACGCCAATGACCTCGCGCCATGGGCCGGCCGTTCCCACGCGGACACACTTGCCCACAGCGGCCGGCTCGCCCCACGTCTCGCGCGCCTGATCGGCGGAAGCTGGCGTTCTTCGGTGATTCCTTCGGCGGATACGGAGTAGTTGTTGAGAAACCCGAGCTCCATCGGCATACCCGTCGTAAATGCGGCGGAGGTAACGCCCGGGATCGCGGTAAAGCGCTCCAGAATCTCATTCTGCATTCGGATGACACGCTCCGGCTCTGCGACTTGCGCCGGCGGCATCGATACGCGCACGAGTTGTAGACGCTCCGGACTCGCGAATCCTGGCTCCACGTTCAGCAGGGCCTGGAAGCTACGCAGCATGAGCCCGGAGCCCACCAAGATCACCAAAGCCAACGCGACCTGGATCACGACGAGCGCATTCTGCGAGAGCCGTCGCTCGCGGCTTTGGCTCCCCCCGCGTCCGCCGCCTCGCAGAACGGTCGCGAGCCGTGATCCGGCGTACTTGACGACAGGGATTACTCCGAAGAGCAATCCTGACAGCGCGGAGACTACGAGCGCAAACGAGAGCACGACCGGGTCGATCGAGATCTCGGCTAGCCGGGGCAGGTTGGTTGGGCCGAGCGCTATGAGAACGTGAAGCCCTCCGTACGCCAGGCCGAGACCCAGCGCGCCACCCAAAAGGCCGAGAAGTACGCTTTCAACGAGCAACTGGCCGGCCACCCGCGCCGGCCCGGCGCCGACCGCCGTGCGTATCGCAAGCTCGTGCTCGCGGCCGGCGGCCTTCACCAACAGCAGATTCGCCCGGTTGACGCCGTACCTCTCCACCCAGATCGGAAGCATGCGCGCCACGTCGGCGTTGGCCTGCGCGAGCGTAACGCCGGACTTGAGTCGCGCGATGCCTTGGTAGTTGAAGTTGTCGCTGGGAGGGAGATCGCTGCGATCGAAGCGCTGAGGCAGGATCACGTCGGCCGTGAGGTTGAGGAATGTGAAGTCCTGCGGCATGACGCCGATCACCTCCCTCGGTCGTGAATCGATGGTCACGACTCGGCCGAGCACCGCGCTGTCGCCGCCAAAGCGACGCTGCCAATAGCCGTGGGTGAGGATGATTGTTTCAGGCGTTCCCGGCGAATCATCGGCTGCGGAGAACGCGCGTCCGAGGGCAGGCTGCACGCCGAGCGCAGGAAGGACTTCTTCGGTCACGGTCAGACGTTGCACTTCTTCCGGATCGCCGATGCCAGTGACGCTCCCCGTACCGCTGCTCCACGTCTCCGGGTCAGAGTACGCAGTGAATAACGGACATCACGCCAGAGGATTCGGGCGATGGAAATGACGTTCATTCGATTCGTTTTTCCATGTCCCGGTGAGTCTCGTGTCGTGACCAAGGAGTGTCTGCATTCACTCAGAGCAACGAATGTGCCAACAACTAGCCGCTCCGCATACTTGAACTGTAGAATTCCAATTTGAATACCAGGCATCAGGGGAATGTCCCGAAATCGAACGTCACATCCCGTCTTCGGGAAGAGTGCAGCACGCCGGCTAGCCTCGAACGCTTCAAGGGGTGACCAGGCGCAGCGCCACGATGTCTCGTGCTCACGAAGCGCTCAACTCCAGCCGGACAGTCTGGCGACGTTCTTCAGTATTCCGGACAGCACTATTGCACCGCATGAAGACGATCACGGTGCGCCTGCCGGAAGCTCTTGCCGCGCAGGTGCTCGGCGAAGTCGTTTGCTCCATACTTGCACTAAAATCGCCCGGATTCGCTTCGCCCGTTACATTGGAAGTCTGAAGTGCCATAGGGGCTGACACGTTTGTCGCGCTATGGAGTCTGCGATGACCGATGAGTACAACTGGCATGAGCTCTCCGCGAATGCCGTGCTCACCGCCGTAAACACGACGTCCAGCGGCCTCGGCCAAGAGGAAGCGGCGAAGCGCCAGAAGCTCCACGGTGCGAACCGCCTGCCGGAACCGGTCAAGCGCAGTGCATTCGTCCGCTTCGTCCTGCATTTTCACAACATCCTGATCTACGTGCTGTTGGGCTCCGCGGTTGTCACGCTGGCGCTCGATCACTTTGTCGACACTTTCGTCATTTTGGCCGTGGTCCTCGCCAATGTCGTCACGGGCGTGGTGGCGCCGAGGGTGCGGATCAGGGCCTTGACCTCGTCGACGTCCGCCGCCTGGCGCACGAACGAGAGCGCGACGTAGTCCACGCCGTTCTGGATCCCGAAGGCGAGGTCGGCGCGGTCCTTCGTGGTGAGCGCGGGGGTCGAGAGCTTCACCCCGGGGAGGTTCATCCCCTTGTTCGACTTCAGGAGGCCGCCGTGGACGACCTCACAGCTCACCGTG
>Ga0209320_10001349_pt1 | contig 12691 bp, 9 predicted proteins | sample Rifsed13ft4_FD_184008 | JGI IMG/M metagenome (GOLD analysis project Ga0209320, IMG submission 184008) | Soil microbial communities from Rifle, Colorado, USA - sediment 13ft 4 (version 2) | ecosystem: Environmental > Terrestrial > Deep subsurface > Rock core/Sediment | place: Rifle, Colorado... | reverse complement strand
CGTAACGCCCATCGAAATCGAGCGTCGGCCGCACGGCGATGACCTGCTCGAGCGTCATGCCGCCGTCGATCATTTGCCGCACGCGGTCGCGGATCATCGTGACCATGTTGCGGTAAGAGGCGACGTCGGCGGTGTCCGCAAGACGTCCGTGACTCGGGATGATCCAGGTCCCGCCTTGCGAGCGGTACTCGGCGACGGCGAGATCCAAGATGTGATTCAAGCCGTCGATGACGCCTTGCACGCTGCCGCCGCCGTCGATGTCGATGAACGGATAGCTCACCGTCGAGAGCAGATTGCCGGCGCTAATGACCTCCGAATGCCGGAAGAACACGATGCTGTCGCCGTCGGTGTTGGCGGCCGGCGCGTGATAGACGATCACCGCCTCGCCGTTGACGTACTCGCTCAACTTCTGAAAGTCGTAGAAATAGGTGTCGGTGGGCCACGCCTCGGGAGGCAGCGGCGCTGCGTCGCCCGGCGGCGCGCTCATCGTCGCGAGCGCATTCTCGTGAGCGATCACGGAAGCGTTGGCGGCCGCGCCCGTGACGTTCGTGCCGCCGCGCCGCGCGAAGAACCCTTCAACGGCGAGCTTCGCGTTGCCGCCCGTGTGCTCGGGCGCCGCGCTCGTATTGATGATGTAGCGAATCGGGCGCGCGGGCGCGGGCGATGCCACGATTGCGTTCATCGCCGGGCTCGCCCAACCGTGCGCGTTCCCCGCGCAATTCGCGCCGGCACAAGAATTGGGCCGCGGAGCGGCCGCGACTTCGGTCGCGAGCGCGTCGACGGCCGCGCGCACCTTGTCCACCATCACGGCGGTGCCCGTGTTGACGAGCAGCACGCCGTCCGGACCCACCGAAGCCGTGATGTTGGTGCCGTCGGCCACGAGCATGTAGATGTTGCCCTGCACGGGCAGCACGTGGACCTCGCCGTCGCGCGGACTTTGCGCGGCGATCATGCGCCCGACGTCGAGCGCCGAGCGCGACAGCGGCAGCGCTGCGCGGCGCGTGCCCGACGGGGACGCGAGCACATACTCGGGATACTGAGTTTGAGCCCCGCCGCGCGTCGCGGCTTCGGGGATCCAGTCCTGCTCGCCGAGCCACTCCGTGAGGTACGGGTTTTGGCCCGGCAAGAAGTGCGGCACGAAATGCGGATCGGTGCCGCCGGCCTCGCCGAGAGCCGAAGTCACGCAGGATTCCATTTGCACGATCGTATTCGGGTCGTACTCGTAGGTCGTCGACTGCACGTAAGGCTCATCCATGTAGATCGGGTCGTCGACGATCGTGACGACGGTCAGGTAGTCGTCGTTGCGCGTCAGGTACTCCGTCATCGTATACATGTCGCTCGTCTGCGGTCCGCCGCGCTTCAAAAAGCCGTCCTTGAGATGCGTCGTCGTCACGACCAGCGTGTTGCCGACCCACTCGCCCGTCGAAAAACCGGTCCAGCTGTGCGGCGCATACGCGGGCGGATGCGGCCGCCCATCCAAGTAAATGGGCCGATCGAGGGACCGCCAGAACTGCACGTGGTACGCGTTGACGTCGCGCGTCAGCGGATCCAATTCCTTGAGGATGCGCGCGCCGCCCAAGCCGCGCCATTGATGCGGCGCGGAATGCGGCCGGCACCGGTACTCCGAGGTGCCCCAGATCGATTCGGCCGTCGTGTCGGAGCGCTGGCGGCCCGCGTCGTTGTACGGGATCCCGAGATAATCGCCGAGCGGCGGCTGGCCGGGGTCCTCGTCGCTCTCGAGGCGCCACTCGCCCGAGAGATCGGGAGGGCTCCGCTCACGGCCGACCAAGAGTTGCGCGGACGCGGGGGCGGAGGCGACGAGCGAGAGCAAAAGGAGCAGGACACTATTCCGGGCCATTGCTGTTGAAGATATCGCGAATCATGAGCCACGATCCATCGTCCTGGCGCTCGTAAATGTGGATGTATTTGCCGACGCTCCTGATCGGCTCGACGCCTAAGCGCTTCGGCGTCAGCGTGATGTCGTAAGCACCGCGCTGATAAGCGAAGTCGCGCGCGACGACGGTTTCCGCGGGCGTCCAGATTTCGACGTTATCCCACGACGCGATGAGGTTCTCGTTCGCGGCCTCGATGGCTTCCTTGCCCGCGAGCTCCGGGCGATTCGGAATCATCATGATGTGACTCTCGGCCACCGTCGAATTGAGCAGCTCGAGGTCGCCCTCGTTCAAGCCCCGCAAAATCTTCTCGTTGATCGCTTGGATCGCGGCGAGATCCTCCTCGAGCGTCGGTGCGCGCTCGCAACCGGCGAGCACCGTGGACACCGCCAAAGCAAAAAGCGACGAGCGCGCGCTCACCATGGCTGCGGGGAACCGTCGTATTGCAGAAACTTGCCCGTATCCGCAATCGTCAGCCCAGCGATCGTCGCGATCATGCCGGGGAACTCGAGATGCGCCTGCTTCTCGGTCAACACGGCGCCCGGATGCAGCAGGACCACCGTGATGCCCTCTTCCTCGAGCACATACGACAGCGTCGCCATCGTCTTGTTGAGAGCCGCCTTGCTCATGCCGTACCAGAACGCGCCCTCGACGAGCGGGGGCACCGTGACCGAGCCGTGCGAGGAGCTGATCGAGACGATCTTCTTCTGCTCGCCGGCGCGCACGGCGCGGAAGAATCGGGCTCATACCGGTCCTTCCGCGCCCGCGTTCAGAAGCTGAACTTCAGTCCAGCGTAATACCGGCGGCCGAGAATGTCGTAGTAGCCCTGATTCGTCGAGCCGAGAGCGTTGGTTACGCCCGGGTCGTAGCCGACGATCTCCGGATCCGTATCGAACAGGTTGTCGACGCCGAACCTGAGCTCCATGTTCTCCCGCATCGACCAGTTGCCGAACAGATCGAACCGGTTGTGCGAGCTCGTCGGTTGAACCGTCGCCGCGGGATTCTGCGCGATCTGGGCGTTGTCGACCTCGGGCAAGTGAATCCAGCGCAAGCCGAGATTCAGCGAGCTCAAGTTGTAGCCGAAAGTCGTGTAGGTCCGGTAATCGTACTGCCCGCCCGCGCCCAACGTGCCGGCGTACTCCGTGAACGGGCCGCCCGGCACCGGCTGAATCTTGTAGCTGTTGATGGTCGTCATTAGGAAATTGACGTAAACCGAGTTCGCGCCGATATCGCCGCGCCAATTGAGCTGCAGATCCACGCCGTCGGTTTCGAGCGCGCCGAAATTCGTATACAGCGCGTCCACCTGTTGTCGCCAACCCGTTACCGGATCGCGAACGATGTTGGCACAAAACCCGCCCGAATCATTGATCGAATAGCTCGGATTACTCGTGCCGTTCGCGTTGAAGCACTGCGCGTATACGTCGAAAGCGCTCGGCGGCGAGATCGCGCCTTTGAGGTCGATGGTGTAATAGTCGATCGAGAACGACCAGCTGTCGCGCTGGAAAACGGCACCAAGCGTATACGTTTCGGCTTCTTCCGAGCCTACGTTCGAGTTGCCGAGGACGACTTCGATCTCGAGCGGGAAAAAGCCGAACGGCCCGACGAAGCCGTTCGGATTCTGATCCCAATCCGAATTCGGGTTACCGATGATCGCCGAGCACAGCGCCTGTACCTGTGCGCGGTTCGGGTTTGACGGATTATTGCCCCACAGGTTTGCCGTATCGGACGAGCAGGGATCGGAGCCGAAGAAGCCCACGACGTTCTGGGACGGCCCCGTAAACTGCTCGGCGATGTTCGGCGCGCGGTTCGCGATCTGCCGCCCGCCGCGCACGCGCAGCGAATCCGTCGCCGCCCAATCGAAGAGCGCCTTGTGCGTATCGAGACCGCCCGTCGTGTTGTAGTCCGAATGGCGCACGCCGAGCTCGAGGTTGAATCGCTCGAGCAGCGGAATCAAGAGCTCGCCATAAATCTCCGACACGTCCGTGTCGCCTTGCGTCTCGTTCTGCGGGAACAGTCCCACGGGGCTATCGGCAATCGACTGCGCGTCGATGAGCGGATCGGGTTCATACAGCGCCGAATTCTCGCGCCGGCTCACGCCCGCCGCAAAGCGCAGCTCGCCCGCCGGCATGTCGACGATGCCGCCCTGGAGGTTGGCCTCGACGATGGTTTGCTCCAAGCGCGTGTACTGCTTCATACGTGCTTCCATCGCCTCGAAGCAGTCGGCCGACATCGGGAAGTCTTCGATCAGCGGCAGTCCAGTGGTGCAGCGGATGCTCGTGCCGATCGTACCGGTGATCACCGCGCCGCGGCCGTAGTTCGGCGACTGCGCGACGCGCTTCCAGCGCTGGTCCGAGAGCCAACCCGAAAAGAGGTAGCTATCGACGGTCGTCTCGCCTTGGGAAAGATAGGCCTCCCAAGTCCAGTCACGATTCGGGAAGGATCCTTCGACTCCCGTTTGAATTTGATAGAGCGTCGTCTGGTTGTTGGTCTGGCGCGATGGCAGAAAATCGAAGTAGCGTTCGAGCGCCCAATTCGCGTTCGGCGTCCCGCGCGAATCGAGCAGCGCCGTGAGCTCGGGCGGCGTCGGGAACGCTTGCGAATTCGTGCAGCCGCCCACGGCCGGGCAATTGAGGCCGAAAGCACCGCCCGGCAGGTACGCCGGAGCGGTATTGCCGTTGGCCAGTAGCGAAGCGGCGTAGATCCCCGTGCCGTGGGGAATCGACGCGGCCGCGCCCGCGATGCCTAAGTTCCACGGGCCGACGGAATTGACTTCGACCTTACTGAACGTGCCTTGCGCGAACGCACGAATGTCGTCGTTGATATCGTAAACGGCCCTGCTGAACAGCGAATACCGCTCGAGCGGGCTCGAAACTAGACCCTCGGTGTTGGTTTGCCCGAGTACGTTGCCGTTGAACACTTGGATCTTGCGATACGAGTCGCCGCCCAACGGTCCGTTGTAAGAAACGGCGCCCTGGCGTTGAAACACCGTACCGTCGGCGTTCAAGTACATGTCGTTGCCGCGACCGACCGTGCCGGCCGCCGCAACGTCGCCGAAGACCGTATCGACCGCCGCTTGCGACGGACAACCCGCGGCGCCGAAGCCCGCGCAACCGGGTGGGTTCCAATAGGTCGCGGCAACGTTGCCGGTGCTCGTGCCCGGATCGTTCCAGCCGTCGACGACGAACTGCCTGTCGATGTCGAGAACGGCCTTACGCTCGGACCATTCCGCGCCGAACATGACGTTGCCGCGGCCCTCGGCGAGATTGCCGCCGAATAGCATGCTGAATCTGGATTCCTCACCGTCGCCTTCGGCGGTGGCGCCGGTCTGGATATCGATGTCGATACCCTCGAAGTCGTCTCTGAGAATGAAGTTGACGACGCCGCTGACGGCGTCGGCGCCGTACACCGAGGATGCGCCGCCGGTGATGGCTTCGACGCTGCGGATCGCGGCGGACGGGATCGTGCCGACGTCGACGACGAGCGTCGGGTTCGCCGGTTGCAGGCGCCGCCCGTCGACGAGAACGAGGTTGCGGTTGGAGCCGAGCCCACGCAGATTGACGTTGGAGACGCCCGGTGTCTCGAACGCGCTCGGCTCGATGTTGGCGTTGTCGAATTGCGTGCCGGTGGGCACGAACTGCGGGTACTGATTGAGCACGCTCTCGAGGCTTACCGTGCTGCTCTGTTCGAACGTCTGCGCCTCGACCGTCATGATCGGGCTCGGCGCCGAGAAGTCGCGGCGCACGATGCGCGAGCCCGTGACGACGACCTCCTCGGGCTCGCCTTCGGGCGCGTCCTGCGCGTAGACCGCGGGACCCGCGCCGGCGAAGACCGCCGAAATCGTCGCTGCAAGCACCCCGACGCGCGGTCGATTGAAGGCCGGCTGTTGCCGCCCGGGATTCCTGTTTCTCATAGCCGTGCTCCCCTCTTTGAGTATCGTTCTTGGCTGCTACGAAGACAGACTGTTTGTGAATTGGTTTTCGGCGCTATTCTTGGTATCGGTTGTTGCCGGAAAGTCTCGCTCAATAGTAGTCAGGAAACACCGCGCTGCCAATGCCTTTTAGGGGGTAGTCCTAATGAATCGTCGCCTGCTCGCAACGGCCGCCGTCGTCGCCCTGTCAAGCTGCGTCCGCGAGGCGCCGGAACCGGCCGCGGACTACGCCGCCGACGTCGCCGCGATCGTCGCGCTCAACGAGACGATCCTCGGGCACATGAACAGCGGCGACTGGCAAGCGCTCAACGAGATCGTCGCCGAGGACTACGTGGCCCTTGTCCCGGGCAGCGCCCCGATCGTAGGACGCGCCGCGAACCAAGCCGCCAACCGGCGCTTTCTCGAGCGTTGGAACGACGAGGAGCAGTGGATACCCGTCGAGACGGTCGTCGACGGCGATCTCGCAGTGCAGCGCGGCACGTTCACGATGACGTTAACGCCCAAGGAGGGCGGTGAAGGCAGGACCAGCGGCGGCAATTACCTGCATGTCTACCAACGGCAACCCGACGGCTCGTGGGCGCTGACGCGCGCGATGGCGGGCAGCGGCGCGTCCGACTGAGGCCGCGACTCGGCCGGGCTCCCACACGGACGCCGCTCCTACGGGGGCTGTCTTCTCACCAAGGCGCCGTCGTGCCGTCGTAGTTCACGAACCGGCCGGAGTCGGCGAGCGTGAGCTTGCCGATCGTCTCGATCATGTGACCCACCGAGAAATCCGTCGCTAGCATGCCGGGAAACTCGAGCTCGGCTTGCTTCTCGACCCTGACGGCGCCGGGATTGAGCGGCACGACGATGACGCCGTCATCTTTGAGCACGGCGGACAGCTGCACGAACAGCTTATTGAGCGCGGCCTTGCTCATGCGATACCAAAAGAGCCCGCAGCACAGCGGCTCGCCCGTGATGCGGCCGTTCTCCGAGCTGATCGCGATGATTTTTTTCTGCTCGCTCGCCTTGACGTGCTCGATGAACGCTTCCGACACCATCATCGGCCCTCTGATGTTGGTCTCGACAAACACGTCGAACTGCTCGTAGTCGAACGTGCCGAACATCTGGCCCGCGTAGTCGGCGCCGTCCTCGCCGCCGCCGACCCAAGCGCCGCCGAGCGCGAACACGCCCGCGTTGTTGATGAGCACGTCGATCGGCACACCCTCGAGCTTCGCCGCGAGCGCTTTGATCTCGTCGTGGCTCGTGACGTTCATGCGCTCGGCGCGAACATTCGGATACTCGTCGATGACGGCTTGCAGCGTCTCGGGCGTCTCGTCGCGTCGATGCGTCGCGATGACGGACCAACCTTTGGCCGCGTATTGTTTCGTAAACTCGAGGCCGATGCCGGAATTCGCGCCCGTGATGAGCACGGTCTCGGCTTGCGCACCCGGCGCGAATCCCGCAAGCACGATCAGGCCGGCGAGACTCGAAGTTGCGGCACGGAGACAGCGGCTCATGGCTCACTCCTCATGACGACCGCGCGCATTGGCGACGCCGATCGTGACGGTCGTCGGCTCGCCGCATCGTAATGCAACTCCGTGACGGCCTCCATGTTGCGCTGCGGCTAGGTCTCTTCGTTCCTCCGCGCGTGCTTGCGCTTCCTGGTCGCCTCGCGCAACAGGTACTCGATCTGCGCGTTGACGCTGCGCAGCTCGTCGGCCGCCCATTTCTCGAGCTCCGCCCAGAGATCAGGCGGCAAGCGCAGCAGGAAAGCTTTGCGTCCCTCCGCCACGATCAGCCGTAGAGCGTTCCCGTATTGATGACCGGTGCGGCTTCCTCGGTGCCGCATAGGACCACGAGCAGATTGCTCACCATCGCGGCCTTGCGCTCATTGTCGAGCTCGACGACGCCCTTCGCGTCGAGCTCGTGCAGCGCCATCTCGACCATGCTGACGGCCCCCTGCACGATCTGCGTGCGCGCGGCGATGATCGCCTGCGCCTGCTGGCGCCTGAGCATCGCGGGCGCGATCTCGGGCGCATACGCGAGATGCGTGAGCCGCGCTTCCTCGACGAGGACGCCTGCCTTGGCAAGCCGTACCTCGAGCTCTTTCTTGAGCGCCTGCGAAACTTCATCGCCGCCACCGCGGAGCGTCAGCTCCTCGTCCTCGCCGTGATCGTACGCATAGAGGCTCGCGATGCTGCGGATCGCGGATTCGCTTTGCACTTGCACGTAACTCTTGTAGTCCTCGACGTCGAACACGGCCTGCGCCGTATCCTCGACGCGCCAGACCACCACGGCCGCGATCTCCACGGGATTGCCGCGCTTGTCGTTGACCTTGAGCTGCTCGCTGTTGAAGTTGCGAGCTCTGAGCGAGAGCTTCGTGGAGATCAGCGGCGCTTTGCCGCGATTGCGCGAGTAGAGCGGGTTGGCCCACAGGAAACCGCTCCTTCGCGCCGTGCCCTTGTAGGTGCCGAACAAGATCAGCACGCGCGCCTCGTTCGGCTGCAACGTGAAGTGGCCCGTCAGCATGAAAACTGCGAGCCCCTCGATGAGGAGCGTACCGATGATACCCAGCATGACCGCGCGGGGGCCGATCTCGCCGTCGGCGGCGCTCGTGACCGTCGCAATGAACAGCACGATGCCGGCGATCAGAAGGGCGATATTGACGAACAGCATCGTCCAACCGCCCGGGACTCTCACCTCACGCTCGTGAGTCACGTACTTGGATCGTTCGGCAGACATGGCGCACCTCCAGGGCACTTTCTGATATTTAACTGATATCACCACGATTGCACAATGCGTGTCAAGGACTGCATGGCTCATATGTCAAACGCCGTCGTCTCGGATTGAGAAAAGCATCCGGACTTCGGGCGGCCGGCTGAGTAATCTGCGGCCTTCGCCTACAACAATTCACGATGTAAGGGGCATGAGCTCAATCATTGTCATCGCGACCTTGGCGCTATTGGCTGCCGCGGGATACCGGTGGTGGTCGCAAAAGCGGTCGTCGCAGGCGCAAGCGCAAGCTCGTAAAACGGAAACGGGCCGGCAACGCTTCGCCGGCGTCGAGATTCGGTTGGGCACGACGGCGTGCAGTGCGGCACGCGCATTGGCCGACAACCATTTCCTCGTCAACGAAGCGCCTGCCTTGCCGCTCTCCGCGTGCACGGAAACGCGGTGCCGCTGCTCGTTTCAACGGCTCTCCGATCGACGCACCGATAGCCGACGGTGGGCGGACGAAGGCATCGCCGCCTCGATCTTCAGCGCCAAGGAACGGCGCGCAGTCCCGGATCGTCGCGACGACTGATGATCTTCTGTAGGAGCGAGCTTCGCTCGCGATTCTTGTCCGAAGATCGCGAGCGAAGCTCGCTCCTACAATGGAAGAATCGCGAGCGAAGCTCGCTCCTACAATAGAAGAATCGCGAGCGAAGCTCGCTCCCACCACGGAGCCGCCGCCCACAAGGCGGCGGTAGAGGGCTTCGCATTTGGCGGCGGCGATGTCCCAGGTGTAGCTCGCGACGACGGTCTCGCGCGCCTGGCGCCCGAGCCGGCTCGCGAGCTCGGGCTCGTCGAGGAGCTTCAAGATGCCGCCCGCGAATGCGTCGATATCGCCGTTCTCGACGATCCAGCCGGTCTTGCCGTGCTCGATGCACGGCGCCGACCCTGCGAAGCTGATCGTTGGGCGCCCGGCGGCCATGTAGTTCAAGAGCTTCTGCGGAATTCCGTCGGCATTCAGGCGCGGGTTGACGGCGACGGCGGCGGCGGCGAGCAGTGCCGGATGCGCTGAGAACGGCGCGGCCTTTAAATCGATGCGCGCGCGGATGCCGAGCTCCGCGGCCCGCGTCTCGTACGGCGCGAAGGATGATTCCGTGACGAGCAGCAGACGCACGTCCTCGCGCTTCGCCGCGACTTTCGCGAACGCTTCGAGCAGGTGGCCGATGCCCTGATAACTCGCGAGGTTGCCCGTGAATATCAGCAGCGGCGGCTCTTGCGGGCTCCGCGGCGCCGTGCCGCCCGCGGCGAACATCTCGTGCTCCACGCCGTTCGTGATCACGGTAATGTCGTCGCCGTCGATGCCGTAAGCGATCAACTTGTCTTTGATCGTCTGCGTCACGGACACCACGTGATCGGCGAGCTGCGGCAACCAGCGGTCCAAGCGCGCCCCGACTCTCGCTACGGCCTTCTTTGGCGCACCGAGCTTGAAAAAAGGCAGCTCGGAACCGAGCAAGGTGTGCGCATCGTAGACCAACGGGATGCGGCGGCCGACGCGCGCGAGCCACGCGGCGATCAGGCCCTCGTAATGGTGCGCGTGGACGATATCGACCGAGCCTCGTGCGAGCGCGACGAAAAGTTTCGCCGCGAGCAACGGGTCGACGATCAAGAGCTTTTGCAGCGACGGCCCCGGAGAATACTTGTTGTAAGTCGGAACTCGCGGAATCCGGCAGATTTCGACGCGATCGTCGTGCGCGTCTTCGCCTAGGTGATAGGTGAATACGCGAACGTCGTGGCCGCGCGCCGCGAGCGCGCTCGAAAGCCTTTGGATTCTCACCGGCGTTCCGCGCGGATACGGAAACGGACATGCCGCGACCATGACTATCTTGAGAGGACCGCCCGATTGCATGTCTTGCCGCGCCACGCGGTGCCGTCAGGCCACGCGGCTCACGAGACCCCAGTAGAACACGACCACACCGTCGAGCATCCGCTGCGCGGCGGCTTCGAGCGGCGATCCGATGAGCTCCCGACGAAACGGCAGGCGCCCCCCCCGCATGATCTCGCGATCGGCGACGACGCGGTTTCGCTGCACGGCCAGCCGCTTGCTGCGGATCTCATGCCTGTGCCCCGCGACCCAACGCACCGCTCTCCACCATTCTCCGAGCCAACCTTTCTTGACGGCCATGACGAGCTGCGCGACCTCATAGAGCAGCAGCGGCGGCGACAATAACAACAGCGTTCGCGCGGAATAGTTGCTCCATAGGAAGAGCCAACGATTCCGGATGATGCAGAAAACCCGCATGCTCGAGTATTTGCCGAGGTGCCGCAGCGACAAACCTTCCGTGCCTTCCGCGTGGAGGCAATGCGCCTCGGGCACCGACAGAACGTCCCTGCCGAACAGGCGCGCCCGCACGCCGAAATCGTGATCTTCGAAGTAGATGAAGAACGACTCGTCGAAACGCATGTCGTGCGGCAGCCGGGATCGGTCGACGATGAAGCACGCCGTGATCAGCGAGCCGATGGTCCTGACGCCCCCGGCGTCCGCCACGGGGCGATTCTCGGAGTGAAGTATCTGCTGTCCGAGAAAGTGATTGTCCGCGCCGTCGTACTGCACGGTGTCGGGCTTATCGGCATAGATGACGCTCGGCATCGCAACGGCCGCGTTCGGGTGCTCGTCGAGCGCCCGGCTCAACAGCGTCGCGCAATTCGGCTCTATGCGAACGTCGTTGTCGACGATCAGGACCCGTTCGGAAGCCGACTGCTCGATCGCCGCGTTTCGCGCCGGCGCCGGGCCGCGGTTCTCGCCGAGACGAATGACTTTGACGCCGGCGAACTCCCGCTCGGCGAGCTCGGGGCTGCCGTCATCGGATGCATTGTCGAAAACGAGGATTTCGTGCAGCTCGGCGGCGTTCCGGCTCGCGGCCGCGAGCGTATCGCGCAGGTAACGCATTCCGTTGTAGTTGATCACGCACAAGCTCGGTTTCATCGTCATTGTTCTTCGGCCACCGGCCTGTTTCATCCATATTCTAAGTGCTCGGCCAGCCGCAACGCCATTGCGACGATCGTCCAGGTCGGGTTCGCGTTTCCGCAAGTCGGAAATACCGAGCTGCCCGCGACGTACAGATTCGCGACGCCGTGGACGCGGCAGTCGGGATCCACGACACCGCGCTTCGGGTCGCTGCTCATTCTGGTCGTGCCCATATGGTGCGATGCATCCGTGAACGTTATTCGGTCGATGTCGTCGACGCGCGATTCCACGCCGCCGATGCCCGTGCGCCGGAGCTCTCCGTCGAGGGATTCGTGCAGCCGGGCGATGCTCCGGCGCACCTCGGCGCCCACGCGCCACCTCAAGACCAGCTTGTTGACGTTGAGCCGATCGCGCGCGTCGCTCAAATAAACCCTGCTCTCGCGATCCGGCAGTTGCTCGCAATAATTGACGATGGTGAGCTTACCGCGCGACGTCTTGCCCACGAGCCGGCGCTTGAATGAGACGTAAGCGCGGTAGAGCGCGTGCGGCATGATCTCCTTCGGCGTCAGCAGGTAGATCATGTCCTTGACGTCGGCGAGCCGCATCGCGGACCAGTCGAGCCGGCTGCCCGCGTGACCTTTGCGCAGCAGCACCTTCATGACGCCGATCGAGGTCCGGTAGCGCTCTTCCGCGACGCTCGACAGCTCAGGCTCGAGGCTCAAGTAGCTGTTGACGAGCGCCTCGCGACGCTGCACTTCCTCGGCGAGGCCGATTCCAAGCTGGATCTTGCCTTCCGTCACCGGCATTCCGAGCACGGTCGTAAGCGCGACGGGCCGGTCGAGCCGCACGCTGCCGTAGACGGCGCGCGGGTGGTCCATATAGAAGCGGCCGACGAGATCGTTCTCGTTGCCGATGCCGTCGGCGCGGCTGCGGCGCGAGACGAGCAGCAACCTCGCATTCTCGAGGCCGCCGGCCGCAAGCACGAACGTGCGGGCGCGGATTCTGAGCTCCCCGCCCTCCAGGCTGCGCGCGAGAATCGATTCGACTCGAGCGCCCGTGCCGTCGAGCACGATCTCCGTCGCGTTGGCGTGCAACCAAAGCTTGCAGTTCTCGCGCCGGAATACACCGCGAAAACTGCGGCCGAAGCGCAGCGGCTTCCTCGCCCAGAGCGCAACGTTCGGCGCAAGCACGTCGCCGTCGAGCAGTGCGCGC
>Ga0209320_10001339_pt1 | contig 12733 bp, 13 predicted proteins | sample Rifsed13ft4_FD_184008 | JGI IMG/M metagenome (GOLD analysis project Ga0209320, IMG submission 184008) | Soil microbial communities from Rifle, Colorado, USA - sediment 13ft 4 (version 2) | ecosystem: Environmental > Terrestrial > Deep subsurface > Rock core/Sediment | place: Rifle, Colorado... | reverse complement strand
TGTTCCGAAGTGAAGGAACTCGGGCGGCGCGCTCACTTCACTCCGGTCGACATTACCTCGGAGGAAAGCGTCGAGTCGCTCGTGACGGAGACGCTGGCCCACTTCGGCCAGCTCGACATCCTGGTGAACAACGCCGGGATCAACATCCGAAAGCCCGTGCTCGAACTCGACCCCGCTGAATACCGGCAGGTCCTCGACACGAACCTCCACGGCTACTTTCTGTGCGCCCGCGCGGCTGGACGCGAAATGGTTCGCCGCGGGTCCGGCAAGGTCATCAATGTTTCGAGCATCATGGGCCAGGTCGCGCTCGCAAACCAGGCGGCCTACGCGAGTTCCAAGGGCGCTATCGAACAACTGACGAAGGTGCTCGCGCTCGAGTGGGCGACGGCCGGGGTCCAGGTGAACGCACTGGCCCCGACCTACTTCGAGACGGAGCTGACGCGGCCGCTCTTCGAAGACCCCGAGCGAAAGGCATTCATCGAAAGCCGAACCCCGATGGGCCGTTGGGGACAGCCGCATGAACTGGCGGGAGCTGTGATCTTTCTCGCAAGTATGGCCAGTGACTACATCACTGGCCATACACTGGTTGTCGACGGGGGATGGACCGCCTGGTGAGGCGGCCACAGAAGAGGGTCTAGGCCATGCGCATGAAGCGCGCGGCGGCCAAAAAGTACTTGCCGCGCAGCGACTCGGCCATTTCGTTCTTTTGCTGGGGCTGCTTCGCATTTTTCGAAGACGCCCGCCGTTCCTTCGCCAGCTGCTCGCGGTAGAGGGCAGCTGGCCCAGGTTCGCCTGGGTCGTAGAAACTGTAGATGGGGTACATGGGGGCTCCGCCTTTGTGATTGTGTGAACTTTCACAAGTGTACCTTAGTTAGCGTAATTTGGGAAACAGCTTTGTGGCCAGCAGGCGTTATTCCAATGGGCTCGATTGAATCGGCTGCCATAACGTGAGCAGAAAGCCGTCTGGACCCATCACCTGGCACTCGCGGGTGTCCATGTCGTCATAAGGTGGCTGGAGCGACAGGCCGCCCATGCGAAGCGCAAGCGCGTAGCTGTCGAGGACGTCGGCCACTGCGAATCGCAGCTCCGTACCTATGCCGCGGGCGGCCCCCTCTCGCTGGAGCGCCTCGAACCACGGGTGGCCGCGGTAGGACTCGTCCGAGTGAAGCATGATTTCGGCTTCGCCGGCGACCAGTCGTGCGTAGCCGGGATGGTGTTCCGCGAGCGTCAGCCCTCCGACAGCCTGCAGGAACCGGCCGAGCGCCGCAATGTCTGTGGTCCAGAGGATCAGGCTGAAACGAGGTTCGTGGCTCACGCTTTCCTCACAGACGCGGAGGGATATAAGCAGCGGTCAAGTATTAAGCGCCGTCCTCGTCATAATATGCCCCCGAGCCGGTACCGCCTTCTAGGCGGGCCGAAACTTGGGAATTGCGACGTCGCTGTGCTGCTCCCAGTCGGCCACCACTGGCATCCCCACGCGCATCTCCGAGTTGTCAATTCCGACGATGTTCGTGGGCAGGCGTGGACCTTCGTCCAGTTGGACCAGGGCGATGTTGTACGGCAACTCATCCGCGAATCCCGGATGGTAGCGCTGGTGCATGATGGCGAACGTCCGGACCACTCCGCGGCCGCTCGTCTCTTCCCAGGTGTACTGGTCCGAGAGGCAACGGTCGCAGTGACGCCGCGAGGGCAGGCGGAACGTCCCGCATGCGCTGCAGCGCATCAGCATGAACACCCCGCGCTGGCCGCCTTCGAAGAAGGGCCCTGAGGCCTCGTCTGGTTCGGGTATCGGCTTCGAAACCGCCGGTTCGCTCGTCATAACTACCCCGCGTGCGGGCTCAGGATGAGCGCCGCGTGATAACTGAGGTTGCCGCCATTCCCGGTACACAGGATGACGTCGTTCTTCTGGACCTGGCGCTCCCCGCCGGCGCCGCGGCCCTGGATGATCGCTTCGCTGAGCGGCGTCATCCCCCACATGTAGTACCCGGAGAGTTCGCCACCACCGGTGTTGGTGGGGAGCGACCCGCCCGGGCCGAGCTTTCCGTCCTCCACGAACGGCCCGCCCTCGCCCTTCTTGCAGAACCCGTAGTCCTCGAGCGTCACGAGGACGGTGTAGGTGTAGCAGTCGTAGAGTTCGCAAATGTCCACGTCATTGGGCCCGACGCCGGCCATGCGGTAGGCGGTTTCCGCCGCCAGTTTCGCGCCAGTCTCCGTCTCCCAGTCCGAGCCGTCCCGGGATGAGTCGCCCGGGTGGCCCTGCCCCATACCCCATACGTAGACGGGGTTCTGTGGCATGTCCTTCGCCCGGTCCGCGCCGCTCACAATGACGGCCACCGCGCCGTTCGAAACCAGGCAGCAGTCCAGCAGGTGGAGCGGTTCGACCACCCAGCGCGAGGCATGGTAGTCGTCGAGGGTCATCGGCTCCCGCATCTGGGCCGCCGGGTTCATCGTCGCCCATGCCCGTTCGGCCACGGCGATGGCGCCGAGTTGGTCCTGCGTGGTGCCGTAGAGGGCCATGTGCCGCTGCGTGGCCAGCGCGTAGGGCGTGTTGGCGCCGAACATCCCGGCCGCGGCCCCGAGGCCGGCCATTCCCTTCGGCCGGCCGGGCATGCGGGCCGCACCGCCATAGACCGCACCGGCCGACGTCTTTTCGGTGAGCGGGGCGTCTGCGAACACACAGACGACGTGGTTGGCCATCCCCGCGGAGATGGCGAGGGTCGCGTACTGGACCATCTGGGCGGCGGTCGAACCGGCGGCGTTCATGTGGTTCAGCAAGCGCAGATTGCCCATCCCGAGGTAGTTCTGGAGCGCAAGCGAGATGCCCCCACCGATGAATCCAGTGATGCCCGGGTTGATCAACAGGCCGTCGACCTGGTCCTTCTGCAGCCCGGCATCCTCCAGGGCGAGGCGGACGGCATCGGCCGCGAGTTCGGTTGGGGACTTACCGTAGATGCGGCCCATCGGCGTCATTCCGAGCCCGGTGATCGCCGCTGCGCCGCGCAGGGTGTGTGTCATAGCCACTCCTTCGTGGATTCGATTCTAAGCAGGTGATTCACGTGAGGAAAACGGACGGGTTCAGAGGCGGTATGAGGCGTGATCCGTCGCCACGAATGTGTTCGCGAGTCCCGTCGCCTCAACGCCGGCGTCAATATGCGTAAGGATTAGCGTGGCCTCAGGCGCCATCGCCGCCCGCACTACCGGCATGTCATCGACGAGGTTCATGTGCGTGGGGATGCGCTGCCGCTTCGACGAGCACTCCGTAACCAGGACCTCCGAATGGCGCGCGAGGTCGAGCACCGCTTCGCACATCTGGGTATCGCCGGTGTAGCCGAACTGTCGACGGTCAAGCGTGCAGGCATAGCCGAGGCTCAGGATGAGTTTCTCGTCGTGTTGCACCTCGACGGGTGCAAGTTGGAGGGCATCGACGTCGACCATGTCGCCGGGTCGTGCCGTCACCCACTGAATCTCGAATGGCAGGTCAAAGAGGCCGGGGTACGTTCGCTCGGCGATCAGACGCGCGACGACCTCTGTTTCGGGTGGCCCGATGATTCTCACCGGCCTCGTGCGACCCCTGTATTTCCAGTGGAGGATCAGGAACGGCAGGCCGAGCATATGGTCGCCGTGGTGATGGCTGAGGATGACTGCTTCGATGTCGTTCGGGTCGATGCCCATCCGGTTGAGCGACATAAGGGCCTGCGGGGGCGCCTCGAACAGATAGCGGCTGTTGACCACGAACCCGTTCCAGCAGAGGCCACCCGGGGCGAAGGCGTTGCCGGTGCCGATGAACGTCAGGTCGAGGTCGCTCACGCACTTACTCTAACGGCTTACCGGGTGCGCTGTGGATTCATGCCGCGGTTCATCGCACAATTCACAGGTGACATACCGGGTAGGCATCATCAACGTGACGGGGTTCGCGGGGATGGAGGCGGCACGCCTCCTCTGGTCGCATCCCGGCGCAACCCTGGCTTCGGCCACGGGACGATCGCTCGCGGGGCAGAAACTCGGCGAGGCGTTCCCGCACCTCGCCAGCTACGGCGACCTGCTCATCACCGAGGAGATAGAGAGCGAGGTCGACATCGTCTTCTCGGCGCTTCCCACGGCTGCGAGCGCCGAAGCGTGCGCGCCCTTCGTCCGTAAGGGCATCCCGGTGATTGACATTGCCGCCGACTTCCGACTGACTGACCCGGAGGTGTTCAAGGAGTGGTTCGGACAGCCACACCCGGCGCCTGACCTCCTCCCCCAGGCGGTCTATGGGTTGCCGGAACTGCGCAGGTCGCAGATTCAATCCGCAAAGCTGGTGGCCAATCCCGGTTGCTATCCGGCTGCATCGTTGCTGGCCCTTGCGCCGGCCGTCTCGGCAGGGATCGTCGGTGACCAGGTTGTGGTCGATGCCAAGTCGGGTATTTCGGGTGCAGGGCGGGGCACGGGAGGCGGCTACGCCTACAGCGACGTCAACGAAGACGTGTCTGCCTACAAGATAGCGAACCACAACCACCAGCCCGAGATAGCGCAGGAACTGGCCGCGCTGGGCGAGGGTCCACCGCCGAAAGTCACGTTCGTGCCGCACCTTGTGCCGATGACGCGCGGCATCCATGCGACCTGCTACGCCCCGCTGCGCAGCGGTGTGACGCAGTCCGATGTCGTCGCGCTCTATCGTGACTTCTACTCCGACGCCCCGTTCACACGCGTCGCCGACGCCCCGCCCCACACGAAGCACACGCTCGGCAGCAACTACTGCCTCGTGCATCCAAAGGTGGATGAGCGCAACGGGATGCTCGTCGCGATCGGCGTGCTCGACAACCTGATGAAAGGCGCGGCGGGACAGGCGATCGAAAACATGAACCTCATGCTCGGCCTCCCCCAGGATGCAGGCCTGAATTTCCCGGCAGTCTATCCGTGACGGTGCACATCGACCTGTCCGGCGGCGTGACATCGCCTCGCGGCTACCGTGCCGGCGCAACCTACGCGGGCATCAAGACCTATGGCGACGACAAGCTCGATCTGACGATTCTCGCGTCCGATTTGCCCTGCACGGTCGCAGCGACGTTCACCCGGAACCGTCTCCACTCGGCGTCAGTCGACGTCAACCGCGAGCACATCACCGACGGCCGTGCCCAGGCCGTGGTCATCAACAGCGGCGTCGCGAACTCGAGTACCGGCGTCCGCGGCATGGACGATGCCCGCCGGATGGCCCAACTGGTCGCCGAAAAGCTGAGGCTTTCCTCGACTGACGTCCTGGTCTGTAGCACCGGGGTCATCGGCCACTTCCTGCCGATGGAGAAGATCGAGGACGGCATCGCTGTCATCGAACTGGCTCCAGAATGCGGCCGCGATTTCGCCCGCGCGATCATGACCACGGATACTCGCCCCAAGCACGGCGCGGTCCGGTTCGGCCCCTATGTCCTCGGTGGCGCCACCAAGGGTTCGGGCATGATCCATCCGAACATGGCGACAATGCTGGCCTTTCTCACAACCGACGCGCCCCTGGAGCCCGCCTTCGCCCGTCAAGCTCTCTCGCGGGCGGTGGAACTTTCGTTCAACCTCGTCTCGGTCGATGGGGACACGAGTCCCAGCGACACGTGCCTGCTGTTCGCCAACGGTGCGGCCGGCGGTGATGTCATAGGGGCAGACTCCGCCCTCGCTGGCGAGTTCGAGGACGCTCTGAACGCCCTCTGCGTACACCTCGCGAAGGAGATGGCCCGCGACGGCGAGGGGGCGACGAAGCTCATCGAGGCCACCGTCAGGGGGGCGGCGAACGAACAGGAGGCGCGGGAACTGGTGCGGCTCCTCACAACCTCCTACCTGCTCAAGAGTGCCGTCTATGGCGCCGATCCCAACTGGGGTCGCATCGTCTCCGTGGTTGGCCGCTCGACGGTTCGCCTCTCCGAGCCCGATGTCACCGTAACGCTCTGTGGACAGCGCGTCTTCGAGAAAGAGCAGCCGACGGAATTCGACCCGATTGCCCTCTCGCAGGCAATGCTGAGTGAGACCGTCACCATCGAGGTCGAACTCGGGGCCGGCACAGCAGCGGCCACGGGCTGGGGATGCGACCTCACCGAGGGCTACGTCAAAATCAACGCCGACTACCACACATGAACCAGCCTCTCGTCATCAAGATCGGGGGCAGCACCCTCGGCTCGGGGGATACCACGTTCCGGGACATTGCGACGATGGCGGCCGAGGGCGACGTGCCGGTCGTGGTCCACGGCGGAGGCTCGGAGGCGAGCCGCTGGCTCGATGCCATGGCCATCCCGAGCCGCTTCGAGAACGGCCTGCGCGTCACGGACGAGCGGGTCCTTCCCGTCGTGGTGGCGGTCTTTGCCGGGTTGGTCAATAAGCGAATCGTGGCAGCGATCAACGCGGCGGGCGCCCGCGCGGTCGGCCTGAGCGGCGCCGATGGCCGGCTCCTCGAGTGCAGGTTGTCAGACCCGGGGCTGGGGTTCGTGGGAGAGCCCGTGGCGGTGCATCCCGAGTCGATCATCGCCCTGCGCGGGGCCGGGATCGTGCCGGTCATCAGCTCCATCGGGTTTGTCCCGGGCGATGCAACCGACCAACTCGTGAACGTCAACGCCGATACCGTCGCCGGAAACATCGCCGCGGCCGTCCATGCCCGCGAACTCGTCTTCCTGACCGACGTCGAAGGTGTGCGGGATGCGGACGGCAACCCGATCGCCAGTCTCAGAGCCGCCGATGCCAGCGACCTCATCCAGCGAGGCGTGGTCGCGGGCGGCATGATCCCGAAGGTCGAGGCCTGCCTCCACGCGGTGTCGCTCGGCGTGCCCGTCCGGATCATCGATGGGCGGCTGCCCGGCAGCCTGCGCAATCGCGAGGGCGCGGGCACCCGCTTCGACGCCTGAGGGACGTCCCCTCCCCACCGGGAGTTCACGCGACGCACCGGGGCTGGCAGGCCGGACTTCACGCGAACACGGTAGGAGACGCTGGGACTGACACACGCCGATCGCCGGCATTGGCCGGGCTGTATTCCCGGGCCCTCTCGGGCCTACTATGCATGATGCGCGCCCTGGCGCCCGACGAGGTACATCGTGACAGACTGGATTGCCGAAGAACGCAGATACCTGTTCCAGAACTACGGGAGGCAGCCCGTCGTCATCGAACGCGGCCAGGGCACCCGCGTGTGGGACACCGAGGGCAAGGAGTACCTGGACTTCGTCGGCGGGCTGGCCGTGAACGTGCTCGGACACGCCCACCCGGTCGTCGCGGAAGCGGTGGCCCGTCAGGCAGCACAGCTCATCCACACCTCCAACCTCTACTACACCCGCCCCATGATTGAACTGGCGAAACTGCTCGTGGAGCACTCGTGCCTCGACCGGGTGTTCTTCTGCAACTCTGGCACCGAGGCGATCGAAACGGCGATCAAGCTCGCGCGGCGCTGGGGGCACGACGAGAAGAACGGAGCCTTCGAGGTCGTCTCGATGAACGACGGTTTCCACGGGCGCACGACGGGCGCACTCGCGGCCACCGGGACCGCCCGCTACCGCGAACCGTTCGAGCCCTTGGCGCCCGGCTTCAAGCACGTGCCGTGGAACGACCTCGAGGCGGTGCGGTCGGCGACGGGGCTCCGCACGGTGGCGGTGCTGCTGGAGCCAATCCAGGGCGAGGGTGGGGTGAACATGCCGGCGCCGGGCTACCTGAAAGGCATCAGGGAGTGGTGCACCCAGAACAACATCCTGCTCATCCTCGACGAAATCCAAACGGGCATCGGCCGCACCGGTACGCTCTTCGCCTACGAGCAGGAAGGGATCGAACCGGACATCATGTGCCTGGCCAAGGGACTTGCAGGCGGCGTCCCGATTGGCGCCGTGCTGGCGCGTGAGGACCTCGCCGCCCACCTTGTACCGGGCGACCACGGCACGACGTTTGGCGCCAATCCGCTCGCGACGGCGACGGGGCTCGCCACGCTGAAGTACATCCTCGATGAGGACATCCCTGCCCGGGCGGTGGCGGCCTCGGAGCGCCTCGTCGCGCGGCTGCGCTCGATCGAGGACCGGCTGCCGTTGGTCAACGAGGTACGCGGACGGGGCATGCTGCTCGCAATCGGTCTGACGCAAGACAGCGCCGCCGACGTGGTCGCCGCCTGCCGCGAGCGCGGCCTGCTGGTGAATAACGTGCGGCCAAATGCCGTGAGGCTCATGCCCCCGTTGAACGTGACCGATGCCGAGATCGACCAGGCCTGCGACATCCTTGAGCAGGCCCTCCTCGCGGTCGCATCGCCGCCGAAGTGACCCGAGAACAGCGACGCCAGGAGGAAAGCCATGGGTGAGCAGTTCGAAGACTTCACGCTTGCCGCCGTCCAGGCGGCCCCGGTCTACCTCGACCGGGATGCGAGCATCGAGAAGGCGTGCCGGCTGATCGATGAGGCCGGAGCGCTCGGTGCGGACCTGGCTGTCTTTGGCGAAACGTGGGTGTCCGGTTACGCGAACTTCGGGGCGTGGCCCGAGCACCCCGCCTTCCGGACGGCCCTGAAGCGGTTCATCCTCAACGGCGTCGAAGTCCCCTCGCCGGCGACCGAGGCGCTCTGTCGGGCCGCCGCCCGCGCGGGCATCGATGTGGCTATCGGTGTCGCGGAGCGCGACAGTACGACGGGGGGCTCGATCTACTGCACGCTCCTGTTCATCGGACGCGAGGGCAGAATCCTCGGCAAGCATCGGAAATTGAAGCCGACCTTCTGGGAGCGCACCGTCTGGGGCGAAGGGGACGGGAGTTCTCTGCGCCTCTACGAGAGGCCCTACGGCCGCCTCGGCGGCCTGAATTGCTGGGAGCACCAGATGGTGTTGCCGGGATACGCGCTCATCGCCCAGGGGCTCCAGGTCCACGCCGGGGCGTGGCCTGGGGGCACGTTCACGCGCCAGGAGGTGCTGTCCCGGGCGTTCGCGATGCAGGCCGCTGCCTACGTTGTCATGTCCGGCGGCGTGCTTCGCCAGGAGGACATCCCGGATGATCTCCGGGAGATCGTTCGGCCGCTAAACGGTCACTCGGCCATCATCGGCCCCGACGGCGGCATTCTCGCCGGCCCGCTCATCGACGAGGAGGGAATTCTGACGGCGACGGCCAACCTCGGTACGGTCATGTTCCAGAAGATGATTGCCGACCATGCAGGCCACTACACCCGGCCTGACGTGTTCGAGTTCCGCGTGAACCGCCGTCCCCGCCGGGCGGGAGACTTTTCCGGCGAATCAGGCGAGGCCACGGCCAATGCCGAAACCTCCATTGGCGAGGCGCTACGGGCCGGCGAGATCCGGACGGCCGCTGAACTCGCCGGAGCGTTCGAAGACCTGATTCGATCGAAGCCGTCCTCAAACGGGGGTGAAAAGTGACCGTTGTGATCGGCCTCGTCCTGATTGGCGCCATGGGCCTGGTGTTTCTGGGGTGGCTGGGACTCATCGGCCGATTGCCGCCGAATCATTTCGTCGGTATTCGCACACGCTTCACTCGCCAGAACGAACAGAACTGGTATGAGGCCCACCGGGAAGCTGGCTCCATCCTCATCCTCGGGAGCGTGGCGGTCGTCGCGGGCGGGTTGGCCCTCTTCCCTTTCGCGCTCGCCGGCTCCTTGCCGGAAACATTCGCTACCGCCGCGGTAGTCGCGATGGTCGCGATCCTGCTCGCTTCGGCGGTAGCGGCGTGGCTGATTGGCACGCGTCGTGCCCGCGCACGGCTGTCGTAGTTCCCCGCATCCGCTGAGCGGGCCATACTGAGCGTACCCTCCCCAGGACTGACAGCGTGCCGAAACTCGTCCTTGCCTACTCCGGTGGCCTCGATACGACCACCGCCATCAAGTGGCTCTCGGTGGAACAGGGCTACGACGTCATCGCCCTGAACATCGACGTCGGTAAGAGCAGGGAGCAGCCCGTCGTCGAGTCGCGCGGCATGGAAGCGGGCGCCCTCACGGTCCGCGTCATCGACGCCAAAGAAGACTTCATCCGCTACTTCGCGTTCCCGGCGCTCGCCGCCGGCGCCATCTACCAGGACGCCTACCCCCTGGCCACGGCTCTGGCGCGCCCGCTCATGGCGAAGCTCCTCGTCGACGTCGCCCACGAAGAGGGAGCCACCGCGGTCGCCCACGGGTGCACCGGGAAGGGCAACGACCAGGTTCGGTTCGATGTCGGTATCACCACCCTCGATCCGTCGCTGAAGATCGTCGCCCCGACTCGTGAGAACGCGATGGCACGTGAGATGCAGATCGAGTACCTGCGCAAGCACGGGGTCGACATCCCATGGGGTGCAAAGGGGCCGTTCAGCATCGATGAGAACCTGTGGGGGCGCAGCGCCGAGGCAGGGGTCCTTGAGGATCCATGGGCTGAGCCTCCCCCGGAAGCGTATGAGTGGACGCGTTCCCCCCAGGATGCCCCCGCGCAGCCGGCGTACATCGAGATCGGCTATGAGCACGGGATGCCGGTAACGCTCAATGGTGACCCGGTCTCACCGGTTGAGATCGTGGAGCGCCTGAACGAGCTTGGGGGCGAGCATGGCGTCGGGCGCATCGACCACCTGGAAGACCGGCTGGTCGGCATCAAGAGCCGCGAGATCTATGAGTCGCCCGCTGCGGTCATCCTGCACACTGCCCACCGGGCGTTGGAGTCGATGACGCTTTCGAAGCAGCAAATTCGCCTCAAGAAAATCATCGCCACCGAATACGCCGAGTTGATCTACAACGGGCTGTGGTTCAGTGCCCACCACCAGGACATCGCCGCCTATGTTGCGAGCACACAGCGCCACGTGTCCGGCACGATCCGGGTAAAGCTGCAGCGTGGCCAGGCGATGGTGGTCGGCCGGAAGGCGGACCAGTCGCTCTATGACCGCGGCCTCGCGACCTACGACCGGGGCGACACGTATGATCAGTCCGCCGCAGTCGGATTCATCAACATCTGGGGTCTGCAAACTCGCGTCCAGGCTCGCGTCCAACTGCTGCGGGAAGCTACCGAGACGCTCAAGATTGCCATGCCGGGAGAGGAACGTTGATGGTGAACACTGCCGAGCCCGAGATCACCGTCCAGTATGAGGGCCCTGGAGCCGGCACCGAGATCTGGGGCATGACCCAGGCGAACTTCATCGTCGGACGGCACGGCCGGGCCGCACAAGAAGTGGCGGTCATGCTAAGTAACCCGGCGGCTGAGTTGCTTGCCGAAGCGATCGGACAGGAGTGCACGCCCGAGTTCCGGATCGAGGCGGCAAGGAATGTCGGCGCGATCTGGACGCGGCAAGTCTTCGCGGCTCACGGGCGCGTTGACCCGACGGTCACGGTTTCGCGGGGGACGTTCGAAGAACACCCCGAACTGTTGGCCCAGGTGAAGGCGGCGGTCCGGGGCCGCGGCTAGGGAATGGCTACAGCGGAACGCCCGGGCGAATGGTGGCGCGAGGCCGTCATCTACCAGATCTACCCGCGCAGCTTTCAGGACTCGACCGGCAACGGCATCGGCGACCTGGCGGGCATCATCGCACGGCTCGATTACCTGAACGACGGTACCGAGCGCTCCCTCGGCGTCGACGCCATCTGGCTCTCGCCCACATTCCCCTCACCCATGAAGGACTTCGGATACGACGTCGCGGACTACCTCGACGTCCACCCCGACTTCGGCACGCTCGAGACGATGGACCGTCTCATCGAGGCATGCCACGGTCGTGGCATACGCGTGCTGCTGGACTGGGTGCCGAACCACACCTCTGACCAGCACCCATGGTTTCTCGAATCTCGCTCCTCTCGTAATAACTCGAAGCGCGACTGGTACGTCTGGCGTGGTGCCCGGCCGGACGGCTCGCTGCCCAATAACTGGCCTGCCGCGTTCGGGGGGCCGGCGTGGACCCTGGACGAGCGCACCGGCCAGTACTACCTGCATTCATTCCTGCCCGAGCAGCCGGACCTCAACTGGCGGAACCCGGAAGTGGTGGCCGCCATGCACGACACGTTGCGGTTCTGGTTTCGTCGCGGGATCGATGGCTTTCGCATCGACGTGATGGGGATGATCGTCAAGCACCCCGACCTGGCGGATAACCCGCCCAACCCGGACTGGCAGCCGGGGAGCAGACGCCCACGACTGCTGCCCAAAAACAACAGAAATTACCCCGACGTGTTTGACGCCGTCCGCGGCATACGGTCGGTCTTCGATGAGTTCCCGGAAAAGATGGCCGTCGGCGAAGTATTCGGGACGGCCGAGGAAGTTGCCCGTTTCTACGGAGACCGCCGGCTCGACGGCCTCCACCTCGCGTTCAACTTCCAGTTCATCAGTGAAGAGGCGAACGGCCACACCCCGTGGGATGCTGAGGTGCTGCGGCGGATCGTGACCAACGCCGAACTGGCGCTTCCATCCGGGGCCCAGCCGTGCTTCGCTCTCAACAACCACGACCGCTCCCGTTTCATCTCGCGGCACAACCAGGACGGCAACGGGCCGGAGCGGGCGCGGGCGGCAGCGCTCCTCCTTCTCGGCGTCAGGGGCACGCCGTTCCTCTACTACGGCGAAGAAATCGGCATGGTCGACGGCGCTATTCCCGAGGACCAACTCCAGGATCCTGCCCGCCACCGCTCCACCGGGCGCGACCCCGAGCGCACGCCCATGCAGTGGGACACCTCCCCGGGTCGCGGGTTTTCCAACGCTCGCCCGTGGCTCCCGTACGGACCGATCGACATCAGCGTGGCAGCCCAGGACAACGACCCCGACTCACTCCTCTCGCTCTACCGGAGGGCCATCTGGATTCGCCGGCGCACGGCTGCGCTGCG
>Ga0209320_10001332_pt1 | contig 12769 bp, 10 predicted proteins | sample Rifsed13ft4_FD_184008 | JGI IMG/M metagenome (GOLD analysis project Ga0209320, IMG submission 184008) | Soil microbial communities from Rifle, Colorado, USA - sediment 13ft 4 (version 2) | ecosystem: Environmental > Terrestrial > Deep subsurface > Rock core/Sediment | place: Rifle, Colorado... | reverse complement strand
GCCGCGCTCGCGGCTCAGCGGGCGTGCTCCGGCGGCGGGCGAGCCGAGCGAGCGTCCGAGCGCTGCGACCTTGGCGGCCGTCTTCGCGTCGTGCGGCACGAAGATCACGAGCCGCAAGGTCGGACTGCCTTCCGGCACATAGGAGGTGTGCTCGAACCACAAGCCGCCGAGCTGTGGATGATAGGCGACCGCTTCGGATCGATTCATGACTTCGGGCGTGTTCCACAGCTCGCGGAAAATAGCGCTGTCCCTATTGAGCCCTTCGATGAGCTCGTCGAATGCCGGATCGTCGCAATACTGACTGTAGTCGACTCTAAACTTCGACAGGACACGGCGCGCGGTCGCGTAGTATCCCTGCGGGTCGCCTTGGTAGGAGGTATCGTCGACCAAGAGCAGGCGCAGCAGGTTGCGCCGCTGCGGCGGCAATTGACCATAGTCGCGGAACACGTTGATCAGCGCGTTCCACGCGATGACGTCCCAGCGTGCCGTCTTGATGAGCGCCGGGACGGTCAAAGCGTCGAGCATGCGCTGCAAGGCCGGAGTGACCAGACCCTCGATCCCTTGAGCATGCGGCGGTGCGCGGTGCTGAACCAGCGCGAACAAGTAGTCGCGCTCTTCGTTCGACATGCGCAGCGTCGAGCAAATACGGTCCAGCACGTCGGCCGACACCTTGATGTCGCGGGCCTGCTCGAGCCAGGTGTACCAGGTGACGCTGACGCCGGCCAAGGCGGCGACGTCCTCCCTGCGCAGCCCCGGCGTGCGCCGGCGTCCTTGATCGGGGAGCCCCATGTGGGCCGGCGACAGACGCGCGCGGCAGCCCTTGAGAAACTCGGTGAGCTGCTGTCTATGGAGATCGACGTTCACGAGTCCATTCTAACGCGTCGTCCGCTCAGTCTCCCACGGGACCCGGCAACGGTATGTTGAATTGCGTTCGCGGCACAGGGTTCCGAACCGCTGGCACGGACTTTAGATACGCGACGATGGCGCGAATGTCGCTGTCGGAAATTCCGCGCTAGAAAACGAACGACATAGGCGGCCCCAAGATCTGCCCGTCGGGGCGTATCCCTTCGCGAATAGCGCGCGCGATCTCGTCTTCGGACCAACTGCCGATGCCGCAGCGTCGCGCGGCGTGTGGCAGTTGCCGCACCCCGCAATGCTTTCGACGAAAAGGCATGGAATTGCCGCGAACAAGAAGGCGCGTCGATCTGTCAGGTATTGTACTAGCATCGCGACTACTATTAAGCATCGCTACATTGTTAAGTCTCAGGCCTTAGGCTAGGTTGGCCGCTCCTCGTGGGTCCTACCGTAGTGAGGGGAATCCAACAATGGCGACCATCGATCGACATCGTGTAAGCGCTCTGCTTGCTCTCGGCGTTTGTCTTGCACTCGATGTATCCGTAGTGCAAGCGCAACAAAACCTGCTCGAGGAAATCATCGTGCAGGCGCGCCGGCGCTCGGAATCCTTCCAAGACGTGCCGGTGACGATCACGGCGTTCGACGAGGAGACTATTCGCGCGGCGGGCATCGAGCGCCCGCAAGACTTCGTCTCGCTGACGCCGAACGTGACGCTCGTCGAGACGCAGAACCAGGGCACGTCCTTTCTCACGATCCGCGGCATCGCGCAGGCGCGCAACAGCGAGCCGTCGGCGGCAATTCTGGTCGACGGCGTGTTACTGACGAATCCTGCCCAGCTCACGCAGGAGCTCTTCGACGTGCAGAGCATCGAGGTGCTCAAGGGCCCGCAGGGAGCAGTCTACGGCCGCAACGCGATCGGCGGCGCGATCCTGATTACAACGAAAGAGCCGGGCGAGGAGTCCGAAGGGCGCTTCAGGCTCGGCTACGACTCCGGCCCCGGGGCGAAAGCGCAGATCATGGGCAGCGGTCCGCTCGGCGATTCCGATACGCTCAAGTATCACGCGGCGCTTTCGTACTTCGACACGGACGGCTACATCGACAATCCCTATCGCGGTGAGGAAGCGGATCCGTTCAAAGACCAATCAGTGCGCCTGCGGCTCTTGTGGGAACCGAGCGACAGGCTGACGACGGACGCGCGGCTGTATTACTCGGAGGTCAATACGCAGGCTCTCTACTTCAACATCGTCGGCTTTCCGTCCGCGGTGCCGCTGGATGTAAACGATACGAGCCTGCCCGTGCGCGTCAACAACGACGGCATCAACGATCGCGAGCTCTCGCAAGTCTCGTTCAAGCTGGACTACGAGCTCGATTCAGCAACGTTTACGTCGATCACCTCGTTCGATTCCATCGAGGAGATCCTGACCGGAGACCAGTTCGACTTCTTGCCGATCCAAGAGTCCTTTGTTTACGACTTTCTTGGCTTCGGCATCGACATTGCGCAGAGTCAATTCCTCGATGTCGAAACGGTGAGCCAAGAATTCCGCTTCACGTCTAACGAGGACCGCCGGGTCCGATGGATCGCCGGCGCCTACATGACCACTACTGATCGCTTCATCTCCACCGGAAATATCGTCGATGTCGGCGACGGAGCGTTCCCTGTCTACGAGACGCCGCGCGGAAACTTCCCATTCGACTTCGCCTCTTACCCGGTTGGCCCACAGACTACTTTCTTGGCGGACAGCCAAGACAACTTCGCTTGGGCCGTCTTCGGTGAACTCGCGACCGATCTCGGCGAGCGCACGGAGCTCTCGTTCGCCTTGCGCTACGATGAAGACACGCGCGAGAACACGACGCTGACACCCCCGGCTTTTCTGCCGACCACCGACGCGTCGACGGGCGAGGTCCGCGAGGAGACCTGGGATGAGCTGCAACCGCGGCTGACGCTGCGCTACCAGCCGTCCGACAACGTCACGCTCTATGGCAGCCTGGGTCGCGGCTTCCGCAGCGGCGGGTTCAATCAGACCGGCGTGGGTGCGGACCCGATCGCGCAGGCTCTCGGTGTGGTCGACCTCTTCGATGCCGAGGTCGCCGATACGCTCGAGTTTGGTTTGAAGAGCCAGCTCGGCGACAGCGTGAGTTTCAACTTCAGCGTGTTCGACACGGAATCCGCGGGGTCGTACTTCTTCGTCTTCCTTCCCGACAGCTCCACGCAGAATCTCGGCAGCCTCGGCGAAGTCGACTACCAGGGCTTCGAGTTGGATGTGACCGCGCGACTCGGCGAGTCCTTCGACGTCTTCCTCGGATACGGCTCGACCGACAGCGAGATCACATCCGCGCCGGTGCCCGCAGACGTCGGCAATGAGGCACCGCTGGTATCGGAGAATACGACCAACGCCGGCATCCAGTACCGCCGGCCCTTCGGCGGCTCGGGGCTCAATTTCTTCGCGCGCGCGGACTACCACCGTATCGGCGACACCTACTGGGATCCCTCGAACTCCACCGTGCGCGACCCAGTCAACCTGCTCGACTGGCGCATCGGCATCGAAGGCGAGTCGTGGTCGCTCGTCGGCTGGCAACGCAATTTCAACGACGTCGAGTACAACGCGGAGTTCTCGCCGGGCGGTTTCGTGTTCAAGGGCAAGCCGCGCCGCTGGGGCATCGACTTTGTCAAGGAGTTCTAAATTCTGCATGCTCCCCGAGGAGTGCTGGCGCGCCCGGAGAGATTCGAACTCCCGACCACTCGGTTCGAAGCCGAGTACTCTATCCAACTGAGCTACGGGCGCGTTGAGCGGTTAGTTTAGTCCAAGAAGGTCTTTGTAGGAGCGAGCTTCGCTCGCGATTCTTGAGACAAGAAGATCGCGAGCGAAGCTCGCTCCTACAAAAAAGGGGCCACAATTCAAGGGCCGCGGCCGAACATGACCTTGACGGTGCCGTCCTCGAGTGTCGCGCGCAAGAATGTGCCGCCCGGCTCGCCGCTCTTCAAGGGATAGATTACGATCTCGACGTGATCGCCGGGTTTGAGCGTGTTTTTGTTCCAGCCGCGGCGGCCGAGGAAATTCGGGCTCATGCCTTCGAGCCCCCACTTGGTAACGCCGCCGTCCTCATCCACCACGTTGATCCAGGTCCATGTATGCGGGTTCGTCCATTCGAACTCGACGACTTCACCTTCGATGAACTTCTCGGTGGTCATGTCGAACACCGTGAACGAATGATGAGCGCGGGCGGGACTCGCGACGGCAAACACGATGCCGGCTGCGCACACGGCGCCAAGAATCCACGAGCGGTTCATCCTCACTCCTCGTGCTCCAGATTGATGCCGGCCTTGCCGTCCTCGGTCACGAAGTTGCGGTTGTTTTGCTGGCAGACGTACTCGGCGAGATTCCAATCGCGGTGCCGGCCATAGACGCGCGTCGTGGTCCAAGGTTTGGTCAGCGCCGAAGGATCGTGAACCGTCGTTGCGATCTCGAGCGTGTCGGGTCCGACGAGCCGCATGCGCTCGACGATGCGCATCTCGTCGCTGTGACGCATGCCGAAGCTACCGCCGAGCGCGGTATCCGTCGTGAGCCCGACCGTATCTACGACAAGCGTTTCGCCTTCCCAGTGACCGATCGAGTGGCCGTTGAACGTGAGATCCGGATCCTCGGGATGGCGCCGTCCATCCGTGAAGATCTGCCGCCACTGCGAGTAGGCCTCGATGAGAACCGTCACCTTACCCGGCGTGAAGAGGAACTCGATCGGATACGGCTGCGTCATGATGCCCGGCATGCCGTTCGGTACGCAGTTTGCGGACGGCGAGTCCTCGATCTCGCCGCGCTGCTGCGCGGCACGATAGGCGTCGTATTGCGCCGCGTACTCCGGGGTCAGCGCCGCGGGCTCGTTCTCGATACCGGGCGCGAACGTGACTTCCCAAAGGCCGCCCCAGTCCGGCAATTCGCCCGCAGCCGGCCGTGCGCCGCCCGGCGTTTGCGCGCCGGCGCTGCCGAACGGCAGCGTAAACACTAGAGCGAGCGCCACGCGAGCGATGACGAGGTCGATGCGCACGGAATTCCTTGCGACCATGGCCTCGAGCATCCTAGCCGAAGGCCGCTAACGGGAACAGACGGGTTCATATAGACTGCGCTCACCGCCCCGGCAGCGCTCGAGTTTATGTTCAAAGTCGACGACGACAAGCACAACGTCTCCTGGCTCGACGACGCGCAGGCGCGCTTCGAGGCCGACAACGACGGGCTCGTCCTACAGACGCGATCGCTGCTCAATCGCATCGTCCCCGATGCGCCGTTGCACGGGCGCTTCTTGAACACGCTGTCGATGCTCGAGCACATGGGCAGCCACAAGATCATGGCCACTCAGCATGGGAGCGCGATCGATCAAGCAACGCTCCGACACGTCGCCGAGGAAGCACACCATGCGTATTTCATGAAGCGCCAGGCCGAAAAGACCGCCGAGCGCCCGATGGAATATGTAGCAGCGGACTTGCTCGCACCCGCCGCGGCGCGCATGTACTTTCAGCGCCTCGAGTCGGCGCTGCTCAAGATTCTCGAGCAGCAGCACAGCGCTCGTGCCGCATACTTATATATGTCGCTGATCGTCGAATTTCGCGCGTTATGGTTTTATCGACTCTATGCCCAAACGCTCAAGCGGGCGGCGCATGTGGTGTCGCTCAAGCGCGTGCTCGGCGAGGAGCAGAATCACTTGAGCGACATCGCTCACCGGCTCGAGATGACGCGGGAGCTCAGCAACGCACGCGTAGCCGCGTTTCTCGAACGGGAGAAAGCGCTCTACGAGCGCCTGCTCGGCGCCCTGCAGCGCGCCGTTTCCCTGTAGGAGCGACGTCCCGTCGCGATCTTCAGCGTAATATAGGCGCTCGAAACAGCCGCCCGTAGCGGTTACACCTAAGGGATCGAGCCATGAAAAAATCCATCGCGATCGTGGTCGCAGTCGTTGCCGTGTTATTGGCTTTGCCGTTTCTCACGGGCCTGCGCACCGAATCGCATATCCGGCAGCGCATCTCAGCCATGAGCGATAACCCTGTCGTAGTGGCCGATCTCGCCGACTACGACCGCGGCTGGTTCGTGAGCAGCGCGAGAATCGAGCTGGGCTTGAGTCCGCAATACGCCGCGCAATTACAGAGCAGCGGGGCCTTGCTCGGCAGCGATCTTCCGGCGCTGCGGCTACCCGTGTTGATCGAGATCACGCACGGACCGCTCGCGCTCAAGGACGGCGTGCATTTCGGCATGTCGAAGATCGTTGCTCGCTCCGATCCGGAGGTACCGCTGTCGTCGGAGCTGCGCGAGCAACTCGGCATGCCGTATCTGTTCGAGCTGCGGGGCCGTGCCGGCTTCGGCGGCGGGTTCGAGTTCGACGCCGACGTGCCGCCGGTCGACTATGCGGACGGGTCCAACGAAGTCGCATTCTCGGGCTTGCTCGTCGAAGGCACCCTCGACGGCGATCGTGTCGTCGCGCAAGGGTCGATCGAGACCTTCGACTACCAAAGCCCGCTCGCCGGCGCAGCGATCGAGCAGTTTCGCATGAACGCCGACTATCGGCTGCGCCCGAATAACATTGCGCTCGGCACCAGCGACGTCGGCATCGGGCGCATTGTCGTCGCGAGCCCGATGCTCGGAGCGGGGCCTTTGTTCAATGCGACCGGTTTGCGATTCTCGAGCAACGTCGACCTCGACGAGGCCGCGACGCTCATGCGTATCGTCGTCAATTACGGCGCGGACACGGTTGCCGCCGGCGCGAACGTAACTTTGACCGAGACGGATTTCGGCATCGCGCTCGAGGATCTCGACGCGGCAGCGATGCAGGCATACTACGCAACGTTGCAAGGGTTCGGCGGCGGAGCGCAGCCCGCAGACCCGGATGCCGTGCTCGCCGAGCTCTCGGCCGTGCTCGAGCAACTGCTGGAACGCGGCCCGAGCCTGACGCTCAATCCGATTCGCTTCTCGATGAACGGCGAACCGTTCTCCGCCAACGTGCGCGTCGCGACCGATCCGGCGGCGTTACCCGGCGGCGCGCGCAACTTTCTCGATCCCACGCTGTGGCTCGCGCTCGCGTCGGTGAATGCAGAAGCGGACGTCTCGAAAGTGCTTGCGCAAAGCTTCGCCGAGCAATTCGTTCGCCAACAGCTCGCTGCAGCCGGCGCCGCGGCGGGCGCACCGATGCCGGAGGACGAGCTCGATGCGATGGCGGCTGCGCAGGCCGGCCTCATGTTGGTCGCGCTATCGGGCCAGGGGTTCCTCGAAGACGCCGGCGAAAGCTACACGGCGACCTTGCAGTTCACATCGGGCGAGCTCACGGTAAACGGCACGAGCGTGCCGCTCGGGCTCTAGAACCTTCAGCGATCCGCGTCCGATTCAGGGGTCGGCACCGGCTCGTTCTCGCCCGGCGGCAGCTCGACCTCTCTGATTTCGATGTCGTCCTCGATGGCGGCGACTTCGTCGGGCCCCATGATTAGGTCTTGCGCCTCGACTTCCGTGATCGGGTGAAATGCCCCGAGCTGGCAAGTGAACCCCCGCGACAATCCGCCGGCCCACTGCTCGAGCACCGTAATCGTGTCGATGTCACAGAGCCGCCCGCCGCTCGTTTCGTGCATGAAGCGCTTGTGCCGTTCGAGGCCGGGGCACTCGCGCTCGAGGATGTTGCTGTAGTAGTCGCCGCCGCGCATCTCGAAGACGATCGTTGTGTCGTTGATGACTTCCGTCTCCCTGATACGGTTCGTCGAAATGCAATCTTGCGGCGTACGATCCAGGCTTTGGGTCTCCTCGTCCTCGTCGGCCGCAAGAGCCGGCAACGCACTGATCGTGAGGAGCAACGTGAGCGGCGCGCGCAATGGGATCTTATGACACATGGCCGTTACCCTCCGTTGGGGGCGCTCCGCAAAGCACCATGTTTCTTTATAACCCAGGCGCCACTTGCGGCAAAGCCCGGCCGCAACTGTGAAGACATTCACGGCCTCCGCGGCGGCGCCTCGCTAGATTCCGTGGGGTCAACCGCGCCAGTGGCCTCAACGGCCTGTCGATATCACTATGCCGGACTCGAGAGCGATCAAGCCCCCTGAAGCCGCACCCGTCGAGCGGCCGATGCTCGAGAGCGCCCCGGCCGAGCATATCTATCTCGCGGACGAGTCCGGCGACGAGACCGCGCCCCAGCCGAAAGTCATCAGCGGACGGTTGGTGCTTCGCGATCGGCTGCGACGCAAAGTCACGAGGTTCACTCTGTACGAGGAAGGCTTTCTGCGGCTCGACGAATGGCGCCGCGGCACGCCGATCAGGTCGCACCAGTTAAACTTGCGCTACCTCGATCCCGTGCCGTCGCTCGAGAAGCGCTACCCGAAACGGCTCCTCAACATTGCTGCAGGCTGCACCGCGGCGACCATGGTCGGCGCATTGCTTTCGCTGTTCGAGACGTTGAGCCGGTTCGCACTCCCCGCGACGGCGGCCGCGGGCGTTGCGACGCTCGCGGGTTTCTTCTTGTTCGTCTACCTAAGTCACGAGAAGGTAGTGTTTCGCACGTTGCATGGGGGCGCTGCCGCGCTGGCGCTCGAGGTCGGGTTGGGCTACATGCGCCGGTTCCACGCCGCCCTGCCGCAAATCGTGCGCGCCATCGATAACGCGGCCGAGAGCATCGGCGATGAGACCGCCGCGTTCTTGCGTGCCGAGATGCGAGAGCACTATCGGCTGCGCGGTGACGGCATCTTAAGCGAAGAGGAGTGCAGCGACAGCACGGGGCGCATACTCATGCATTTCGACGAGGAGATGTAATCGAAGTCGACGCACGGGCTATGATGCCCTCGTGAGTCGCGCGTCGAAAGAGCCCGCAGAACCCGCTGCCGAGGTCCTCGCAGCATTCGCGATCGATCGTGCATCTTTGCGCCGGTCCGGCACGGGCCTCATCAATCGAACGTGGTTCGCACGCGACGCTCGCAACACACCATGCGTGTTGCAGCGTGTAAACCCCGTCTTCCCGCCGGCCATACACTATGACATCGACGTCGTAACCAAACACTTGCGCGCCAAAGGTCTGCCGACGCCGATGTTGATCGGAAGCCGCCACGGCGCGCTTTGGTACGAGCATGACGGCGCCGTCTGGCGCGCCATGACTCATGTCGACGGCGAGAGCTACGAAGCGCTGCAATCGACCGAGCAAGCTCGGGAGGCGGGCGCGCTTCTCGCAAGTTTCCACCACGCGCTCGCCGATCTCGATCATGAATTTCGCAACGCTCGCTTGGGCGTACACGATACCGCAAAGCACCTCGAATCACTGCGCGCGGCGCTGACCGAGCACGCGGCTCATGCGCACTACGCACGGATCGCGGCGCTCGCCGCGGAAGTGCTCGAGCTCGCCGCAGCTGCAGGTGAACCGCGCGACGCGCCGGATCGCATCGTGCACGGCGATCCGAAGATCTCGAACATTGTTTTTGCGCACGGCGGCACGCAAGCGCTGTGTCTCATCGACCTCGACACCTTGGCGCGGATGCCCGTCGAGTTCGAGCTCGGCGACGCATTCAGGTCCTGGTGCAATCCAAAAACGGAGGACGCGAGCAGCGCCACCTTCGCTTTGCCGCTTTTCAAAGCGGCCCTGACCGGATATGCGGCGCGTATCGACGGCTTGCTCGAGCCGGCCGAATGGCAGGCGATTCCGGCGGCGATTTTTCGAATCGCCGTCGAGCTCGCCGCGCGCTTTTGCGCCGACGCGCTGCGCGAGCGGTACTTCGCTTGGGGCGCAGAGCGCTATGCAAGCGCGAGCGAGCATAACCAGGCGCGCACTCGCGGTCAGCTCAATCTCGCGCGGACGATTCGCGCGCAGCGCGCTGCGATCGAGGACGTCGTCGCCGACGCGTTTTCGTAACCTCTCTTTGTAGGAGCGAGCTCCGCTCGCGATCTTTCGAAGAGTCGCGAGCAAAGCTCGCTCCTACACCGGGGATCGCGGCGGGACGCCGCTCCTACAGGGTGGGAGCGGCCACTGTGACACTGCCGTGACACTGCCGGCGGGCGGTTCTGCTATCGATAGCGCCGTTGACCCACACGTGAGTCGCAAGTGCTCGAACATTTGGGCATGGTCGGAGTCTCCTGGCGGCAGGGCGGCGCCGAGTCGCTGGCCGAGTTCACGTTGCCCGAGGCCGAGGTCGCCGACCGCCTCCGCGCCTTTGCGAAAGAGTTCGAGCTCGGCGAGCTCGCTTACCTTGCGACCTGCAACCGCGTCGAGCTCATTTTCGCGCGCACGTCCGCGTCGCGCGCCGGCGACCTTCGCCCGGAAATCTTCCGCTTGCTGACCGGCCGGGATGCGCGCCCCGGCGAAGCTGAAAGACGCTTGCGCGCGTGGGCCGGGGAAGGCGCCGCGGAGCACTTGTTCCTGATCGCCGCCGGGCTCGACTCGGCGTGTGTAGGCGAGACCGAAATCGTGGGCCAAGTGCGCGCCTCGCTTGCGCTTGCGGAGAAGGTCAACTTGAGTGGGCCGGCGCTCGATCTCGTGTTCGAGGAAGCGCTGCGCATCGCGGCGCGCGTGCGCGGCGAAACCCGTTTGGGCGAGGGACGCATGTCGCTCGCGGAAATCGCCGTCGCGGCGCTCTCCGAGCGTATCGACGCGACTCCGGGCGCCGTTGCGCTGGTCGGCATATCGCCGATGACCGAGCGCGCCGCCGTTTCGTTGCACGCGGCGGGCACTCCCCTCGTGATCGTCAACCGCACGCTCGACAAGGCGCGCGCGTTGGCCGAGCGGTTCGGCGCACGAGCGCAGTCGCTCGACTCGTTCCGCGCCGGTCCGCCGGCCGTCGAAGCCGTGCTCACCGCGACCGGCGCGCAAGAGCCGGTGCTCAGCGAAGCCGCGCTGGAACGCCTCGCCGCCAAAACGCCCTCGGGCCGCGCGCCTTTGATCGTCGATATGGCTGTGCCCGCGGATGTCGATGCGAGCGCCTGCCGCAAGGTCACGATTCCGCGTCTCGGCATGGACGACATCGTCGCGCGCGCCGAAAGCAATCGTGGCGCGCGGCTGCTCGAGGCCGCCCAAGCGCGCGAGCAAGTCGACGCCGCGCTCGACAAGCTTCAGGAGCGGTTCGCCGAACGATATTACGGGCCGCTGTTCGGCGCGCTGCAACAGCGTTATCGGCGCACGGCGCAAGAGGGCGTCAACCGCCTGCTCAAAAAGGAGCTCAAAGGCCTCGGCGAGCGCGAGCGTGCAGCCATCGAAACCTGGTGCGAGGTGCTCGCGCGGCGCTTCGCGCACATTCCGTGCCTGGGATTGCGCGGCTTGTTGTCCACGGGTCCCGATGGATCGATCGAAGCCTTTTTGAGCGGTCTCGAGCCCGAATTCGCCGATGAGTTGCGCGCCGCCTTGAAGCAAAGCACGCCCCGCAAGGAGGCGCAGCCATGAAGCTCAAGCTCGGCACGCGCGGCTCGGATCTCGCGCGCACGCAATCGACGATGATCGCGGAAAGCCTCGGCGCCGCGGGGTTCGAAACGGAGCTCATGACCATTCGCACGGCCGGCGACCGGTCGGCCGCCACGAGCTTCGGCTCTATCGGTCCCCAAGGCGTTTTCGTGCGCGAGATCGAGGACGCGCTGCTTGCCGGTGACGTCGATCTCGCCGTCCACTCGTTCAAGGACTTGCCGACGCGCTCTCCCGTCGAGCTCGTGATCGCCGCGATTCCGGCCCGGCGCGATCCCGCCGACGTGTTGCTCGTGCGGCAGCCGGCTCTTGCGGCCGGGAGTGACGCGCTGCTGCCGCTCGTCGAGGGAACCCGCATCGGCACGGCCTCCGCAAGACGGCGCGTATGGCTCAAGCATTTTCGTGCCGATCTCGAGACTCGACCGCTGCGCGGCAACGTTCCGACGCGCATCAAGCGTCTCCAGGACGGGCACTACGACGCGATTCTGCTCGCCGCAGCAGGCATCGAGCGCCTGCGCGAGCGCACCGAAGTGCTCGACGCGGCGCTCGACGGGCTCGTCGTGCTGCGGCTCGATCCTGAGCGCTTCGTTCCAGCGCCCGCTCAGGGAGCGCTCGCGGTCCAATGCCGCCGCGACCGCGCGGACGTCGTCGCGGCACTCGAGGCGCTCGATGACGCGGCGACGCGGACGACGGTCGGTGCGGAACGCGAGCTGCTCGCGCGCGTCGAGGGCGGCTGCGAGATGGCCTTCGGCGCGCACTGCACGCGAGGGTCGCGCGGTTTCAAGCTCGTCGCGATGCTCGAGCGCGAAGGACGCGTACTGACGGCGCGCGCCGAAAGCGAGGATGCTCGTACGCTCGCGGCCGCTGCCTGGCGCGCGATCGAGGCGGTGTGAGATGGCGGACTTCCGCGGACAACGCGTGATCGTGACCCGCAGCGCCGAAGACAGCGCCGAATGGGTCGCGCAACTCGAGCGCACAGGGGCGCGAGTTCTCGTTTATCCGTGCCTCACGACGCAAGACATCGACACGCCCGAATTGCGGGCAAAGCTCGGAGCGAGCGCCGCGACGGCCGAGTGGTTGATTTTCACGTCGGCGCGCGGCGTCGGGAGATTCGTCGCGCTCCATCCTGGGGCGCTCGCGCCGCACACGCGGTTGGCCGCAATCGGGGATGCCACCGCTCACGCGGCACGCGGCGCGTACGGCCGTATCGACCATACCGGCGGCGGTACGGCGCTCTCGCTCGCCGAGTCGCTCGTCGCGCGGCGCGAATGGGCGCCCGGCGTGCGCTGTCTGATCGCCGTCGCGGAGAATGCAGCGCCCCTGCTCGAACGCAAGCTCACGGCCGCGGGCGCTGTTTGCGAGCGCTTCGCCGTCTATCGCACGATCCCCAGCCCCTCGCGCGAACCGAAGCAGCCCTTGTCGGCATTGCACGCGGATAAAATCCTCTTCGCGAGCCCCTCGGCAGTCACCGGATTTGCCAATCAAGTCGATGTCGACGCGGCGATCGGCGTGTTCACGATCGGGC
>Ga0209320_10001327_pt1 | contig 12838 bp, 13 predicted proteins | sample Rifsed13ft4_FD_184008 | JGI IMG/M metagenome (GOLD analysis project Ga0209320, IMG submission 184008) | Soil microbial communities from Rifle, Colorado, USA - sediment 13ft 4 (version 2) | ecosystem: Environmental > Terrestrial > Deep subsurface > Rock core/Sediment | place: Rifle, Colorado... | reverse complement strand
TATCACCAATATGACAATCGTGAGCAATATGCGCAGTAGCCATCACCAAGCAATTATTGCCTAGTGTTGTTTGTCCGGAAGCGATAGTTCCCCTGTTTATGGTTACACATTCTCTTATCGTACAATTGTCACCAATTATTGCTAAAGAATCTTCTCCACCAAACTTCAAATCTTGCGGAACAGCTGAAATAACTGCACCTGGAAAAATATTACAATTTTTCCCTATTCTTGCCCCTTCCATAATGGTAACATTTGAACCTATCCATGTTCCGTCGCCAATAATAACATTATTGTGGATGGTCGTGAATGGCTCAATGACTACATTTTTGGCGATTTTAGCGCCTGGATGAACATATGCTAGTGGTTGATTCATATATTTTATTTATCGTTTAACTGTTTATTTAACTAACCGAATAAACGATTACCCAAATCAACAAAAAAATTATTGTTTTTTAGCAATTTGCGCCATTAATTCCGCTTCAGCAACTAATTTCCCATTTGCGTAAGCATTTGCTTGCATATGACAGATTCCTCTTCTTATAGGTGTTATTAAATCACATTTAAAAATTAGAGTATCACCAGGTAATACTTTTTGTTTGAATTTGACATTGTCTATTTTCATAAAATAAGTCAAATAGTTTTCTGGATCAGGAACTGTGCTCAAAACAAGAATCCCACCCGTTTGTGCCATTGCCTCAACAATTAAAACGCCTGGCATAACTGGAGCTTCCGGAAAATGTCCAACAAAGAAATTCTCATTCATTGTAACGTTTTTCATACCTACAACATGACTTTCAGACATTTCAATAATTCTGTCAATCAATAAAAATGGTGGTCTATGAGGAAGAACAGCCATGATTTTGTGAATATCCATCAATGGTTCTTGGTGCAAATCATAAACAGGAACATAATTTCTTTGTTCAATTTTTATGATTTTAGCCATTTTTTTGGCAAACTGAGTGTTTACAAAATGACCTGGTTTATTGGCAATAACTTTACCTTGAATTTTTGTTCCAATTAACGCTAAATCTCCAACAACATCAAGGAGTTTATGTCTTGCGGCTTCATTAGGGTAATGTAAAGTTAGATTATCTAATATTCCGTTAGGTTTAACTGTTAATTCTTCTTTTCCAAAAGCAACTTTCAAATTTTCCATTGTAGCTGCCGATATTTCTTTATCTACATATACAATCGCATTATTTAAATCGCCACCTTTTATCAATCCGTTCTCTAAAAGGGATTCCAGCTCATGCAAAAAACTAAAAGTTCTTGAATCCGATATTTCTGTTTTAAATTCAGAAATACTTTTCATATTTGCATTTTGGGTTCCTAAAATTTTAGTTCCGAAATCAACCATCGCAGTTACACAATAGTGATCACTCGGCATGATTAAAATTTCGCTTCCCGTAGCTTCATCAGTAAAAGAAATAACTTCTTTCACTACATAAACATTACGTTTTGCATTTTGCTCTTCAATACCAGCTTTTTCAAGCGCTTCAACAAAATATTTAGCAGAACCATCCATTATAGGTAATTCTGAAGCATTTAGTTCAATGATTACATTGTCTAAATCACATCCTGTCAATGCTGCCAAAACGTGTTCTGGAGTTTGTATTTTTACGCCAAGTTTCTCCAGATTGGTACCTCTTTGAGTATTTACAACATAATTTGCATCTGCTTCAACAATCGGGCTTCCTTCCAGATCTACTCTAACAAAAGTAAAACCATTGTTTACTGGAGCAGGTTTGAAAGTCATTTTCACTTCTTTTCCTGTATGTAATCCAACTCCAGTTAGTGAAATTTCCGTTTTGATGGTCTTCTGTTTAACCATTTTTTCCATTTTTTTGGTTTAATATTTGTTTTTTTAATTCTTTTATTTCTGCGATAATTTTGGGCAAATTCTTGAAATGAACATACGATTTACTAAAATCGTTGTATCCAAATGCCGGACTTCCCTGTAAAATATCATTGTCTTTAATATTTTTTCCAACTCCTGATTGTGCCTGAATACGAACATTATTTCCAATGGTCAAATGTCCCGCTATTCCTACCTGTCCTCCAATCATTCCGTTCTTTCCAATTTTAGTAGAACCTGCAATACCTGTTTGCGCAGCAATTACCGTGTTCTCACCTATTTCAACATTATGGGCAATCTGAATTTGATTGTCCAGCTTCACGCCTTTTCTAATAATTGTAGAACCCATTGTAGCCCTATCTATAGTGGTACAAGAGCCAATATCTACATTATCTTCAATAATTACATTTCCTATTTGTGGAATTTTGCTGAAAGTTCCGTCTGGATTTGGTGCAAAACCAAAACCATCTGATCCAATTATTGCACCGGAATGTATCGTGCAATTATTTCCTATAATCGTTTCTGAATAAATTTTTGCCCCAGCGAAAATAGTTACATTATCTCCAACGACAACATTATCGCCAAGAAAACAATTTGGATAAATTTTTACATTATTCCCCAAAACGGCTTTCTCGCCTATATAACTAAAACTGCCTAGGTATAAATTTTCTCCATATTGTGCAGTTTCAGAAATAACTGACGGCTGTTCAATTCCACTTTTATTCCCTTTTGCCTGATCGTAAAATTCTAATAATTTAGAAAAAGACATATAGGCATCGTCTACTTTTATTAGCGTCGTTTTTATTTCTGTTTCAGGAACAAAGGTTCTGTTCACAATGGTAATTGTAGCCTCTGTTGTATAAATAAAGTTGTTGTATTTTGGATTGGATAAAAAAGTTAATGAACCATTTTTTCCTTCTTCAATTTTAGACAATTGATTCACTTCAGCTTTGGGATTCCCAACAACTTCACCTTCCAAAATCCCTGCTATTTGTTCTGCTGTAAATTTCATCTTATCTGATTATATTTTTCATAGGTATAAGATGGAACTCGCTATATAAAGTTCTCTCAAAATTAAAAAAAAATGCTTTGGCTCGTTTCATTGCGACAAAAATATAAAAAAATAGATTTTAAATGTTCATTTCTACGAGTTGTTTTGGGAAACAGATATAATATTTAGTAACCAATTTAGATAATGATTTTAAATTCAGTTGGTCAGAAGATTCAATAACATCCTCCACTGTTCTGTCTTTTTTCAAAATCCGTATCGGTTCGGCTTCTTTACTATACGCCTGATTTTTAATTTTACCTTTAAAAATAAAATAGTTAGTTTCCAGCAAGGTAATACTATTTTCCATTGCAAAACGCTCTTTCAATGGCTGCAATTCTTCTAATGAAACTTTTTCACTCGTCAATTTTATCTTCAATAAATCTCTATTCACAATCATTTTACTCAGAGAAGACAATATAAAATCATCCTGTCTCTGCCATGCTTTTAAAGCGCTAATAATGTCGAAATCATCCAATTGCGAAAATAAATCTAAAGTAGCGGTATCAAAAGTTTCCATCGTGACTTTGTTCTGCATAAAAAATAACAAAGGTTCACTGCACGGTAATTGCACTCCTTTAATAGTCAGTTCTTTGGCGCGTTTTAAGACTTTCGTCAAAATTAACTCTGCCACTAAACTGGTTTTATGCAAATATGCCTGCCAGTACATTAATCTTCTGGACATCAGGAATTTCTCTACCGAATAAATCCCCTTTTCTTCAATAACCAAGAAATCATCAACCACATTCATCATTTGAATCAGTCGCTCCGAATTGACGTTTCCTTCTGCCACACCCGAATAAAAACTATCGCGTTTCAAATAATCCATTCGGTCCATATCCAATTGACTGGAAATCAACTGCAACATAAATTTTCTATCATATTCTCCTTTGAAAATCTGAATGGCTAGACTCAACTGACCGTTAAATTCGACATTCAGCTGGTTCATAAATAAAAGTGAAATTTCTTCATGATGGACGTCTTCTACAATGCTTCTTTCCATAGCATGTGAAAAAGGACCATGACCGATATCGTGTAATAAAATAGCAATATATAAAGCATTTTCTTCCTCGGAGGATATTAAAACGTTTTTAAAACGCAATACTTCGACTGCTTTTTGCATCAAGTGCATACAACCTAAAGCATGATGAAAACGAGTATGGTTCGCCCCGGGATATACTAAATACGACAATCCCATTTGGGAAATTCGACGCAACCTTTGAAAATAAGGATGCTGAACTAAGTCGTAAATTAAGGCATTAGGAATGGTAATAAACCCGTAAATGGGATCATTGAATATTTTTAGCTTATTGATTTGACTCACTATAACTTTATTTTGGTGAACAAATATAGGCAAATTAGATTGCAATACAGTTAAGCACAATATGTAGTCTATTTTCTATCAAATTAGATTGATTTCATAAAGCTGAAAACCGTTTTAATTTGAGATTTAAGTCGTAAAAAAAAAAGTATAAAAAAAGCGGGAATATCATCCCGCTTTTCTCTTTATTACAATGCTTTTTTCTGTTCGTCTTTTATATCTACTTCGGTGACTTTACCGTATTTTTCAGCAATTTTTTTAATTTCGGCTGATTGACCCACCATTATAAATTGAAATTTATCTTTAGGAAAATATTTGGCGATTATTTGGTTGGCTTTCACTAAGTCAAGCCCGTCCACATTTTTTTCAAAATTATCGATAAAAGATTTGTCAAAATTATACCAGAACATTTGTGTCATTAGTCCGGAAAGTTGCCCCGCCGTTTCATAACGTGGAGGAAATTGACCTTTTACATAATTTTTGGCAGAGGCTAATGATTTTTCATTTAGACCATTTGCATGCAGTTTAGTCATAACTTCCAAAGCTTTATCAATTGCAGCTTCAGTAGTTTTATTAGCTGTAAAAGTGCTAATAACAAAAGAACCTCCATTTTTCAAAGTACTAAATCTACTTGATGCGCCATACGTCAAACCAGAATTCACACGTAGTTCATCATTCAACATAGATGTAAATCGTCCGCCAAAAAGAGTATTTACAACTTCAATGGCTACAAAATCTGGATTATTTCTGCTGATTCCCGGAGCTCCTATGTAAAAGGTAGTCTCTTTAGCATCATTTTTATTAACCAATAATACTCTGTTTTCTGTAGGAATGCTAATGGCTTTTGTTGCAGGATTTTCTTTTTCTTTGGTAGATTTTTCCCAAGTTGAAAATAAAGAGGTTAACTCTGCTTTCATGTCTTTAGTATTAAAATCTCCAACTATGCTAATCGCAGAATTATCAGGCTTGTAATTGGTTTTGTAGAAATTTTTTAAATCTTCCACAGTCAATTTACTAACGGTTGAATTTATTCCGCTAATTACATTCCCGTAAGGATGATTACCATACAAAAATGCATCAAAATAAGATCCTATTACTGATCGCGGGCTTTCTTTTTGCTGTTCAAGCATTACTAATAAACGGCTTTTCTCTTTGTTAAATTCTGCAGAATCAAAAAAAGGATTAAGTAATAAATCTTTTATAATAGCAAGTACTTTGACTTTGTCTTTTGCCGCAAAATTAGAGGAAAGACCTGCATATTCTTTGGTAGCGTAAGTATTTACATCGGCCCCTATGAAGTCAAGTTCTTCATCCAGTTTTGTCTTTGTGAAATTTTTAGTACCGTGTTTCAAAGCCGTAGCTGTTAATGATGCAAGTCCAGCTTTTTCATTATCATAAATTGCGCCTGCAGGAAGTATCGCTGAAGCGCTGATTACCGGAACATCATGCTGTTCCATCAGATAAACAGTAAGTCCATTTGATAATTTAAAAGTAGTATAATCGGGTAATTTATAACTCTGTGCCGAAAGGCTTATGTGTGTCAATACCAGTAAACAGGTCGTTAGTATTGTTTTTTTGATTGGTTCCATAAAATTAATTTTCAACGTTTGTTTTTAAAATACCTACCGTTCTGTTGCTTTTCACAAAATATTTTTTGGCTACATTTTGCACATCAGCAACTGTAATTTTATTGTAGTTGGCTGGAGCATTGAACATTTTTTTGTAATCACCAAAGAAAACTTCATAAGTACCTATATTGTTAGATTTCCCATTGATTGTTTCCACCTGAGAATAAAACTCCATCAGTTTCTGATTTTTTATCTTTTGAAGTTCTGTTTCACTAATTCCATTCGTTTTTATTTTTTCAATTTCAGCATAGATTGCATTTTCTAAATCTGTTTCATTTACATCTTTATTAGCAACAGCATAAAAATTGAAAAGATTAGGATCAAAACTATCTCCAAAATCGGTTTGTATCTGAGTTGCTAATTGTTGTTTGTCAACTAATGCCGAATATAATCGAGATGATTGCCCGCTTGAAAGAACGGAACTAAGAATATTCAATGCATAATAATCTTCATTTTTGGACTCAGGAGTGTGATATGCAATCATTAAATATGGCGTTGCAACCTCTTTTTTCACCGTTATTCTTCGTTCTCCCGTTTGAGCAGGTTCTACAATATGAACTAAAGGCGGTGCTAGTTGCGCTGGAATTGGTTCCAAATATTTCTCAGCAAATCGTTTCACCTGATCCACTTTGATTGCTCCAGAAACTACAACTACGCAGTTATTTGGTGCATAATACGTTTTGAAATAACGTTCTAAATCTTGTTGCGTCCAGTTTTTCATATCATCTTCATAACCAATAACTGGCCAGTGATACGGATGTTCTTGAAAAGCTGTTGCTTGTACCGATTGCGATAAAAGTCGCCATGGAGAGTTCTCTAATCCGGTACGGCGTTCACTTAATACCACGCCTCTTTCACTTTCAACCATTTTTGGATCAATACTTAAACTTGCAATCCTGTCGGCTTCCATATCAAAAATAATTTCTGAGGCTGATGCCGGAAACCAGTCGGTATAAACTGTAACATTTTCCGTGGTATATGCATTATTGGCGCCTCCGTTGAATTCCATTGTTTGGTCAAAAAGTTTAGGACCATATTTTTTCGCTCCATTGAACATCATATGTTCAAAAAAGTGTGAAAGTCCTGTAATTCCTTGATATTCATTGCGGCTTCCTACCTTGTAAAATAAATACATATTGGCATTAGGAATGGAAAAATCTTCCACTACCAGGAATTTCATACCGTTTTTCAGGGTAAAAGTTTTCACATCATCTGCTTTCATTTGTGCCTGACCCGTTAAGGCAAGCATAAGAAAAAGAGGCAAGATTATTTTTTTCATACTACATAAATAATATTAATTGAACATTTTGGTTTTGATTGATTTTTTAATAAAAAAAGGATAAATAAGCGAACTGCTTTAAGTTAAATACTGGAGAATAATCCCATTTACTTCTTAAATAGCAAATTCTATATTCTTCGCTAATTTAAAAAAGTTTTTAGTTTTACCAATTTTTTAATCTAAGAATTCTCATACAAGTTATTTCTTTAAGTGGATTGGTATCCAAATTTCTTCTTCTGAAGTTGGATCATTATTTTTATATTTTTCTCCTAAAATTTCAAAGTGTGGTCTGTTATCTAAAATGTAATCAGAACTGGGTAACCAAGTTGCAAAAATATATTGAAAGGTTTTGGGCGCTGTGCTTACATCCCCTTTATGCATGAAAACGGCATAAAGTCCACCAATTAATGTAAAAGTTTCCATTTCATCAGGAACTTTGTCAAAATCGGTAACTTCAATCGTGGCCCATTTTTCAAAATCAGCGTTCGAATCAAAATTACTGAAATACAAAGGATTGTAGATTTACATCGAATAGAGATTAGTTCCAATACTATTTTGAAGCTCTTTTCGTCTTGGCATAAAGTTTTTCCAAAGTTCTGGCGTTTTATTGTTGGATAAAGACATTGTCAGTCGTTTGCCAATGAGTTTTTTCTCAGAAAGTGTTTCTATTCTGGGTTTCTTGCAAATAATTTGTTTGGTGTAGATGTTACAATTTTAAAAAAGTCAAATAAAAGTCAATAAATAACCCAATATTGAACCTCCCAAAACGACTAAAGCACTATTGATTTTTTTATAATTAAAAGCAATCAGAATACTGACTGTTGCAATTAGGATTGTTCTCCAATCCGTAATTGTGTCTTTGCCCAACTGATAACAAATGGAAACTATTATAGCTATGGAAGCTACATTTACTGCATCCAGAAAAACAGAAAAAGGTTTAGAATTTCTCATTTTTTTGACCAATGGATTTAATATGGCGACAAACACAAAAGAGGGCAAAAATATAGCGATGGTCGAAATAACAGCACCCGACATTCCATTTATTTGATATCCTACAAAAGTTACTGCAGAAAAAACTGGACCTGGCGTAAATTGTCCCACTGCAATGGCATCTATCAATTGGGTTCGCGTCAGTAATCCTTTAGAAACGAGTTCGGCATCCAAAAAAGCAAAAAGCACATAACCACTTCCATACAAGATTGCCCCTATTTTCAAGAAAATCAAAAATAAATTTAAATTCGTTGCGCTTATTAATGTTGTTTTTGGAATAGAAAAAAAAGCAAGCGGAATCAAACTATTCCCTTTTATGTCAGAACCATTATTTTTTAAAGTAAATAAAACCAAAGCAACTATTCCTGCGCCAAAAAGTAATGCAATTTCATTGTAATGCAATAGTGAAAGTATCAAAACAACACTTCCTACAATAGCTAATTGAACCGTTTTGAGGGATTTTTTGGCCAGCGGAAAAATAGCAGAAAGAATAATAGCAATTATGGCGGGTTTTATACCGTATAAAAAAGGTTTTAATTCAGGGAGCTGACCGTATTCTTTATACAGCCAGGCAAAAAATCCTGTTATCAAAACGGCTGGCAAAATGAAGCATATTCCCGCAACAATTAAGCCCTTCCAGCCTGCTCTTTCGTGACCAATATGAATCGCTATTTCAGTACTATTGGGACCCGGAATTAAATTAGTGGCGCCGATTAAATCGAGAAAATGCTGTTCGCTCAGCCATTTTCTTTTGACCACCACTTCTTCCTGCATCATTGAAATATGAACCGCAGGACCGCCAAAACCAATAATTCCAAGTTTTAAAAATAGTTGGGCAACTTCTTTTAAATTGCTTTTTTCATTCATTCAATATTCTTTTTATTCCATCAGTATTCCTCGTCTTCATCCGGTTCCGATTCCTTTCTAATTGTAGTATCCGTATTAAAGAACTTGGTTACGTCTTTTTTATCCTTCTGATTTTTTTTAATCAAATATAGAATTAAAGCAAGTACAATAACCAAAACTACAGCTATAATAATCCAATTTATTTCCATCGTTTTTCGTTTTTTGTAAAATTACATAACTAATAAAATAGTTGATTCACACTAACTATTCTTGCTTAATACAGTTTTAAACTTTTCAATTTGTCTTCTATGGCGTAAAACATGCACGATAGCATGTTCCATCAATTGTTCAATGTCATACAATTGATTCCAAGAAGTGATTATTTTTTTGGTATTATCAAGTTCTTCCAAATCGCTATCGTTTAGATTAGCTAATGTATCATAAGTAAATTCAAGAACATCATCAAGATCTCTCGTGTATTCAACTATTGATAAACGATTCACTTTTTCAGGTTGTTTACTATTGAAGTTTTTATAATTTCGAATGTAAATACAATACGAATACCCTGAACTTATAACATGAGTAAGTACCGTTTGAATGGATTTACAGTTCGAATTTTGAGTTTGATTATCTATTGCAAATAGTAAGTTCGTATTCGAGATATCTTGAATTATTAACTGCAATTCATTAATTGCTTTTTTATATTCGGCAAGTAAAGCATGAACTGCATTTTGGTTTGTTTTATTAATCATCTGTAATCTGATTTTTCAAATTTCATTATTCCAATTGCACAAAAAAAGAGAGTTATAAGCTCTCCTCTAGTTGTTTTACAGTTTTCTAAGCCAGATATTTCTGAATTGGGTTTTGCAACCGTGTTCTTGTAACGAAATTACATCTTCACCGTGTGGAGACGGATAATTATGCAAACCCATATAAAGCGTTAATCCATTAATAGTCGCATTATTTTGGACCAAAACTCCATTATGCAATACAGTTATTCTTGCTGGTGCATCTATATTTCCATCCATTTTGAATCGCGGAGCGGTATAAATAATATCGTATGTATTCCATTCCAAAGGAATTTTCATAGCATTAACCAAAGGCGGATGATCTTTATAAATACTTCCGGCTTGTCCATTGCTGTATGTTCTGTTATTGTAGGAATCCAAAACTTGAAGTTCGTATCTGTTTTGTAAAAATATACCGCTGTTTCCTCTCCATTGTCCGCCATCAACAACAACGTCCGGTGCGCTCCATTCCACATGCAATTGACAATCTCCAAATTTCATTTTGGTCTGAATACCACCTGAACCATCTACCACTTCCATATAATCCTTATCAACTATTTTCCATGGAGCTGCCTTTGTAGTATCTTTTTGACTTACCCATTGATTGAAATTTTTACCGTCAAATAAAACAATAGCATCCGATGGTGCGTCTCCCATTTTTTTAGCAGGAGTAATAACTTTCACTTGCGGTTCCCAAATTTCAGTCATTTCAGGTTTCATTGGCATTGGTGATATCGCTGGAGGAGTATTCACATAATCATGTTGTGCCATAGCGACAGTCACTGAAAATAAAGTGATGCTTACAAAATAGTTTCTAATTGTATTCGGTTTCATAAATAGTTGGTTCGGTTTGATAAAAACATAAAATTATAATAAAATCGTTTTGTTTTACATTTTGAACAAAAAATGTTTTTCTTATTCCCGGGAAATATCTGCTTGGGTTAACTATTATTCAATAATGAAACTATTAATTTCATTTAAATCTTGCTCTTGATTATGATAAAAAATAAAATTTTCTGCATCTCCATATAGTGCTATTACATCATTTCGTTTTAATCGTGTAGGCTTATTTGAAAGTATGGTTTCATATGATGACCAAGGATAAAAACTCATTTTTTCAACAAAACCATGGTGAACAGGATTATTATGGATATAAAAAATTAATTGCTGAAAATAAATTTCCGAAGACACTAGCTTTCTTTCGAAAGTTCTTTCAAATAAACTCCCCGTTCTGTTATGACGCTTATTAATTGCTTGCGTATATGCATTAAAAAAATGCGAGAATTGTCTGGATGGATCTATAATTTTTGGGTTTTCTACTGTTGAATAACTCAATTCAGTAGTATTTATTTCTTCTTTTTCTTTTATACGAACTAAAACATGAAAATGATTTTTTAATAAGCACCAAGCAAATGTTTCTGCAATAGGTTCAATATACTTGGAATACAAACGTAGAAAATGATAATAATTCTCTGTTTCTAAAAATATATCAATACCATTATTTCCCCTGTTATAAATATGGTAATAGTTGCCGTGAAGTATAGGTTCTTTTATTTCCATAGTTTATTTTCTTGTTTTATTATCCCTGTCAGGGTTTTGAACCCTGACAGGGATGACTTACAGCAGGCTATTTACAAATAAGTAGCTAATCCATATCCAATTAGTACCCCAACAGTAATCCATACAAATCTTTATTTACTGTTCATATCGACTGATTTTGAATCAATTATTTTGTCGTTTTTTACCAACTCAATTTTTAATTTTCTATCCTTAAATAATTCATAATTTGATTTAAGAATAAAATGGTTTAATTTAATGAAAAATGATGTTCAGCGCCGGTAATCGAGAATTTTTCAGAAACTTTTTCTCCATTTACTACTACCGTTTCTTTTCCTAAAATGGAGTTTAAAAATTCAATTTTATCGTTGTCAATATTGTATTACGTGTATTTCATTGTTTTTTATTTCGTAATTATGAATCTTTATAGACAAAGGTAACATTTACTGGCCCTTGGGCTTTTTTTAATAACGTTTCGCTGCCTGTGGTCTGTTGTGGGTGGGGGTTCGTAACCAGAGTATTTTTGGCTTAACGAAATATGATTGCGAAACGGTAATTCCACTAAATCCCACAATAGCCACAGACAGCTGTTATGGCTTCGGTTTTATTTTTAGGCTTTGTCTAATTTAATTTAATGTTGAATACAATTTTTATAATATAAAATACAATTCCTATGATTACTAATTTAATAATATCACATACCTGTTTTGATATATTGGATTTAATACTTCTTTCTAGCGTTATTTTTAATCTAGGAAGGCTGTACCAATTATTAAAAAACTCAAAACAATCATAAACTAAAACACGTCTATCAATGTCATTTAAACTTTTAGCCCATTTTTCAAGCCCTAAAACGCTTGCTTTTCTGCCGTCGGTAGAAAGTGAGTATTTGTTTTCTGATATTTTTTCAGCTAAACCACAAATAATCAATTTATTCATAGACTTCTTTTGTTCTTCTAAAAATGCTTTTTCGCTTTCAAAACAAGCTTTAGTAAACGTAAAATTAGCTTCTGATAATCTATTAAATAAATCTTGTGTTGTCATTCTTTATTATTTCGGTTTTATTTTTCGGTTTCGCTTCCGCACCGCTTTTAAGTCGGAAACACAATTTTAAAAATAAACATTATGTTCAAACAAAAAATTTATGTAGAAACTAAAGACTTAATTTTTGGGTCTACTTCAAGACGGTGCGCACTAAATCATAATAATCTTGTGAAGCAATCTCAGAAATCTGTTTTTCTAAATGTTCTAATCTACTTAAAACTTTGTCTTCTATTTCTATTCCTCCTTTTATTAATTCTTGTGTTTCTATTTGTCTTTTTAATATAGATCTTAGATACATTTTATTATAACATCCAAGTTCTAAAATCCTGATTAAAGCAGCTCCTAAGTCTACTTCGTGTTTTTGGTTTCCTGAATTGTTTAAAATTTCTTCTGGGGTCATATAAATGTATTTAAAAGTTTTTTTTTTCTATTTCTACTAAACTGAGGCATAACTTGTATATAGGCGAAACTTACCTTCGCAT
>Ga0209320_10001323_pt1 | contig 12854 bp, 8 predicted proteins | sample Rifsed13ft4_FD_184008 | JGI IMG/M metagenome (GOLD analysis project Ga0209320, IMG submission 184008) | Soil microbial communities from Rifle, Colorado, USA - sediment 13ft 4 (version 2) | ecosystem: Environmental > Terrestrial > Deep subsurface > Rock core/Sediment | place: Rifle, Colorado... | reverse complement strand
ACCCCCCGTATTTCATTCCCAATTCAGTTCCAGCCCCCCAGTCACAGGCCACGGGTTAAACGACGGGAAAGGGGCCATGGAACAGCCCATTCGTGTCCTCATCATCCATAGAAATCGTCTGTTTAGAGAGGGCCTTGCCTTTGTGCTGGCCCATCAACAGGACATCACCGTGGGTGGCAGTGAGGCTGAGGTTGGGCAGATCCTGGGAGAACTGGAGAGGCTACGCCCGGATGTCATTCTCATAGATCTCGGTATCCCGGGGCGGGAGGGCCTGGGGGAAGCTCATCAGATCCGGGGTGTCTACCCTCGAGCCAAGATTCTCATGATGGGCGTTTCCGAGCTGGAATGTGACGTCCTGGCTTGCGCCGAAGCAGGAGTCACAGGGTGTCTGCCGAAAGAAGCGTCGCTCGAGGATCTGCTGAATCACATTCAGGCGGCAGCGGCGGGAGAAGCTCTCTGCTCTCCCAAGGTGGCTGGTCTGCTTTTGTCTCGCGTCGCCGAATCTGGTCGCGAAAAGCAACTGCGTCAAGTCCGGGGTCTGCCGAATCTCACCCGCCGGGAGCTCGAAATCATCGCCTTGATTGAAGAGGGACTAAGCAATAAAGAAATCGCCATCCGCTTACAGATAGAGGTTCAGACGGTGAAGAATCATATCCATAACATCCTGGAGAAGCTCCAGCTTGATGGTCGGCGAGACGCGGCTCGGTTCGCCCGCGAGCGGGGTCTGCTCGTGAGTGCCACTTGATTTTCCTCAGGTACTAGTACTTTTGGCCAAGAGATAGCGGAGGATCTACGGAAACGTAGATCCTTTTTCTTTCTCCAAATAGATCAAAAGCTGGGCCTTGGGTCCATTGCTCCCACGTGATCAGCAGATTATCGTCCAAAGTGCCGGGGAAAGGACCCCCGTGAAAAAGATCAAAATCCTCTTGGCCAATCGCCCTCGGATGCTCCGCGAAGTCGTCAGGAAAATGATCGAAGCTCAGCCCGACATGGAGGTGGTGGGCGAGGTGCTCGAGCCAGTAGACCTTCACGTGGCCGTCAGGGACACGCAGGCCGACGCCGTCATCCTGGATCTCGAGGATTCTGAGGAACCCGGTCTCACCAGTCACCTGCTAGCGGCGTACCCGGACCTCACGATCCTTGGTTTGGCTGCAAATGGCAAGACAGCCTTCGTTCGCCCCCGGCGGCAGGAGATCCTTGACCCCACGGGGGCCAATATCCTGAGCGCCCTCCGCCAGGCTAGCATGTCGCCATGTAGCTCGGAGGAACAAGTGAAAAAAGGGGAGTCGCCTTGATATGACTTGGGTTCTGTGTGCAAGACATGCGTAGGGCTGTAGGTGAGCATGGGGGGTAAATGCCAGCACGGTTAGACCGTATGCAACAGGGATAAGAAGAGGCTCAGGAGGACTTCGATTTTTTGATTACAAGAGGATGATTGACAGAGGAAATGTCTATGGATCCATTCAGGTCGCAGGGGAGGCTGTGACGGTGATCTACGCAGCAGAGTAGATAACCCTCAGACGAAAGGAGATCTGTCATGAAAGAAGTGAGCGACGCCTTAGCGAAGGTTACGGGCCAGGCGAACGAGATTTTCGGCAAGATGGGTGCGGCGGTGGAGGAGGCGGTAAAAAAGGGAGCCAGGGAGTTGAACGTAGCGGAGATCACTCGGCTATCCGGGCTGCAGATAGATGAGGGGACGCTAGACCACCTTGAGGTCGACCGGATTATCCACGTTCACCCCTGGTTACACTGGCGCGACTATTTTCCGTGGCGCCCACTCTGGTGCTGGTGGTGGCACACCTATCATCCCTGGCACCGTTGCTGCCCGTATTGGTGGACCCGCTGCCACAGGTTCCCGTACCCGTGCTAGTAATGGTGGCTCGGTGGCCCAGCACTGGTGCCGGTCTACAGGGCGGCAGTGTGGGCTGGGGGGCCGACCACTTTCCGTGGTCGGCCCCCTAAGCCGGGGAAGCCATCCCGAGGCGTGAGTGCCCTCATTTCATTTTACGAGGAATACCATTCGGGTGATGATTGCCTTACGGCACACTCGCAAGCACGAGACCGCGCGATGGCGCTTGCTTCAGCAGAGGTGCCTAAGTGAGGCGAAGAAACGCTGACTCTTGCAGAACTCAGCGAGAAGTTCAGGTGGCGGATTCATCCCGAGCTACTCTTCTTTCGCCGAATGTGCGGGCGCGTGGTGAAGAAGGACCCGGTCACCGGTGTCGGGTATCCGGTACCGTTCGCCACGGTCCTGCAACGACGTAGATCGGTTAGAGAGTTCATTCTCAGACCTCTCGAGACAGAGCGAGTCGGTCGATTGCTGTACGCAAGTTACGGCGTCCGGGGACATCGGCAAGTGGAGGGGCAATGGACCTATGATCGGCCTTCGCCGTCTGCTGGTGGCCTTTACCCATTGGAACTCTACGTTGCGACACAGGCGGTGAAAGGGCTGCCCGACGGAGTCTATCACTATGACGCCCGGGCCCACCAGCTGGAGCTAATGGGTGCTGGGCTTATCCACCCGCATCTAGCTGATATGACCATCGGGCAGGAGATGATTCGCGATACCAACCTGGTCATCATGATTTCGGCAGTATTCCAGCGGAGTATGTGGAAGTACGGACAGCGCGGCTATCGCTACGTATGGCTGGACGCCGGCCATTTGTGCCAGAACATCTATCTTGTCGCGGTGGCACTCGGGCTTGGCCCAGTAAGCATCGGCGGCTTTTTTGACGACGAAATCAACCACTTAGTGGGACTTCCAGCGCGAGAGGAGGGGGTGATCTACCTGGTGTGCGTTGGACAGCCGAAGGATGCGCACGATGGGCGATTTCACGAGGGCGTCGGCTGAATTTCTCGGAGTAGACTGGGACGTCCTTTCGATGGGGATATGAGCCAGCCTCAGAAGGTCTGTAAAGCAGGAAGAGGTGGTGCACACCTTCCCTTGGGCAGCACAGGGTTTGGGAAAGGCCCCGAAGGAATGAGGGGCCCGCTTTGTGGGATCGCAACCCGTGTTCGCGTCCGGCATCAATGGTGAGGTGTGAAGATTCGAAAGGGAAAGGAGACCGCTGCAAGGCTATGAAAGGAATCCTATCTAATCGTTTCGATGTAGTTGGGTTGGGCCGATTCGATGTCGGGGAGAGTTTTAATGCGGTCAAGCAAGATCGGGGTAAGGGCCTTCAAGTCGATTTGCACTATAACCTTAGCTTCCGCTGTTACATCCCCTTTCAGGGGCAGACCGAGGTATTTTTCCAACGCACGAATGAGTTGGGCGAAGCCAACGTCCGTTGGATCCGCGAGCTTTTGCGCCACCGTCTCAGCTTCCGCGCTGCCCGGTGAGAACTTAATGACAAGCTTCTTCGGCAACGAGAGCCCTGGATGTGCTTCGGGCCTATCACGGCTCACTTCTACCTTTGCGACATTTTCGCGAGCGCGGAGTTGCCTTGCAACGTGGTCCGTTAGCATGTCGCTATCGACGGATAACACGATCCAGTTGCCGCCTGTCACCTGTTTTGCCTTGAGCGGGACACCTGTCTTGGCCGCTAGGGGGTCGACCACCACGGCCAACGTTCCAAGATCTGGAGGACTGCCACGGCTGGCTTGGGTGACTGCCGCGCTCCCGCCAGTCCCGGGAGCAAACTTTACAAGTATCTCGCCTGGGACAAATGGGGGCGATGCAGTCGGTGCGGTAGTGAGCAGCAGGGCTGCAAGTACGAGAAAAAGCGTCATAACACCACCCTGACCATTGGGAGGACCCGCGCTGCCCTGGGCCACCATTAGTATAGAAAAGTCGAAAGGAGGGAAGCAATGAAAATCCTTAACGCAGTAGGAGCACTGGGAGCACTGGGAGGCTTGTGCCTCGGCCATACTTTTGTTGCATACGCGCAGGCGCGAGCGCCACAGGAGTTTCGGATACCCGCACAGGTCCAGTTCGTTCCTGGGCAGGTGATCGTGAAGATGAAGCCGACCACGGGTCTCGAAGCTGCAACCCTATCCCGCTTGGGGATCCAGTCTGTAGGTACGGTGACCTCTGGTGGCGAAATCATTTATCAGATAGAACCGGCTACAATCAGAGCCCTCTCAGAGGCCCAGGCGCGGGACCGGACTTTAGACGTCGTCCGCGAACTCAATGCGCGGCCCGATGTCGAGTACGCACAACCGAACTACATCGAACGACCATTCGATACAAACCCGAACGATCCCAGGTACCCCCTCCAGTGGCACTACCGCAACAATGGCACCGGTGCGGGCGAGTCCCCCGGGGGGATCAGCCTGCCGAAAGCGTGGGATCTCACCACCGGAGGCCCCATCGTCGTGGCGGTTCTTGACACAGGCATTTTGCCCACTCACGAGGATATTACGGGTCCGAACTTGGTCGCAGGCTTTGACATGATCAGTAACACATTCATTGCGAATGATGGCGATGGTCGCGACAGTATTCCCACAGACCCCGGAGATGGAGTCGCTGCCAACGAGTGCGTCCCACTCGGAAGCCCTCCCCACCCGGCACAAGATCCCTCGTGGCATGGCACCCACGTTGCCGGCACCGTCGGCGTGGGAAGGACCAATAACAATCTCGGAGTTGCTGGCGTCAATTGGGCCGTGAGCGTACAGCCGGTGCGCGTGCTGGGCAAGTGCGGGGGAACCACCGCGGATATCAACGACGCCGTCCGTTGGGCTGCGGGCCTCGCTGTTCCGGGTGTGCCAAACAATACGACGCCGGCGAGGGTGATCAACATGAGCCTCGGTACCCCGCCCGGCGTTCCCTGCTCCTTGTCTCCCTCCAGGCAGGCGGCCATCGATGCCGCGGTAGCTGCGGGCGCGGCGGTGGTTGTCGCAGCCGGAAACGATGCGGTGGACGCGTCACAGGTTTCCCCCGCAAGCTGCAACAATGTGATCACCGTGGCAGCGAGCGACGCCCGGGGCCATCTGGTGACCCGCTATTCTAACTTCGGCGCCACGGTCGAGATCATGGCGCCAGGGGGGGATCGTCTTCGGGACGATAACGGGGACGGCAATCCCGACGGGGTGCTCAGCATGGTCCGCGCAGATAGTCCGCGGAGCTCCTTCCCGGGTGGCTATGCGTTTTACAACGGCACGTCGATGGCAACGCCTCACGTGGCCGGCGTGGCCGCCCTCTGGCTCGCCCAGAACCCGGCGTGGACCCCCGCGCAGTTGCTGACGGAACTCCAGACCAATGCACTTCCGAGGACGTCGACCCAATGCCCCCAGCCCTGCGGCGCAGGTCTGCTGAGCGCACTGAGAGACCACTTGGTTGTGAGCCTCGCGCTGGATCTTCCCCCTGATGAGCGGCTCGGCCGGGGCGAGACGACCACCGCAAGGGCCACCGTTACAAGGCGCGGAGCTCCAGAGGCGGGAAAAACGGTGATGTTCAGCACGGGTGACGCCAGCCAGGCAACTGTGGCCCCGGCGTCGGCCGTTACCAATGCCGCTGGTGTGGCAACGGCCACGGTGCGAGGCGAAAGCTCGGTACCGCACACAACGACGGTGACAGCCCAAGTCGATAGCGCCAGCGCCTCTGCCCCTGTAAAGGTCCCCGACCTGTCGCTCATCGGGGCCATTCTCTTGGTGCTCTGCATGGTGCTCTTTGGGCTCTTGGGCAGGCGACCCACGTCGTCGCAGCGGTAACCTCCGGAGCTTCCTATGGCCGTGTTCAGATACGTGAATCTCCGTTTCACTGCGGTGATGGCGATCTTCGTAGACGTCATCCTGCTCACCTACCGCGAGGATGTGCTCGGATCTTTGCTCGGGCCCTTGACGACGTTGACGGCGCAGGTGACGCTGGCGCTGCTTCACTGGTTAGGCATGGAGGCAGCACGGGTGGGAACGCTGATCTCCCACCCGCACGGCTTTGCCTACGAGATCTACTACCGCTGCACCGGATTCTTGCCGGTGGCGTTCCTTACCGTCTCCATCCTGGCCTCTCCGGGAACGCTACGACGCAAATGCATCTGGCTTGCCCTGGGAGTTCCCGTCCTGATTGCGCTCAATCTGGTGCGGCTTGTCCACCTGTTTTACATCGGCGTTTATAATCCGACCGCGTTCGACTTCGCGCACGCAGTCCTGTGGGAAGGTTTCCTCATCCTGGCGATTTTCGGGCTCTGGCTCGGCTGGAGGGGATGGTCCGACTTCCAGCCAAGGATTGGAGGCAATCGGTTGGTCGCTCGATGGCGCAGACCGCAAGATCCTCGTCAAGGGGCATTCCGACCCCTTCGGCTCACTCATCGACGAAGGGGAGGCTGACTACGGAGTGTTTTCCGTTGCTCCAGAGGTCGACTCCTGCAGTGACTTACGGAGGTCTTATCTCGAATTCGCTCAGCAAGGTGTGGGCCAGCCGGATACTTGAGCAGAATCGTGCCAGATATAACCGGGAGCTTGAGTCGATCAAGCGGGATTACGCGCTTCGGAGGGGCGCATCCGCTTCCTGGTGACGTTTCATCCTGACGCAGCGCCACCTGTGGTCGCCGCCGGATGGGGTCGGGGCGAGAGGGATGCAGAGTAGAACCATCAAGGGTCAGGCGCGCGGAGCTTGATAGGGACCATCAGCCGGCTCCCTATCCTGACCCAGAGCCCCTAGGTTTAACGGAGAGCGAACGGCATATCACCGCTCAGCCCGCCTGTCACCTTACGAGGCCGGGCGAGCATGGAAGGGAGCAAGCCATGGGCAAGCGAACGAATCTTAAGTCCCAGGAAGAGATCAATGCACGGTACGAACGCTGCTTCGAGTGTCTTGACGAAGTTCGGCGAAAATTCCTCGAGATCGAGGGAGTGATTGGTGTCGGCATCGGCCCCAAGGAAAAAGGAGGACAGCTCCTAGAGGATCAGCCTGTGATAGTGGTGTATGTAACTGAAAAGAAAGATAAGAAGCTCCTCAAATCGGACGAGCTGATCCCCACGGATGTTATGGGGGTTCCAACTGACGTGGTCGTTCCGGGCAAGCGGCGGCTTCCGTACCACTACGAGCACGACTTCGCGTGGGTCGACTGGGCCAAGGTCCACGCGAGGAACCCATTCCGAGATGTCAACCTCGAACCGATGGTGGATTATGATGTAGATCACGTGGCGGTCGTGGAGATTGACGACACATTTCTCGTCGGCAGCAATGTTGATTGGGTTAAGGCGGTGAAGCGATTCCTTCAGAGCCACCCGGATGTATTCGACTTCATCACTTTCTATGTCGATACTGCGAGCGGCTTGTCGGGGCAAGGATCTTGGCATAGCGGCGTGTACAACAAGACCAAAGGGATCAATTACTATGCGGGTGACAATCTTAATGTTCGGAGCTCGTACGGAAGCACTACACTACAAGCAATCCTATCCATAGGCTGGCTGGGGAACGCAGTATTGCTCCAAGAGACCGGGCACATGTGGGGCGCCTACGTACGAAATCGGGACACGCAGACGGGGTCGAGACTTTACGATTTGTTAATGGGGAGTACCGGCCAGGGTATCTTTCACTGGGGCCGTTTCTTCGATAATGACCACTCGCCGATGGACTATGATGGTATCGACTGGGAGGCTCTCGGAGGCAGTCAGTTCCAGTCTCATGGTGTTGCCGATGACTACTATCACTTCTATCCGCTGGACCTTTACTTAATGGGGCTTATCCCGCCAGGCGAAGTAGGCTCTTTCTACGTGATCCAGAACCCTTCTGCTAACACCGGGACCATCACCGGCACACCCAAGACTATCACAGTCCAGAACGTTATTTGGGCCGAAGGTGCCCGTGATCCGACTTATCCCAATACTCAGAGGGTTTGGAAACAAGCCTTTGTGCTTCTGACGAAAAATGCCCAAGGTTCCTCGACGCTTGCTCAGAATGTGGCTCAGCAGCGGAGAGAATTTACATGGCAGCTCTACAAGGCTACCCGGTTCCTGGGCAAGGTGGATACAACGCTCACCTCCTACATTCTCCTTCCCGACATTCGCGAAATAGCGGTGGCGCTGGATAATGATAGAGCCGTCGTCGGCTGGAAAACCAACATCAGGACTAGAGGCCAGGTGAACTACGCCACCACCCCAGCCGCATTTCGCCGTGACCAGGCGCACACCGAGCCTTTTTCCCAGGTGGCTGAATCCACCTTCGGAACGTCGCATGGCCTGCTGCTCACAGGACTCACTCCTAATACGACCTACTTTTTCGAGATAATTGCCGAGACCGAAGAAGGGCTGCTTGACCGACAGGGCGTTGACGAGCTTTACACCCGGAAGACCAAAGACACTTGTCCACCAGACATCAACAATGTCTCGGTCCAGAGGAAGACGGTCTGGGGCAGCTATAAAGTGATTGTGAGCTGGAAGACAGATGAGCCTTCCGATAGCCGTGTGTATTATGGCACGAGCACTCCGCCAGCTCAACAGAGCTACGACCCTTATCCGACAACCAGTCACAGCATCAGACTGAAAGGGCTATCTGCTGGCACGTACTACCTAGGCGTGGAAAGTCGGGATGCGGCGGGTAACGTTGCTCGTGACGACAACAGCGGAAATTACTACCAGGTAATCATCCCAGCCAATGCACCCACGGCGCTTACGGCTGTAGACTCGAAGCACATAATGAAGCGAATTCAGGAGATCAATGTCTCCATCAAGACAGGCAACATAGCTAAGGCACTCGAGATGACGAGCCGTCTCGTGGTGGACGCAGCAACTGACGAGCTGGGCGAGATTGTCCAGAAAACACCACTCCCGAAAGACGATCTCGATGCAGGATATGCAGCACTCCAGATTCTAGCGAGCCGGTTGGAGGGCAGAGTTGAAGTTGTCGACCGAGATCCCACGTTCATTGACTTTGTCGTCGAGCCGGAACCCCTTTCTCTTGTCACGTGCATCCACTTGCCCACGGACCTAATCGCTAGGCGGAGTGTTTATCCGGTACTGCCGAGGATTATGGCTAAGGTGCGGCCGGGGCTCGTGTTGACACCTCATCCTGCCCGAGGCATGGGATACTACCGTCTCCGGAAAGCTGGCCGAGGCGAGGTGCGCGCGGTTGCACCCCGATCTGGAGGCGATGAAGAAGCGGCTGCGGGCCCGGGAAGCGAAGGTCGCGCACGGATGGAGTGATGCTCACGGAGGCTCAGTTTGCTTCCCGGAGAAGGCGGAGGAGGAAGCGCATAGCGAGTTCAGAAGCGACCACCCGGGCTACTGCGGGGCCGAGGATGCGTTCCGCTTCGAGACGCAGAAGGGGGGAGTCGGATCTTTCCTCGAGGGCCATTCCACGAGACGCTGCTCGATGAGTTCTATGAAGTGATGCTTCGGAGCACGCTCTAAGGGCTCCAGGAGGACGACGACAGGCAGTCATTCGGCCGTTTGAAAGAAGTGGCAGTAGATCTCCCTCACCGCCTCGGTATGCCCCAGGAACTCTTGGAGGAGTCGCTGGGCCCCTTCTTCCGGAAGGAGATCTCCTCGATACAAGTGTCTGGCGAGCTCCCCAAGCTCCTCAGGCTCCTCCCGAAACTCATTGAGCGATCGATCATGGATGAGCCTCAATCCGTTCTCCAAGTGCCTGAGGAAGTGGGTGGCAGAGATGAGGATCTGATAGACGCCGTCGGTCAAGAGATCATCGGTCCGAAGCTGCGTCAAGGCGTCGACGGTATTCGGGGTGCGCAGGCTGCGGTGGGTCCTGCCGAATTGTAGCTGGAGGAGCTGGACGATGAAGAGGATCTCTACCAGCCCTCCTTTTCCGAGTTTGACATTATGCCTCCCTTTATGTTCCCTGGTCAGCTCATGACGCATCCGTTCCCTGAGATGGTGGATCTCTGGGATCATCTCGTCGCTGAAGGGGCGTTCATACACGATCCGCTGCACCACCTCCTGGATCCGAGTCGCCAGTCTCTCTTCTCCTGCGACGCACCGGGCCCTGAGGAGGGCCTGTCGTTCCCATGTCAGACCCTGCTCGGCATGATACGCCTCAAAGGCCTCGAGTGATGTCACCAGGGGGCCAAACCGTCCTGAGGGGCGCAATCGGGCATCCACCTGGTACGCGTACCCCTCCCGTGTGGGGCTGCTCAGGGCAGTGATGAGGGCCTGGGCCCGTCGCACGAAGTAGTCGTGGTTTGGAAGTCCCTGGGTTGTCTCCCCGTCTTCGGCATAGATAAAGATCAGATCGAGATCCGAATGGTACGCCATCTCCCTCGCCCCGAGGGCGCCCAGGCCGAGAATGACGATCGGGGCCTCCCGCTGTCGCCCCGTCGCATCGACAGTCATGGGGACCCCATACCGGGGCCGGAGTTCCTCCCTGCAGAGTTCCCAGGCGGCCTCCAGGCACACCTCGGCGAGATCGGTGAGTTGTGCGCTGACGCCTTGCGTATCCAGCGCCCCGTACAGATCGTTCAGGCCGATGCGCAGCACTTCTGCGTGGTGAAACCGGCGGAGGGCGTCGAGTTTCTCTTCGAAGGATGGTGATGAACGGAGGTCTTCCGTGAGCTCCCGGGCCATGAGGTCGCGTCCCCTGTGTGGAGAGGAGGTCTCGGCCAAGACAAAGGTGTCCAAGAGCTCCGGGTGCTGGATGAAGAAACTGGACAGGTAGGGGCTCGTCCCGAAGAGACGCATCAGAAAGGTCAGAATCTTGGGATTCTCAGCGAGGAGAGCGTAGAAGCTCGTTCGCGCCCCGACCTTCGCGAGAAACTCCTCCAGATGGTTCAGGGCCTGTTCAGGGGAGGGAGAGGCCAAGGCCTCGGAGAGCATAGCCGGAGCCAGCCGCCGCAGAAGCCTCCGCGCCTGCTCGGTGAGACGGGTCAGGGGCGGTCCTTCCCCCTGGCTCAGGGCGAGGAGGGAACGGTACGCCCCTTCGGGCGCCCGGAAGCCCCACCCGGTGAGCTTTTCAAGAACCCGTTCCTTGGCGTCTTCATCCGCCAGGATTTCAAGAAAGTCGCCCATCTCAGCCGAGACCGCCTCCGATGGCCGGGAAAAGAGGCGTGTGGTGATCTCTCGCACGGCCGCGGCCCGTGGTATGAGGTCAGCGCGGAGAGCCCCTCCCGGTTCGGCCCCGCGATAGCCCAGCGCCTTGGCCACACGCGCAAGATCCTCCGGCACTTCGGGAAGGGCATGGGTCTGCTCGTTGTGAACCATCTGCAGGCGGTGTTCCAGGGTCCTCCAGGTGATGTACGCCTCTCGGAGGCATCGGTGGTCCTCAGCGTGAATGATCCCGATAGTCTCCAACTGTTCAAGGGTCCGTAGGGTGTTCCACTCCCGAAGGAGCCGAAACTTCCCTCCGTAGATGAGCTGGAGGGCCTGGACAAAAAACTCGATCTCTCGGATGCCTCCCATCATATACTTGAGATTGAGCGGACCTCGGGTGCTGGTGCGCTCCTGCTCCAGTCTCTTCTTCATTCGCTGGATCTCTTCGATGGCGGTGAAGTCGAGATATCCCCGATAGACGAAGGGCGCAACCCGCTGCAGGAACCGTGTGCCCAGCTCGATGTCGCCCGCCACAGGCCTGGCCTTGATCAGAGCTGCCCGCTCCCACGTGTCGCCCCAGGACTCATAGTAGAACTCTGCGCCCCGGAGCGAGTTGGTGATCTTCCCTGATTTTCCGTGAGGTCGGAGCCTGAGATCGGTCCGGAAGACGAATCCCTCCTCGGTGATCTCCCCCATCGCGCTGGTGATCAGTTCGGCGAGCTTCGCGAAAAAGGCGTCAGTTCTCAGCCGGCGGGCACCATCCGGGCCAGGCCCTCCCTCGGTCTCCCCCTCATCCGACGTGTGCAGATACTGGAGGTCAACATCGGAGCTGAAGTTCAGCTCCCTCCCCCCGAGCTTCCCCATCCCCAGGACTACAAATCCGCACGGTTCCACCCCCTCACGTGCATCTGGAACCGGTGGCCGGCCATACTCGGCGCAGAGTGTCGCATAGCAATACCTGTACGCGAGTTCCAGGCAGGCACTGGCCAGGTCCGAAAGCTCCTGGGCCACCTCAGGGAAGGGTGCCGTCCCGCCGAGATCCCTGAGCCCGATCCGAAGGATCTCCCGCTGCTTGAACCGGCGGAGTTTCGACCAGAGGTCCCCAAGATCCTGAATCGGCTCTGCGAACGCCTGGAGGGCGGCGCGATGATCGGCTTCTTCTCTGTGCGTATTGATCCCCCCGTCGCACAAGAGCCATCGAAGGATCTGGGGATCACGAACCAGCAGTGTGGTGAAGTACGGGGAAAGGGCGAAGGCAGTGACGAGAATCCCGAGGGCCCTCTCGTCCGGGAGCAGGGAGCTCAGGACCGATCCAGGAGCCAATGCGACACTCTCAAAGCCATCGAGGGCCCGGTCGGGATCGGGAGACTCTGCACAGAGGGAGAGAAGCGTAGGAAGGCCCTGCCGCAACTCCGTCTGTTGGTAGAGATTCTTGACAGTGATGAGCGCCCTCTGTCTGTCGGTAAAGCCGATCTTCCCCAGGAGGGGCCCAAGACCCTTCCACTGCTTCGATTTGAGGGCAGAACCGATGCGGGCCTGAAGGTTCATCATGCTCATTGGAGCATATCGTCAAGGCGTGCGTATCGCGTCCGGTGTATGACAGGGCGGAACGATTATACCGGGTGAGGTTGATAGAGGTCCAGCGGCATACGTCGTGTCATGCCCGGCGGCAGTCTCGGAGTCCGAGAGGGGAGCACTCCCAACCTGGAAGAGCAGTACGGGATCCACCTCAAGGCGGTCAGGATCGCCTAGGGGAGCAGGGCCCGGAGCCGCTCTGGCGCTTTGATGGTCAGGCGCCGCCCATGCACCTCGAGCAACCCTTCCCGCTGAAATTGGCTCAGGAGCCGCATGGCCGTCTCCGGGCTGAGGCCAACGAGGGCAGCCAGCTCACTCCGACGCAGGCCTAACTGGACCGTGATGCCCTTCGACCCGGG